>ERZ650311.111-NODE-111-length-51552-cov-21.086471_pt1 | contig 51552 bp, 84 predicted proteins | sample MGYA00376247_ERZ650311 | MGnify/ENA primary metagenome ERZ650311 (study PRJEB26733, sample SAMN07839324) | wastewater metagenome | biome: small river; feature: stream; material: water | place: USA: North Carolina | collected 2016-07-28 ... | reverse complement strand
CACTAACTCATAGATTACCACAATAGATTTAACTAACTTAAAATCAATGATAACAGCCGAAAAAATTGCAGAGTACAAGGCCGATTTTACAAGGTATTGTAAGGCTCAAAATAAAGCGGATAGCACTATTGAAACATATTGGGGTGCCGTGATTTGTTTTATTAAACACTTTAATACGGCCAGCCTTTACAGGGTTGGCTGGAAACAAATTGCAGACTACATTTTGCAGTATGATAATAGCAAAACGGTTGAACAAAAAAGATATGCAATTCAGCTGTTTTACCAGGTTTGTTTTGCTCAACGGGAAAAGCTGGCTTTAATGCCTCATCCAAAAATGGAAAAAGTGATTCCGCAAGTTTTAAATATTGCCGAATGTTATGCAATTTTTAGCCAAATTAAAAACCTGAAACACAAGGCTCTCATTCAACTATCTTATTCCTGTGCTTTACGCATTTCAGAGGTGTTAAGAATAAGAGTTAGGCATATTGACGGTAAGGTCGGCACGTTGTTTATTGAACAAAGTAAAGGGGCAAAAGACAGATCTGTGCCAATACCAAAAGACATCTTGGTTTTGCTACGAATGTATTTTAAGGCTTATTTTAAAAATTATACCAGTGAAACCTTATTATTTGAAGGTCAATCTAAAACACACGATGGGTATTCAGAGGCAAGTATACGGAACGTGTTGCGAAAAGGGGCTTACAAGGCTAAAATTCTTAAAAAAATAAAGTTTCATACACTGCGCCACAGCCGAGCCACGCATTGGTATAATGCTGGTCTGCAAATACTAGATATCGCCAGCCTGCTTGGGCACAACAATATCAAAACGACCGAAATATATATACACACTGGGCTGGAAGATTTACAGTTAAAAACTACGGCTGCCGACGACGTTATAAAAGCAAAATTATTACAATACCAACAAAAACAAATAGCATAATGGTTAAAAAAAAGAAAGCACCTGCCAAGCCTGCCAAGAACAAGCCACTTGTTAAAAAGCCCGTAAAAGAGGCTAAAAAGGCCATAAAAGAAGCGGTCCGCGTCCGGCATAATGAGCAGAATAAGCTTTATCGCTTAAACCGCAAATTTAAGACTACCAAAAAGAAAACGGAAGCTGACAAGCTGCGTAAACAGATCCGGGCCCAGGAAAAGACCGTTCAGGGATTCAGTAAAACCGTCACTGATATCAGGACAAAAGCAAAGCAGATACAAGCGGAAAAAAAGGAGATCAAAAGCCTTAAGCTGAAAAATGCTGCCATTACGCGCAAGCTGAATAAAAAGTACGAACGAAAGCAATTTGATAAGGAATACAAGGAACTGAATAACCAGCACATTAAAAACACTGGCTTGATCCAGGGCCGACAGAAAAAGACTTCCCTTTTAACGTATGAGATCAATAAGCGCCTGGGGTTTGAGCCTAAAGAAATTGCTAAGGCAATTGATATTCGTCCCAAAGATCTACAGGCTGAATTTGAGGATGATTTTGAAGATGGGTATTTTGACGAAAGCGGCGGCGGATATTCCGGCGGAGGGGGCGAACCAGGTGAAGATGTTACCGAAGAAATTATAGAAGATGAAGCGGAGCCAGAAGAGCCGGACGAAAAAGGCTTTGTGGAAGAAATGGGGGATGTTTTTTGGGTGGTATGGAAAGATTTTGACACAAACGAAAAACCGCACCTTTACCAATACGATTCCGTTGTTTTCTCATTCGGCGGCGGTACTTACCGGTTTAAAGGCACGTCCCTGAGCATGGCCAGTATGAAGGCGGCCGAAATGTGGCGCTTTGCTCGTGAAAATGGAAGCGACACTTATGTAGTAAAATACGTTACCTTAGATCGTAAGAAATTAAAATACACAATAGACGAAATTTAATAATATGGCTATCAATAGAATTCCCAGGAAATTACTGGAAAAAAAAGTTGCATTCTTTCTGAAACACAGCATACCTTTCAAAATGATGAATACTAACGAACGTACTGTGGTTCATGCGGAAGGGCGTTGGGGCAGTTGGATGAATAAGGAAAGCACGTTTAAACCTCAATATCTTCAATTTATCAAGGCCGTAAAGGATCATATTGTAAAAAATGAAACCTGGCGTGGCGTTCGAAATAACTTCCAGGCAGCCGGAAGCGAAAAAAAGATCAAATATTTTTATTACAACAAAAGCTACGGCCCCGGAACATACTTCGAAGATATTATGGAAGTGGACCTGAAAGGCGCGTATTGGGAACAGCTGTACAAGCTTCCCGGAGTAATCACGGAAGAAATTTATAAAAAGGGATTAGAAGTTGATAAACGCACGCGCCTGGCCTGCGTGGGGACCCTGGCAAAAACTACTGAGGTTATAAATTTCGACGGAAAAAAAGAAACCCTGGGGGATCCTATAAAATCAACTGAAACTGAATTTTTATGGAACGTGATTTCATACAAAATAGGTAAGCTTATGGCTAAAGCGATGCGTGTGGCCAAAAAGGATTTTATTTTCTTCTGGGTGGATGCCATTTTTATCCATGGGGATAGCGCCAAAGAATTGGTTAAGCTGTTTAAAGAAGCTGGGTTTGAATGCAGCGTACACAAATGTGAGTGGGTACGGTTCGATAAAACAAAGATTGTAGTGCACAGCAAAGAAAAAGGAAAGTACCTTACTAAGCGTGAGCGTACCACTGTAACATTACCTAATGGCAAAACCGGTAAAAAAATAAAATCCCAGAAAGTATGGACCAATGAACGGCCATTCCCTTTCAAAGAAGTATTAACCGAAAAAGATCTTGTAAACCTCACTGCCGGACCGGCAGTATAAAAATAATTCACATGAAAAAAACTCTATCAACATTCGTAACTGGCTTAGTGATCGGCGTGGCCGCCGTTGCATTATTGGATGCTATTTTAAGCCCTGCAGCAGATCAGCAGAAAACGTCCGAAAAACGTCCGGAATGTCCGGAAACAATCGACAGTCTTAATCGCAAGCGCGTTGTGGCCGTTGCTGAGAAACGCTACGAAGATGCGGCGCGCCTCCGGGACCAGATTTTTAAACTCAAACTTTCAAACCATGGCAAAGCGTAAAAAAGAAGATCTTAAGGGATACACCTTAGATGAAATGTTGACTGAAACCTACGGACAACCTGGGACAAAAACCAGGGACGAAGCAGAACAAAGAATAGCTGCAATCGCAAAACAGTTGCCAATTCAAAGGGGTGCTATTATTTCCGAGTGCCAACAATACCGGTATAAGTTATGGCGTATTTGGGATCCTTCAAAGCCGTCCGTTCTATTCATTATGCTGAATCCTTCCACGGCGGATGAAAAGGAAGATGATCCCACTATTAGACGATGTATGCGCTTTGCACAAGCTTGGGGATATGGCGGCATTTATGTAGGCAATTTATATGCCTTCCGTACCAAAAAACCGGCCATACTGCGGCAGATGGAAAAAGACGGTGTGGATATTGTCGGAAAACAAAACGACGAATACATTAAGGAAATGTGCCGGTATTCGAAGCTTGTAATTTTTGCCTGGGGCGCGTCTATGCAGGCCCATCATTTCGCAAAAAAGCGAATGGTGAACATGCGGCACTTTATGGGAACCGGTCAGCTGCCTCACATTTTGGGTAAGTCAAAACACGGCTTCCCGAGCCATCCGCTTATGCTTAAGAAAAATGTAAAACCAACACTATTTTAAAATGATTTATGTGCATTTCATCGGCTATAACAATAAGTCCGACAAATTACTGATACACGCCGGTATCATAAAGAATTTTACTATAATAAGCAATTCCTTGGTGCTGGAATTGAAACGCTCCCAAGTTGATCCTAAAGCCAAAAAAGGCGACAAATTAAGCGGTTTTGAATGGACATGGACAAAGAACATAAACGACATTACGAATTATCATGAAGTTATTACCTTTCTGAAAACTTTAAACCTGGGCGCTGCACACGCGAAAATCATTGATAACATCACAAAGGAAGATAACCAGGCAAGCTTATTTTAACCACACAATTATGAGTAAAAAGACAGAAGATCAATTCCAGACACCGCCGCTTCCACGTAAAACATTTGAATACGCAAGCATACAAACTGTTGCGATCGAATTGCAGCGCGGCTTCCATAAAGAAACAATTTTCAAAACTTTTGAATTTTAATAAATAGCGGATGTTTCAATGCCAAAAATAAAATTAAGCGAAGAAGAAGTATGTCAGCTATTATTTGGTGTTGTAGTTTCTATGAAACATTATCTTTTAATACTTTCGTAATGTGGAGAAAACGAACATCTGCTTTATCAAATAATAAACCGAAAATACACATGCAAACCACACAAGAAAAACCGTTTAAGCCCACGAACGATTTAATATTGTTCGCAGCTGATTTTGCAAGGCTCTACCAGAGAAAGAAGCCGGCAAACTATTTTTCCGGATCAAAAAATTACCGGATAGAATATAATTATAACAGCGTGTTTGGCGCGCCGGCAGTAAACATTTGGCGAATAGAAACCCTCACCCACGCCATCCAGGTAAGCATTGAAGGCGCCAATGTAATTGAAATAACGCCGGATTTTGTTTTCTTCTTTGTTATCTGGTCCGGCGTATTCATTTACAATAAAAACACCTTCAAACTATCGGATTTTTGCAGGGCTGACAAAGAAGCGCTGGGCTATTATTTCACTACCGGCCGCGACGTGAAAAACATTGTGAAGGGTTACACGTACCTATTCAGCACCTTGGGCGATACCGATTTTAATGCTAACCGTATGGTAAAAATCCTGGGTATAATCGAATCCCGTGAACAGGTTGTTGGTAGCCTAAAAGAATTTTCTTACTTGGTGGATAAGGAAAATAAAACCGTTACGCTATACCCGCAGCACTTAACCAAAAAGTCTTACTATAAATTTCTGGATGGCAATATAAAGCCGGCTGATATCAGCATGAGCGATGTTGAGGGTCGAATCATTACCAGAATGAAAGAGATTTATTTACCAAAGGAATACAAGATCTTTTTCGGCTTCAAAAAAGATTTGTTCCAGCTGGCTACGTAATAAAAAAACCCTGGGATCTTTCGCGCAGAAACCAGGGACTTTATAAGTACACGGGGCGGCGTTTTGCCTGTAGCCTTATCTGCTTTATTTCGATGCTTGTGGGGGCTCAAATTGGCAGGTAAGGCCCCCTATATCTTATAAAAGCATTCCTATATGCCGTTTCGGTTCCTATGCCTGCAGTGCGCTTTTCGATCAGTGGTTCCGCCCTATCTGCAAATTCTGGTAATCCAACACCAGATAAGATCCCGGTTTTTTTAATGGCCATTACCGCTTGAAAAACATTGTGTGGAAAACTGTTAATATTCTTTCTCGCGTATTTCTCAGACCCCTGCATTTAGTAACCCGTTTTGTAAAGATACAAAAAAAAGAAGGCCGCGGATCGCGCAGCCCTCCAAAAAACAAAAAATCAAAAAGACCATGTGTAAATGTACCCAAAAAAGGAAGGAGGGATAGAATTTACATAAAAAATAAATGCTCACACAATCGCAGTTTAAGTTCTATTTGGTACTGTAAATTCTATCACCTCCTTATGCTGAGTAAATAGACGGGATAAAGATACGTCTTTTCCTGAAAATACAAAACCCCAGGAAGATCCCGGGGTTTTATTTTTAAGCAGCCATTTTACGCCATTAGTCAGCAACTTTTTCGTTACCGTGTGGAAGATTGGCTTCGTTCCTTAACCACCCCAACGTAATGCGTATTAACAAAAAAGCCGAACTAACAGTGCGGCTTTTTTATTCTTCTTGCAGGCGCCAACCACTCTTGTAATGTGTATCGTGGCACTCCAATTATGTACTCATGGTTACTAACTTCTTTTGGAACCTTAACCCTCAATTTGTAGTAGCCAGGGTAAAATTTGTCGGACGGCGGTAACACATCAATAATCTCTGCCTCAAGTAATGCTCCTTTATCTGATTCAACAAAACATGTTTTTCCTATTTCTAATTCCATTCTAAACCCTCCACATTAAATTCTACTGGTAAGGTGCCTTCCTGGTAAAAAGTACATTTGAGGGTGGCTTTTTGTAGCTGTTTTATCATTATCAAACGCACGCGCAACTGGTTGCCGACAGCGCTGGTTAAAAACTGCCCTTTGTTTGTTATTGTCCACTTACGGCGTTGCCTTTCCATAACTTTACCCAAAAGTAATAATCCTGGGTTTATAAACAAAAATAAATAAGATTTTGTATATATACGCCTGGCCGTGTATTTAAGCGACATTTTTATAAAGGTATTTTTTAGGATCTACCTTAACGCCCTGTGGATTGGTCATTGTTACGTGGACATGCGGCCCCGTGGTGTGCGCGCCGGTATTTCCGGAAAGGGCGATAACCTGTCCTTTTTTTACTTTCTGTCCAATGGTAACATTTACCTTGCTTAAGTGAGCATAGCCGGTAAACCAGCCATTATCATGCAGGATTATAACCTGGTTGCCGCCTTCGGTGGTGGACGTGGTACTTTTTATCACCCCATCCATAGGTGATTTTACAGGCGTGCCGATTGGAACGGCAACATCCTGGCCATTATGGCCCTGTTCTTTTGACGGGTTTAAAGGATCTTTCCGGAGCCCGAACCCGGACGTAAATTTACCCGTTACTGGCGGAGCCCAGCCATTATCCAAGGATGCCTTAAGCTTTTTTCCGAATGTTTTTTTAACGATCAGGAATGCCAGGGCCACCCCCACTAACGCGAGTCCACCTAAAATAATCTGTTGCTGGCGATTTTTTTCCATTTCTTACCTGGCAACTAAAATTGCCGTTAAAATACCTCCCAGGAAGCCAATACCGACCCCTGTAGCCACTTTCTTCTTAATGTTGGGGGTTTGGACCGCCCAAACGCTTATTTTGTCCGTGGTGGTGTGTGGGTTCATGTTTTTGACCTTTAGAACCGGGCTCCGGTACCTAAATGGCCATTTCCCCTGTTTATCCCCCAATTCCTGTGTTACCTGGTATTCATTCCTTATCGTATAATCCGCCGTAGTGGAATCTTTACCGGCCGTTACCTTAATACACCCCCATTCATCGGTTAAAGTGCTCGTATAAACCGCGTGCATGGTATCACATGGATTTTTCAGAGTATCCCCGGGCACAAAAACGACGCTGGTGGATCCTGTTAACGTTCCGGAAGTGGTGTTATTGATTACTGCAGCAGAAGTGGTGTGCTTTCCTACCAGCTTTTTTAACCGGCCGATCTCACTACTGTCTGCTACATGCAGGCGCTTAAGATCTTTGTAGCTGGTGATCAGGATATTTTTTTCAGTTGTTTCGCGGCCGGCGGCATCCACCGTTTTTTTTAAACCGCCTTGCAGCGCTTCAATGATCATGGCCTGGTTATTCACCCGGGCCACATAATTTTTAACCAGGTAGCCTAATCCAATGGCCACCAGTAATAAAAGTAAAAGGGCGGAATACAATAAATTCCGGTTCTGTTTTTTTGTCGTCATGGTGCGGGTGTTGATTCTGTAGTTTTCATTTCAGTGGAATGACCGCCAATTATAGGCAGTACCACAGCACCGAAAATTTTTAGGTATGTGCTTACCAGCGTCCAATCCAGGTTATCCACGTCCAGCATAATGGATGCGTTATACACGGCCACAATGTAGCCGGCAATAGTGGATTTTGAACTTTTATTTAGCCAACTCATACCGATATTTTTTTGCCGGTGATCTTGGTCCAGGAAGTCATTACCGTTTGAAATGATTGTGGGTCTGTTTGCCTCCACTGGCTTTCACTGGTGAATTTTTTATTACTGATAATTGCTTTTTGCAGCGCGTTTAATTCCGCAACGGATAACTTTCCGAATTGCTGATCCGTCATGCCGTCGAAGGAATCAATACTGGTTCCCTGTAATGCAGCACGCACGCCTTTAATGGCATCCGGCTTACCTGCATTAGGGTCCACTGGCGGCTTTTCTTTTGCTTCAAGGTCCGCGGCGGCTTTTTTTGGATCACGGCGGCGCAGGGCGATTTGGGTTCCGCCGCCGCCGAATTTCATAAGGGCCATTACTACGACCGCGGCTGCACCGATACCTAACAATATTTTTCCTGTTTGGTTCATTTTTTAAAGACAAACTTTTTTAACAGCACAAGCGCTAAGAGAAATGCCACACCGCCGGCCACGTATGGAAAGTAATCCGTTTTTTGTTCCACCGGCTGCTTAACAACTTTTTTGACCGGTTGTGTTTTCGGAGCCTTTACAATTACTTCTGGTAATCTGTTATCATCCACCAGTAAAAAATTTGTAACAGGTGTTGGCCTGGCAGTAATTCTTTTTGTTCCCACGAAGGTTGCAGTAACAAAAGACATTTCCGGCACCTCCAAATAATAAACACCATCCGCGCCGGCCGTAGTTACTACAACTGGGGAAATAGGTTTACCATCCTTATCTGAGATAAAGACAGCCGCGCCTGGTAGCACGTCGCCATCGGATCCGGTTATTTTACCTGTTATTTTCACGTTGCTGGTTCTACGGTTCTTTTAACAATCCGACGGCCGGAAAAACGAATCACGGCCAGTAAAATCCCGGCACCGGCAATAACGCCGATAATAGCGCTAAGCGCTATGTGTTTGGTATGCGTAACGCACCCGGAAGATACCGGCGGGGCAGGTGCCGGGGCTGCTGGTGGGAGTGTTCCTGGTTCCATTTTAAAAACTTTTTATCAGTTCAATTAATTGGGGTTGTGGGCACACGTCGAATTTATCCGCTCGGACGTTGCTGTGGCTCCAAACACCGGCAACCCCTTTTGTGGCTCCGCCGTTCACTTCAAATGCTGCGTGGCCTTGGTTGATAAATAAACGCAATCCGGCGCGTATATCCACCTTTGGATGCCTGGCAGCAATGCCCAGCATTAAATCCTTTGTGGCCGCCAGCTGCTTATCGGTGTACTTATGCCAGAATTTGTAATCCCGCCACGGCTTTTCCAGCTCGATCACCATGGATGCAGGCACCGGCTTTTTCACATAATTCAGGAAAGTGCCATCTTTTGCTTTAATCAGCGGTCCGTAATTGCAAATTTCAATGCCTACAGACTTCTGGTTAAGCAGCTTGTTATTCATGGCAGATAGTCCCAAGTGGTGAGCCCAATACTTTTCATCAAATGCCCGGTAAACCTTGCCGTCAAAATCCGCGTTGTTATCTGTGGTGCTTACACCGCCAACAACATAGGCAGTAGCTACAGCCAGTTTTCCGCCAAGCTTTGTTTTATCATGCTCCCAGCCGTCAATAGTCCAATCCGGCCGGTGGGATCCTGCCGTATGGTGAAGATAGATCGTGTCTTTTTCTACCACCTCTTTATAGTATTCACCATCTTCCAGTATTTTGTCAACTATAGTGATCATAAGGCTTTAGCCATTGGTTGAACAATAATTTTTACAGGAATACCGTCATAGGTAACTGCCCCGCCTGCATCCTGTATAAAAAGCGGCTGTCTGGTCGCGTCGTTCTGCATAGTGAACAAATGGGTTTTAACCATAAGATCCGCTACGGAAATTTCAATTTCAGCTATTTTATCCTGGCCGACCAGCGTGATTACAACACCAATGCCGTTAATGCCATCCACGCGCTTAAGGTATTCGGCCAACTGCTTTACCTTTTCTTCGGCAATCAGGTATTTTGCTTTTTCCTGCGGGGTCAATGCGTTTTTGTAAGCGCTGGATAATGTGCCGGTAATGTCGTTGATAAAATGCGCATCCGCCACTGATACAAGGCTGGCTCGCATGTTAGGATCAACAATGAATTGGCGGTTAATGGAGAGAACAATTGGAGCGCCTAAATGAAAATCAAAACAGGTAGCCTTCTTAAGGTCTGTGGTGAATTCACTTTCGCCAGTTTGGTCATTGTAAACCAAATAGTCTTTGGCCACAACTGTAGGAACACCGCGCTTATTTTCCGAGTAGGACACCTCGATGTAATATTTATCACGGATACCGTGCCAGGTTTCTTTTATTTTTTCTAAAAATTCGCTCATGGCCTGCTTTCTTTTAAGGAATTAATTTCGCTTTCGTGCTTAGACAACTGGATTGCATGTTGGTCGGTTTTTTTTTTGTATTCCTGATGTTCGCTTTCCAGGTTACTTAATTTTTCGCTATGTACTACCGCTGTTCGATCTTGGGATCGTACATAAGCATTTAACGCCCTGAACTTGTGATTCAAGGCGTTAGTAAATTCGGTGCGTTCCAGCCTTCCCGCTTTAACTTCTGAAAGGATTTTGTTTACTAGGAAGCCAGCAAGGATGCCTATAATAGTAATTAGCCCACATATTAACCAAACCATAACGTTAAGCGCATGTTCGTCGGTTACTATGGCGGGGGTCTGGTTCATTTTATGTTGGCATTATGAAAATATCTTTTGAAAAATCTAACTGTCTGATTTGATGGCCTTCGTAGTACAAAAGGGCGACGGGATTAACTGGGCTATCGGTAGGAGAAACAATGAAAATTTCCAGCGATGGCACGTAGCTTTTAGGCTGGCTTTCATCTTCGTAATACCCCCACATAATTTCTTCGAACGGCTTGCCTTCTGGATCTAAAACCGGCTTGCCGGCGTGATCCTTAAGACCCTTTTCCAGCGCTTCGGTAAGCTCTTTTTGCATCCGGGCGAAGGTATCTACAAGAAACATTTTGGATGTTTCTTCCATTCCGCGAAAATCAAGCTTTACGCCGAGGATGTTTTTAAAAGTTACTTCGTCCGTGTTTTCCGATCCGGGATGCTCTTTAATTTTTCGCGCACGCATGTATGGTGCCATGTTTTTCCAGACGCGGTAATACGGAACTAAGTTTCCGCTGTTCGGATCCGGGCGAAGCGCGATTAAAATTTGTGTGTCTTTTGGGGTTATGCCGTCATTTTTGCCTTCGGCTGCATACTTAGTTAAAGCAGCCTTCATCACTCCAATAACGCGCGTAGCGATGTTGTTTTGTTCTTCATTCATAATTGTAGAATTTGTGTATTTCTACAAATATACTAAATAAAAAACAGGCAATTTGCCAGTTACACACACGGCGGGCTCGGGTTATTCTTATCCGCCTTCATGTCCTTAATTTTGGCATTAATTTCGACCGGATAATTTTTAACCCCGAATCCTGCAACGCTGGCGGTGATCGTTCCCGCGATTCTTATTTTGACGTTATTAATGTCAAGCAAGATCTTGGAAATAAAATCCCAATTTGCCAGCCCCTTAACGTTTTTCGGCTCCACATCAATCAGTAATGAAAGAACGGTAAAAGTGCCAGGCGCGATCACGGTTTCTTTTTTTGCGGAAACAGTGGCCGTTTCGGCACCATTTAGGTACATTTTTAAATTATAGGAATTCAGCTTTATTTCTATCGCTGATTCATTTTTCACTCTCAAATTTATCTGGATAGTTAATCGTTCTCGGTTAAGCTTCAAAATTTCAAAGCCGTTGAACGAATAGCATAAGTTAGTCAGTTTTTTATACTGGCTATAACCGTACCAGGCAAGTCCGCCTACTACTGCAGCTAATCCTATCCATATTAGCGGTCTGCTCATTTTTTATAACTTACAGGTTCACACTCTTTTTATTAAAGGCAATCACAAAGAGGGCAGCTGTACCCAGGCCCAGAATAACCCACTTTGCAATATCACCACCATTGGTGGATTTCTTTTTTGGCGCCGGTTCTTCATCTTCACCCAGCAATAAATTCTTAACAGAACCGATACCTTTGTTTAAAGTATCCATAACGTTAATAGATTTATTTTCCTTTGATGTTGAAAAATCTGCTTTTGACAGGGTTCCTTCTTTTTTGGATCTTTCGTAATCGTTTTTGAAAAGATTATCAGCCTGGCGCTGTTCGCGCCTGTCCTTAAAGTTGCTGACAATTTTTTTAAGTCCTTTTTTTTCCTGGGCGGTCGGTGGTGGCATCATCTGTGGTAAACCGAACAACGAATTTACCTGATTCTGAACTGCAGCAGAAATTTCCGCGCCTTTTCGCTGGCGTAATTTTTCTTCTTTTTCTGCCTTTTTAGCAGCCCGCTTTTCTTTCCGGGTTTTACCATTAGCTGATAGGAAATTGTCTTCCCTATCCGAATTATACGAATCTACAAACATTTTAAGCTGCTTTTTTAGGTTTCAAAAGCATATAGGCAACTGCCGATACGCCTAACCCAATGAGGATGATAGTTCCAATACCACCAATACCGGCTTTTTTTGTTCCGGGTGCATTCGCCTTATCAAGATCCTGCAACTCGGCGCCTGTTTCTTGTGCTCCTTCTTCTTCACCTTCCGCTGTAGGCGAAGTTGCTAATTGTGCTTGTGCTGCTTTCAATTGTGCTTCTTCTTCCGGCGTAAGTATTTCACCGGCGGATTTTTTAGCCGCTAACGCTTTTGCAACATTTTTAGATACACCCACAGCGCCTAATGCAGCTGCTGAAGCTATGCCTATATTGCTGGCAGCCTTACTTATGGAAGCAACTTGTTCGTGCCTTTTTGGGGCTGCCAGAACTTTAGCTTCAGCACGACCTTCTGAACGAACCAATTTAGCGTCGGAACGTGTTCTGCGGGCATCTGCTCTGGACTGTTTTTTATCAGCTTTGGCACTCTTTTTATCCACCTTTGCTTTTGCTTTTCCGGCTTTTTTTTGAATTTTGACACCTTGCTTAACGGCACGCCTGGCCTTACTACGCTGTAAACCACCAGCGGACAGGAAATTATCATCGACACCTTCAAATTCATCATAACCTTCGCGGCCGTAGCCTTCATCTTCCTGGGATGGTTCTTGAGCAATTTCTTCAATCGCCTGCATATCCACCGGAACACCGCTTTCTGGGTCGGTCATATCCACATTGGTCATGTATGGGTCGGTTGTAATTTCCGCTACCGGCTCCTCTGCTGGTAATTGATCTTCCGAAATTTCTAATTCAGCAGAATCATTTGTGCGCATCAGGTCACCTATATCCGGCATTTTTGAAGCTTCTACCTTGGCTTGAGTTTTAGTGGCTTTGCGATCGATACGCTGAGCTACTTTTGCAGTTTTATTAGCAGTTTTTGCCTGTTTTTTTTCAATTTTAGCAACCGTCTTGGCTTTCTTGATTTCAGTTTTAGCAGCTTTCTTCGCTACTTTCGCTTCGGTATTTGCCTTTTTATTTTCAACATTTGCAGCTGTTTTGGCGGCTTTACGCTCCTGCTTTGCAGCTTGCTTGGCGGCTTTTTTCTCGGCGCGCTTGCCTTTTGCATTGTCGAAACCATCCGCATTTGAAAAGCCGCCACGGCGGTAATATCCAGCCGGAAGAAAGTTTTCAAAGTGCTCACCGTCAGCATCATAATCACCGTCGGCATCGTATTCGCCTTCCGCGTTAAAGTGGAAATGATCAGTGCCATCGCCTTCCGCGTAGTGTTCACCCAAGGCGTTGTATTGACCTTCATCGCCTACAAAATTACCGTCGGCATCAAAGCAAAAATTATCTTCATCACCGTCAGCATTGTCGTCGTCGCCATTGACACTGAGAACATAGTTTTCACCATCTTCAATTGCATCGGCGTTGCTGAAACCGCCATTGCGTCGGCGAACTACCTGGTAATTTTCACCCGCTTCAATTGCGGCTGCATTGTCAAACCCGTCAACGCCGATGTTGCCACTACAACCCCCGCAATTATCAAACCCATTTGCTTGTAGCGTTTCCTGATCATCTTGGAAACCATCGGCGCTCGAAAAGCCCGGACCGTTGTTAAAACCTGGTTTTCTCATGGTACTTTTTTTTATAAAAGTAGCGCAATTGCTTGTTTTTTAATATTATGCAATAGAAGAAATTGCAATTAAAAAGTTCGCTAAACGCTGGCTATGCTTAATTTATAAAGGATTGATGGCTGTGCGTTATAGAATGAACGAAACGAAAAATAGCACCCAAATTGTTGCAGAAAAAATAACGTCGATAAACATGTTTTTAATATACGTCTGAAATTTTTTTACCCAAGCTTCGAAGTGCGAATACTTTATTTTTGGATGTATTTTGGCTAAATACATAAGTAAAAGAAGTGATACAAAGAGTGCGAAAACCAAGAAAGGGATGCTGAATATTTCTCGTATACTCATTCGATCACGAAGCCTTTGTACGCTTTTTTTTCAATGGATAAAAGATCTCGTGGAAGATCATCTATGGGGCAATAAGACGGCGTGAATTCAATTGTTTCTTTGTTGAGCTCGGCAAGTGCTGTTTCACAGGCTTCTTCATTTTCCTTGGTATAAGAATAATTATTGTGCGCGTCCTTAATGATATTTTTGCGTTCATCGACACTGGCGTACTGCCTGTATATTTTTTTTCTGGCCAGGTTGTGCTTTTCCTGCACGAATACAAACTGTCCTAACTCTCCGGCGTCAGGATTACCGATAAGATCCTGAATACATTCAGCCAGCTTTGTTTTTGTTTTTACTTCGCGTTCCAGGTTTAATCGCATTTCTGCCACGCGGCGGAATTCTGCAATTTCTTCGTAAGTTTTTTGTGATTTTAAATCTTTCATATTTTAAATCATCATTACGTTTTTAACTCACCTGTATAATGCCAGCTACACGTATCTGTTTTTAAAATATATTCGCCAGGCGTAATTATTATTTGTGGATCAGGGTTCTGTGGACACGGGGGTATAAATGCGTCTAAAATATTATTGTATACGTAGCCGGGTCCGGGGTAGTTCTTTCGAATAGACGCATTATAACTACATTGTATAAAATTTATTTCTGGGTTATTATAAACTTTACGAAGATATTCAATTCCAATTAATTCGCTTTCTTGATTAGTTTTTGTATCAAAACAATCCTTATTGTTCACCACCACTACATTAATAACGGTGTTGTTTTGGTCTAAAATTGCAAAATGAGCCATTTTTTTGCAAATATAATATTAAATCGGTTTGTAATATCTTATCTGAACTCTCCCTGAACCAGCAGACCCGCCATTCACTGCGGCTGTAGATGTACCGCCACCACCACCGCCACCACCACCAGTATTCGCCGTTCCGGCAGATCCCGGTGTGGTTGTTCCAGCACTTCCTTTTCCACCACCACCTATACCACCCAATGCGCCAGTGCTCGGAGAACCAAGATTATCTGTTCTGCCACCACCACCACCGCCAGCATAGTAAACAGTAGATCCGCTGATCACGCTCGCTATGCCACTACCACCATCACCATTTCCAGTGCCGGTTCCTGATACACCGATTGCCGAAGCACCACCACCACCGCCAGTGCCAAAAAAGGGAGACCCAGCGCTTCCTCCCCCGTTATTTCCCTGACCAGACGTTCCTATTCCTGCTGCAGTACTTCGTGTAGATCCGCCGCCAGATCCGCCAGATCCGCCAGTAGGTCCTGGCGAAACAGTTCCGCCAGATCCACCTCTACCACCACCTATTGCTGTAATCGTGCTAAACACAGAATTGTTTCCTTGTGTGCCTAATACAGACGACGTGCCACCGGCACCACCAGCGCCAACGGTTATTGGGTATGCTTGTGCCGTTACAATAAATCCCGTGCCGGTTATGTGTCCACCACCACCGCCGCCCCCGCCGCCGTTACCACTACCACCACCGCCGCCACCCGCTTGTACCATGTATTCAACCTGGTTATATGGAGATAAGCCCACGGAAAGGACATTGAAAATACCTGTACTATCAAAAGTGTGTATGACAAAGTCGCCGTCTCTGGTTATTGTGCCACCAGTAGCATCTATGTATAAGTTTGTAGAACTAACCCAGCCAACAAAATTTTTTTTTAAAACCCCAAACCAAGCACTGATATAATTTTGTGATCCAAATAACCAATCGCTATTTATATTTGAAAATATAGACATTATTGGTTGGTTAATACAATGACAGAACCAGCAGTTACGGTAATAGTTAATCCGTCTATTAATTCATCATTACTACATATAGTTGGTTCAAGTGCCGTAAGACTTATAGGCGTACTATTGCCGAATTGACCTATTTTTGCAGAACCCTGAATAGTAGCAGCGCCACCAGCAGACAGCTTAAAAGCAATTACAGATACGCCATCTTGCTGACTAATTGTATAGGTATTTCCGCCGGCAGGACCACCACCCGGTACGAGGGTGTATGTGCCCATATTGTTTAATTTTCCCATTGCTTGCTTAATGTTTTATTTAAAAACGGCTACTGTAAAAGTTCCACTCGCCGGATCCTGAGTATCCACGCTGTAGTTGTTGAATCTTACAGTTACGGTGTTTGTTGCACTTACCCATGCAGTAAAGCATGAATTTGGCATTATAGAATCGTTTGGAACACCCAAAATAACTAAATCACCTACGACTGCGCCTGTCAATGTAACAGTAAGATCAGCACTTAACCTGCCGCCGGTGCTTGGAAAATCTAAAGCAGCTGAAGCAGTACGCAAATAATCGTCTTTTACTAAGGATCGGTAGCTTGGTGTACCTGCGGCGCCGGAAGCTGGTCCGGCAAATACAAAATTTGCTTCTGTATTATTAAGTGTAAAGCTAAGTGCGGGGGTAGTAGTCGGGTTTGCTTCGGAGGTGGTAAACAATGGCGAAAGATCCCCGGCGCTAAAGCTCGTTACAGTACCAGTACCGGCCGGCAAATCTCCTGCCACTAAAGCGCGGAATGTCGGTGCTGCATCCGCACCGGAGGCTGGACCTGCAAAAAACGTTTTCTGCACCTGGGTTGACAGCGTGAAAGTTAATGCAGGCGTTGTGGTAGCGTTGGCCACGCTTGATGCAAACAATGGTGAAAGGTTGCCCGCACTAAATGTAGTTACAGTTCCAGATCCGCCACCACTGGATGTGTTAGCGTTGATAGCCACAAGACCACTCCAATTTGAAGGTGTTCCGCCAATTAGGAAGATGGCCCCCTTATTGGTGTTGATTGTATAGGTAGCGTTATTATTGATAGTATTACCGCTACCAGGTGTAATTACAATGTTATTGGTACCAGCATTGTTTCCAGTATCCACGATTGAAATTTCAAAGTTCAATACGCTTTGAAGCGCTGCCCAGGTGGGCAACTGTATGTTGATTGCGCCACCGCCGCCAGCGGTGTTACATTCAATAATCATCCGTTCGATCATTCTGTTCTGTGTATCATTTAATACAGAACCTACGTTAAACGAATCGCCGGCTACTAATTTTTGATACATTACTCCGCTTAATCCTGTTGCGCTCATGGTTACTTTGTTTTACAGTGTTTTATTTATTTTTTCTCATGTACATAATGATCCCAATACTAAGACCAATCACGCCTGCGGCAAAAAATATTTTGCCAACGTTATTCATGGCGAATTTCTTAGTACTCTTTAACGCCGCATCGTACATGTTAAGTATGGTATTAATCCGGTTCAGGTAGCCCTTTTCGTATTCAAGACCTTTGAAAAACTTAACCCTGATATCAAACATGGTTTTAAAAAACTGTTTTTCAGGAATCTTATTGATCAGTTCTATTTCGCGGTCGGTTAAGGAAAAGGTTTTCGTTTCCGGAACCGTATCCTTACCGATAATTTTGTTAATGGCTTTTTTTGCCTGCTGCGGGCCGTAGCTTCCGGAACCATACGTTGCATCAAAAATCAGGTGGGCTACCGCCTGGCTTTTGATATTGTCGCCCTGAATAGGATCCCAAAACTCCGTTTTAGCGATCCGCTGCGCCATTTCCGGGGTGAGGTTTTTTACTTCGGCCACAGATGGGCATCTGTGAAAATAGTCCCCAAGGGCGAGCGCCGAAATGCCATAATTTGTCCCGATCAGCTGGCTACCTGGTTTGCCTTTTGCAGGGCAATAATTGGCACTGTCGTTGGCCAACGACTGATACCCGCCTTCAAAGCCTTTGGTACCTTTCCATATCGGGAGAAAATTTGCCATTTTTGCCGTTTTGGGCTTGTTTGAAAGATGCAGCGCCAGGTGCATAATGCTGATCACCGCAACGGTGCCCAGCACTACGCCCAGGAAGATCTTTTACGCCCAGATCAAGCTTTTTTATTACTTACTTTTTTTCTTTCTCAACTTCACGATGGCGAACACCAGCGCGCCGCCGATAATGATGGTAGCAACTGTAATGCCGATAGCCTTCTGGGTTGTGGAAAGTTTTTTTCCAGAAGCATTGTCAAAGCCATCCACTCCGGACCAGCCATCCTTTGCTTGTTTGGAAATGTTGCCTTGGGCTGCCTCATTGGCCAAGGCCATCGGAACGGCCATCTGGTTAATTGCAGATTCCGATAATGGCCTTGCACTTTGGCGCGCCAGTACGATTGATTTTCTTTTTCTTGCGCGGGCACGACCGCTTGCATTAAATGAATCTTCCATTTTACTTAGGATTGTTTGGTTTCAGTTTTCGTTTCAGTTTTGGTAGTATTTTTACCGGCCTGCGCCGGGGTTTCTTTTTCTTCTTTGTCTTTAGCTGCTGCAGTTTGCGCAGCGGCTTTTTTCTTGGCATGTGCTTTTTTTAAAGCCTTATACCCGAAATACAATATAGTGGCGGTAATTCCTACCGTTACTACACTTAAGCCTGCTTTTTGCCATGTTTTCATGTTACAATCTGTTTTTTATGCCTTTTCGCGCAAGCACTCCATTTATGGCACTTATCTCGCTGGATGATAGTTCTGATTTTAAAGCGGCCTGCAAAGTGCCGGTAAAATTAGGTTCTGGATTTAACCTTCCAGAACTTACTTCACGCACTCCATAAGCTTTTGCAACCGAAAGCATATCCGCATCATTATTGATCTTTGCAAATTCACGGGCTACCGTATCGTAATTTGTGCCATAACCATCCATGGCCCCGAATAAAGCGTTTGCAATGCCGGAAATTTGCGTCTGGTTTAACGTTGGCTTAATCCCTTGCACAATTAGGCGATTGAGTTCGTTTTTAGTGTCATTGTCTTCCCGCTTGCTGTCAGCCTTTGACTTAGCATTCTTAATGCCTTTGTACACCAGATAACCAGTGATGCCAATAGCAGCCATTACGCCTACAGTAATAAGGATCTTGTTAATTCCTAAAACTGCGTCTTTGTCCAATAATGAAGGTGTTGCGCTCATGCTGTTTATTTATAACGGTTGTATTTTCTTTCTAACTTTTCCACCTGCTCAATCACTTTCTTTGCCCTGTCTGCATTTTGATCTGTAGGGCTGCTTTCAAAAACACTTAAAAAAGCGTTGCATACGTCAATGTATCCGTAGCCCTTACCAATCATTATATTAATCCCGTTTTCGTCTGCCTCAAATTCATCGCGTGGATTCTCATTGATGTAGAAATGCCCGATTTCGTGGGCGCTGATCCCTACACGGTAAGGAACTGCGTAACGAATGCAATGCGGTTTACTCCACTCAATAATTCCACGGTCGCGGCTTATGCGGGCCGGGGTACTCTGAATTTCACCCAGTCGCGGATTTGGTACTAAGCCGCCATTGGCTTTATCCGGGATAAATTCGCGGCGGTCGCGTATATGATCCAGGTAGTCAATCCTGAACCGGCCATGATCGCTGCGATATACCGAACCTATTTCACCGGCCGATAATATGGCCGCGCGTTCCGAAAATTCTTCAATGAACTTAACCCCTTCCTGGATCAAAGGGTTTTTGGAATCATAGATCTGCGGGAACGTGTCAAGGGGTAACAATTTGTATTCCTTGATCATTATTGTTTTATCCCTGCCGGCCGGCTGATCCCCCACGGCCTTATTGTAAACATTCACTACCACTGTTTGAGGCGTGCGCGGCATGTGAACATAAAAAGTGCGTTCGCCATCCACGGTGCCTTCTCGGTCCGTAAAGTTTGTGTTTGGCATGAACGCGTGCGCTACACGCACCCTTGCCAGTACTGGCCCGCGCGTAACTACAGTAAGGGCCAGCACACAAGGTTTATATTTCGTATCCACACCAACACGCATAATTACTTCGCTGTAGCTGCTTTATTTTTTCTGGTTCCTAAATAAATTAATGTGCCCACTACACCCACCGCCAGTACAATTCCAATAATGGCTTTGGTGGAAATAGTGAACGATTTTTTTGAATCCCCGGATGCGTTGATTGCAGGTTCTTCAACCTTTGGCTGCTGTGCCGGTTTTTCAGGTCGGTTCAGCATTTTGTCAAGGTGTCCGCCGTTTTCTGCGGCTTCCAGAAACGTTTTGTAAGACATTTGGGCCTCAAGGCTATCCTGCTTACCGGTTTGTGCCAAATAGGCTTTGTAAGCCTGGTTTGGCGAAGTGAATTTCTTTGCGTTTGCGTTGGCAAAGCCTTCTATGCGTAAATTTGAATTCATGGTATATGGTGGTTAAGTGTAAATTTCTGTAGATCGCACAAACACCGTTTTATTAGTGGTGATGCCAAACGCATTTGTTTCCTGGACAATCACTTCACTGAAAATCCCTTTCTTTCCCAGGTAGGTGCCAATATATTTGCCCCTTTTATAAAACTTGTAAACGTTACCGGTGGTAGCCGAAGCCGTTTTATAGGCATTGGCGCCGCTGGCGGAAAGGACAAATATTTTTGCGCCTATGGCCGGTTCTTTTTGCGCTACCGATTGCGGACCTTTTGGAGGTTGCACGAAACCAGGCTCACGAATCGGGGCCGGTGCTGTTGCTGATGGTTTAGGTTTAGGTTTAGGCGCTGGGGAGGGGGGTGGCGTATTCGAACCATACCTATTTAAAAATTCTTGCTTATCAGCTTCCGTACCTTCTTCAAATTCTTGCTTATCAGCTTCCGTACCTTCTTCAAATTCTATTTCTTCCTTACGCTTAAACTTGGTCTGGTACAAGTAATAGCCTCCCAGGCCGATCACTATGGCCGCTGAAATTCCTATGAGTGCTTTATAATTTGCCATCTTTTAAGCTTTTGAGGCTGCCACTTCGGGAGCCGGTTTTTTACTCTTAATATCTGCAGCAGATATGTTTTTGGTAAACCTGTTTCCAATAACACCACCTGCAACACCGCCAATCAGCATGCTCATAAAAGCAGGCTTTTTGAACGCTACGGAAATCACCAGGCCCGCAAGCGCGCCAATAATCATCCCGTTTACGCTGTTGCGGCTTTTCTTAACCACATTGGCCACCACGTATTTGTTTTTGATCTTGTCAAGTTCTTCCTGGTAGCGGGATGGGATCTTGCTTTTTTTGTCGTCTGGTACCGGGGCAGCTGGCGTATCATTGCCAGGTGCAGGAATATTTACCGGCTTGCCGTCTATTTCCACGTCCCTGATCTTTGTAATAAGGTTCAAAGGAATAGCGTGGCTATCATTGGCAATGATGATAGGAATATCTGTTAAAGGCACGCTGGGATCCGTGTTTTCGTGAATATATCCGCGTACTGTGCTGCCTGAGGTAAACATCTTGTAAGACATTCTATCGCCCGGGTTCAGGTTCACGGCTGGGGCCCTAAAATCCTGCTTTAGCTTATATTCAGAAATGGTCATGCGCTTGCTTTTTATTTTTTAAACACTTTGTACAGTCCCCAGATCACCAGACCGCCGGCAAGTACCGCCAGACCGATTTTCACGGGCCTTGTAAAAAACTTTTTGCCATCGGTAACCCGGTAGTATTGCAGTTTGTTTTCAAGGTTTGTAGCGCCTAATTGCTTTGCCTTTTCCTTGTCAACTGATAAATTGTTCTGGTTGGGTTTTATTCCCACCAGCTTTTCGGTAGCCTCGTCAATAGCCGCCACTTGTGCCGGATCCTGGTCGCTGGTACCTTTGGCTGCGTCGCCGGCCGCATTGTTATACACGGTATCGTATTTGCCGCCTTGCGCTGATATCAGTTCGTCTTTGTGCCTGCCCAGAATTAGCTTATTAAGATCCTTGCGCAGCCCTGCGTTAACCCGGATATTGTCGTGGATCAAGTCGCTCATTTCCTTAAGCGTGGTCCTGTCCTGAACCCTTAATCCGGCTTTACGCATAATTTCCCGAATTACAGCAGTATTGTTTACCAGCTGTTCATTGAGTTCATTCACAAACATATCCCAGGCGGCCATGTGATCTGTTTCGATGGCATTGAGGAAATTATGTGAATAATTGGCGCGTTTAAAATCCATTAGTTGTTTCTCCTGCTTAGTGCCACAATGCTAATGGCGGTTATACAAAACAGCCCGATCAGTATTATGGATTTTTGATCCATTAAATTGGCGTTTCTTTTTTCAGCGATACCTTCCCCATCAGCGTTGTGGTGCACGCCACCACCACAACCTTTAAAACAAACGTTACCCTTGCACGGCATCGGCCTTCCATTAGATCCAATGCAATTGAAGTGATCCTGGTCGCCGCTGGCATTCATATTCTGCATTTGCGGAGCCACCTGATTCACTTTCTGAACCGGCGTTAATAATTCCCGGTCCGGGTGTATTTCCTTAAGAGCATCCAGCGCTGGTTCACCATGGCGACCTATATAATCGTTCAGCTTATAGGCCATTTCTTCCACGGAACGGGAAGGGCCATATCCAGCTGCCATCAGGAACTTATTAGCTACCGTCGTGTTACGGTGAGCTATTGTGCCTGCTAATGTTGATGTGTTAATATCTTGTCTCATGCCTGGCGTTTTATTTTTTCTAAAAAAAAAGGGCGAATAGGCATTTCGCCAGGCCGCCCTTTTTAATGGAGAAAGTTTTTGCGTTCGATTAGCCGCGCAGTGCAGCAGCAGCAGCAGGAGTAACAACAACCTGCGATGGCTTGCTGATCTGAGGACCTTTGTAATCACGAACCTCGTGCACGTTGCCAAGCTTACGGCCCGGATCAACGGTGGCGCTGGCGTAGAATGAATATTTGATGGTAGTGGAAGCAGGAATGGTAATAACCAGGTTGGTATAACCATTGATCTTGAATGTGTGGTAGAATTCAAGAACCTGAGCCTGTTGCTGCATTGGGTTCAACTTTGGCAGCAATGTTTGTGTATTGCTGTCATTGTTCGCATCCAATTGGGTAAGATTGATCGCAGCTGTTACGCCAGAGTTTGAACCCGCTGTTACTTCAATGTAGATCAAACCACATTCGAAGTTCTTATGCTCGGTCTGAGCAAGCAAGCCTGCGTAGGTTACGTTTGATAAGGTTGAAGTAATAGTGATTCCAACGGCGTTACCGAAGTTCGAAGCTGTACGGTTAACGTAGCTGTTGAACAAGGTACAGGCTGTTGCAGTGGTGTTGGCGTTAGCCACTGTGAACTCATACGGCTTTGAGGTCGCAGAATTGTATTGGTGCATGTTCACGCCAGCCGCGTTCATATCGGTGCTGAAATTGTAGGAATCCGAAAAGTTATCGAACCCGTCAACTCCCGAAAAACGCTCGTTTGCGAAAGCCCTTGATTGGGCTATGTATTGCGAATTGTTCATGGTGAAAACTGTTTTTTACGGTTTAAATCAATAGTTTGTTTTAATTAACACGTTTGGTCTTGGGTACGCCTTGCGAACACCCCATCCTTACACAAGGATCTGTTATTGCTTTAAGGCCTTTTTAATTCCCATTTCGCCCAACTTTACCAGGGATAATCCCACGATTACACCGGCTGCGATTGTAAGCACCTGCTTAACTACGCTTTTTTTTGTTGCTGCTCCTTCCATTTGAAAAATGTTTTTACGTTTAATTGTCTGAACAAATTTGATTAGATTTTCAGCATACTCCAAAAAAGTTAAATGCAATTCCGTTGCTATTTTTCTTTGAAACCCTTTATTTACAAGTGTTTTGGCGTTGCATAAAACTTGCAAATTGAAAAACGTAAAAGCAATAAAAAACCCAGCCGGTAAGGGCTGGGGTAAAAAATTACAGCTGAGAATTATGAAAAAACAGCTGTACTTTTTTATTATCCTAAACAATAAGTTCCTGCCAATCTTCGGCAAGCATATCGGTCTGCAAGCCTGCCAGCCATTCACTATTGTATTATCGGCGGCCTTCATGCAAAGATACGCAGTAAATTTTATCGGTGTAAGTCCGCTTTCACCTGGATTTACCTTATCATCTACATTTTTGTCGATCCATTTTTTAACTTGATCCGGTAGCGATTTTACTTTTTCTATCATCCCCGTTTTTAAAGTATCTTCCGGGCGCATGAAGATGAACATGCCTTTGCCGTTCCACCCTTTACGGGCTGCCAAGCTTCCCCTTTTTACTAATTCGATGGCTTGGCCAAAATTTAATAGTTTTTCTTCCATTGGTTTTATTTTTTAGTTGTAAAATTATCGTGCATCTGCTGCAGTGTGTCTTGCAGGCTGTATTTATAGCCCCAGCTGGGATAGTGGCGCTTAAACTTGAACACGTCGCTGATCCACCAAATGTGATCCCCGATACGCGGTGTTTCCACAGTAGAAACATTTATTTCATTGCCGGTGATATTCTGGCACAATGAAATTGCTTCTATTACGGAGCAATTGGAATGGCGGCCGCCGCCGGCATTATACACTTCTCCCTGGCGGGGATTTTGATAGAAGTGATCGAACATATTCACCAGGTCAAAGGAATGTATGTTATCCCTTACCTGTTTGCCTTTGTAGCCGTTTATCGTGTAGTGCTGGCCCACAACCGCGCATTTCATTAGGTAGCTTAAGAAGCCGTGCATTTGCGTTCCGGCATGGTTTGGCCCGGTGAGACATCCGCCCCGGAAAACGCCAGTGTTCATTCCAAAATACCGTCCGTATTCCTGAACCATAAGATCCGCGGATAGCTTCGATACACCAAAAAGAGAATGCTTACACTGATCTATCGGAAATTCTTCCGGGAGCCCGTTCCAAAGATCGTGTGTTGTGGGTAATTCGTATCTGGTATCCAGTTCCACCAGTGGTAATTCATTCGGCCTGTCGCCATAAACTTTATTTGTGCTGGTGAATATAAAAACAGCCTCCGGGCATAACAACCTGGTAATTTCCAAAAGGTTTAGCGTACCCACAGCATTTACTTGAAAATCTTTGTTCGGCATTTGTGCCGCTAAATCATGGCTGGGCTGGGCAGCTGTGTGTATGATAAGCTTTATCGCGGATTTATATCCCTGGAAAATCCTTAAAATAGCACCGTGGTCGCAAATATCTTCTGAAAAATGCGTGTAGTTCTTGTGTTTTTCAGTGAGTTTTTTTCCGCGCGACTCCGTACTGGCATCCGGGCCGAAAAACGTTTTTCTCATATCGTTATCAACGCCAATAATTTTATCAAATTTGGTAGAAAAAAAATCTACAGCTTCGCTTCCTATCAGTCCGGCCGATCCGGTAATAATACATACTTTCATTTAGTGGATGTTTACGCAATATTCTTCACGCAGGTACCGCATGGTTTCAAAAGTCTTACCTACACCCTGGCGGCCAGTGCAAATCATTGTACGCGCTTCGCGGTCCCCTGGGCCTGTTACCTTGTTATTGCCCCAATATTTTTGAAGTAATTCCTTTTTACATTCGGTCATGGCCATGTTATACGCGTTGGCCTTTGATATGCCCTGCATGGTGTAGCGCAGCTGGTATTTTCTTAACACAGATGGATTATCCATAATGTACCGGTCGAGCGCTTTATCAAACATTTGGAATGTAAACTTCCCGATAATGGTGCCGGCATCGCGAGATACATAGACGAAAAACCGCTGGTTATTATTGTTGTAGTATTCTTCGTTCACCAAGATTTCAGTGATCTGGAACACTTCTGTAAGTTCGGTAAGTTTAGCTTTGCTTTTAATCACCGGATCCATCTGGCAGTGATAACGAACAATATTTGTATTTTGCCAGATAATCGGCAATGGCCTGGCCACTGACTGGTAATGCAGTATAATATCAAGATCACTGTGGCGCTTGGAAATAAGCTTACCAGTGAAGTCAGGCGGCATTACGTTATCGGTGATGAATTTGTTCGGATCCTCTACAAGCAATGCGCCGCCCTTATAAATGCTCACAACCTTATCCAGGGTGTTTAGCATATCATCCTTACCCATGGGGGCCCATTTACCGTTTGTTTGCAGAAACGGCCTTATACGGCGAATTTCGGCGACCGGATGGCGCATGAATAAGGGAATGTTTTCCAGCGATATACTGGGCACGTTGAATTCGCCGTATTCGTCGTTAAAATCTATGATCAAGACGCGTTGCGCCAGGTGTGCCATTGTAAAGTCCTTAGTTCATTAAATTTCTGTCTTTCGGAAAGCGTTCCTGGTCGTCCAGGAAATACAACATACCCGAATTTACCAGCCCTTTGGCGTGCGCTGATGCAGCTTCATAATCGCAAAGGTTATGATTTTCAGTTACGCCGCCGCTAAATTGCTGGCGCTCACGGCACCAATATACAACGGAAGATGAACTGTGATTGCGCCAGATTACAAGCCCGGTGATCTTTTCTTTTTCTGCCTGGGACATGGTACTGGTAGGAATTTCGTCGCCTTGGTAAAAGTCCTGCGTAGTGTACTCATTAAATGAACTTCCGACAAAATAAAGCAGAATAGAATTACCCAAAAACAGGTAAGAATAGTAGTGCATATCAAGGGTTTTTAAGCCTACCAGCCACATGAGCAGCATTGCGTGGCCCAGCCACAATAATAAATTCTTCATAGTTAAAACATTAATAGTTTCATTTCAAAAGGGCTCTTTTAAATCTATACTGGCTGGTGCCAGCGTTTTTGCCTGATTTATGGTATGTTCCCTGGGTGAACTCATTTTTATGCTGTTTTTTCAAGATCCGCGTTATCAGCAGCATTTTTTTCTGCGGCTTCGATAGCTGCTTTTTCTGCTGCAGCTTTCTCCGCGGCTTCTGCCATAGATTTGTCTCTGGCTGCTTTTTTGGCCAGTTCTTTCCTTACGCCTTCGGCCACGGCCGCCTTATGCTTGGCGTGATCGTCTTTGAACTCCTGCATGTAGCGATTGGTAAGCTTCTTAAAGCCAACGAGCATACCTGCCTTCATGGCCATATCTTCGCCAAATTTGAATAACAGGTACATTTCATCGCTTGCCCCCCATCCACGTTTGAGGCATACGCGTTCCAGCGGCGGGCGTACAGCGTTTTTAAAATCTTCCGTTACCGTGAATTCTTCTTCCACCTGGCCATTGAAGTCCTCAAAATATTCCTTAATGGTAATACCGCCATTTGGATCTTCTTCATCATCGAACGCAACCAGGTTTTGATTGATTTCTCCGCGGCGATGATCATCTGCAAGATCTTCCATATCCACGGTAACAAACTTTCGACCCAGCCAGTGAAGGCGATCATACGCGCCCAGGACAAGGTCGGCGGTTTTTTCAGCCGCCAGCTGCTTTTCGTTTGGCGTTAGGTTTGAAAAGCCTTCTACTGGTGGAATGACAGGCGTGTTATCTGCCCCCTGGCTGGCGTTTTTCATCATTTCCTGAGCCTTTTCCGTGGAAATAGATTCAGTTTGAATATTGGCTTCCGGGATAACCGTATTTGCCAGAGCGGGGTCAATAACCGGCTTTGAATAGGTCCTGCTTACCTTGTTTCCGCCCAATGGCGAAAATTGTGTATCCGGCTGGTGGTGCGCGGAAGGATTAGTGCTTTTCGATGGCTGCGTACTTTGCGAGGACGGTGTTTTTTGCGGTTCATTTTGACGTACGGCAGGCGGAGTAGTGGTGCCGGTGTCTTGGGTTTGATCGTTCTGGGTGTTGCCGGTGTTTTCCGGGTTTTGGCTGTTTTCTTGCATGCTGCTTTGTTCTATAACGCGTTCAGTTTTTCTTACACGTTTTCCTCTGGTAGCCAATTGTTCGGCTTTTTCCGCTGCCTTGGCGGCTTTTTCTTCTTCCGATAAGGGCTTTCGTGCCATTATTTAATTATTTCTTTTTTAAATTCTATTATCTGGTCATTGACCGCCTTAAACTTGCTGATCATCATCGCTCCGTGCTTATCAGTTTCCCTCAATTTATTGAAGCCGGTAATGTACTTGCTAATGATGGACGGATCTTTACGGAAGTTGGCCGCTGAATCATATATAGAATATTCGAGGTGCTTTTTTTGCAAAATAAAAATGATTGTCATGCAATCTACACGAATCCCTTTACTCTTACCGTGTAGAACCTTCTTTTGCGCTATTTTAAAGGCTTGGCAGGTTTTTCTTAGAATAAACTGATTGATTAATTCAGTCTGCTCGTCCACGTTTGGATTTTCACGCGCCTGCTGCAAGGCCAAAACTGTTTTATCTGTACCTACTATATTTAATGTTTGCGCTAATTCCTCAACTAAATCAAGGGATTTATCGTTTTTTAAAGGCATTTAACATCGGACAGTGGTTTAATTTTTTGCTTATGTTTTTCCAATTGTTGGTGCAACAAATATAGGTTGCGTTTTCATATATTAATATTCGGAACGTTAAAAAGTTGCAAAATCAAATGGCAAATTGCCAACATTTTTAGGTATATTTGTTCGAAATCAAACACTTTTTACAATGAGCCAACAATCAAACAGAGAAGGTAAGATCAAGTTTTACAACGAACAAAAAGGCTACGGCTTTATTGTAGATTCTGCCTCAGAACAAGAAATTTTCTTTCACAGGTCAAAAGTCAAAGGCGAACTGACCCGCAAAGACCAAGACAAAATAGTTACCTATGATGTTACCTCCGGAAAAAAAGGAGAGGAAGCAGCAAACGTAAAATTGAAGTAATTGGATTTTGCTATTGTAAACCTACATTAAACCCTGGCCAGCGCCGGGGTTTTTCATTTAACACCTTCCGCTTTTTTTATCTGCATTTTTGTGAGCTTCGTCGAATGAAAAAGATTATGCAGCATATAAAGTCCTACGATAATAGAAACGGTTAACGATACGTAAGTAAGTGCTTTTGTCGCTGTATTTGTTGGCGCAATGGCCGGTCCACCTGGTAACATTCTCTTAAAATTTTATGGTTTAATTGAATGCTTAAATATACAAAAAAAATCCCCGGGGATTAGCCGGGGATTTGTTACATAAGACCTGGTACAAAATCATCGTCGTCATCGTCCTGCAGCGATTTTTTCTTTGCGGCTTCGGCAGCGGCCTCCTTATCAGCTTTTTCTTTAGCCTCTTTATCGGCCTTTTCTTTTTCAGCGGCTTGCGCGGCTGCTTTGTCTGCTGCGGCTTTTTCTTCCGCTGCTTTGATTTCTTCTGTTGTTGGCATGTTATTTTGATTAGGGGTTGATTCTTCGTCTGGCAGATCCTTTTCGGCAAAGGCCGCTATCTCGTCAGAAATGGCCACAGAACGCGCTTTTAACCAGCGCTGGCCCTCCGCATCATCCGGCGCGGTTTTATCGCGCTTACGCTCCCAATTCTGAATGGTTGTTTTTAAGGATAGCGGCAGATCTTTTCTTGAAATACCGCAATTAGCCAGTTCTATTTCATGTTCAAATTTCATTAACAGGATTAACTTTTAGGGTTTGATACAAGTTTTAGCATAATTGCTATGATTAAACTTGCTGATAAAATTTGTATCGCATAAAAATTTTTGTAGTGCACAACAATAAAAAGCAATATTAGCGCAATGAACAAGGAAGTTAATATAAGCCTGTTTTGCATTTGTGCCAAAAATAATCAATTTTTATCAATCGCCATACTTTCTATGTAATTCTTTTGCCAAAGCATGAATTTCCTTGAATTCATCGTTGATGGTATCCTTATCAAAATCATCCCCAAGGATTGATTTAAATTCCTTCACAAACGCTTTCGCAGCACTTACCACGCGATCAATTTTTTTCAATTCCGTTTTTGGCGCGTCCTTAATATCTGCTGCAGGAATGTTTTCAATCACCTGCTTCACAGCCTGTGCCACATTGGCCGTTACCTTTTCCATCACTGGCCGGCGCTTGCTTTTCTTTTCTGCCTTGGCAGCTTTTTCGCGACGCTCTTTGCTTTCCCTTACAGCTTCTTCGCAATCTTCATCGGAAAGATCTTCAAGGTTCTTTCCCTTGTATTTATATGTGGCTTTTGTCTTTTCTTTCGGTTCCGTGCTTTTTTGCCGACCATGGGTTTTTTTACCTTTTTTACTCACCCTGTTTTTACCAAAAAATCTTATTGCATCTTCCGGCGATACAATCATTCCGGGTTGATTTTCCAATGTAGCTGCTGACACCAACTCTCGTCCGGTGATTTCTTTCCCATCAAAAATATAAATGTCTGTTGCCGTTCCCTTTTTAGGTGCTCTTTTAGGCCCTGGCGCTGGTGTTTCCTTTTCCAATTGCTTTTCAAAAGCAGCGATCATGCTGGCCTTAAGCTTTTCAGGGATAGCCGTGTTTTTCTTGGTTTTTTCGATCTTATCCAGTAATTCTTGCTCTTTGCTCATTTTAAAATATTAATAGTTTAATTTATGCGGCTTCTTCTATTTCCAGGGCGGATTTTATTAATTCTATTGCTTCCTGAACTTCTTTTTTTGCCTTGCCTTTAAGCACGGCCAAGCTATCGGTCATTAACTCAATAGCCTCACGCATTTCTGCGTTCGCATCCACTTCGGCGGCCACCTGGTATTCAACTGGCTCCGATATTTCTTTTGCCTGGTGCAATACATGGATGCCGGTGGTAGGGCAGCATTCTTCTGTAGGCAATGGACAGTTTTCTTTATCGGTGTTATCATTCAGGTAACTTAAGAGATAATTAAGCGATGCAAACCTGGCTACCTGTTCGTTAAGATCGCCCCTAACGGACTTTTGCGCGTCCATTTCCTGTTGAATGGTATGCAGGAGCCTGTTTTTGTATTCGTCGCTGTCAAATGCCTCCTTTTGGCGTTCCAGGTCCATTATTTTTTTATCAATTTCCTTGGCAATAGGGCTCAGATCATCTGAAAAGCTTTTGCTATAGGCATTAAGCACGCTTTTTTCTGCCTTGCGTACTTCTGCCCAGTTTTCTATCAGGTTGTCATAATCGCGCTGATAAATCCGGAAGGTGTAATAATTTACCATTCCTGATAAGGTCGTGCGGATCGTTTGACCGGTGTTGCTATAATCGGTAAAAATTTCATAGCTACGGTTTTTAATAACGCGCAGAACATCCAGTAATAAGTTAATATCCATGCGGTTTGTTTCGTACCTGGTGAATTTTTCTAACAATTCAGATACATTAACCAGCACCCGTTCAATATCCTTTACTGTTTTTTGCTGTTCCGGGATCTTTTTATATTTGTCTAAAGGCAGAGATTTAAGATACTTTTGCACGGCCATCCATTCTGTTTTTTTCTCAGTCAGGCTTACAAAAATTTCTTCTTCCGCTGTTTTTAGGCTTTCCACAGATTCTTCGACACCGGTGATCACCTTTTTGTTTTCAGAAAGGATCTTGTGCTGGCGTTCCATATCCGTTCGAAGGGTTTCATACTTCATTTTAAAACGCTCATTCACGTCGTCAACCAACTGGTACTTAATTTCACTTGGGTCAAGATCACTGGTATTGTCCAGGGTGTTTAAATCCCCTATCGGAGCCCATATACTTGCAATACGCTTGCCCTTTTCATCCAGCTTTTGATTTATGAAGTTATCCATACTGTTAATAACAAGCGGCATTACAAAGCGCACGTACCCGAACATATTTCCTTGGCGAAGGTTACGGCCGATCAGCTGGGCAATATCTGTAGGGTTCCACTCCGGGTATAAGTCAAATGTGCCAGTACTGCGGCGCTGTAAATTAATCCCTTCCCGGATAGCGCCTGTGCCAATGATAATTTTAACCACCCCGGCGTTAAAGGCATCTTTGATAAGTTCTTTACGATCTTCGTCCGCCTCACCGCCGCCGCCGGAAATGATCTCAACTTCACTGATCATTTCATCATCGTAAGCAATGTGGTTTTTAAACCCTAAATTATTGATCAGGTAGTCCTTTATGTAGTCAAAATATGCCAGGCCGCGGTTACTGTAAATAATAATCCCACTACATTCTTCTCCGCGGGATTCATGCCATTGCTTAATAGTACGGATACACTCAATTGAGTATTTTATTTTGGGGCTCTGCTCCACAAAATCTTCCGCGCTTTCTGGCATGGATTTATCAAACAGGAAGGGGCTAAATGCGTTATCCAAACTCATTGCCATGGCACGCAGTCCGGCTCCGGGATCTTCCCGGGATACAGATTTTGCCATTAACTTAACTTCCACCTGGTTGGCCCTTTGGCGCTCATTCATTTCCAGGTAGGTAGTAATATCCTTGCTGGGCAATTTAACCAGACACGGCCTTACTACACCGGCTTCTTTTGGATTGGCCTTATAATGGAAATGGTTAAACAAGATCGTCTGCAGCAGCTTTAAATTTTGGAACGATTTAATTACCGGCTTAGTAACAATTTCACCCTTAGCATCAATGGCGTATTCAATGGTTTGCAATACGAATTGCTCAAAAAATTTTTTGATATTGTAAAGGTTGTACTGGTTAAGGGTATCCAGGCCGACAAAGCTTAACATGCTGTAAATTTCCAGCGGGCTATTGGTAAACGGTGTTGCTGTTAAATTCACCACGGCCTTACCGTGCTTGGCCTGAATGTACTGCGTAATGAAGAACATTTTTACCGCCCTGGTACTTTGGCTGGCAGAAATATCGAACAGCTTGCGTCCGGTGGATGGATCTTTACCGCAACTTGGAAACACGTTCTTAAAATTATGCGCCTCGTCAACCGTAACGTGATCAAACCCGCATACGTCAACCTGAACAATGGCGTTTTTATTGCCAAGTCCCAGCCATCCCTGTACCTTTTGGTAAAAGGAAACCTTTTCTTTGGCGGCTTTCTTTTCGTTGCGTTCCTGGCCTTCCATCACATCCTTTTGCATGATCACGCGGGCAATGCTGTCAAACATTTCCGTACTCACAGTGCGGCTGAAACCCATTTGTTCAAAGCCTTTGTAACTTACAACGGTGATCGTATTTTCAGGGATCAATTTATTAATATCACCAGCCTTTGTTAGGCGCTCGTAATGTTTCCCGGATAGATTATACCAATCATTCAACTTTATACCTGGTATGCCGCTAAATGCTCCATAATGGTATTTTGCGCCTTCAAACTCATTAAAATCAGTCCGCTGGCCATCAGCACTCACCCAATATCCAAACAGTTCCTTAAGCCAGTTTTTATACGTTGGCTTTGGCACTACGATAAGCGGGCGTTTAATGGCGCCCTGCGACATAAGCTGCGCCAGGTTTAATATTCCGGTAAGCGTTTTTCCGAAGCCAACATCGTAGGCCAGGGTTCCCGATCCTACCAGCTGCAAATACGCTAATCCCTGCCTTTGGGCCGGTTTTACATCCAGCATACCATCCTTAAACATGGTACTGCCATGAAACGCAATAGGTATTTTGTCAACGAATTGGGAAACACTGGTGAAGGCGTTATACCTTTCGTTCCAGATCGCATCCAGAACTACAGAATCATCAAATGTTAATCCGGAAGACAGGAATTCAGCAAACAATTCCTCTGCCGCCAGGCGGGCGTTACCGATCAATTCCTGTTTCTGGGTATTGGTCAACTCGTCATTGCCAAGGCTATCTTTAGGCCATGCTACAGATTTTGCAAAATAATATTTCCTGATATCGGCACGGGTAGTGTTTTTAAGGTCCGTATCTTTTACGGCCTGCTCCAACCAGAAGTTAAACGCTTCGAATAGACTTACCTTTTCTTCTGCCTCGTAAAAGCGGCCGCGGGAAATCTTACCCAGCTTTATACCGGTTTCCTCATGCAGTTCCTTAATTCCGAATTGATCAGGATCGTTAGCAAATTCAGATAGACAAAGCATGTTTGGCCGGCTCGTTTTAATAGGGTCCCGGAAAGACTTCTTTTTAGGTAAATATTCCTGAACCTTTGCCAGCTGATCAGTGAACAGTTCTTCGCCATAAGCCTCTACGATGGCTGCGCGGTTATCATTCAGCTGCCGGATTTTACTGTAAATATCGCCGAATAAATAAACCGGGTAGGGGTAATAATCATTGCCGTCAAAGATCAATACACGATCTGCCACCATGCTATCCAGTTCCGCTTTGCTTTCGCTGGTCTGGTGCTTCTGTTCCTTAAAATCCAAAACATTTACCCAGATCAATTCCCCTTGTGGGGTTTTACAGATCACGTAATTGTTTCCACTATATTCGTGCTTAAACTTGGTTTTAATACCAATTATGGTATTGGCTGCAATAGTACGAAGGTCATTGAATTTATTGTCTTTTACAGTGGTATCCCTGATAGTCTGCAGCAGTATGCTGAACCCGGCACCGCCGCCCAAGAAGTATTTTTCCCAGCCGCGCATCGGGTTTCCGAAACGGCGCTTGTGATACACCCAGGCTTTAATTTCAGCTTCGGTCAATCCCGGGTTATATTTTTTAAGGGTTTCCGAAACGGTCTGCGTTTTAGGTAGGTCCGGTGGATCTTCCAAAAGGTTATTTTTAATGATCACCTGTAGATCCTGCCTGGTGATCTCGACTTCTGGCCCCATATTAGGGTCAGACGAACTACCAAGCTTTATAACATCTTCTATATCGCCTTGGAATACGATTGTTTTTGTACCACCTGCCATTTCTACGGTATAGTTATTGCCATGCGTCCCCATTGCCACTACTTTGCCAGACTGGCTTTTAAACCGTCCGGCGGAAAATACAAGTGTGTCCCCCATAACGGGAACCTTGGCAGCCAATTCCTCATAGGCTTGTTCAGGCTGTTCGTATTTGAATTCAAATATTTTTTTAACTACATCTTCCGGCAGATCCTTTTCAAAATATTCGATCTTCCCGCCCAGGGATATGTGTGCCACTGTACGATAATCTTTAGCTTTATTATCCCAATCCTCACGGTTGGACACAACGACGTTGCCACCAGCCCAGGTGAATAATAAATCGTATTTTTTAGCCTTACCTTTGTTCATCTTAGGTGTGGTTTTGGTTTCAGTTTTTGTTGTTTCACTCACAATAATATTGATCGCGGCCAGCACATCAGATAAATTTCCTTTTACAATTACGGGATTTAAGAACCCGGTACCGGCCGTAATAGTTCCCGCTACCCTTTCAGGATTTATTGCAAACCAATTGGCATTGCTTATTTTATCCAGATCGCTGTCGGTGCCTTCATCTTCAAATTTCATAAAGGAATGATAGTCCTCCATAAAGCTTTCCGGAATAAACCCGTTACTCAGAAGTCTTTTTTCTTCTTCTGTTTTTACCTCCTTAAGAGCCTTGCTTATGAAGGCGGTCCGCTGCTTATAAATTCCCATTTTCTTGTTTTGAGAAATGCGAAAATTAATTTATTCCTTCTTCTTCCGATTCAAGCGCGGCAAGTGCGGCGCTTAAATGTATTTTATCTTTTGACATCATTGTAATACACCGGTTAACAACGTATGCCAGGCCGCCTTCCGTTTGTACACGAATGCACAGGTTATTGTATCGGCTGGCCACACAGCTTTCTTTTATTTTTTCTTCAATTTCCCGCAGGACATCCGCTTCTGTTCTAACTGCCGGTTGAAGCTTTGACAGCGCTAAGTTTAAGCGCTCTTTATTTGTGGCTTTCAAGATATATTCCTGATCAGCGTCGTTATGCAAAGGGTCCCATCCTGTTAAAAGATAAACGCCGGCAAAAATCTCATTTTCCTCGTCGTCATTCTGGTAATTAGGATCATCTGCAATCTTTGCCAGTTCTGCATTTATTCGGTTAATCATTTCCGGTTTTTCCATGTCTATAACTTTTTTCTGAAAATTACAATATCGGTTCCTATTTGGGTACTGGTAAATATTCCAACCGGAAGCCTTACTGCATCCACAAACTCACCAATTTCTAAAATACTCTGCTTCATTTTTTCATACTTGCCGCCGTTATTCATAACGTTTTGAGATACGATATACAGCAAAAGGCCGCCTTTATTCAATAATTCCAACCCTTTACGAATAAACAGGAATTCGAAGCGGCTGAATGTTTTTGGCATGTATGTTTTATAATACCCCTCGTATTGTCCATAAGGCGGGTTGCCAATCACTAAATCCATACCTGGTAACCAGCTTTTTTTTACCGCCTTACCGTAGGTTGGCTGCTGCATAAACGCTGTTTCAAATTCCTGGTGGTATAGTTTAGCTTCCGGATAAAGGGCGCTGGCGATCTTAAAATTCATTTCGTCAAGATCGAAGCCAAATAAACTTGCATTCTGAGGTGCAAATTTGAAAAAACGTCCCGTTCCAAAGCTGGGCTCACATATATTTCCGCCGACAAAGCCATAATGCACAGCCAGATCCCACATTTTTTTTGCAATGATATATGGGGTATAAAACTGGTGAACCAGCCCTTCATCAATTTTGCCAGAAGAATATTGATTGCCGCGGCCTTCATATTTTTCTAAGATCAACCTGTTATCCGCGCTCAGTGGAGCGCCCAAGTTAATTTGTAAGGCAAGGTCGTAAATCTGCGCGGCTTCACGCTGCGTTAATCTGGGGTACTGATCAATTATTTCCTGATCGGTAATGGATAATCCCATTTACTTTCAATTTTGTAAGTTTAATTGAATTTTGCTACTTTCGTAAAATATAATAAATTATTTACAAACTTAACAAAAAAAATCTACATGGAAAACGGAAACAACCCTGGCAACGATTCTAAAAATCAGAATGTTGCGAAAAACGAAAACGCTACTGAAAACACCACTATCAGCGCGCCCTCAGTAACTTCGCAGCCAGCTAAAACAGAAACCAATTCAGGCGAAAGAACTACCGGTACCGGTGCTGCTGACGAAACAGCAAAAAACACCAACGCACCGGAAGCAAATGCCAATCCTGAGTATCGCCCGCAGACCTCCGGCCTGGGTAACGACGAGGACGGCACGCCGAAAATCTCCGCACACCCAGCGATGAACGTGGTGGGCAAAAAGATATTGGAATTGTTTAAAGAGCGGGAAGGCACCAACCTTCCTAAGATCACCGGAAGCGAAATTAAAAAAATGCTGCGCGACCAGGGCGACGGTATGGAAGTGGTTTTCCAATTCAGCGACGAAAAGAAATTGCGCGGACGCATGGTGTTAAAGGCCGGCAAAGAATTCCTGGAACTGCCTATGGACATTAACGAGGAATTTAATTTTGGTCCTGACTTTGAAGCCATGGCAGAAGAAGCACGCGCCGCCGGCAAAGAGTGGACCGAAAAAGAAGAAGCCGAGGCGCGCGAAAAAGCGGAACTGGATGAAAAAGATAAAAACCGCTTAAGCATGGAAAAGCTTAATGGCATTGGCGAAGAAATTACCAGGATGTTCGAAGAACGCGGCAAAACCAACCTGCCAGGCATCACCGAAAAAGAAATTCACGCTGCCCTGAAAAACCATGTGAAAAGCATTGGCATCGAAGTGAAATTTGAAAACGAAGAATGCACACAGGGGTATGTGAACCTTACCGAATTCAGCAACGTGGTTCGTGTACCGGCCGAAGGCAGCTTTACTTTTGGTATTGACTACCAGACGGCGGCCAAAAAGATGGAAGCTGCAGCAGTTGAAAAAAAATAATCTGAAACCAGATATAAATAAAAGACCCCGCCTAAGCGGGGTTTTTTATTGGCTATCTCTCTCATAGCCTTGCCAAAGATTTGTGCGGTTTTGTCGTGTTAATTGCCTCGTCGCTTTGGGCGGTCCCTTATACTTGTCCTTCTCCCGGATCAGGGGATACTTAAGGGTGGCTGGAATGATCGCCGGGATCTATTGATAACCCTGCACACACAAGGCCCTTCAACTTCTCCCGGCCGGATTAGGTGCGTGTTCCCTGGCATCGGTAAATAAATGGTGAAAGATAACCGGTTTATTCTGTCAATCCTGGCCACTTGGACGGTGTGTTACCCCGTCCGCCGGGCCAAAACATTCGAAACTTACCGGCCGCCTTCCAGCCCCTTTACTTAGCCTGGGCGCTGCGCCGTTCCGTTTGTAGCGGGGAAGGGATTCGAACCCCTGACTTCCGGATTATGAATCCGGCGCGCTGACCATCTGCGCTACCCCGCAATGTAATTGCCCGCATTGAACGGCAAGTGATTAATTTGATACGCGTGGCTACTCGCGCTCAAAAACCAATTTACCGCACCGCTTGGGCAATGAAATTGCTGATATTATCTACGCTTACAAACTCGCTGGGACCCTATCGTATTTACTTTATGCGGGTTGTCCATCCCCCAATAGGTGTATATTTTTATAATTGTAGGACACAAGAAGTAAGTTGCGGACACACCGCGGTCCCAGGTCTGGTGCAATCCTTGGTAGGAATTATGACCGCACATTTCCGGACTACATTCAAACGTTCCCCTTACACTGGTATCTTTCATATCAGCAATAGGATCGGGATAAAGCCTTAAACCGGTGAATATAAACCATTTTAAGCTGCCGGCCCTATCCCAAAATTTTGCTTATTTCAAAGAGCGTATTATTTTTTCCAGCTTGCGGTCGTAAATCTTTAGGATGTTACGTTCTGCAAACGGAATTTGTTCGTTATTTGCCATTTTCCGGCGGATTTCCTTCACCTTTTCTTCGGATCCGGGTTTTTGCCTTTCCATGCGTTTTTTATCTTCCCTAGTAGCTTTAAATAGTTTATCCTCCATGCTATGATCGGTTGAACTTATTGGCTGCTGCGCTGTGCCTGTCAATGCGAATAAGGCCAACGAGGGCACCGAAAACAATACCCATAGCTACGGCGTGCAGGTATTCTTCCAGAAGAATATTTTTGCCAAAAAAATAAAGCACCAGTAGCGGTAGGACAGCAAAGATCATCACTTCAAACCAAGCATTCTTTTTGCGCGCCTCTGCGTAGACATGCTTAGTCTCAAATTTAACTCCATTCAATATAATGGGCTTGTGCTCATAATGGAACGATAATAAATCACGATCCTTTGGTTCATAACCGCCTTTCACCGTAAAGTACGTTTTCGGATATTGCGGTTTTTTGACAAAAAATCTTAGCTTTTTTATGGCCATCGCTGTGTGAAATTTAGAATACAAATATAATTATTTTTTAAAATAAGACAAATTGCCTGGTTTTATTTTTTCTTGGTTAACCAGCTGCCCGTGCTCATTTACTGCCATCGGCTTGTTTTTGTTGAAAAATTTTACCTGCTGCCGGCATCCAAAAATCCAATTTTGATAAGCTTGCCAGCCATACTTTTCAACTAACGTATAAATCAGCATTTTTTCAAAGTTATTGGCAAAACACCAGGAAAAACCCAGCGTGCCCAGATCAATTTCCTTTTTAACCTGGTTAATGTCTCGATCTGGAAACAGCCCGGTTTTAGACAGCTTTTTGATCACCAGCCGTTCGTACCACCTGGGCCAAAGAATGTGATTATACCACCATATTTTTATTTTTCTAAGCATTTTGCGCGGTGATTTTTTTCCATGTATTCGAATAGTGCATTTTTATCAAGAAGCCTTTCCGTCGGAATATACAAGCTATTGCGCTGGTTATATTGATCAATATATACTAAATAAAAGTGGGTTATTTGGTTATTTGAATTATATCCATACCGCCAGGCTATTATTTTTTCTTTGTCAAGATTTACCTTCACCTCACGGGGCTGTTTTGGTGGCACGGCTATAGTATTGTAACGTAAATACATTTAAAATCCAAGCGCTTTAAACCAGTTAGACAACCATTGAACTTTGTATCCCCAGGTTCCCGTGAGCATGAATTTGATCGGTAAAGAGATAAGCAATAACCCAAATAAAATCAACCCAAAGGGTAATGTTAGACGAACCAAAAATGGCACCGACTCTATTTGTTCGGTAATAATACTTAAATTTGCGTCCCGCAAACGTTGTGCTATATCATCTGTATTTAACCTCTTAAGTTCAGGTATATTTTTTTTTAACTCTATTGCGGCCCAATATTCATTCCGCTTTGTAATTCTCCAAAAGTTTGCCATTTTATCCTTGTGTATATTTTATTGGTTTTTCCAAATTTACTTGTTAATAATCAGTTTCTTTGATGAATTTAAGTAGTGGCAGCACTGCTGCAGCAAGTTCTCGGTTATTTATTATGAACTTATTTACCGTTATGCCGGTGGATTATCTATAACGTGATCCACCCAGCTTACCAAGTGATTTTCGCTCGGATTAGTGTTAACTGGCATTTCGGCCATTATTTCCAAACCATCCGCCGGAGCAAAGGTATTTTGATAGAGTAGAAAAAACGTTGTGCCGTCGCATGCTACAAAAAATTTGAACGTTAATTTTCGTCCCTGAATGTACTGGTTAATTTTTAGAAGTAGTTCTTCCATAGTGTAGTTTTGTTTGTAGTTTTTTTATGTGATCCCGTAAAGCTAATTTAAGGCGCGCCTTCGACAAGATCGTCAAGTTGCGCGATTTTGTTTCAGAATAGCGATTAAAGCTTCTGCATTCACTACGTCGTAGATCATGCCCTGCACGTTCTGATTTTCCGGCCTGGTTCCCGGGCGCTCTGTTACCTGGTTATACATTTTTTACCGGTTCTAATCTGTAAATAGAGCAATGGAAATTATACGGTCTGGTGAATTCGTAAATTTCGGTATCCAGCGGCCAATTTATAAGCCGCAATATTTTGTTCCGAAAATTATTTATTGGCCGCGTAGTGCAATATTTTATTCTACCAGCCACATAACAGGTCAATTCATCAACCCGGTCAATAATTTCCACCTTTTCCCCATCTAAAACAGCACTATCACCAGGCTGCAAATTATGAGGTTTTAACAAATCTTCTTTCATGGTGATTTATTTTTTGTGATAATTAACCGTAATATCATTGGCCTTTATCGCATCTTCGCCAAACTTCTCAATCAGTTGTTTCAAGGTTAGATCACAGTATTCATCTACCCAATCGGCGATATAGTAAAGCTTGCGCTGTCCATCTATGAGCCCGAACAAAATAGGATCTTTCCGACGCTCCCGTTCTTCGTGGGTTTCCTTATACGTTTTCTGGTCTTTATCATAGTAAAGAATAACGTAATTGTCAAAAACCTTAAGTTCGTCGGCACGCGTTTTAATCTTACAAACTTCCAGTGGTATAACCCTACAAAAGTTCCTGATAAAATGCAGGCTAAGGCCCTTTTCAGAATCTTTGTAAAATTTTACGATCTGTTCCTCCGTGATGCAGGTCTTAAAATCAGAAGCAAGTAACGTGGCTTCCAGCTTCACTAACTCAACATCTTTCATTACTTCCTCAAACAAAGCAGTCTGACCCAACTGATTTGCGTGCTTGGCAATACGTATGAATTCGTTAACCTTATCTTCATACGCTTCTACATTTGTAAGATTTGATTTAATGTGTTTGAAAAAATCCTGAACAGTAAGGGTTGGTTTAGTTTTGGTCTTTTCAATAATCCACCCGAATAGTTTTAAGAAAACACGCTTCCACATACGCTTAGTTAAAGCTATTCGATAATTAATATTGACATCAACACTATCGATGCTGGCATCAAAGTCGTCTATTGCCATTGCCCGCATTGGTGTTACATTATTAGCAAATCTTCCCATTCGAATAGGTGAACTATCCATCATCCCATTCGCATCTTCTACTTTATGCTTTGGTAAATTAGTATCAATCCACATTTGATCCAATACCAATAATCCTGTTTTTGTATGATTTAACATTATTGATCCTTTCTTTTGTTTGAAACTGAATTAAATTGTTTTTTAGGATCTACCTTGCCGATCCAGATATTACAATGCGGCTCAGGTGGCATAGCTTTATCTCCATCACTGAAACTGTAGTGGATACTTATTGGCACTGATTTGGCATTTATAGCTGTTCTCAGAAGCTTTCCGGTTTCTTCCACTGTTTCGGGTATAAGGGTGATTTGGGTGCCGTACTTACCCTCTATGAATTCGAATTTCATTTTGGTCCCTCCTTTCCTTGGTTGCCATGGCCAGGCTTTTTCTTCGGCCGGCTCCACATTGGTTTTCCGAACCGCTGATGCCGGATAAAAATTTCCGCGTTCTTGTACAGTTCTGGAAATTCGTGTGCGGTCCTGGCCATTGCTGTACGCATGGTGATCTGTTCCCCTGCATCCCAGGTTTTCTTGTGGCGCGCCCAGGTAAGATTTATCAATTCCTGGTAGTCCGCGGAACCCTTCATTTCCGGGGATAGGGGAAATTCGGGTGGCTGTGGCCCGAAATCCTTTTTAAGAAGTTTCGCCGGGCGTTCCGATACAATTACAATGGCCATAAGAGTGAGAATGCCAACGAAGATCTTGAACAAAAGTAGGCAGTTAAAAATCAATGCTGCCAGGGGAAGGCATAACCAGGCGATCATTATACAGTACCCTACCACCGAAACCCATCCGGGCGTTTGGAAATTTTTAGGGTGTGTTGAAATCAAAACGCGCATTATCCACAGCGCGAGGCTTAAGGTTTTTTCAGTCTTTTTTAGCTCTTTGGCTAAATCTTTGTCTTTACTCATGGATTTGGTATTATACTGATATTATTAAAAGTTAGCCATGTGTAGATCATTTTTTTGTACGCTATGGCATATGGCTTAGTTAAGCCGTGAATAGCAATTTCACCGATTTGGTGGCTAACATGAAGCGTATAATTGTACTTGTGCCGTTCGTTTTCTGGTGGTGCTTCCGGTATAACAGTCCAATCAATTTCATGTCTGGTGATCAGCAACGGGCCAACGTCTTGGCGTAAAACGGTCAGCAAATTATCGTAATCAAAATCCTTTGTTTCATCCATTGCAATCCGCTCATTGTGCATAGTTACACGCGCGCTTCCCTGAATCCTGGCGTGCATTGCAAATTGCCCCAGACAAATTAGTATGCGGCCGCCGCCTTTTTCCCCATTGTTATAATTCACGTCAATAAACTGTGTTTCGGCGGGGGCGCTATCAAGGTCAAGACATTTCAAATACCCGGCCCGCTTACGCTGCCATTCTTCTTTTGCTTTTGCTTCCTGTTCTGCCAGGCGCGCTTTTTGTTCTTCGCTGATAAGCGCAGTTTTAGTGCTATTTTTTTCCATGCTTTTTTATTGATTTTTTAGGCAATTTAGTTGACTTTGTAATGGGCTTTACGGAATATTGGCGGCCTATTACTTCGTGACACTGTCGATCAATGGCTTTGGCCAATGCTCCAATCTGGCGGATACGCTTGCGAAGCGATTTCAGGTACACCTGCACTTCCAACGTGTCTTTGGAAATATAATATCCGTAACTGGTAGCAACCAAGCATTTTACCAAGCCGTTTATGCGAATGTAATGCAGAAGCGCGCGAATGGTACCACATGTTACCTTTATGCCGTGATTCTTGTAAAGTGAATTGCGAATTTCAGAGCCAGAAACAAACCGGTTTTTACTATTGGCCCGTTTAAGCTTTGCCACAACTAATGGAATTACGTTGTGCTTGTGGTGGCAGGTAACTTTTGGCACCTGCTGCAGTGCATTCAAGCGCTGCCGTTTTGTAGTCGTTTTAGCCTTGTGCGCCCGGTTCGGAACCTTCCCTGTCTTTTTACTCGTAGCCATGAGTTTTTAAGTGTTAAAGTGATTTATGTTTGAAAGTTCGGTAATTATTTTATAATATGATTAATTATTTTAAAAAGTAATTAACATTACTCTGGTTCATTGCTCTTTTTATCATCTAAACGAACGTGTATGCCACTGTTTGCGAGCGTTCCCTGCTGCAGTCGCGCCAAATAGATCACACGGCTGAACATCTGGCTTGGTTTTAGTTTCTGGCTGGATCATGCTTCTTTTTTTTTGTGGTAAAATAATTCGGGTTAAAACATCTTCGTAAACCTGCATTGCGGGTATCCAATCTTCACAGCGGCCGTGCTTATCTATTTTGAATGGCACCAGGCCGGTTTCGCCGATCACCTTTATTTCAAAGAAATCATGCGTTAATGCGCCCTCCGCGATGCGGGCCCGGACTTCTTCGATCACAAGGAAATTACTGATACGGGCCTCAATCGGATCTGTGCTTTTAATAAGTTGATCTACAAATTTTGACACATCAAAATCTGAAATACAGTGGCCGCCCGGCTGGTAAATTATTGTTTTCATTAGTTATCTGGTCTGCTGGGTTTGAGCCCCTATGCCATATTCGTGGTCTTCTGCCTGGAATTTAAAAACTTTCATGCTATTCTTCGTTAACGTAAAACAATTTATAATACTTCAATCCCTTTTCTTCGTCAAAGCCCTGTTCTATGTAATCATGGCGGGCGTGAATGTAGATGTGGAAATTTTTATCCAGCTTCACAACGGTACGCATGTACTTCTGGTTCTTTTTTACCGCTGTCGGCGACACATCGAATTCGTCTTTCACTTCCACATCCAGGCGCTTACTAAAATCTTTCCTGTAGTCCGCAAACGCCTCAATTACATCGGGCCGCACCAGCACTTCCTTTTCAAAGTCCTTAACATTGAACTGGTCGCGGTCCTTAAAATACGACGTGCTTTTGTTCAGCATCATCATCTGGTCCTGCTTCTTTACATTGTTAGCTTCCGTTAAAACTTCTTCGCAGAAGCCCCGGGCCGCCTCAATAAAATTCTTAGTATAATAGTAGCCGTTTGGCAGGATCCGGGCGTTCAAAAAATCTTCGGCCCAATACAGTGAGCATTCGGACACTTTGTTATTATTGTCCACCAGACTGATCTTATACCCATCTTTTTGGCCAGTGTTAAAGATCAGGCAACCCTTATCCAGCTTGTGAATGTTAATACCACTATCGGCAACCAGGTCAGGATCGGAAGCGGATGCCGCTGTATGTTCAATTTTCAGGAACGTTTCTTGCTTTTCGGTTTTAAAAATACCGATGCAGTCCACCAGTTCGCCATCCACTACTGCATCCCGGAAGTAACACACATATAGGTACCCGCCGGAAATTTTCGGGTGCATGGTCTGGTCATAAAGAAGCTGGGCCAAAACTCCGGATTGCTTCATAAAGTTTTTCTGGCTTGTGAAAAGATCCGCCGTAACGTTGGCCACGCTGCGTAGTGATAAATCCACCTTCTTTTTGAAGTGATAGTAAATATCGGTTTTGAACGGGGACAGGAAGTAGCGCAGGGTAGTTTCCTTTACAAAATCATCCTTAAAAAGAAACGGGATTTTACTTAGGGTCATTTCTTCACCCAAGCCCTTATTGCCCACGTAGTGAAAAACAAAATGTATCAGTTGTGATCGTGAAAAGTCTATCATGATTTTGGTTTAAATGTCGTTTTTAGGAAATTCTCGAATTTTAAGCATGGGTGGGAAATTAGCATCCTCAAATGTGCCACCCATGCGGTCGCTCAGTTTAAGTTCGTGATACAGGTGAGTGCCCAGCTGCTTAACGAAAACAGGGGTTTCAAATTCGCGGCACGCTGCGATAATATCCCGGAACCAATCTAATTTTGCAGGCCGGTGGATGTAATCACCGTTATCATTACCGCTTTCTCCGCCAACAATGACCCAATGAATGGGGTAAACCCATTTGTCTACCGGTGTGGGGATGTGCACGTTAAGGAACGGGGCAAGATCAATGGGCCCCAGGATAGGCTCTACGCTCAGGCAGCGGATGGCGGCCGGAATTTCATAAAGCAGGGGTATCCGGTGATCTGCGGTCCGCTGGTTTTCCACACTTACCCCCAGCCACACATTCGGATAGCCCTTACCCCAATCCGGCGGCAAGCATTGTTTTATGCGTTCTACGCGCTTTGTTAAAATAATCCAGGTAAGGTGGGGCGTATCTTTGATCACCCTCCAGGCATCTGCGCGCCACTTGTCGGCTTCTTTCAGAAAAAAGTCGCTCATACTGCATGTAAATACAGTTGACGATTTTTTCCATTTAAGAGGCTCGTAGAAAAGCGCATCGTTAGCGCGGGTTATAATAGCCCCATCTTTACCGTAGCGGGCCTTCATACGATACATATAGCAGAATTTGCAGCCCCGGGACACCTTGAAGCACCCGGACCAAAAATTGTGCGAATTATCCGCCCATTCAATTTTCGTGTGTTTTCCCATATTTATGAATGCTTATGGGGTTCCTTGCCAGCTTCAAAACCTTTGTCGTATGCAGTACTTTGTTCGCGCGCTTTTTTGCCGCCTAACTGTAAAGTTTTCATTTTAAGTTTTATTTAATTGATTATATTAAGTGATTTTCGCATTACATTTCCGATACCCGGTCTATGTGCAGAACTTCTATAATGGTGGTACCTTTTTTTCCATTGTGCATTGCAATAACTTCACCACCCTGCATTTCTGGTTTATGTGTAGAAAGTTGTCGGGGATCTAAAACAGTGTGCCCGTCGGTTTGTTTGTTATTGAAATTAGCGGCAATATCCGCCTTTGAAGAATATGAACGGTAGATCGCTGTTTTTTTTTCGGTGCGCTGTCCGTCATAACTTAAGTGGGTGTGTATTACTAAAAACATATTTTTCTTTATTTTTTACCTAAAAACCCCGCCTCGGTGTTTTGGGCAGGGGTCTTAGGTGCTGGCTCAATCAGCTTGCACAACGCCGTATTATCTGTTCAGGCCCGGCAGGTGATTCGGCCCGTAAACCGGCTTAACGGAACCACGAAACGGCTTTTGCCAAACGATCATCCGTACTGCCGGGCTTCCTGAACTTATCAGGAAACAGGAAGTTTCTTGGTGGGCTCCATAACCTGAACCGGTGCAGTGGTTATATTTGATCCCAGAACCTGTGGAACTGTAAAAATTTGATTTTTCATACTGATAAGTTTTTACGGGATCAAATATACACGATTATATTTTATAATGATTAATTATTTTACAAAATAATTAACATTTTGGCTAATTAACTGTTTTTAAGGCAGTTAATTTTTCGCGCGGCGTTTTAAAAGTATGCTGAAAACTGGCAACCCTAAAAAGAACAGTATTTGGTTTTGCCACCGGCTGCGGTAGTCCTGATCCACTTGCAGGCGCGCATGGTGAACATTAACCCGGGCTATCTCAATTTTTCGGGCCATGTGCCAGTACCAGGCCCCTGTGTATTTAGGCGGTTGTTTTTCCATCTGCAGAAGTTTCTAAATTATAGGTTTCAAAGTAGGTGGTGATCTCTGTTTCCGTTTCCACCAGGTAGGCGAAAACGTTCCGGGCGGCCAATTCCTTGGTTTTATATACCAAGGCATTGTACCCAGCCAGGGCTTTTTTAAACTCCGGGGCTCGGCGCTTGGCCGGATCCTTTTCATTGAGGTCTATTTTTGCTGTCAAACTGAACATGGCATCATCGTATGCGCTGCGGGAAGATCCCCCGTCGCGGGCAGCTGCCTTTAAATCTGAAAGGGCCATGGTTTCAAATTGCTTCATACGTTGTTTTGTGTATGGGATCAGGTTAAGATCCCAGAGAATATCAAACACCTTGTAAAGGCCAATTACGTTAATTTTGGCCTTATAATTTTCGAATGCAGCTTCACAAAAGCGCTTATTGATCAGGAATTGTTCTTCTTTGGCTCTTTCCGGGGCCGCTGCTTTCACTTCTTTTTCCAGAAGGGCATCGGCAGCCTCAAAATACTTCGCGGTAGTAGCGGCCCTTAAAAGCCGGTATTTGATGAAAATGGGATGCAGGAACTTTGCGGAGAAATTTTGCCAGTGATCCAGTTTTACTTCCAGCTGGTCGGCCACGGCCAGCTTAATGGCGTAATCCACTTCCGATATGGAAAAGTCGGATAGGAATTCGACGAAAAATTCCTTAAGCATTTCCATTTCCGGATCCCCGATCAGCTGATTAATTCCCACAAAGCGCTGCAAATAGATCAGCTTCATTTCCAGTTTTGCAAAGTTATCCGGCTCCGGGGGATCAGCTGCCAGGCGCGCTTCCATTTCTTCGGCCGTTTCCTTCCCGAAATCCATAATTTTCTTTTCGCAGTGGAAAAACATTATTTTACGCTCCCGCTTGGACCAGGTGCGAATTATCTTTTCGTCTGGCTGCGTCAATTTTACTGATAAGTTGTTCATCTTTTGGTGTTACTTTTGGTTTATGTTTTTTGTTATTCAAGTCCACTAATTCCAGGATAATGTCGTTCAGGCAAGTGTACATGCCGCCCGGGCTTGTCATTTTTTGCAGCCGGTCACTAAGGTTCTCCCACTGCTCGTACATCTTATTAAACGCCATGATCACCTTTGGTTCGGTATTATACCCGATGGCCACAAAATGCCGCGCAATTTCCTTAAGCTGCCGAACATCCTTATCCCCCAGCTTGGGGTTCACCGGCTGCACGTTTGCGTTACCAATCAATAGGCCGCGCTGAACCTGTAGCTTTTTAAAGAACTGGCAATAATCCGCAATGATGCACCGTTTTAATTTTTCTGTCATTTCATAATGCCGGTCGATCTGGCTGATGATCAGGCCGTATTCATTGTATTCTATTTTATGCTGAACCACAATTTGTTCCACCTTGCCTTTTTCGGCAATGGTAACAGCTGTAGTACCTGGCTCTGGGTTTTTCGTTACCGTGGCGTGAATTTCTGCCTTCTGCTGGGGAACGCGCAGCCTAACTGGTGTGTCTTTCTTTTTAAAATTTATACTGATAAAGGTTTCACCGGTAATGAGCACCTTAATAAGGCCCAAGGCTTCGGCTTCTTTGGGTTGGAAGTATTTTTCAAATTGCGTTTCGGAAATCCTGTATTCCAGCATTACATCCCGCTTGATCACATTGGCGGTACCGTTCCGCTTCATATCGGAAAATGCCTTTAGCCAAATGCGTACAGACACGTCATTTGGCAGGCTAAGTATATACTTGGCAAGTTCCTTATTCATGCGGGCTTTAAGGGATTGGGATTAAAATTTGGTGGCTAATTTTATCCCAGCCGCGCGAAGATGCAAGGAAGCGCTTTCAACTGGTTCGCGTTCCTTGACCGGTATTTTTAATTTGAGTTTTTCCAGCCTTGTGTAAAGCTTTTTTACATCCTTGTGTATTTCTCTCAATGCAATGCCTGTTTTACTCTGTGTAGCCATGATAGTGGGGTTTAACGTTTCATTTTTTTCTGCTTAGTGATGCCTAAAAATTCTTCAATACCGCGGATGTTTGTGTAATCCGTTTCGGTATTATTCTTCCTGGTTAACAGGCTTTTTTCTATTTCGTGAAGCCGGTCCAGGTAGGTGTTTGTTTTTTGAATTTCGTGGAGCATGGCAACAACTTGGTCATATCCTATACGCGGTTGTTTTACCAGCGGGCCATCTTCGCTAACATCTTCCAGTTTGGGTTTGTCTGCGATCTTGCTTGCATCTGAAATTATAATGGCAAGGTATTCTGCCATGTTATCACGGTACTTAGTGAACCGGCCGCGATAGTCGTCTATTATGTCCAGGATTTTTACACTCATTCTGCTTTTCCGCTATTAAAGTCTTTCCGTGAAATTTCGATCTTACCTTTTAGGCGAGTGCGTATCTGGTAAATATCACATTCAGCGTCGGGATTTTTTTTGATAATCTCAGTACCTTCATCGGTAGCTGCTTTGAGGGAATCAAAGTAAGCAGGCGGGGAAACGTTATCAGGTGCGTGCCTGACAATCATTAAATGCGTGCTTTCTTCTTCCTTCATAGTATTGTCAGTGGGGTTGGACATATTAATAATGTTTAGGACACAATTCGAAATAGTAAGAAAAAACCCACGGATTCGCGTGCCCTTTGTTTCCTTTATTTATTTCATTGTAAAGACTAAAGTACGCTTTTTGAACCGTTGAAAGAATTTTTTTAACACCATCTTTCGTGTAGTAATATCCCGAACTGATATCGGGGAAGTCGTTCGGCGCTGGTGAATGAATTCTAATTCCTTCTGCAAAGCAGTCAGTATCACTTATATCGTGTAATCGTTCAACTTTTGGATTAGTTTTAAAAATAACGAAGAAGCGTGCGTGCTCCTGCTTCATAAAATATTTATTTTCCCATAACGCGCCGGATGCTTTTGCTTTTTCTACCAAGGGCTTAAAAACCTCCGATTCTCTTACGCCATTCGCATCCCTGTAGTGATATAAGATTTGTTCACCAGCTCTGATAATAGGTTCCTGCAGGTAGGCACGATCCCCTTGCTTGTAGCGCACAATAACATGTTCTATCTTGCCGGTAACTTTGTGCTGGAACTCGGCGTATAAACTTTTACTGGCCTCAGATTGATAAAATCCCTTGTATTCGTAATTATCCGGATCTTTATTAATTACGGTATCCATCTGGCCGACGCGGCGGGTGTTGGTTTTGATCTTTTGCAATACAGCATCCCACATGCCGTACTGTTCATTAAGCAGTAATCCCCTCATTGGTTTGTAAATTAGTTAGTGTCCCTAAAAAAAATAGCGTTTATCCTGCCGCCCTAAGCCTTACAAAACCTTGTAAAGTCGGTTTTGTATTCTGCAATTTTTTCGGATGTTATCATTGATTTTAAGTTAGTTAAATCTATTGTGGTAATCTATGAGTTAGTGGCAATACTCCGAAGCCCTACGAACAGCTACATCGTAATATTGTTTTTCCTTTTCTATTCCAATTGATTTGCGATTTAATTTAATGCAAGCGATGTTAGTAGTTCCTGAACCCATTGTGTTATCTAAAACTGTATCGCCTTCGTTGGTGTAGGTTTTTACAAGGTATTCCAAAAGTTCAATCGGCTTTTCGGTTGGGTGTTCTTTTCCGTTTTGGTTAGCATTACTAAATTCAATAATGTTTTTTGGGAAATATAAGTTATTAAATTTGTCATCACCCGCTTTTATTTCGCCAGTAACACTACCCTCTTTCGAGCCGTAACTTTTCTTATTCCTCATTTTACCTTCCGTCATTTGTGGGTAGTAGTTGTGTGTTCCAAAACTAAATACACTCACAATCTCACATATTTTCAATGGTTGTTTTTTTGCAAGTAGTCCACTCCCACTATTTTTCTTATTCCAAACCCAATCGTACTTATAGTTTTTTAAGTTGCTCATTCTCATAATACTGCTAAATGGTTCGCTTCCAAATAAAACTATTGCCCCGTTTGGTTTTATAACTCGGCTATATTCCTTCCAGAGTTTATCAAAAGGTAAAACACTATCCCACTTACAAGCAGTCGTTCCATAAGGCAAATCGCAAATAATAGCATCAATACTCTTGTCCTCAATAAAAGGAAAAACATCGAAGCAATCAGCGTTCACAAAAGTACTGCCACTAACATCGGTTTGGCAAAATTGGGGGTTCGGTGGTAAATTCAACATTTGTATTTCAATTTAAGTTTAGTAATAATTTGAGCGTTTCGTTTTCAAAATCCCCAACTTCGCCAAGCCCGAGAACCGTTGTGCGTCATGGCAAGACAATCTGCTCAACTACATAACCATGACCGAGCAGCATTTCACCAACTGCCTTCCAATCAACGAACGGTCTTTCATCTTCTTTATCCTGTTTTAAAGGCACTCCCAACGCCGCATCATCTATGTACAGGTGTGCATATACTTTCGGCGAAGTAGTCCAGTGCTTTTGATTAGGGTTTTCGTTGATGCCCCACAACTCTATTCCTCTTTCTGTAAGGAAATTAACAGCATCGGTAAGAAATGCACCTTCGGGTCTATCACTTCGCATCGTGTTAAGGACTATCTTATGACCAGCAGATTGTAGTGCCTTTAAAACATCCAAGCAATAGGGAACTTCTTCGCCGATAGCAGGGAACTTGTGCTTCACAACAGTACCGTCGAAGTCCAAGCCAATAACAAAAAACTCATTTTTCATCTTTAGTAATTCTATTGTGCCAGCCACGAACGCACAACAGTGCATTGCAAAAATGTAGGCTGACGGTTATAAATTGGGGTTTAGAATAATTTGGCATCTTTTGTTTTTCAAGCAT
>ERZ650311.110-NODE-110-length-51603-cov-9.724451_pt1 | contig 51603 bp, 50 predicted proteins | sample MGYA00376247_ERZ650311 | MGnify/ENA primary metagenome ERZ650311 (study PRJEB26733, sample SAMN07839324) | wastewater metagenome | biome: small river; feature: stream; material: water | place: USA: North Carolina | collected 2016-07-28 ... | reverse complement strand
GATGAAAAATTAATTATTAGACCTCACCTAATATCTAACACAACAACTCTTATGAAAAAAGTTAATGACTACTTATTGGAATAACTACCGCTTAAAAGAGCTATTCAGACTCTTACCAACTTTCTTAAGCTGCGTATCCAACTCACTTTCCTCTACAGCTCCTCTACAAATCAAATGCTTTACAAAATCAACATTACCACCCACCTAAACACTCATTCTTTCTTAAAAAAATCAATTGCTGAACTTATAGTCAACTGACACCGGTTGATTGATCTATGAAAGTCGGTTTTCCCGACAAATCACCATGAGTCGCCCATAGTCAACAGGATTAGTTGCCATCGAACAAGGTGCTCAATACGCTTGAAAAAGATCGATACCTTGCCCAACATAATCGGCACAATCAAATGCAGTAAAAAAATATGGTGGAATAAAGCTGAGTGGCCTGCCCAGCACGATTCGAACGTGCGACCTACGCCTTAGAAGGGCGGTGCTCTATCCAGCTGAGCTATGGGCAGTCTTTGAACTGAAGTCAGAATTATAGCGGAGGTCATCAAGTCACTCATGATTAGTAACAATTAAAATTGATGCTTCTATTTTCTTCCTGAGTTTCTGATTTTTATCATGTCTAATATCACCATCTATCACAACCCCAAGTGCAAGACATCACGCGATGTTTTAGAAATGATTCGCGAAACCGGTATTGAACCCAATATTGTTCTGTATCTTCAAAATCCACCTACTGAATCTGAGCTGCGTGCTTTAATTAAATGTACTGGTGAATCTGTCAGAAATATTCTTCGTCAAAAAGGTACACCCTACGATGAATTAGATTTAGATAATGCCAAATGGAGTGATGATGAATTGATTCACTTCATCTCAAAGCACCCTATTCTTTTAAATCGCCCCATTGTTTCGAATGGATCTCTTGCACGACTCTGTCGCCCTGTTGAATCTGTCCTAGATGTTCTGAAGTAGAACACTTTCTAGAACGTCATTTTTTGCTGTTCTAGACATAATTTGCATTATTTTGGTGCGTATTTTAATCTTGTCTAGGTGTCCATATATAGCTAGCCTTAGTCATCAAATGATGATTTCTCAAGGGAGAGAAAAATGGGTGAACTAGATCAAGAAAGCTACGACAAACTGGCTGCACTCATCAAAGCAGGCGATATCAAGCTAGAGAGCCTGCGTGAGATGACGTACGATGATTTAGAAGTACTTTGTAATCAATTGCTTAAGTGGAAATTGTTTGTTGCCAACAAAGAATATGTCGGTGAGGCCATCGAGCAATATATGACTAGTTCACTCAACTAATTCAACTGTCTTGAACAAAAAAGCGCCATCTAAAAATGGCGCTTTTTCTATTCTGGAAGGCTAATTAAGCTCTTAATTCTGCAGATTTTGAATCGTTAGAACCATCTGACTGAGCTACTGATCTCATCAAAGTCAGAATTTCTCTTGGCAGCGTATGCGGAGCCTCTTTGAAGCCCATCTTTAACTCAGGCACATACTTACTGATTTCTTCTGATCCATAAAACTTCATGGACCAGTTAGAAAAGCGGCGCTTAGCTAGCTTATCAATATCGAGCACCTGAATATCTTTGTGACGCAAGTCTGCGCAGATTGATTTCCAAACAGGCTCAATACATTGCGGATAGCCTTCTAGAATCTGGCCGTACACACCACTGTCATAGAAAAGAACACCAGTCACGCCTAGTTTTTTATTCTTGTGTACAGCATCTTCCAAGAGATTCATAAGACCCAAGATGCCCACATCACTGGTCGCCTTACTGACGTAACTCAACTCAATGAGCTCTTGCGAATTGAAGCCGGAAAAATCGATCTGTGAATCTTCTGAAAATGACATGTGACGCCAACAAATAACTGATGAAAATTGATACTTTTAAAAATTGCGATGATTCTAATAAATATATTGGACAGAAGCCATGGGTATAAGCCCTATGTCTATATCAATAATTAGACAAAATTGATATTTATCAAATTATTCTGGCTATTTTTTGTTACAAAAATACGACCAAACTGAATTTTTAAGTGGCAGCACTAAAGGCAGCGAGCCGTTTTTTGATTTGGATTTTTTTAATTGCCAGAAAGGCTAGAAAGTGGTCGGAGTACAAGGATTCGAACCTTGGACCCCCTGGTCCCAAACCAGGTGCGCTACCAGACTGCGCCACACTCCGACTAAGACCAATATTGTAACCTACCGAGGTCTTTTTTAGCAAATTCTAGGCTGCCTTGTGACTTAGAGCCTTTATTTATAAGGCTTTAGTTGCAGGCAACCTCGATAGTTTTACGCTCGGCAGATAACTTCGCCATGATCTTAAAACGATCTTCTAGGCTATTTTCAATAAAGTACTTAATCACAAACATCGGCAAGTGAGAATCTGGCTCCAACACCCCCTCGTACCTAATCACGCTACCAAGCGTGTTAGGTTCCACAAACCACTTACCTGAAAACCTTTTAGAGTCACCCTTGATTTGAGTAAATTCTGTGCCCTTAATCGGATGCTCGGTATATTCAATCAAGGTGTGCAGCTTCACTGTAAAGAATAAGATTTTTTCTTCTGCAGATCGCTCAACCAATACCTTGTTACTTGATATACGGGTTGGCTTGGACTCTGTCACACCCGGCACCTTTTTAGCGGCTTCATAATCAGTTAAATAACGATATGCTTGGCATGCTGTCAGAGGTGTTTGGTAGCTGGCCGCAAATAAAAAGGTGTCATCTTGGCGTATTACTTTTGCCTGAACATTAAAGCGATCAAAGTCACCATCGGCCCAAGTAAATTGGCTTAGCAGCAAAGAAATGGCGGCAATTATTTTTCTCATACATTCATCATAATCTGAGATCGTGGCGAAGTATCAAAAGATGCGCTATTCACTGATGGATTTAATGATGCATTTCTGTAACTTCTAGAATTAGTTGATGTGCGCGATCTGCTAACTCTTGACGAGAATGTATATCACTCAGGGGCTCCAAGATATGTACATGCACTTCCATGTCTGATGACTTAAGCATTTTTTTGATCGAATCTATCAAGCCCATATCACCAATAAACGCTGTCACATCTGAATACCTACCCCCCTCTTTGTAGGTAATACAAATCGGTATAACCCTCGCCTGAGAATTGATTGCCGCTTGCAACAGATTTGATCTAAAGGGCAAGACTGACTTTCCGTCAGTTGAAGTTCCCTCAGGAAAAATACAAACCTTTTTATGGCTCTGCAAATATTGCACCATCAGATTCAACACTCTTTTGATATCTGATATTTTTTCTCTAACGATAAAGATGGTGCCGATTTGTTGAGCAATCCAACCAAATATTGGCCACTTGGCCACATCTGATTTAGCCACGAATATTACCGGTGATACTGTATTAATGACATGGATATCAATCCATGAGATATGGTTTGAAACAACCAAAGCTGATTGCCGATCATTCAATAACTCACGATTGCCATGAATCGTTAAGCGTATATTGAAGATACGTAATAAAGTTCTAGACCAAATCTGAATGAGTTTTGATTTTGGTCGATAGGGTAAAAAAGGAAATATTAAGCACTGGATACAAGCGCTCAAAATATGCCCTATTAATAGAAATACTTTCATGGTTATAGCATCTCATATGACTATGTCATAAATATGACATTGATCTGTCATCTTAGTTTCAAATAAGTCATGCCAAATGACTACTCATGAATCATTACAGAGCAATTTGGATCTCAGACGTCCATTTAGGCACATCAGGCTGCCAAGCCAAATATCTCCTAGATTTTTTAAAGCATAACGACGCAGATAAGTTTTATTTAGTAGGCGACATCATTGATGGCTGGCAACTAAAGAAACGCTGGTTTTGGCCGCAAGCGCATAACGATGTGGTGCAAAAGCTATTGCGCAAAGCACGTAAAGGTACAGAGGTGATTTATGTACCAGGCAATCATGATGAAATGGCACGCCAATTTTTTGGCATGAGCTTTGGTGACATCCGTATCGAAGATGAAGTCATCCACATCACCGCTGACGGTAAACGCTTGTGGATCACGCATGGCGACCTCTTTGATAGCGTGATGCAGTATGCCAAGTGGTTGGCTTACGTAGGTGACACCCTCTATACATTTATTTTGTGGGTCAACGGCTGGTTCAACAAGATCCGCGCACGCATGGGCTTGAACTACTGGTCCCTCTCTCAGTACCTCAAACACTCTGTCAAAAATGCAGTGAGCTTCATTGCCGACTTTGAAATGATCATGGCCAGAGAAGCGCGTATCAGAGGATGTGACGGCGTCGTGTGCGGACATATCCACAAAGCAGAGATACGCATGATTGATGGTCTGCTCTATTGCAATGATGGCGATTGGGTGGAAAGCCTAACAGCATTAGTTGAAACCATGTCTGGTGAACTGAAGATTGTTCACTGGCCAAAAATTATTGAAGATGAACCCGCCAAGGTTTCATTCACTCCTCAACCAGAAGTTGCTCAATTAACGGAGATTGCATGATGAAGATCATGATTGTCACAGACGCATGGGAACCACAAGTTAATGGTGTTGTGAGAACTCTTAAACAAACCATGCATGAACTAAAAAAAATGGGGCATTCAATTGAAATGATCACCCCATTGGAATTTAAAACAATTCCCTGCCCTACTTATCCAGATATTTCTTTATCACTTTTTCCAGGTAAAAAAGTTCGTCAAAAAATGGAGTCGTTTGCTCCCGATGCCATTCATATTGCAACGGAAGGCCCATTAGGCATCGCCGCAAGAGCCTACGCCATCAAGAATCGATTGCCATTCACAACCGCTTATCACACAAGATTCCCTGAGTATGTCAAAGCTAGAACAGGCATTCCACTAGCTGTTACTTATAAGTTTTTGCGTTGGTTCCATGATCCATCACTTGCAGTGATGGCGCCTACTGATGTGGTGGTTAAAGATCTAGAGTCTTATGGATTTACCAATGTAGTTCTTTGGACCCGTGGCGTTGATTTAGAGATTTTCAAAATGCAAGAATCCAAAGAAATCGATACGGCACACCCGATATTCTTATACGTAGGTCGCGTGGCAGTAGAAAAGAATATCGAAGCATTTTTGGAACTTAAATTACCAGGCTCTAAATGGGTAGTGGGCGATGGCCCAGCACTTGCGGGCCTTAAAGCTAAGTATCCAGAAGTTAATTACTTAGGCGTATTGCAACAAGAAAAGCTAGCCAAGGTATATGCAGCAGCTGATGTCTTTGTGTTCCCAAGCAAAACAGATACATTTGGCTTGGTGTTACTAGAAGCTATGGCTTGCGGTCTACCAGTAGCAGCTTACCCTGTCACAGGCCCAATTGATGTGATTGGCGATTCCAAGTCAGGCGCCATGAATCATGACCTACGCGAAGCATGTCTAGAAGCGTTGACGATTCCAAGAGAAGTAGCTCGCGCGCATGCGGAGAAGTTTTCATGGCAAGCAGCCAGCGAACAGTTTGCTAATCATCTGCGCCCCGTTGAGAGTCACACAACTGTCAAATTGGCGTCATTAGCCTGACATATAAGCCTTCTAAATTATGACCATATCGACTATGCAGGCTAAAAAATGAGAGAACTACCTAATCCTCTATCTCTGTTCACAGAGTCTCTAACAAAAAATAAACCTATGAAAAAGACAATGTCTGAAAGAATTGCCCCATTACAAAAAATTCTTCAAGAAAAAATGGGCCGCTTGCAAATCAGCGAAAGAGCTAACAAGAACACAAAGCCCGTAGAAGCACCGGCAGTTCACACAAGCAAAGCCAGTCCTATCAGTGTTACTTGGGCTCGCCACCAAGATGAAGTCAAAGAGGCACAACGCTTGCGCTACAAAGTATTCGCCGAGGAGATGGGCGCACGTCTTAAACCGTCAGCAGAAGGCTTGGACGTAGATATTTTTGATAATTTCTGCGAGCACTTATTGGTTCGCGATAACGAGACATTAAAGGTTATTGGCACTTATAGAGCTTTGCCTCCGCATCAAGCTAAACAGATGGGTTGTTTGTACTCTGACTCTGAGTTTGACTTAACCCGCTTGCGTCACTTACGCCATAAGATGGTTGAAGTAGGTCGCTCATGTGTACACAGAGATTACCGCTCAGGTGGTGTGATCATGGCTTTGTGGAGTGGCCTTGGTCAGTACATGAAAAAGAATAATTACGAAGTGATGTTAGGTTGTGCTTCTGTGCAAATGGGTGATGGTGGTCACTACGCTGCCAGCCTTGCCAAGATGTTAAGTACAGAACAACACTTAACAGATATTGAGTACCGTGTATTTCCTCGCTTGGCACTTCCAGTAGAAGAACTAAATAGCTCACTAGAAGTTGAACCACCAGCTTTGATCAAAGGCTACTTAAGACTTGGCGCGAAGATTTGTGGAAACCCTGCTTGGGACCCAGACTTCAATACTGCCGACTTCTTAACAATGCTTCGCTTGGATGATATTCATCCAAGATATGCAAAACACTTTTTAGCTGATTAACTAGTCTGTAGTCTGAATTGATTCAGATTAAAAAGTCTGAATCAAGAGCTCTCGGCCGATTTTTGCCCAATCGGCCGATTCTTTTTCTAGGCCAAACAGAGTAAGTGGGTTCTCTTTAGCCCATTCTTTTGGTACTTTGATCACAAAGCCATCATCTTCTTCTTTGACTGTGATGGGAGGTATACCCACGTCATCACGTCTTCTACAAATCACATGTGCAAGTCTTAATGAAAACAACATGCGCCAATCAATGTAGGTAGAACTCACTGAGATTTTTCCAAGCTTACCTGTGTGCCCCAATAAGAGAGCTGCCAATCGGGCTTGATCTAACTTTGAGAAACCCGGCATATCTGCATGCGTTGCAATATATGCAGAGTGTTTGTGATAACCGTTATGGGTAATCGTCAAACCGATTTCATGTAATTTCGCAGCCCACGAAAGAATTTGCAAATTATCTTTGCGATCTTCGTTTTTTGGTTTTGGAAATTGGTTTAAAAAATACTGTGCCACATCACTCACTCGGGTGGCTTGTGATCGATCAACTGCATAGCGCTGCATGAACTGCTCGACAGTCACATAACGCATGTCATGATGTTGTGAGCGACCAATCAGGTCATATAGCACACCTAAGCGCAAGGCAGCTTCAGTCACCTCCATGCGCTCAATACCTAGCTCATCAAATGCAGCCAACATAATAGCTAGACCACCAGGCAACACGGGCTTACGCTCATTCTTTAAACCCAATAAGGTACAACGATCAACGTACTCTGCCTCAATCAAGGCTTTCTTTAACTGTATCAAACCGTCACGAGTAATAAGACCACCCATATCATCTACTGGCAGATCGTGAGGCTCACCATTAAAGCCATTTAACGCAATTAACTCGGCAATCGCTCTTGCTGTGCCTGATGAACCAATCGATTGTTTCCATCCTGACTTGAGAAATTGAGAAGAAATAACCTGAATCTCTCTTCTAGCAGCCAATTGCGCCTGCTTAAAACTATGGGCATCAACCAAACCACCAGGGAAGTAATCTTGGCTATGTGAAACACAGCCGATATATAAGGACTCCATCATCTTAGGCTCATAGCCTTCACCAATAATGAACTCCGTTGAGCCACCGCCAATATCCAAGACAAAGCGCTTGCCATCACAAGCAGGAGCATCATGTGATGCGCCAATGTAAATTAATCGAGCCTCTTCTCGACCTGCAATAACCTCAATGGGAAAGCCCAATAGTTTCTGAGCCTCTTGTATAAATTGATCCGCGTTTCTGGCTACGCGCAAAGTATTGGTAGCAACCGCCCTGACCTGTTTCGGGTCAAAATTCTTTAAGCGATCTCCAAAGCGATGAATCGCGGCCAAACCGCGCGCAATCGACTTTTGATCCAACTTTTTATCATCATTTAAACCAGCCGCTAAGCGCACAGACTCTCTGAGAGTGTCAATTGGTTGCAACTGCGTGCCTGATGGCGACTGAATCACGCGGGCAATCACCATCCTAAAACTATTGGAACCCAGGTCTACGGCTGCAACCAGATGTTCTTTGGATGGGTCTTTTAAAAAATTCTTCACAAATAACTAATTTAATAAGCTTTTTAGGTTAGATAGCTAGATTATGACTTTAATGTGACAAGAACATGAAAATATGAATTCACAATTCTGTCACATTAATGACACATACCTTTGTAACACTGATGGTATGCAAACAAAAATCCCACTATTGAATAGAGAACTAGGCGTCCTTGAGTTTAATTCAAGGGTGCTAGCACAAGCAGAAGATCCTAAAACACCTCTTTTAGAGCGCCTTCGATTTGTCTGCATTGTGTCATCAAACATGGATGAGTTTTTTGAAATCAGGATGTCTGGCATCAAAGAACAACTAAAAAGTAACTCTAAGAATAAGACGCCGGATGGCTTGTTAATTACAGAAGCTTATAAAGTAGTGACTACTCAGGCACACGATTTAGTCGCTAGAAAATATCGTTTATTACAAGAAGAAATTATTCCTAAGCTAAATAAAGAAGGGGTCGGCTTCTTTACTAGCGATCAATGGACTCCAGCCCAAAAAGCTTGGGCCAAGAATTTCTTCCATCAAGAATTGGTCCCACTTCTAACTCCTATTGCCTTAGACCCTGCCCACCCATTTCCAAAAGTGATCAATAAGAGTTTGAACTTTTTTGTCACTTTAGAAGGTGAAGACTCCTTTGGCAGAAAACCCAAACTAGCAGTTGTTCAGGCACCAAGGTCACTACCACGCGTGGTGCCAATGCCTAAGCATCTATGCGACCAACCTTTTGGCTTTGTCTTATTGTCATCATTCATGCAAGCTTTTGTGCCTGAACTATTCCAAGGCATGACAGTCACTGGTTGTCATCAATTTAGAGTGACGCGCAACTCTGATTTATTTGTATCTGAAGACGATATCACTGACTTAAGAGCAGCACTACAAGGCGAACTTCCTACCCGCCACCTAGGTGATGCTGTTCGTTTAGAAATCACGGCGGATATGCCAGAGGATTTAACTAAATATCTTCTCAAGGCGGAGAGCCTAAATCGTGAAGACTGTTATCAGGTCAATGGTCCAGTTAATTTAGTCCGCTTGGTGCAAATTCCAGATTTAGTAGATATTCCAAAATTCAAGTTCCCGAATCATCAACCAACTCAATCTGTTGAATTGGCAGCTGGCGAGAGCTTGCTAGACAAGATTAGTCGTGAAGACATTTTGCTTCACCACCCCTACCAAAGCTTTGACCCTGTGCTCAAGATGCTCAAAGAAGCTGCCAAAGACCCCAACGTATTGGCGATCAAGCAAACGGTGTATCGCACAGGCGAGCAATCATTGGTGATGGATGCACTGATGGAAGCTGCCAAAAATGGCAAAGAAGTCACAGTGGTTGTTGAATTACTGGCGCGCTTTGATGAGCAAACGAATATTGGTTGGGCCGCCAAATTAGAAGCTGTTGGCGCTCACGTGGTTTATGGCGTTGTAGGTCACAAATGTCACGCCAAGATGTTGCTAGTGGTGCGCAAAGAAACCATTCCAGCAGAAGGTCGGCGCAAAGCTAAAACAGTTTTGCGACGCTATGCGCACTTAGGTACTGGTAACTATCACCCAAGAACCGCAAGACTTTATAGTGACTTCGGTTTGATGACTGCCAATCAAGATATTTGCGAAGACATGCACCATGTTTTCATGCAGTTAACTGGTACGGGTGGTCGCGTACCGCTCAAGCATTTATGGCAGTCACCTTTCACCATGCATGAGGAACTGATTGCCCACATTCGTGCAGAAGCAAGGGCCGCGAAAGCAGGCAGAAAAGCACGCATCATGGCTAAGATGAATGCCCTCTTAGAACCAACCATCATTGCCGAACTCTATAAAGCATCACAGGCAGGCGTAAAAATTGATTTAGTGATTCGTGGTGTGTGCGCCCTACAACCGAGCGTACCAGGTCTATCTGAAAATATCAAAGTACGCTCAATCATTGGCAAATTCTTAGAGCATCATCGTATTTATTACTTCTACGCAGATGGCGCAGAAACGCTTTATCTATCGTCCGCCGACTGGATGGACAGAAACTTGTTTAGACGTGTTGAAGTAGCCTTCCCAGTGCTAGATAAGAAGCTAAAAGCACGTGTTATCAAAGAAGGTTTCCAAATCTTACTGAAAGATAATGCCACCGCTTGGCTCATGAATGGTGAAGGCAAATACACACAGACCAAAACCAGAGCAGGATCTACACCTTACGTCGGTCAAAAAGAATTGGTTAATTTACTTTGTAATTAAAATTACTTAAGGGGCGATTCTTTGCTTAGGGAATACCAAGCAGAATCGACTACCCACCCCAACCGTTGACTCGATTTTTAGCTCACCATGATGGCGATTGATGACATGCTTCACAATTGCCATACCTAGACCAGTACCACCAGTTTCTCTGGATCGACTGCGATCAACCCTATAAAAACGCTCAGTTAATCGAGGTATATGTTCTGCTGCAATACCTGGGCCAGTATCAGAAACGCATAACTCAATTTCTTCACCAATCTGCGCCCAAGTCACAGAAATCTTACCGCCTTCAGGCGTATAACGTACAGCGTTCGAAACCAAGTTACCAAACGCTGAGTAGAGCTCTAGATCATCACCCAAAATATTCTTACCAGTAGCCTGATCAAAAGTAATTTGATGTTTGCCCTGCGACAAACCTTCAGCATCCAACTTAAGACGTGCCAACATATTCGGCATATTAACTACCTGAGAAATCGGAGGCTCTGGATTGCCTTCCAACTTAGCCAAGGTCAACAAGTCTTCCACGAGGGTTTTCATTCTGCCCGTTTGCACAGACATCATTTCTAGGTAACGATCACGCTCTTCTTGATTTAAGTCCAACTCAGTCACAGTTTCCAAAAAACCTGCTAATACAGTTAATGGTGTTTTAAGTTCATGAGAAACGTTCGCCACGAAGTCTCTTCTCATGGCATCTGTTTTTTCAATCTGAGAAATATCCTGAGATAAAACTAGTTTTTGCTTATCGCCATAGGGAAAGATTTGAACTTCCAAGGAGAATTGCTCAAAATCACCCATACCAGTAAGTTTGACTGGTTCACGGTAATTTTGTCGAATGATGTATTGAACAAAGGCTGGTTTTCTAAGGATATGAGTAATACGTTGCATAGCATCACGTCTAGCATTTAAGCCAAAGTGCTTCTCAGCAATCGCATTACACCACTCAATTTGATCATCTTCATTGAGCATCACCACGCCATTAGGTGAAGCTTGAATTGCCTGAATAAAACGTTGATGTTGTTGCTCAACCTCTAATACTTGGTCGCGCCAACCTTTAACTAATTTATGTAATCGGTAGTAGATCTCACCCCATATACCCATTGCCACAGGCACTTCACCGTAACTGGGCGAAAGGAGCAACACCGTTAATTTAGAAGCATGCCAAAGCTGATGAATCAATAAAACTGCTAAGAAGATCACTGCTGTCATCCAGCCCACGATAGCTGAAAAAGCCTCGCCCATCACCCAAGAAGCGATGATGGCTATTAGAGTGATGGTAATTAATCTGGTACGCAAACTAAGCATAAGACGAATCTTACCAAGCCTGAGCAGGCTTGGCTTGAATCAATACAACAAATTGAATTAACTAACTGGATTTTTAGTCAAACGGTAACCACTACCACGCACAGTTTCAATGTGGTTTTGGCAGTTGGTCGGCGCCAAAGAAGCTCTCAAGCGCTTGATATGGACGTCCACCGTTCTCTCTTCAACGAACACGTGATCGCCCCAGACTTTGTCCAATAACTGACCCCTGGAATGAACACGCTCGGGGTGCGTCATTAAGAAATGCAGCAATCTAAATTCTGTTGGACCTAGGTCTATGGTTACTTCACTGGCGCCATCGACTGCCATGACTCGATGAGCGACTGGATCAATGCGCAAATGACCAATTTGCACCACTTCATCAGCCAATTGAGGCGAACGTCTTCTCAATACAGCCTTAATACGCGCCACCAACTCTTTTGGCGAAAAGGGCTTCGTCACATAGTCATCAGCACCCGCCTCAAGACCAGCAATCTTATCCATTTCTTCACTACGCGCTGTTAACAAAATGATAGGAATATCTTTTGTTCTTTCATTAGCACGCAACTCTTTAGCAAACTGAACGCCTGACTTACCAGGCAGCATCCAATCTAAAACCACCAAGTCAGGCAAAACTTCTTTCATCAACTGTGAAGCTTGCTCAGTCTGAAAAGCTCTCACTGGCAAAAAGCCAGCATGAGACAGATTTACCGCAATCAATTCTGAAATTGACGGCTCATCTTCAACAATCAAGATACTACTTGCCATAAATTAGCTATTCGCCTCTTGTGTTAATTGCTCGTGAGGCAAATGTCTCACGTCAGTACCCTTAACGATATAAATAACAAATTCAGCAATGTTCTTAGCATGGTCGCCAATACGCTCAACCGCCTTAGCAATCGATAACATATCCAAACCAACTGAAATCGTTCTTGGATCTTCAGCCATGTAGCTTGTGAGCTTACGCACAAAAGCTCTGAACTCTTCATCAATTTGCTTGTCTTCGTTCACCACTTCAGCAGCTACTTTGGTATCAAGACGTGCAAAGCAGTCCAAGCTACGGCGCAATAGTGAAATAGCCATTTGACCAGACAATCTGATCTCAGCTGTATTGATGCTGTGAGATGCGCTATCTTCTAAGATATGTTTAGTTCTTCTAGCAATGCGATCCGCTTCATCACCAGCACGCTCTAAATTTGTAATCGCTTTTGAAACAGCCATCACCAAGCGCAAATCTCTGGCCGTTGGTTGGCGGCGAGCGATTAATTCTGTACAAGCCGAGTCGATGGTGATTTCAAAATCATTTACTTCACGCTCGCGATCCATCACCTGATCAGCTAGCTCAGCGTCTAATTGAGCAAATGCTCGCATCGCCATAGAAACCTGCGACTCAACTAAGCCGCCCATTTCTAATAACTTGCCACATACTGAATTAAGATCAGCATCAAATTGTGAGGATAAGTGTTTATCTGGCATATCTATCTCCTAATTCTTTTTTTACTTAACCAAAACGGCCAGTAATGTAATCTTCTGTCTCTTTACGTTTTGGCTTAATGAACAATTCGTCTGTTTTGCCAAATTCAACCATTTCACCTAAATACATATAGGCCGTGAAATCAGATACACGCGCAGCTTGTTGCATGTTGTGCGTCACAATTGCAATCGTATAGTCTTTTTTAAGTTCGTGGACCAATTCCTCTACTTTTGCTGTGGATATTGGATCCAACGCTGAAGTTGGTTCATCCAACAACAGAATCGATGGCTTTACCGCCACACCGCGCGCGATACACAAACGCTGTTGCTGACCACCTGATAGAGATAATCCACTTTGGTTAAGCTTGTCTTTTACCTCACCCCACAAAGCAGCCTTGGTTAAAGACCACTCTACACGCTCATCCATTTCAGCGCGAGATAGTGATTCATAAAGCTTCACACCAAAAGCAATGTTGTCATAAATAGACATTGGGAATGGTGTTGGCTTTTGGAAAATCATACCCACTCTAGAACGCAACAAGTTCAAATCTTGTTTTGGGTCTAGGATATTTTGACCATAGAAATTAATCTCACCCTCCGCACGCTGACCAGGATACAAGTCATACATGCGGTTTAGAGTTCTTAATAATGTTGATTTGCCGCAACCAGATGGACCGATGAAGGCTGTTACATGCTTTTCAGCAATATCAAGATTGATATTCTTCAAACCCTGAAATGAGCCATAGTAGAAATTAAGATTTTTAATTTCTAGGGCATTCTTTAGAGCTGCCGGTTGGTTAGTATTCATATCACTCATCATATTTCCTTGAATTGTTTCGGTATCAAATTTATTTCTCATTTTTTGATTAACTTTGAACTTTTTTCCTAAAAACTACTCGAGTCAAAACGTTCAGACCGAGAACTACAAAAGTAATTAACAACGCTGCACCCCATGCCAAATCAACCCAGTTGTCATACGGGCTCATGGCAAACTGGAAGATCACCACTGGCAAGTTCGCCATTGGCGCATTCATATTGGTAGAGAAGAATTGATTGTTCAGTGCAGTGAACAACAATGGAGCAGTCTCACCACTCACACGCGCTAGAGACAACAAAATACCTGTGATCACACCACTTTGCGCAGCCTTGAGAGTTACCGAGAATGCCACCTTCCACTTAGGCGCGCCTAACGCGTAAGCAGCTTCTCGCAAGCTACCAGGCACTAACTGCAACATGTTTTCAGTCGTTCTCACCACCACTGGAATCGCAATCAATGCCAAGGCAATCGTACCCGCCCAACCAGAGAAGTGTTTAACTTGAGCCACCAACACAGCGTATACAAACAAACCAATCACAATAGATGGGGCTGACAACATGATGTCATTCACAAAACGAGTAATCGCAGCGATTTTGCTCTTAGCGCCATACTCAGATAAATAGATGCCAGCCATCACGCCGATCGGTGTACTGATCAAAGTACACGTGCTCACAATCAATAAACTACCAACAATCGCATTGGCCAAACCACCACCATCAGAGCCAGGTGCCGGAGTACTCTGAGTGAACATATTCCAGTCAATCGCTGAAAATCCTTTGATGAACAGCACACTCAAGATCCACAACAAGAAGATCATGCCCAAAACCATGGCACCCATGGATAGGCTTAAACCAATCCAGTTGCTACGTTTACGCTTGTTGTAAATCGCTTGATTAAAGTTAGAAGTATTCATTATGTTTTCTTACCCTGTCCTGCTTCCATGCGAGCCAACATGATCTTGGCTAGCGCCAAAACAATGAACGTGATCACGAATAAGGCCAAACCTAAAGCAAATAGAGATGAGTAATGTAAGCCTGGTTCCGCTTCACCAAACTCATTGGCCAACGTTGAAGCAATTGAGTTACCAGGCGAGAATAAAGAAGCGCTTAATTTGTGGGCATTACCAATCACAAACGTCACCGCCATCGTCTCACCCAAGGCACGACCAAGACCCAACATGATTCCACCAATCACACCCGTCTTGGTGTATGGCAAAACAATCTTATTAACCACTTCCCAAGTAGTGCATCCAATCCCATAAGCAGATTCTTTTAATACAGGTGGCACCACTTCAAATACGTCACGCATCACTGATGCAATGAAAGGCAAAATCATCATGGCAAGTATCAAACCTGCACACAAAATGCCAATACCATTAAAAGCACCAGAAAATAAATAACCAAGCACTGGTATTTGGCCAAAGGTAGCAGCCAATGCTGGCTGAATATACTGAGCAAACAATGGCGCAAAAATAAATAAGCCGAACATACCGTAGATGATTGATGGCACTGCAGCCAATAACTCAACAGCCGTTCCCAAAGGACGTCTTAATTGTGCTGGGCAAGTTTCAGTCAAGAATACCGCCACGCCAAAACTGAGAGGCACAGCAATGATGAGCGCAATAAATGCAGTGACTACTGTGCCGAACACAGCTATCAAACCACCAAACTGGCCATTAATAATGTCCCACTCAATGGTAAAGAAGAAACCAAGACCAAATTCACGTAGCGCAGGCCATGCATTAATGACCAAAGAAATAATGATGCCAATCAATGCCACAAGCACTGAAAGAGCAAAAAATAATGTTGACTGATGAAAGACAAAGTCCTGAAGTCTTTGTACCTTCAGAATCTTTTCTGCCTGAGGCGTCAACATGTCAGAAGACTGACTGGTATTCATATATATCCTAACGTTTGGACCAAAACCCGCACATGCGGGCTTTGGCCTTACTGATTAAATACTCTACAACTCAATATACAACTGTGATTACTTAGTATTGATCTTTGTCCATACGTTCTTACGGATAAAGTCTGTTGTTGCGTCAGGCATCGGAACGTAATCCAAGTCTGCAGCCATCTTCTTACCTTCTTTGAAAGCGTAGTCAAAGAACTTGATAACTTCAGCTGCATTCGCTTTGTTTTCTGGTTGTTTGTACATCAAGATGAATGATGCGCCAGTGATTGGCCATGATTTAGCACCAGGAGCATTGGTAATGAATGTGCCCATGCCTGGAACTTTTGACCAGTCTGTACCTGCAGCAGCAGCTGCGAATGTTTCATCATCAGGAGCCACAAATTGACCAGCTTGGTTTTTGATTTCCAAGAATGTCATGTTGTTTTTCTTAGTGTATGCATACTCAACATAACCGATAGAGTTTTTTACACGGTTAACGTTAGCAGCAACACCTTCGTTACCTTTACCACCGATAGATGAAGCAGCTGGCCACTTAACAGCAGCCCCTGAACCAACCATTTCCTTCCACTTTGGATTTACTTTTGCCAAGTAGTCAGTAAAGATAGCTGTTGTACCAGAGCCGTCAGCACGGTGAACAATCGTGATGCTTTCGTTAGGCAACTTAACACCTGGGTTCAAAGCAGCAATTTGCTTGTCGCTCCAGTTAACAATGTAGCCCATGAAAATTTGAGCCAATACGTCACCAGTTACTTTTAATTGACCTGGCTTAACACCATCAATGTTCACCACTGGCACTACACCACCGATGATTGCTGGGAATTGAACCAAACCGTCTTTTTCTAAATCTTCAAACTTAACAGGCGCATCAGATGCACCGAAGTCTACAGTTTTAGCTTTGATCTGCTTGATACCACCAGATGAACCGATTGATTGATAGTTCAAACCTGTTTTTGTTTTAGCTTTGTATGCCTCAGCCCATTTTGCATAAATTGGGTAAGGGAATGTAGCACCAGCGCCTGTGATATCGGCAGCCATGGCTGAAGTAACTGTTGTTAAAGCAACTACACCAGCCACTAATGTTTTTGTGAATAACGCTTTCATATATTTTCCTCATTCAATGACGCACATCGCGACATAAGGGAAGATACCTAGCAATTATGAAAGTTTTGTGACATTCACAATCAGAACATGAAAATTTCAATAAATTTATAAATAATCAAATAAATCAATTACTTATAAAGAATTAATGGAACAGATTAATTACCTAAAAGTAAACGAATACCCATAGAAAACCATCTGTTTTGGGTGTTGTATGACGATTTTGTACCTGTTGTGAGATCTACCTGAAACCTATTTGGCATCAACCAATGTCGAACACCCGCCTGATAAGACGGCTTCACAGCATCCTCACCAAATGTTTCAGCAATTAAATAGGTATTAGGCGCAACCTGAAACTCGGACCCCAAACCCCAAGTTCTTTTGAAGGAGTGATCTAACTCTTTTTTAGCGCCACCCAAATTAAGATGAATGAGTTGCTGATCATCATTGAATGACCACGTTACTGGCACATAACCATACACATCATGATTACTTCTATTTTGAACAGTACTGAAATGATGGCTATTACCCAGTGCCAAACCAATTCCCCAACCATTGGGTTTTAACTCACGAAAAATAGTTTTAACCTGAATCACTCGATCTGATGGCGTTGAGCGATCCTCACCAGTCACTTTAGAACCACCCACTGTTAACTCAAAAAATCCTAATGGGTTGCAAGCGGGTAAAGCCCAATACTCATCATGATGTTGATACGCCTTGACCCAAGACTCAAGTTGACAAGATTGCGGATCAACTATGCGAGCATCATCAGTCATCATGGGCCTAGCAGCAAATGCCGTGCCGCAAACAAATGATGCTGCAATCAGTAAGAACAGTTGGATTCTTTTAAACATCCCGAGAATGTACAACGAAAATGTGACAAATCAGTGATTTGCCACAAAAATTACATTTGAGTACCAATTTCTTTGCAATACCAGCCTTTCGATTGGTTCACTACTCTCACCACTAATAGCATCACAGGCACCTCAATTAAAACGCCCACCACAGTTGCTAACGCCGCACCCGAGTGAAACCCAAATAGACTAATGGCTGCAGCAACTGCTAACTCAAAGAAGTTAGAGGCTCCAATCAAAGCAGATGGGCAGGCTACGCTGTGCTTTTCACCTAGGCGACGATTGAGCCAATAAGCCAAAGAGGAATTAAAAAATACCTGAATCAAAATGGGCACTGCTAGCAAAGCAATCACTACAGGTTGCTCAATGATGGCCTCACCCTGAAACGCAAACAACAGCACCAAGGTGGCGAGTAAGGCAGTGATAGACCATGGCCCCACTTTCTTCATGGCTTGATCAAATGCATCTTGACCATTCTTTAATAGTGATTGACGCCACCACTGAGAAATTAAAACTGGGATAACGATATAAAGGATGACTGATGTCACCAAAGTATCCCAGGGCACCACAATCGCTGACATCCCTAACAAGAATGCGACTAATGGTGCAAATGCAATTACCATGATGGCATCATTTAAAGCTACTTGAGATAAGGTGAATAATGGGTCGCCATTGGTTAAACGACTCCAGACAAATACCATCGCAGTACAAGGTGCGGCTGCTAACAAAATTAACCCAGCCACATAACTATCAATCTGATCAGCGGGCAAGTATGGGGCAAATAATTGGCGAATAAATAACCACGCCAAAAATGCCATGGAGAATGGCTTTACTAACCAATTAATAAATAAAGTAACACCAATACCTTTGATGTGATTTTTAACCTGATGCATGGCTTTAAAGTCGACCTTCACTAGCATCGGAATAATCATGATCCAGATTAAGAAGCCCACTGGTATATTGACCTGAGCGAACTCAAGACGACCAATCGCTTGAAAAGTATCTGGCATGAGTTGTCCAGCCGCAATACCGACAACGATGCACAAGAAGACCCATACGGTTAAGTAACGTTCAAAAATATTCATGGTGTTTTAATTTCTATTATTTTGTATCTGCTAGTTTCTTTAACTCAGCTTGAATACTCATTGCATCCAATCTTTCTAATGGCAAAGCCGCCAAAATATCTAAGCGCTTTCTAAGTCCCACCATCACTTCTCTAAAAGCTTGGCGCTTATCTTCATCAGTGCCCTGCACTTGCGACGGGTCTGGGTAACCCCAGTGCGCAGTGGCAGGCTTACCCGGCCAGAATGGGCATTGCTCCCCTGCTGCGTTATCGCAAACAGTAATGATGAAATCCATTTGCGGAGCATCTGGCAAACCATACTCATCCCAACTTTTTGATCTTAGATTTTCTTCTGGGTAACCCATTTCTAGAGCAAGCTCTGCTGCAAATGGGTTCACCTTTGTCCCAGGAGTAGACCCCGCTGAGTAACCCACAAAGCGACCGCTTGGATGAGTCGATGCAATCGCCTCACCCAAAACAGATCTGGCAGAGTTATGCGTGCATAAGAAAAGGATGTTGTATTTTTTCATTTCTAAAAATTAACCTTATAAATTGATTTGATCATTCGCGCGTTAACAGCAACCTGATGACTTCTTCCCAATAGAAGCAATAGAGACAGAGGTAGTAGGCACGCAGCATCCACTGCCTGAAGCTTCTGAACTCGACTCCGCGTAATTAAAGACCGGGATAGTGTCAAGCGTATGAAATGTTTCCCAAGCAATACCGGATGGATCATTCACCCAATATTTATCTGATTTCGCGTAACAACAAGCTGTACCCTCTTCTTCAATGAGTTCAGCTTGCAAATTATCTAAGCGAGCCTTCATGTCAGATAACTCCTGAGAATCATCTACTTGAATACCCAAATGATTTAAGCCTACTTCTGCACCCCTAGCTGAAATGGCAAAATTAACTCTTGGGTCCTCTAATTGCCATTTCGCATAATCTGTTTTTAATACAGTCGGTTCTGTTGCAAACATTTTTGAGTAGAAAGAAACACTTTCTGTAAGATTTTTTACCGCCACATGAATATGCATGCGTTTCATTTAGATACCCCTGTCTTACATTGATTGTTTTGTGGTGCAAAGCACGATTGCCCACCACAACAGTTAAATAATAAAAAGTCCATTAGCTCTTTGACTTGAGTGGCATTAGGTCGATAAACTAAATTCCTGCTTTGCCTCTCAACCAAAATGAGATTTGCTTGGTAGAGTTCTTTTAGATGAAATGACAAAGTTGCGGCCGGTATACCCAAACTTTCTTTGATCTCTGAAGGCGTGATACCTTCAGCACCTTTTTGAACAACCAAACGAAATACATTGAGCCTTGATTCTTGACCAAGCGCTAAAAAAGATTGAACTGCATCAGTATTTTTCATATTTCCATAATAATGGAAATATATGACACTTCAATGACAGCAAGCCCAACTAAGGCAATTTCATGAAATTTCGATGAATTGACTTATTTGTCTTGAAACGGTCACATCGAATCAGGAAACTCTCTACAGAACAAGGGAGTAACTATGTACACATATGAAGATGCCGTTAAGCAACTGCAAGAAACAGGCTCAATTGGCCTAATCAATTTCAAAGAGTTGTCCTACGAAGATCTTGAAGAACTACTGGAAGAGATCAAGAAGTGGTGTGTTTACGCCAACGGTGACAACAAGAAACTAAAAAAAGAATCTAAGAAAAATAAAAAGAAAGATAAGAAAAAGAAATAATTGATTCGCAGCAATAGCTGATACCTACTTAATTAAGTAGGTATCACGCTCGCAATCTCTGCTGCTTGAGTCTTTGCTAAAGCTGGATCTTTGGCTTCAACCATGACCCTTAATACAGGTTCAGTACCAGAGGCTCTGATAAGAACACGACCACTGCCATTCAAGGTCTGCTCTGCCTTCTTAATGGCATCTTGCATCTTTGCATCTGACTGCCACTGGTAACCTTGCTTGTAACGGACATTGATTAATGTCTGCGGGAATAATGTCACTTTATGTAAAAGCTGAGCCAATGTTTGATTGCTTTGCTTCATGGCCGTTAAGACCTGAAGAGCGGCCACGATGCCATCACCTGTAGTGTGTTTATCAAGACAAATCAAATGACCAGAACCTTCGCCGCCCAAGAGCCAATTCTTCTCTTTTAGTTGCTCAAGTACATAGCGGTCACCGACCTTAGCTCTAGCAAAGTTGATACCCTCAGCTTGAATAGCTTTTTCAACAGCCATATTAGTCATCAAAGTACCAACCACGCCTTCAACTTTTTCTCCAGCGTCTTTTCTAGATTTGGCGATTAAATAAAGAAGTTCATCACCATTGAAGAGTCTGCCACTAGCATCAACCAATTGCAAACGATCAGCATCACCATCCAAAGCGATACCTAAGTCAGCTTTTTCTTCTTTGACTTTTTCAATCAAGGCATTGGGGGCTGTTGCACCAACACCATCATTAATGTTTTTGCCATTTGGATGAATGCCTATCGATACAACTTCCGCACCCAACTCATGAAACACATGCGGAGCAATGTGATAGGCAGCACCATGGGCACAATCAACCACCAACTTCAAACCACGTAGGTTGAGATGATTGGGGAATGTACTCTTACAAAACTCAATGTAACGCCCTGTTGCATCATCCAAACGCTTAGCCTTACCTAAGTGCGCAGAGTCAACACAATTCATGGGCTCATTCAGAGCTGCTTCGATTTGCAACTCAATGGCGTCATCTAATTTGTCACCATTGGCAGAAAAGAATTTAATGCCGTTATCGTGGTACGGGTTATGAGATGCAGAAATCACCACACCTGCAGACAATCTGAGTGCTCTCGTTAAATATGCAATCGCAGGGGTTGGCATAGGACCACATAACATCACATCAACACCTGCTGCTGAGAAACCCGCCTCTAATGCAGCTTCTAATAAATATCCAGAAACACGCGTGTCTTTACCAATCAGTACAGTTGGCTTTGCGTGCGTCTTTGCACTCTTAGCCAAGACCTGGCCTGCTGCGTAACCCAAGCGCATCACAAAGTCAGGGACAATCGGAAACTTGCCGACTTCCCCTCGAATACCATCTGTACCGAAATATTGACGTGTCATATATGTATTTTATAAGCAATCTTGGGTAGCAACCCAGATTTTCACAGCATCCATGGTCTCACTGACATCATGAACACGCAGAATCTTTGCACCACGCTCTAAAGCCATCAAGGCTGCAGCCACGCTGGCTGTTTGACGATGACCGATGTCTTTACCTGTAATAGCGCCCAAACTAGATTTTCGAGATAGGCCAGCAACGACTGGCATGTCATGTTGGCAAAACTCATGAAAGTGCGCCAACATGGTCATGTTGTGCTCCACTGTTTTACCAAAGCCAAAACCTGGATCAATTGCTAAACGCTCTCTTGCAACACCTTCATCTTCTAACGCAACAGCACGCTCAATTAAAAATCCATTGACCTCAGCCACCACATCTTCGTAATGCGGATCAAATTGCATGGTCGCTGGATCTTTTTGCATGTGCATGAGCATCACGCCACATTGACTATGAGCAACTGCTTCGATCGCATGAGGTTGTCTAAATGCCCAAATGTCATTAACGCAATCAATACCCAAATCAACGGCAGCCTTCATGACTTTCGCTTTGTAGGTGTCAATTGAAATAGCCACTGGCGCATCTTTTAAAACTTCTAAAATTGGCATCACGCGATCAAGCTCTTCCTGCAATGACAACGGCTCAGAACCTGGGCGACTCGACTCGCCACCCACATCAATCATTTCTGCACCTTCAGCCATCATTTGCTCAGCATGTCTTAAGGCAGCATCGCGATGCGCAAATTGACCACCATCAGAAAATGAATCAGGCGTGACATTCAATATGCCCATGACAATTGGAGCACGCCTTTGGCTCCAATCAAAAAGAAAACGCCCGCAGCGCCATGCCACGGGCGTTATATTCTGCTTACTCATTAAGCCGCCGCTGGGGCGCCCCCTTCAGCAACAACTGGAGTACCACCTGTGCCACCACCACTCTTAGGTGTGCTTGGAGGATACTTTGGTGGGCGAGGATCTTTACCAGCCATGATGTCATTCACCTGATCCGCATCAATGGTTTCCCATTCAAGCAAGGCTTTAACCATCACTTCAACCTTGTCACGATTCTCTTCAAGAATCTTCTTAGCCACTGCATATTGCTTATCAAGAATCGCACGAATCTCAATATCAACTTTTTGTTGCGTGGCTTCAGAAACAGATTTAGAGCTCACCGGACCAAACATGCTCTGCTGATCAGGATCAACATAAACCATCGTGCCCAAGACTTCGCTCATACCGTAACGCGTCACCATGTCACGCGCCATTTTTGTGGCACGCTCAAAGTCATTCGATGCCCCAGTGCTGCTTGAGTTCAAGAAAATTTCTTCTGCCAAGCGACCGCCAAACAAAATAGAAATTTCCTCAAGCATCTTGTCTTTGTACATGTTCACGCGATCATGCTCAGGCAACTGCCATGTCACACCCAATGCCCAACCACGCGGCATGATGCTGACCTTGTGAACAGGATCTGCCTTTGGCAACATCTTTGCCACAACCGCATGACCTGACTCGTGATAAGCCGTATTGCGACGCTCTTCTTCACGCATCACTGCAGACTTACGCTCTGGACCCATGAAGATCTTGTCTTTAGCATCTTCGAAATCTTGCATATCTACCGTGCGCTTATTGCGACGCGCTGCAAACAATGCAGACTCATTTACCAAGTTAGCCAAGTCAGCACCTGAGAAACCTGGTGTACCACGCGCTAAAACTGCAGCGTCAACGTCACTGTTGATAGGCACCTTGCGCATGTGTACTTTAAGAATTTGCTCACGACCACGAATATCAGGCAAGCCAACATGCACCTGACGGTCAAAACGACCAGGGCGCAATAAAGCCTTATCCAAAACATCAGAACGGTTGGTAGCAGCAATCACGATCACGCCACTGTTTGGCTCAAAGCCATCCATCTCAACCAACATTTGGTTCAAGGTTTGCTCACGCTCATCGTTACCGCCACCCATACCAGCACCACGATGACGACCCACCGCATCAATCTCATCAATAAAGATGATGCAAGGCGCTTGCTTCTTCGCGTTCTCAAACATGTCACGAACACGTGCAGCACCAACACCCACGAACATCTCTACGAAGTCTGAACCAGAAATTGAGAAAAACGGTACCTTGGCTTCACCAGCAATCGCTTTAGCCAATAAAGTTTTACCTGTACCTGGAGGCCCCACCAAGAGCACACCTCTTGGAATATGGCCGCCCAGCTTTTGGAATTTAGTTGGGTCTTTTAAGAAGTCCACCAACTCAAATACTTCTTCTTTGGCCTCATCACAACCAGCCACATCAGCAAATGTAATTGCATTGGTGTTTTCATCAATCAAGCGCGCACGTGATTTACCAAAGGAGAACGCGCCCCCTTTGCCACCACCTTGCATTTGGCGCATCATCAAGAACCAAAAACCAATGATCAATAGTGTTGGGCCCAAGTAATACAAAGCAGACACCAAAAGACTTTGCTCTTCTTCTGCTTTACCAGTTACTTGCACACCAAATTTCATCAAGTCGCCAACCATCCAAATATCACCTGGGCTGATCACTGAATATTTCTGACCATCAGCTGGTGTCACTTGAATGTTGCGACCCTGAACGTCGACTCTCTTCACTTTGCCATTTTTGGCATCTTCCATGAATTGAGAGTAAGTCACGTTATCTTGATTACGGGGCTTATCAAATTGTTTGAAAACAGTGAACAGCACGAGGCCCACAACAAGCCACACACCAACTTTCTGCATCCAATTATTGTTCACAAAGCCTCCTTAAGGCACATAGATCTATACACATATGATTCTACTCCCTCCCTTTTTCAAGTGCCGAACTTAAAAAAGTACTATTTCCTAGTATTTATTGTGGTTTTAAGGAGTTTTTACTCACTTAAGATGTTTTCCTAACAAGAAAGTCTCAGCTGACTTGTCTCGTGACGCCTTCGGTTTTCTGGGTGAAACAACCTTAAATACCTTCTTAAACGACTCCACGATTTGACTGTAACCACTGCCATGAAAGCATTTGATCAACAAAGCGCCATTGGGTTTTAAGTGGGCTTGCGCAAATTCAAGTGCCAAATCTGCCAAATGCCCCATTCTGGCCGCATCTGCCGTGGCAACTCCGGATAAATTAGGCGCCATATCTGATAGAACCAAATCCACCCTAGGACCATCCTCAGGGTTACCTGGTAACAAAGCTTCAAAACGCCTTAAAACCTCTTCCTCCCTGAAGTCACCCTGCAAATAGGTCACATCAGCAATTTCTTCCATGGGCAGAATATCAATGGCGACAATCGTGCCAAACGGCTTGCCATCTGGCGTATCTGGGTTCTTCTTGCCAAACTCAACCAAACGATTCCGGGTGTACTGTGACCAACTACCCGGCGTACTACCCAAGTCAACCACCACCATACCGGGACCGATCAAACGATCCTGCTCATCAATTTCTTTTAATTTATAGGCTGCGCGGGCACGATATCCCTCCCTTTGCGCCATTTTGACGTAAGGGTCATTGAGGTGATCGTTCAACCAGTCTTTATTGAATTTATTCTTTGCCACTACAACCTACTTCCAGCATTTTTACTATTTAAAGCGCTATTTTCCGCTCTTTTTACCAAAGCCCCTAATTTAATGGCTTATCATGGAGGCCTTCCGAAGAAATATCTATGCCAATACTCGAATTATCCTCTGCCGAACGCTCGGCACTCCGCTCAGACGCTCACGCGCTAAAACCAATTGTTTTAATTGGTGCTGATGGCTTAACGCCAGCAGTCGTTAAAGAAGTGAATAACGGTCTCAAATCTCACGGCTTGATCAAAGTACGTGTATTTGGTGACGATCGTGAAGCACGCGTAGCCATTTACAACCAATTATGCGAAGAATTGGGCGCAGCTCCTATTCAGCACATCGGCAAATTACTGGTTCTTTTCCGACCAAAGGTTGAAAAAGAAAGTGAAGATAAGCGCCGTAGCAAACATGGTGGTCCTAAAGTGGTGATGGTGAAAAAATTCACGCGCAATCCACAACGCCGACCAAAACCAGTTGCAACAACTGTTTTAGGCAATCAACGCGTTGCCGCAGGCGGTCAAGTCAAACGTGCCAAGCCAAGACAAGTCAGCGCCAAGAAACGCCAACTCGGCTAATTGAACCCCTGTTTATTTAATTAGGTTGATCTTGATTGACCACCACACCAGTGGTGGTTAAATCAATGGGCTTACTCAAGCGCCACAACAACATTAAACCAATTAACGATTGCACCAAGTACAAAGCACTAGAAATGCCATGCAACTGGCCAAATGATTTTGCCAATGGCGACAGCATCACTGGAAACCCATGGCTCAAAGCTTCTTCTCTCAGAGCATTCATCATAGGCTGCAAAACAAATGCAACCACGGCAGCACAAACGAGCATCGCCAACAAATACCAACGCACTTGACGATATCTATTTAAACCACGCTTCACTAGTAAATTGGCAAACACCATGAGGGCTGCACTGATGATCATGCTAATAGTGCCCTCAATGCGGAATAATGCTCCGGCCACCATCCCAGCAACTTGAGTATCTGTGAGTGTTGCAAATAATGCTGGGGCTACTATGTAACCCACTGTGATGATGGTGCCCACCCAAAGGGTTAGTATGAATACAAACAATCTTTGGGCAGTGATGTGCATCTCTATTTAAACGTAATTAACGCTCAAAATCTCAACTTCGCGACTACCACCAGGTGATGAGAATGTAGCAACATCACCCTCTTCTTTACCAATCAGAGCTCTAGCAATCGGTGAACTGATAGAAATTTTCCCATTCTCTAAATCAGCCTCATCATCGCCCACGATTTGATAGATGGCTTTCTTACCATCTTCCAAATCTTCCAACTCAACAGTAGCGCCAAACACGATGCGGCCTTCCACATCCAATGTAGACGGATCAATGATTTGTGCAGCAGACAACTTACCTTCCAACTCTTGAATGCGGCCTTCAATGAAAGCTTGCTTTTCTTTGGCAGCATCGTATTCAGCGTTCTCAGACAAATCTCCTTGAGCACGCGCCTCTGAGATTGCATTGATCACAGATGGACGTTCAACGTGCTTTAAGCGATGCAACTCTTCTTTCAATAACTCTGCACCACGCTTAGTAATAGGAATCGTACTCATATTTACTTCTAACCTTCTAAATTAATTTCTTTGTATTTGCATATCTTGCACTTAGTTAATTGATGCGTGCAAGCCTTGCAAGTCATAAACCTCTAATTGATCAATCGCCTTAATACCTGCAACTGCTGCTTTGGCACCACTAATAGTTGTGTAATAAGTCACACGATTAGCTTGAGCCGTTGTACGAATCGATCTTGAATCAGCAATTGCTGTTCTAGTCTCATCCACAGTTGTAAATACCAATGCGATCTCGCCATTTTTGATCATGTCAACAATGTGCGGACGACCATCTTTCACCTTATTCACACGCTTCACAGGCACACCTGCCGCCTCAATCGCAGCAGCAGTACCTTGCGTAGCAACAATCGAGTAACCCATGTCGTTAAGCATTTGAGCCACTTCAACAGCTTTAGCCTTATCGCTATCTTTCACTGTCAACAATACAGTGCCTGATTTTGGCAATGTGGTGCTCGCAGCCAATTGAGATTTAAAGAGCGCTTCACCAAATGTTCGGCCAACACCCATCACCTCACCGGTTGAACGCATCTCAGGTCCAAGAATTGGGTCAACACCTGGGAACTTATTGAATGGGAATACAGCTTCTTTAACAGAGAAGTATGGCGGAATTACTTCTTCACCAATACCTTGCTGATCAAGGCTTTGACCCGCCATACAACGCGCTGCAATTTTTGCTAATTGCAAGCCAGTTGCTTTTGACACATATGGCACAGTTCTAGAAGCACGTGGATTCACTTCAAGAACATAAACAATGTCTTTACCGTCTACTTGCTGAATCGCAAACTGAACGTTCATCAAACCAACCACGTTCAAACCTTTTGCCATCGCAGCAGTTTGGCGACGCATCTCATCCACTGTTTCTTTGGATAGTGAATATGGTGGCAATGAACATGCAGAGTCACCTGAGTGAACACCAGCTTGCTCAATGTGCTCCATCACGCCACCGATGAAAACACGTTTACCATCAGAGATACAGTCCACGTCACACTCAATCGCATCATTTAAGAAACGATCTAGCAACACTGGTGAGTCGTTAGAAACTTTCACCGCTTCACGCATGTAACGCTCAAGGTCACGGCCGTCATGAACGATTTCCATTGCACGTCCACCCAATACATAGGATGGACGAACTACCAACGGGTAACCAATTTCATCAGCCAGCTTCAGAGCTTCAGGCTCTGTGCGAGCAGTTCTATTAGGTGGCTGACGCAAACCTAGGTCTTGCAATAACTTTTGGAAACGCTCACGGTCTTCAGCCGCATCAATCATGTCTGGGCTTGTACCAATGATAGGTACGCCGTTCGCTTCCAAATCCAAGGCGAGTTTCAATGGAGTTTGACCACCGTACTGAACAATCACGCCTTTTGGTTTTTCAATCGCCACGATTTCCAACACATCTTCTAAAGTTAAAGGCTCAAAGTACAAGCGATCAGAAGTATCGTAGTCAGTAGAAACTGTTTCTGGGTTGCAGTTAACCATGATGGTTTCATAACCATCATCACGCATAGCTAGTGCAGCATGTACACAGCAGTAGTCAAACTCAATACCTTGACCAATACGGTTAGGACCTCCACCCAACACCATGATTTTTTCTTTGGTGGTTGGCTGTGACTCACACTCACCATGCTCTGCTTCATAGCATGAGTACATGTAAGCCGTGTTAGTTGAGAACTCAGCAGCACATGTATCCACGCGCTTATAAACAGGTCTCACTTTTAGCGCATGGCGTGCTTCACGCACTGCTTTAGCATCTGTCTTTAACAATTTAGCCAAACGACGATCTGAGAAACCTTTTTGTTTTACAAAACGCAACTCTTGTGCCGTTAGGTCTTTCAATTGGCGTTCTTGTAATTTTTTCTCAATTTGAATTAATTCAGAAATTTGCGCCAAGAACCAAGGGTCAATCGCTGTATGAGCAAATGCTTCTTGCTCAGTCATGCCCAAACGAAGCGCATCACCCAAATACCAAATACGATCTGGGCCAGGCTCACGAATCTCTTGAGTGATCTCATCAAGGTCTGTTGATTTTTCATCAAGACCATCAACACCCACTTCCAAACCACGCAGAGCTTTTTGGAATGACTCTTGGAATGTTCTACCAATTGCCATTACCTCACCCACTGATTTCATTTGCGTTGTTAAACGCTTATCAGCTGCTGGGAATTTCTCAAACGCAAAGCGAGGAATCTTAGTAACCACGTAGTCAATAGATGGCTCAAACGATGCAGGTGTTTTACCGCCAGTAATATCGTTTTGTAATTCATCCAATGTGAAACCAACTGCCAACTTAGCAGCGATTTTCGCAATTGGGAAACCAGTTGCTTTAGATGCCAAAGCAGATGAGCGAGATACGCGTGGATTCATCTCAATCACAATCATGCGACCATCCACAGGATTGATTGAGAACTGAACGTTTGAACCACCAGTATCAACACCAATCTCGCGCAATACTGCTAAGGAAGCATTACGCAAAATTTGATACTCACGATCAGTCAATGTTTGCGCAGGAGCCACCGTGATCGAATCACCAGTGTGCACACCCATTGGGTCTAAGTTTTCAATCGAGCAAACGATGATGCAATTGTCCTTACGGTCACGCACCACTTCCATCTCATACTCTTTCCAACCCAACAAAGACTCTTCAATTAAGAGCTCACGTGTTGGAGAAAGATCTAGACCACGCTTACAAATCTCTTCAAATTCTTCACGGTTATAAGCAATACCACCACCTGATCCACCCATCGTGAATGATGGGCGAATAATCACTGGATAGCCTGCGCCACCAGTTTCCGTGGCAATTTGCTGTTGAACTGCATGAGCCTCTTCCAAAGAATGAGCAATCCCAGACTTAGCAGAACCCAAACCAATTTTGGTCATCGCCTCTTTGAACTTCTGGCGATCTTCCGCTTTATCAATCGCTTCTGGTGATGCGCCAATTAGCTCGCAACCGTATTTCTTCAAAACACCATTTCTGTGCAAATCCAAAGCGCAGTTCAAAGCAGTTTGACCGCCCATGGTTGGCAAGATTGCATCTGGTTTTTCTTTGGCAATGATTCGCTCTACAACTTCCCATGTGATTGGTTCGATGTATGTCACATCTGCCATTTCAGGGTCAGTCATGATGGTTGCAGGATTACTATTCACCAAAATAACTTTGTAACCTTCTGAGCGCAAAGCTTTACAAGCTTGTGCACCAGAGTAGTCAAATTCGCAAGCCTGTCCAATGACGATAGGACCTGCGCCAATAATTAAAATACTTTTTATGTCGGTACGCTTAGGCATTCGTCAATCTCACATCAATTTAATAAAGCGATCAAACAGGTAGGCAATGTCATGCGGACCTGGTGAAGCTTCTGGGTGACCTTGGAAACAAAAAGCTGGCTTATCAGTCCAAGCCAAACCTTGTAATGAACCATCAAATAAAGACACATGTGTCGGCCTTACATTCGCTGGCAATGTTGCTGCATCCACGGCAAAACCATGGTTTTGTGAAGTAATCACAACGCGACCATCATCCAAGTCTTTAACTGGGTGGTTAGCGCCATGATGACCGAATTTCATTTTGAGAGTTTTAGCACCTGACGCCAAACCCATGATCTGGTGACCTAAACAGATACCAAATGTTGGAATACCTTTATCAATAAAAGTTTTTGCGGCAGCAATTGCGTAATCACATGGCTCAGGATCACCAGGGCCATTTGATAAGAACACACCATCTGGCTTCATCGCCAATACATCTGCAGCAGGAGTCTTCGCTGGCACCACAGTGATTTTGCAACCACGCTCAGTGAGCATGCGCAAAATATTGCGCTTCACACCAAAGTCATACGCCACCACATGCTTTAAAGGCTTCTCTAATTTCTTAAAGCCAGGCTTGCCATTAACCGCATTCAAACCCCACTCACCCTCAGTCCACTCATAAGCAGTTGGGGTTGTCACAACTTGAGCCAAATCTAAACCTGCCATACCTGGGAAACCTTTGGCAGCAGCCAGCGCTTTCTCAGTCAAAGCTTGAATCGTCTCACCAACTTTACCGGCCACAATCGCGCCTGGTTGAGCACCCTTGTCACGCAAAATTCGAGTCAACTTACGCGTATCAATACCAGCGATACCAACCACGTTTTCACCAGTTAGATAATCTGTGAGCGTTTTTTCAGAGCGGAAATTTGATGCAATCAAAGACAAGTCTTTAATGATCAAGCCAGCTGCATATATTTTTGTTGATTCGCAATCTTGATCATTCACGCCCACATTACCGATGTGCGGATATGTCAAAGTAACTAATTGACGGGTATAACTTGGGTCAGTGAGGATCTCTTGGTATCCAGTTAAAGCCGTATTGAAAACAACCTCACCGGCTGATTGACCAACTGCACCGATGCTGTAACCAGAAAAAATGGTTCCATCGGCTAGTGCCAAAACTGCTGGGGGTAAAGAAGGAATTAGTGGCAGCAAAGGTATTCTCCAAAGCCCTGCTGCCATCCGACACATCCCTCATCCGGAAAAGACACCTCCGGTCTGAGAATTTTCGGGAGGTATATGTGTCTTTAAGCGCTAGGGCAAGTATCTAATAATTTAACCAACGAATTATACCTTACCGAGGGCTTTACCTTGGTAATAACCCTAAATTAGAAATGAATAAAGGGAGAAAAATCTCCCTTTATTCAAGCACTTACCGAGTTTTAACTAGATGGATATCCAGCTTAGATTAGGCACCAAACAAAGTTTTAATTTGTGCCAATACGCTTTGATCATCCAAAGTGCTCAAATCACCTGGGTCGCGACCTTCTGCCACAGCTTGTAGCGCACGACGCACGATCTTGCCAGAGCGAGTCTTTGGCAAAGCTGCCACGATATAAACACGAGCTGGTCTAGCAACTGCACCCAATTGAGAATCGACTGTTTTTAGAATCTCAGCTTCGAGAGTGGCAGTGTTGTTAGCATCTTTAGCAATTGCAAAACCAATCGCAACCTGACCCTTGAGCTTATCCTCGATACCAACCACTGCTACTTCAGCCACGTTTGGATGACTAGAGATACTCTCTTCAATCTCACGAGTACCTAAGCGGTGACCGGCCACGTTGATCACGTCATCGGTACGACCCAAGATGAAGAAGTAACCATCTTTATCTTTAATACCCCAGTCAAATGTTGAGTAAACCATTTTGCCTGGCACTGTTTGCCAATAAGTTTTAACGAAACGCTCGTCATCACCCCAAACTGTTTGCATACATCCTGGAGGCAATGGGCCTTCAATAGCCACCACACCTTTTTGGTCAGCGCCCAACTCAGCACCTGTTGAGTCATCCAACAATTTCATGTTGTAACCATAAACAGGCACACCTGGAGAACCAAACTTATGAGGCATTACTTCGATGCCACGTTGCAACGCAAGCATTGGCCAACCAGTCTCCGTTTGCCAGTAGTTGTCCACGATTGGCTTATTAATCGCACCATGCAACCAAGTTGCTGTCGGCTCGTCTAATGGCTCACCTGCCAAGAACACTGAGCGCAATGTCGACAAGTCATACTTTGTTAAGAAAGCAGGATCTTGCTTTTTCAATACACGCGCCGCTGTTGGTGCAGAGAACATCACAGATACTTTGTACTTCTCAACCAATTGCCACCAAATACCAGCGTCAGGACGCAATGGTGTGCCCTCATACATGATTGTTGCCATGCCGTTTAGCAATGGACCATAAATAATGTAGCTGTGGCCAACCACCCAACCAATGTCAGATGTTGTGAACATCGCTTCACCAGGCTTACCACCATAAATGTGGCGCATAGATGCAGCCAATGCCACTGCATAGCCACCTGTATCGCGTTGCACACCTTTTGGCTTACCTGTTGTACCTGATGTGTACAAGATGTATGAAGGATCTGTTGCATCCAACCACTCACATGGCACTTGTGCATCCATCACCTTGGCACGCTCAGTTGCGTAATCAAGGTCACGGCCGGCTACTTTGTTGTACTCAACTAACTTGCGGTCAATTAACAAAACTTTTTCAGGTTTGTGTGCAGATAAAGTAATCGCTTCGTCTAGCAATGGCTTATATGGCACAGGCTTACCACCACGAGCACCTGCATCAGCCAAGATCACCATCTTAGGCTTGGCATCATCGATACGTGAAGCCAAGCTGTGTGAAGCAAAACCACCAAACACCACAGAGTGAATGGCGCCCAAACGCACACAAGCCAACATCGCAAAACATGCCTCTGCAATCATCGGCATATAAATTAATACTCGGTCACCCTTAACAACGCCATTGGCTTTAAGGATGGCAGCCATTCTGTTGACTTCAGTATGAAGTTCTTTGAATGTGTAGGTCCTCTCTTGATCTGTTTCTGTTGAAACAGCAATCAACGCTTGCTGGTCTGCACGGTCTTTTAAATGACGATCTACTGCGTTGTGACATAAATTTGTTTTGCCACCAACGAACCATTTAGCAAATGGTGGGTTGCTGTAATCCAACACCTGGTCAAACGGCTTTTGCCATTCAATTAACTGCGCTTGTTCAGCCCAAAAACCTTGTGGATCTTTCACTGAACGCTCATGAAATGCCTTGTAAGCAGACATACAACTCTCCCTAAATCAACAGATGACAAATTTGTAAACCAATAAATTTGCGACCCAAGGCTGACTTGGGTCTGACACATCAGGGATTTACCCTAGGTGGGCAGTCTAAATTTGCCCAAATTCTTGAACTTAATTAGATTTTTTGCTGTTGGATGCCACCTTAGACTCGCCCTTTGGCTTAGCTTTATTGGTAGCCCCACCATTCGAGGCAGTTTTCTTAGCGCCAGTAGTCTTGGCACCTTTTTTCTTGGCGCCCTTTTTCTTGGCTGCCACTTCTTTTTCCAAGAGTAACTGGGTTGTGTTGTTGGCTAAGTGCTCTGGCACATCTTTACTCTTACCAACTTTGGGCACAATGACCGTAGAGCCAGCTTTAATACGCATTCCTTTGGGAATGTCATTGATCTCACGAATTTGATGAGCTTCCACATTTAAACGCGTCGCCAATTGATCAACTGTTTCTCTGGCTCCCAAGCGTATAGCTGTCCAAGAAGATAACCGGCCTTTATAGGCATTTAAGTTCTCTTGAAAAGATTGGGCTCTGCCGTAAGGCAGCAATATTTGAGGCTCACTAGCGCCAAGTATCACAGGCTTATTGAATGATGGGTTCATCGCCCTAAACTCTTCAACTGTCATGCGAGCGAATTGCGCAGCCAAACTAACATCAACATCCTTAGAGGTGGTCACCACTACGAAATAAGGGTGGTTCTGGAGCTTAGGCAACGTTAAACCATAAGCTTTTGAATCGAGCACAATCTTTTTTACTGCAAGCAACTTAGGCACGTAATTACGTGTCTCGTCAGGCATTTTCAGACTAGCGTAGTCTGTGGGTAGATTTTGGGCTTGATTGCGTTTAATAGCTTTTGAGACATTACCTTCGCCCCAGTTATAAGCCGCCAACACCAATTGCCAATCGCCAAACATTTTGTAGAGGCGTTGCAAGTAATCTAATGCTGCATCAGTCGACTGAATCACATCACGACGCTCATCCCTGAATACGTTTTGAGTCAACTTGAAATCTTTACCAGTTGCAGGCATAAATTGCCACATGCCAGATGCTTTTGCTCTCGAAAATGCTCCTGGGTTAAATGCACTCTCAATAAATGGCAATAACGCCAATTCCATGGGCATCTTCCGACGCTCAACTTCTTCAACAATATAAAAAAGATAGCGCGAAGAACGAGACATCATGCGATCAACATAATCAGGTCGATCGGCATACCAACGCACATGTTTGATCACCAACGGATCATCCGCTACTTCTAATTCAAAACCATCACGAATCCTGTCCCACAAGTCACTATAGGGGGCATTAAGTGCATCAACAGATTCTTTATCAATATTGATCTTAGGTGCACGCTTGGCTTTACTAGATTTATTCACGCTAGGTACGTCACTGCTCCAGTCCTGAGCTGTTGTCGCACATCCAGTAAAGACTAACGCCACTAATATGGGCAGAGTGATTTTAAAAATACGTTGCAACATCACTTAAACCCATCTTTCCATGCACGCAAGGCGGCAAAAATATTTACCGGCTCTTGGTTACTAAGTGGGGCATGAGTTAATGCAGAACGAATCACCGATGAATACTCACATCTCAAAAAAGGGTTCACACGTTTCTCGTGCGCGATAGTTGTTGGCACCGTTGGTTTGCCAACTTTTCTTAAAGCTTCTGCTCTTGATTTCCAATCCAATAAATCTTGGTTATCAGGCTCAACAGCCAAAGCAAATTTTATATTAGATAAGGTGTACTCGTGAGCGCAATGTACCAAGGTGGTCTCAGGAAGATTTTTGAGCTTACTCAATGAGTCAAACATTTGGGAAGCGGTGCCCTCAAATAAGCGACCACAACCCGAAGCGAACAAAGTATCGCCACAAAACAAGTGCTGAGTGGGTCCATTATTTAAAAAGTAAGCAATATGCCCAGCAGTGTGTCCCGGCACCCCCATCACCCAAAATTCAGGCACAAATGGCGCAATATGCAAAGTATCTCCCTGCATTAAAGGTTCACTGACCATCGGAATATCTTCCAAGGCAGGTCCATACACAGTAGGAAGTTGCTGCTGATTGGCTTTAGCCCAACTCAGCAAATCAGCAATGCCACCAACATGATCAGCATGATGATGCGTGATTAAAATAGCTTGCAATACCAAACGTTGCTCTTTTAAATAAGCAATCACGGGTTGCGCATCACCTGGATCAACAACTACGGCACAATGACCATCTGACACTAACCAAATATAGTTATCGTCATATGCTGCAATCGGTTGAACTTGTAATATATTTTTATCAGGTATCACAATCAAATCACTTATGAGTCAAGCTAAGCCTACTTCAACAGTTAAAGCACCCTGGACATCTTGGGATGCATGGCTAAGCTCACCCCCAGGACAATATGTCTTGGATTGGGAACAGACTCAATTTGACCACATTGTGAGCGACATATTTGGCTACCATGCACTACAAATAGGCTTACCTCAACTGCCAGCACTTAAAGAGAACAGAATGCCGTTGCAGATGATTTTGAGGGCGCCCCACGATAAACCTGGAGACCACACCTCAGGATCCTGGCACACCATCAACGGTATCCCCGAAGAATTACCCTTTGCGAGCCAAAGTATTGATTTAGTGGTTTTGCCGCATGTTCTTGAATTTGCAGAAAATCCTCATGCCGTTTTAAGAGAGGTCAACCGCATTCTGATGCCCGAGGGGCGAGTTGTGATCTCAGGATTTAACCCAGCCAGCCTATGGGGCTTAAGACAGTATTGCAGCCATCTAATTGGTCAACCCTACCTGCCACGCGAGGGTAAATTTATTGATTTACTCAGAATCAAAGACTGGCTTAAATTACTCGACTTTGCTGTTGATCGTGGTCGTTTTGGTTGCTATCGCTTACCACTTAGAAGTGCTTCAGGCATGCAAAAAATGGGGTTTTTAGAAAAAGCTGGTGATCGCTGGTGGCCAGTTTTAGGTTCAGTTTTTATTGTGTCTGCAATTAAGCGCACTTCTACCTTAACCTTAGTGGGGCGAATTGAGAAAACCTCACTAACAACACAGGCACAATTGAACCCGGTGGCTAACTTAGGTGGTCACCAGCAACAAACTTCCTTCAAACCTCCGCTGAAAGATATCAATGACTGAAGCAGTTCCAGCCAAAGGCAAAGTCACCATCTATACAGATGGCGCCTGTAAAGGCAACCCTGGTCCAGGCGGCTGGGGCGTGGTATTGAAATCCGGCGACAAGGAAAAACATTTATATGGCGGTGAAACTCTCACCACCAATAACCGCATGGAAATGACAGCTGTCATTCATGCGCTCAAAGCACTCAAACTTCCATGCCATGTGAGCCTCTACACTGACTCCAAATATGTGATGCAAGGTGTGACTGAATGGATGGGCGGTTGGAAAGCCAGGGGCTGGAAAACCGCAGGCAAAGATCCCGTTAAAAATGTCGATTTATGGCAAGAGATTGACCATCTTTTAGGTAAACACGAGATTGATTGGCACTGGGTCAAAGGTCATGCTGGTCACCCTGGCAACGAGCTGGCTGATGCCCTTGCCAATAAAGGCGTTGAAGAGCATTTGAAAAAACCTTAAAGCTGGCTTAATTCTCAGCCAAAGCACCATGAATGTGCGAGAATAAACGCATAATTAATAAGGAGATTGGGCTGTTGTGGCCCCGCCCACCAATATGCAATTAATCAACACATTGAAACAAAAAATGATGGGTATGGCATGTCAGGGATTTGCATTGCTCAAGTCCACCATCAAAAAGATTAATCTTCCAAAAATATTGGCTTGGTCACTCTCTCACAAAAAACATATCGCAGTAGCAATCGCTCTCATTTATGGCACCAACTACGCCATCAATTATTTCTTCCCTAAGAGCAAAAGCGCTGCCCCAACTCAATTGGTGACAACTGCTGTTGTACAAAAGTCGAGCATTCCGATCATCATCGAAGCAACTGGCAATATCGTAGCCGCGAATATTGTGGATATTCGTCCACAAACAACCAATGTGGTCAGCAAGATTCATATTAAAGAAGGTCAAACTGTTAAAGCTGGTGATTTACTCTTCACGCTTGATGACAGAGCCAACAAAGCCAATTATGAAAAAGCCAAAGCATTGGCTGATGATGCTTCTCGTCAATACAAGCGCTCTCTAGAACTCATTGAGAAGAAATTTATTTCTCAGGCCGCAGCAGACACCTCTAAAGCCAACATGCAATCAGCCCAGGCTAGCGCTCGCGCGGCTGAGGTAGCTTTGAGCTTTGATCACATTCGCTCACCAATTGCAGGCCGCGCTGGCGTGATCAATGTATTTCCCGGCACATTGGTACAAGCAGGAACAAACATTTCAACAACTAGCAGCGCCACAGCTACAAGCACAACAGCTGCCATGGTGACCATTACTCAACTTGATCCAATCAATGTTCAGTTCACCGTGTCTGAAAAAGAAATTCCATTGATTTTGGGTCAACGTGATGATGACGAGGCACTGAGCGTCACCGTTGATTTAGGTGGCACTAACGCTCCCATTGAAGGCAAGGTTTACGTTGTGGATAACCAAGTAGATCCTTCCATTGGTGCAGTCCGCGTCAAAGCCCAGGTAAGCAACAAAGATGGCGTGATGATTCCGGGGCAGTTTGTGCGAGTCAAACTGAAAGCCAAAACTCTTAAAGATGCTCTTGTTGTCCCAACACAGTCTGTTGTTACAAACATCAATGGCAACTTTATGTATGTTGTTCAGGAAAGCGGCACAGTAGATCTCAAACCAATCAAGGTGATCTATCAATACCAAGGCCAAACTGTTGTTACTGGCATTAACGAAAACGACAAAATTGTGGTCGAAGGCAAACAAAACCTTCGCCCTGGTAGCAAGATCAAAGAAACAAAAAACGCTGAAAAAGCAAAAGAACAATGAATATTTCAGAACTATGTATACGCCGTCCCGTGATGACGGCTTTGCTATCTATGGCTGTGGTCCTGGCTGGCACAGTTGCGTACTTCAAAATTCCAGTTGCTGCCCTACCTAGTTTTAATACCCCAGTTATTCAGATTACAGCCAATCTTCCTGGCGCCAGCCCAGAGAATATGGCTTCGTCAGTAGCCCTTCCACTTGAGAAAGAATTCTCAACGATTGATGGCATCACAGTTATTAGCTCAACAAACTCTCTTAGTAGTACCAGGATCGCTCTTGAGTTCAATAATGATCGAGACATTGATAAAGCTGCCGTAGACGTTCAAGCCGCCCTATTGCGTGCACAAAAACGCTTACCGATTGAAATGACAACACCACCTTCGTACAGAAAGGTGAATCCTGCTGACGCGCCAGTGTTGATCATGACCATGACATCGCCATCGATGGATTTGTCTGAACTGAGTGACTATGCAGAGAACTTGATCTCTCCAACACTATCAACCATCGATGGCGTTGCTCAAGTGATTGTTTACGGTGAGAAGCGCTACGCGGTCCGCGTACAAGTAAACCCATCACTATTAGCCACCAAGAATTTAACGATTGATGATGTGGCTAGTGCCATCAATGCTGCCAACTCGAATACTCCCGTTGGTGTATTGGATGGCCCAAGACAACAACTCACTATATATGCCAACCCACAAATTGTGCGCGCCAGCGACTATGGCAATTTAGTTATTTCGCAAAAGAGTGGCTTGCCTATTCGCCTAAAGGATGTAGCCAATGTTCAAGAAAGTTATGAGTCTGTAAAAACTCTAGCAGCCTATAACGGTGAACGCTCTATTGCGATTGCGATTCTCAGACAGCCAACCGCAAACTCTGTGAGCGTGGTGGACTCGATCAGAAAAATGGTGCCGCAATTTCAACAACAAATGCCAGCTTCTGTAGAAATCAACTTGTTGATTGACCGCTCGGCATCCATTCGTGAGTCGATCCATGATGTGAACTTCACACTACTACTCACAATTGGGTTGGTAGTTATGGTGATTTTCTTATTTCTAAAACATCTGGCGGCAACCATCATTCCAGCACTCAGCCTACCAATCTCATTGATCGGCGCTTTTTCTATCATGTACTGGATGGGCTATAGCCTAGATAACGTTTCTTTACTGGGCATCACCATTGCTGTTGGCTTAGTAGTTGATGATGCGATTGTGGTGTTAGAAAACATCATGCGCCATATTGAGAATGGCATGGCGCCACTCAAAGCTGCACTCAAAGGTAGTCGTGAAGTCAGCTTCACCATCGTCTCAATCTCAATTTCTTTGGTAGCAGTATTTATTCCAATCTTCTTTATGCCAGGGCCCATTGGCTTATTGTTTAGAGAATTTGCCGTGGTGGTGTCTTTGTCCATTTTGGTGTCTGCTGTGATGTCACTGACATTGGTACCGATGCTATGCAGCAAGTTCCTAAAGACACACAATGCAAACGCTAAAGTTCATGACTACCCAATCATTGTTAAATTTGATCAATACTTCAATTTAGCCACCTCGTATTACGAACAAGGTTTAGATTGGGCCTTAGCTAACCAAAAGAAAGTTCTACAGGGAGCGATTGCAACTTTTGTTATCACGATCGCATTGTTCGTATGGAGCCCCAAAGGATTTTTCCCAGAAGAGGATATTGGTCAGTTATTTATCACCACCGAAGCTGCTGAAGACATTTCTTTTGCTGGCATGCTTGAACTACAAGATCAAGCAGCTGCAATTGTTAGAGCCAACCCCAATATTGACAGCCTTGTTTCAATCTTAGGCGGTGGCGCCAGCACGGGTAGCAACACAGGCAGGATGTTCATCAATCTCAAACCGCGTAGCGACAGAAAGAGCATGAAAAATGTTCTAGAGAGTCTACGTAAAGACTTATCGGTGATCCCAGGTCTTGCGGTATACATGCGCCCGATTCAAAACTTGCAGTTAGGCGGCAAAGTCACCAAGAGTCGCTACCAATACATTTTGCAAAGCGTTGGCTTCGAAGGTGTGAATGAATGGTCTAATAAAGTCGTTGAGAAGATGCGTGCAGATCCTGTTTTTCGCGATGTCACCACCGACTCTCAGCTCAAAGGTTTGCAAGCCCAACTCAATATTGACCGAGATAAAGCGGCTAGCGCTGGTGTGACTATCGCCAATATCAGAAATGCTTTGTATTCAGCTTATGGCGAACGCCAAGTATCAACAATCTATACAAGCGTTAATACCTATCAAGTTATTTTAGAAGCTGGCGCGGAATACAAACGCTTTGAGAGCGACATCAACAACATCTATGTACGCGGCAGAAATAGTGATCGTTTGGTCCCACTATCAAGCATTGCAACAGTCACTCGCACCGTGGGCCCTACTGCTGTTAACCACCAAGGACAAGTTCCAGCCGTCACGATTTCATTTAACTTGGCTCCAGATGCAGCCCTAGGCGATGCCACCAAAAAACTAGAGCAATTTGTCAAAGATATTCAACTACCACCAACCATCATTACCAGCTATGGCGGCGATGCAGCAGTGTTCCAAAGCGGGCAATCTAGCCAAGTAATCTTGCTATTGGGTGCGGTTTTAGTTATTTACGTCTTGCTAGGCATCTTATATGAGAGCTACATCCACCCCATCACTATTCTGGCCGGCTTACCATCAGCTGCGATTGGCGCCTTGGTGTTCTTAAGAATCTTCAATCTTGAGTTAACAATCATTGCCATCATTGGTATTTTGCTGTTGATTGGTATTGTGAAGAAGAATGCTATTTTGATGATTGACTTCGCTCTAGATGTGCAACGCCATCAAAATAAATCGCCACAGGAGGCAATACGTGCGGCTTGCTTGATGCGCTTTAGACCAATCATGATGACAACTATGGCAGCCTTGATGGGTGCGCTACCGATTGCCCTTGGCTTAGGCGCTGGCGCAGAACTCAGACAACCTTTGGGTGTGGCAGTGGTAGGTGGCTTACTAGTTTCTCAAGTAGTCACACTTCTTATCACGCCTGTAATTTATTTATATCTTGATAAATATAGCGGCACAGGCCCTATGGATATTCCTGCCGAGATGTTAAAAGACTAAGTAGATTCTTTTAGAAAGTATTCATGCGCCAAATTATTCTTGACACCGAAACAACTGGCCTAAATCCACTCACGGGCGATCGCATCATTGAGATTGGTTGCTTGGAGATGATTGACCGTCGTCTCACTGGCAATAAGCTACATCACTACATCAACCCTCAAAGAGATATTGATCCAGGTGCTGTAGCTGTACACGGCTTAACAGTTGAATTCCTATCAGATAAACCTGTATTTGCAGATGTAGCTGATGAAATCATCACTTTCTTAAAAGATGCTGAAATCATTATTCATAACGCACCCTTTGACGTGGGTTTTTTAGATGCAGAATTCGGCTTGCTAAAACTTGGCAAGATGAATGACTATGTTGCCAAGGTGATTGATACCCTTAAAAATGCGCGCGACATGTTCCCAGGCAAAAGAAATTCCTTAGATGCTTTGTGCGAGAGATTTCAAATCAGCAACGAACACCGCACACTACACGGCGCTTTACTAGATGCGGAGCTATTAGCTGAAGTGTACTTAGCAATGACTCGCGGCCAAGAAGATTTGATGATTGACTTAAATAGCTTAGAAGCTGATGGCGCAAATGCCAAACGTAAGCCACTTCCAACTAGCTTAGTTATTCAACTTGCCAGCATCGAAGAACAAGAAGCTCACGAGGCGTATTTAGAAGGTGTGGCTAAGGCTGCCAAGAAACCGCCCGTGTGGAACACCTAAACAATTCTACTGACGTAAAAAATGCCGCAATGAGCGGCATTTTTTATAGTTAGTTTACTTTTTACTTTTAATCATTATTGCTGTGGCGGGAATAATTTGTACCAGTAACCATATGACCAACAAGCCACGCAAAATGACAAGGCCCATTCTAGAGTTGAAAAAACAACCAAGATACTTGCTGGCACCCTCCACAAATCAATATCCATAAAAAACAAAACACTGGCAACCGTTGCAGCAATAAATAAGAGCTTATTAGCAAACATCTTTGCGCCTGCATTCTCTTTTTTACCGGCGATGTTCATAGCCGTCATGATTTTTGTAAAGAGGCGATGGGATGGGCACTTGTAATGCCCAAAGAAACCCCTAACAAACCCCATTAGAGCCAATACCGGCAATAAATATGGAAACCCTAGCAATGCAATAAGACAGAAAGAAAAGGTGATAAACGCCTCTAGTCTTGCAACATTGGCATTAACGGGTGGAATATCAAAACGTAACACTTAGGCCTCGCAAATCACACATGTATAGCTCAATTATCAGCCAATTTTTTGTATGAACTCAATCAAAATGAGTTGAATTTGATCTTAAATAAGATCAGAGAAAAATCGCCAGCCAAACACCGATTAACTGAATCAATCCAAGCAGCACAGCAGCACTACCGATATCTTTGACGATCTTTGATAGCTCATGACGCTCACTAGAAATACGATCAATGGTCTTCTCTAGACCAGTATTTAGTAACTCAATGATGATTACTAAGGTGGCACTACCGATCAATAAAATTTTTTCAATCTTCCCAGGGCCAAAATACAGGGCACAGACGACCAAAATAGGGAATATAGTTAATTCAACCTTGATAGCCTCCTCAGACTTCCATGCGGCCAATAGTCCATCGATGGAGTATTTAAATGCTCCCAGCAAACGACGCTGCAACAAACCAAACAGAGGCTTCAACATATTAAGATCCTTTATGACGCTCTGTATTTGGCAGAGCTTTCAAGCAATAAGCTAGGATGATACCAATTGCCCAAGCAAACCAGGCTGTCCACAAAACATGTGAAAAGAAATGGGCTCCTTGCGCCATGCGAGCCACACCCATTAGTAAGCCAAAGAAGATAGCGCCATAAAAGAAGAACTTTGCCAATCTAGGCTGAATACTCCATAAAGCAATCGCCCAAGAAAACCACATAAAGCCCCCTGCGGCATGACCAGCTGGAAAGCATTGTCCTCGTGGATATTGAGGATCTAACATCTCAAAGAGCCCTGTGTATGGAATAGGTCCACCAAACATGTCTAGACTCCATGGACAATGTTTGTTAGTGAGATGCTTTAAAAGCGCCACAATCGCAGGAATCAAAATAACACCCAAGATACCCACCAAAGCATGTTTTAAGGTGAATATATCTTTTGATTTTTTTAAGAACCACAATGACACCACAATTGATGCAACACCTGTGATGTACATAGCTGTTTTTAATCCATGATGTAAAACACTCGTAAAAAAAGCTTGGTCTTTAAATGGGAACTTACCCAGTTCAGGACTAAAGAAATATTGCACTAGCCAGATATCTAAAGATGTGAGCTCAAATATCCCCAGCAATAATATGGCGCTAACCAATAAAATCCATAACTGACGATTAAACCAAGTCATGATTATTTTTTGCACTTCGCCGTTAAATCCCAAGAAGGATCATAAACACTGGTGCTAATGTTCATGAGACCCAAAACAGTATGGAAGAGGTTGTCATGATGGGCAGGCTCTTTAGCACGTTGCATCATGCATTCCTTTGACAACTGTTGTTGCTTCATGAACTGCTCAGATGCCCAAATCGTCATTGGCGCTCGGGTTTGCTCTTTAGGTGCAATGGAATACGGCAAACCATGTAAATAAAAACCACCCTCACCCAATGATTCGCCATGATCCGAAACATAAATAAAAACTACATTTCTGGTTTCTTTAGTTTTTAATAGATCAATCGCTCTAGACAAAATATGATCGGTATAAAGAATGGCATTGTCATAAGCATTAAAGATCTCTTGTTGCGTACAACGACCCAAATCAGAGCTGGCACAAACTGGTTTGAACTTTTCAAATTCTTTTGGATAGCGCGCGTAATACGCTGGCCCATGATTACCCAATTGGTGAAGCACAACAACCTGATCGCTTGTTGATTTTTTAATCGTGGCTTCAAGACCCCTTAATAAGGTCTCGTCATAACATCCAGTAGCAGGGCAAATATCAGGCGTTCCCAAGGTTTTGGCATCAATGCTTTCCAACCCCTTGCAGACACCCTTACAACCTGACTGATTATCAATCCAAGTAACAGGCACACCAGTGCGAGAGATCAAGTGTAATAAAGACTCTGTGGAACGAATCTTCTTTTCATCATATTGTTTTCTACCCAACGCGGAGAACATACATGGCACTGATACTTCCGTATTCGTGCCACAACTCACCACATATGGAAAGTTAATGACATCCTGTTTTGCCAAGTTAGGCGTTGTTTGTCTCTCGTAGCCAGATAAGCCCCAGTTCGCCGCCCTAACTGTTTCGCCAACCACCAATACCAATAAAGTTGGTTTAACACCTACTTTGCTATTTTTAACGGCGTCCTCACCCAACGGCAACAACTCTTTCTGAGCTTCAACACCAGTATCAAAAATGACCCGCGGCGTTGAAATTAAATAGCTCATGGGCAAAACAAGGTGACGAATTTCTTTGTTATTCCTCATCGTGGCAGAGAAATTCTTAAAGACTGTCATAAAGCTTGCCAAAGCCACCACCACCGCCAAAATAATCATGGCAATTTTTAAAGTTAAACCTCTAACAAGAGTGGTTTCCTTCACTTTAAAACATGCTAATAACAAAACGCCTGGCAACCCATAAATTAAAAAGTGCAAAGCCAATGATGGTGTGAACAACTCTCTTGCTTCAGCATGATTTGTACTGACGATGTTGCGGACCATCGACGTATCAAAAAATACACCGTATTTCTTGGCAAAAAAGTCTGCCGAAACACCAGTTAACAAAATAATGATTGCAGTGCTTACCGCGATCGGTCTGTAAATCAATAAGCTCAAAATACCAAATTGCAGTGCCGTCACAGCCACTGCTACGGCGGCCATAAATGTAAATACTTCGAATCCGCTACCAGATTGAGTGTTAACCAATGCAGTCCATAAGGACTGATTTAGAAATAAAGAGAAGTAAGTGGCAAGAATGAGAATGAGCCATTCAAGGCGAATGTTAAAACTTGGATAGCGCATAAGATATCTCAAACCCCTTTAGTAGAGCCTTGATTATAAGTACTATTTAAGAAAGAATGATTACACGACTTTTGAGTAGCGGGCATGTGTTTTTGCATCCCGCAAGTGGCGATCAAATGCCATTGCCACACGCCTTACCAAGAGGCGCCCTTTGGTAGGCACATAAATTTTTCGACCATGCCACTCTAATAAACCAGCCTCTTCAAGCTCTTTGAGTTCTGGTAATTCTTTTGCAAAATAGGTATCAAAGTCAATTTGATGATTTTTAGCAAATTCATCTGTATCCAACTCAAACTGACACATTAACTCGCCAATCAACTCACGTCTTAGTATGTCATCTTGATCTAATTCCAAGCCACGCATTGTGGGCAATTGATGATGATCAATCGCGTGATAGTACTCATCTAAGGTTTTGAGGTTTTGAGGGTATGTATTGTCCACCTTACCAATGGATGAAATACCAAACGCCAAAAGGTCACACTCTGCCTGCGTAGAGTACCCCTGGAAATTGCGATGTAAACGACCTTCTTTTTGAGCAATGGCTAATTCATTATCTGGCTTTGAAAAATGATCCATCCCAATAAAAACAAAGCCAGCCTGATTCAATTGATCAATCGTGTTGGCTAATATGCTGAGCTTGTCTTTCGCCACCGGTAAATCATCTTCCGCAATACGACGCTGCGGCTTAAAGATCGTTGGTAGATGCGCGTAGCTATAAACCGATAAACGATCTGGGTCCATCGCAATCACTGCATCAACAGTCTCTTTAAAAGTTTCGGGTGTTTGCTTCGGCAGACCATAAATCAAATCCACGCTCACAGAATTAAAGCCATGCTTCCTAGCCCATTCAATCACAGCCTTGGTTTCTTCAATACTTTGAACGCGATGCACAGCTTGCTGGACTTCTAAATTAAAGTCTTGCACACCTAAGCTAATACGATTAAAGCCCAACTCAGCTAGCAAGCTGATATCCGCCTCGCTCACGCGACGAGGGTCAATCTCAATGGAGTACTCACCACCTTCTTGCAACTCAAAATGCTCACGAGTGTGATGCATGAGCTCACGCATTTCTTCATGCGATAAAAATGTCGGGGTGCCTCCACCCCAATGCAATTGAGTCACTGGTATTTTTTTATCAGCACACCCCATGACATCAGTCACCATTTTCATTTCTTTAGCTAGATACTTGATGTATTTAGCGCTGCGACCATGATCTTTGGTGATGATTTTGTTACAGCCACAGTAATAGCAAATATTGGGGCAAAACGGTAAGTGGTAATACAAAGAAATAGGCTTGCCAGTTTTGGCAGTTCTCTTTAGCGCCTCGATGTAATCCTGTTGATTGAATTCACCGTGAAATCTATCCGCTGTTGGATAAGAGGTGTAACGTGGCCCATTAATATCAAAACGCTTGAGTAACTCAGGCTGGAATAATGGCTCACCCACGTCAGGGTTTACAGTGGTAGAAGTTGCTGAAAAGTTCACGGGGATTATTTTAACCCCCGTGTATTTCTGAAATAACGCAAATTGACTAAAAACTGAGCTAAATCAAATAACTAGCTTTTTCTGCTGTCAATTAGCCATTCACTGGCATGGTAAAGCTTGGCCCTTGAGTAATAGTTTCCGGCCAACGCTGGGTCACTGCCTTCATGCGGGTATAAAAACGCACCCCCTCCGGACCATGTACATGATGATCACCAAACAAGCTACGTTTCCATCCACCAAATGAATGGAATGCCATTGGCACGGGAATCGGCACGTTCACACCCACCATACCCACTTGTATGCGACTCACAAACTCTCTAGCGGTATTACCATCTCTTGTGAAAATCGCAGTGCCATTACCGAACTCATGATCATTAATCAACTGAATAGCTGTAGCCACATCATCAACGCGCATCACGCTTAATACAGGGCCAAAGATTTCTTCTTTATAGATGGTCATATTAGGTTTGACGTTATCAAATAAACAACCACCCAAGAAGAAACCTTCCTCGCAACCCGCAACTTTGAGGTTGCGACCATCAACCACCAGTTTGGCACCCTCTTTGACTCCAGCATCAACATAACCCTTCACTTTATCTAAGTGAACTTTGGTTACCAGTGGCCCCATCTCAGCGCCCGGCTTCATACCATTATCAATTTTGAGAGCTTTAATGCGTGTAGATAATTTTTCAATCAACGCGTCAGCCACATTGCCTACCGCAACAGCTACCGAGATAGCCATACAGCGCTCGCCTGCAGAACCATATGCAGCACCCATCAAGGCATCAACTGCTTGGTCTAAGTCAGCATCGGGCATCACCACCATGTGATTTTTAGCGCCGCCTAAGGCCTGCACACGCTTGCCATTTTTGGCTGCTGTTTCATAAATATAAGCAGCGATTGGCGTCGAGCCAACAAAACTCACGGCCTTGACATCAGGATGCGCCAATAATGCATCCACAGCAGTCTTATCACCATGAACCACATTGAAAACACCTTTCGGTAAACCAGCTTCTTCAAGCCATTTAGCCGCCAACAAAGTGGCTGATGGGTCACGCTCGGATGGTTTTAAGACAAATGTATTGCCACAGGCAATCGCCACCGGATACATCCACATGGGCACCATGGCTGGGAAATTAAATGGTGTGATACCCGCGCACACTCCAACAGCTTGGCGCATCGTCCAAGCATCCATGCCTTTACCAATCTGTTCGGTGTACTCGCCCTTCAATAGTTGCGGAATACCGCAAGCAAAATCGACGACTTCTAGTCCGCGCTGAATTTCACCTTTGGCATCTTCAAATGTTTTGCCATGCTCTCTAGTGATAATTTCCGCCATTTCATCAATGCGTTCTTCAATGATGGCTTTAAAGTTGAACATCACTTTTGCTCTTCGAGTCACCGGGGTTGTTGACCAGGCTGGGAAAGCTGCTTTGGCAGCAGCCACTGCTTTCGCAACGCCATCAGCATTTGCCAACTCTACTTGACGTCTAACTTGACCAGTGGCTGGTTCAAAAACAGGGGCAGTCGCACCACCAAAATGAGTGACCACACCATTGATATGGTGTCCAATTGTTTCTGACATTTTGTCTCCTACTTGTTTTATATTCTTGTGGTTATCACTTTAACAAGATTCTATCTAATTGGGTATTTTTAGGCTTTTTCTCATTTTTTGCGGGTTTGGCATGGTTTTAGGCCAATTATCTGGCTGCGCCATGGTGGCAGCTTACCCCGTCACAGCTGTGAGCGTCGGATCAGCCGCGACAACAGGCAAAAGTCTAACGGATCATGCCGCCTCAGAAAGTACCGGGCACGACTGTTCAGTAATGAGAGTATTTGATGGGCAACCGGCTTGTGAGAAACGCCTTAAACCCAGCGATGTGCCAGTACAAGATTACAGTCGCAAGCAAAAGCTTGTGCCTGTTAATAAATAAAGCGCCTAATTGATAGATGAGATATGTTTATTGCAGCGTATCTTTAAGCGCTGGCAATACTGGTAGGGCAACTACTTCAATACCCTCTTCACGCAATTCTGCAGTTTCATCAGCAGTAGCATGACCACGAATACTTCTCTCTGGGGCTTCGCGGTAATGAATTTTTCTTGCTTCTTCAGCAAAGTCACTACCAACGTCCTCTGTTTTACTAATTAACTCACGCATCGCCTTCATGACAGTGGCCTGAACCTTTGCTTGAAGATTAGCTTGCTCCTGCCCCGTCAAAACCATGGAGTTACCCATACTTGCGCCCTCTTCTGGTGCGCTCACCTTGGTCACTTCCCTATTTGAGTGCTTAGCAATTCTTGGAGCTGATGGTAAGCGCGATACTTCATGACTGTCACACATCGGGCAGGTTAATAAACCGTTTTCCTGTTGCTCTAGAGCATCCGCTTCAGAGGCAAACCAGCCTTCAAAGTGGTGATCTAAATGACAAACGAGGTTGTAGACTTTCATGGTGTTCGATTTTTATTCTTAATTAATGGAGCAAAAAAGCTAAGTTCTTACGTAATAATGAAATTGTGCCATAAAGCCCCGATAAGACTAGGGATTATCCCTATCGGAAATCTGCTATAAATTAAATAAGTGCCTAAATTAAAAAGATAAAAAATATGCGATCGAATCGATCAGAATCTGGGTTCAAGCGAAAAATAATGCGCCTGGTGGCTCTAATTATTCCAGCCATTGGTTTTTTTGCAGTATCTCTGCCATCAGAAGGGCAAACCACCAAGAAACATTCATTAGATGATTTGATTGCGATTGCAATCAACTCTAATCCAGAAATACTGGCTGCTCGCGATCAAGCCAAGGCAGTTGGCGGGCAACTAAGTGCTGCAAGAGCAATTCCTAACCCAGAATTCGAGGGTGTTAGAGGTCAGCAAAAATCACGTGCTGATAACAGCAGAATTGGATCAACCTCATCTTGGTCAGTCACTCAGCCACTTGATATGCCCTACACCAGAATACCTAGGGTCAATGCTGCAGAAGCTCAACTACAAGCAAGCGATGCGATGCGAATTGCCAAAGAATTTGAAATCATTTCTAAAGTTAAAAATCGCTATTACGATTACATGCGTCGCCAAGAAGAACTGAAAGCGGCTAATGAAGACATGGATTTGACGCGTCAAATCCGTGATCGCATTCAGCTGAGGTATCAAGTAGGCGAAACAGCTAAATTTGAATTAATCAGAGCAGAGACAGATTTCTTGAATGTCAAAATGGTGGCACAAGCCAGCCAATCAAGACTAAATCAATCTAAGTCCCAATTAAGACAAGCGGTGGGACCGCAACTACCAGCGAACTTTGAAATAGCGGCTGCACCTTTCAAAGAGATTGAATTCCCCCCTTTACCAATCTTGGTAGAAGAAATCAGAAATCAAAATCCTGAGTTAACTAGGGCCAAGGCTGAGCTAGCAAGTGCTGAATCAAAATTGAGCTTAGAAAAAAATTCTCGATTACCTAAGTTAGCCCTAAAAGCTCAGCAAAGTAATGAACCAGATTTTCGAGACAGAAGTTATGGCGTGGTTTTAACCGTGCCAATTTGGGATTGGCGTATTGGTCAAGTTAGAGAAGCAGCAGCCAATGTCTCTCGAGCTAAAAATATGCTTCATTACGAATCTCAAAATATTGAAACTCAAATTGAGTTGGCCTACCAACAATTTGAAACTATCAGTTACCAAGTGAAGACCTTGGAAAATGAAGTGATTGTTCAAGCTGCAGATGCCAGAAGAATTGCCGAAGCGTCCTACAGACATGGCGAACGCGGTATGCTCGAATATTTAGATGCACAAAGAACATTTCGAGCAGCGCGTGCTGACCTAATTAGAGCCAAGTATGAGTTAGCCCTTATCTCCATTGAAATTGAGCGCCTCAGATCAAATCCACAAACATTATCAAAGCTACTAGAGCAATAACATGAAACTACCTACGCTTCCCAAGCTACCCATTGATGCTATCAAGCAGATAACATCTTCAAGCTATACGTGGGCCATCAATCAATTAAAAATGGTGATTAATGCCATTAAGAATTTTCAAACAGTAGCCAATAAAAATACTCGCGCACTTTAGCTATGGTGCGTTTAACGGCGAAATGACCAGATATAGCGCCTTCATGTGCAACTGACAATACTTGCGCTCTTATCTGTGTAGGAGTAACGAGCTGATATCGTACGATTCTCCCTCGTTTATTAAACCACTGCCGATATAGAACACCGCCTCTTAGTTCTAATCTCTCCCAATCTTCCATTAATCGCTTTGTTACTTTAGGCCAATTGGACATAATTTCTTGGCTTGGTTTACGTCCCGCCTTTAAGGCTTTAATCACCGGACAGATTTCATAGTCACTCTCCTGCCAAGCTGTTAATTGATTTGGTGTCCATTCCTGTGCCAATGCCACTGTTCTTAGTTGTGGTATTATTCGCCGCGTACAAACTGCTAACCTTTCAGGGCATACCACTGCAGGCT
>ERZ650311.109-NODE-109-length-51863-cov-9.943426_pt1 | contig 51863 bp, 78 predicted proteins | sample MGYA00376247_ERZ650311 | MGnify/ENA primary metagenome ERZ650311 (study PRJEB26733, sample SAMN07839324) | wastewater metagenome | biome: small river; feature: stream; material: water | place: USA: North Carolina | collected 2016-07-28 ... | reverse complement strand
TCACTTCAGGACGGTAGCCAATCTGGTTGTACTGGCCCGCCGCTGGGTTATTGGCCAGCCGAGCCTGCTGTCGGGCAGCCTGATACTGCTGGGCCTGGTCAAATCGACCATCCTCAGCACCCCACCGCTGCTGGTACTGGGCCTCAACCTGCGGAGAGTGGGCGGGCTGATAAGGCGAAGGACGCGCCCCGGCAACATTGTCTTGAACACTCTGGAAAGCCTGGGGTGCCGTTACGCTGCTGGGAGCCAACAGACTCCCTTGGCCGTATTGGCCAAAGCCGCCATATCCACCACCGGATGTCCTGGTCATTCCTGGAAATTTCGGCTGAGACTGGCCCGCATTGGGGGCATAGTTCGGGATTCCCGAGGACATATTCGGAGCCTGGCCACCACCCTGCCACTGCCCTTCGGTGAACCCCATGCTGTTTAGGCTCTGCCCACCCGGCATCTTCATGCGCCACGGAGATGCACCGCCAGCCATCTTCATGGCCATGTCCATCGGGTTGGAAATGTCCCCTCCGGCAGAGTATCCGCCAAAGGGCATCCCGCCGTAATTGCCCCAGTTCATCCCGGAACGGTTGGCGAAACCTTGGTAACTCGTGAATGGGCTGGGCATCTCTTGCTCCGTTGTTTGAACTTTTGTACACTATTATGCCAAATTTCTGGCAGCCTTGCAATAGGACTTCTTTGAAAGGAGAATTAGGCCATGAGAAGCGACTCTGTGTTCAGCATGACATTGGTGGGGTTGGTGATCTGGACTCTCATTGACCCTCGGGTTGGTCTGGGTGTTTTGCTCTGCGTGGCCACCTGCAAGCTGGCCGACCTTGCTATGCCCATATTTCGTCGCCTTTCAACAAACATGCCAAGACCACGTCTCCGGTGGCCTCGTCTACGGTGATGTCGGTTAGGGCTGAAACGCTATTTGTGTCTCCACTGTCAATGGACGTGGACCACTGTCTAGTGCTGTATAGCGCCCCATCAAACGACAGCGGAACAGTCAGCCTCTGCCAGTTAATAGATCCGCCAAAGGCCTGGTGTGTGATTACCGAGCCACCATTGGCAACAAGAGGATCAAGGTCGGTGAAGTTTGCGGATGTAACAACGTGTGACTCGCTTGCGTCGATCTGGTTAGCTGTAATAAACCCGCTGACAACCGGACCAGCAGGGTAGTCGATCATTTCGATGCTGGACGATCCATTTGAAACACTAGCTACATACCAGTGTGGCTCATCGAAATTAACACCCCTTGTTGACTGAAAAAAGATATAGGCAGTGGTGCTGCTGGCTGCCATTACAATCGTGTCGGCAGGGTCATGTTGTGGAGAGTCAAAACTTCCCTTAAGGTTTAACGACTGACTCCACTGTAGGTTTCCGGCAGAGTCATACTTATAGACGGCTGCATTGTCGTTTGGTGGGGCAGACCTGAGTGCGTACACTCCGCCGCTAATTCTTGATGTGGAGAGGTGCGTAACATTCCCCCCAACTCCTGGAATTGAGGGTGTGTTTGCAAACCAAGCAATCGCGCCAGTTGATGGATTTCTGGCAATCACAAAAGTTCCAGTCCCATTGTAGATAGCCCCTGTCACGGGGTCTAAAGCAGCAATCCTCAACTGCGTACCAAAGTTAAATGACAGAGTGTTCATGCTTGAACCGGCAGATGAGTACCTCCTGATATTGCCCGCATAGTAGTCCTGAATAAAGAACTGCCCATTGCCCTGATTCACCCAAACCGGAGTAACGTAAGACCCATCCGTCGACTCAAATCCAACATGCTCAGTTGCAAAGTCGTATGTTGACTGGATAACAAGCCCATCTGCATTCCGAACCTTCATTCTAAACTTGCGATTGAAGCGGTTTGGCTTGCAAACCGTTCTCAAGTATCCCGCAGAATCGAAGTAGGCCCATTGGTTTTGGGTACAGCCACTCGTCCAGATGACATCTCCATCCAGCGCGGCCAGTCTCCACAGTGGATTAAAGCAGCAGGCCATTAGCAGGTGCCTCGCAGAACCTCATAGTCTCCAGTGGCGCTGTCCCCGGTAATAAAGCACCACCCAGGCTCAACGTCCCCAATGCGGTTGTAGACGGAGACAATTGTGTCTGGTGCAGCAGCAGCACCAAATCCTGTGTATATCACCGCCACCCCGGAGTCGCCCTCTGCAATAGGGTCATCTAGCCATCCGACCCAGACGTTCCCTGATCCACCACCCCCACCTCCGCCGCCACCGCCTGTGGTCACGGGTGGCACTGGCGGGTATTGCGCAACGCCTCCGATCTCGCTGTCTGGGAACTGTGGCATCCTGCGCCACAGGCGCGTTACATCCGTCTGGAGCTGCTGAATCCAGTTGGCCATCTGGAAGAACCAGAAGGGCGAGCCAGGGGGGTCAAGTCTACTCTTGTGAATGATTGCACCCCGCCACCGAACATCTCTCCCAGCAGGCCTTAGAGCAGTAGAGCTTCTTGCGAAGATTCCGCCGTACCACCGTCTTCCCACAGTGCACGCATGGAACAGATCGCCTGGCCACTATATCAGCTATAAGTTTCAGTCTGTTCGCCTTCTGCTCTGGAGTGCTGTAAGACTTGTACCGAACAATGTCGCTTATAATTGATTGTGAAACTCCAAACTCGGCAGCTATCTCGTATTGATATTTCCCATTATGGAACATTTCACGAACTTTGTCTGCATCCATGTTAGACATCTTCGCCATAACCACCAGCTCTCCACGGGGAGCCTGGTTGAGTCCAATCTGGTAGGCATGGCGTGCATTTTCTCCAGGTGTGACCAGAGAAAGGTTGTCAGGGTGGTTGTTCTGCTTATTACCATCCAGGTGGTTTATCACCATTCCGACTGGTATGTCTCCATTGAAGTATTGCCACACTAGGCGGTGTGTCAGGCAGCTAAGCTGCTTTTTGTTGAAGCAGGCGAACACTCGTGTATATCCACCTTCTCTTGCTCTTTCTGCTCGCATTGGTGTTCGCAAGCTGCGGAGATTGCCTGTTGGCGTCTTGACCGCAACCACCCAGATGCTGCCATCTTCGCCCATCTCCCACCGCCCATCCCTAAACAGGGACATGAATATTCTCTCGTACAGACGAGAGGACGCGGGGCCTGCCGGTACTTTTGGCTCACAGTGGCTTGTCTGCCCGACGGTCTCTGGGGTCAAAGTATCTGACATCTCTTTCGATCCATGCACGGCTGTTTCCTCCCACGCCTCGAATTGGAACTTGGATTTGATACCTCAGCCACTGATCTTCAAGTCTGACTAGCGGCTTTATGCCAACCCTATTCTTAAAAGCAGAAATGTCAACTCCAAGTTCCTTCAAATAATCACTACTAACAGTGAGTGTTGTAACTTTAGATTCAAAGTCAAATTCCGCATCCGTCACAATCAGCTTCTCGCCCTCCCATCCTGTAAGCTGGGCATTGCCATCCGCGTTCACCGCAGCAATAGCCACATTCCGGTCCAGGTTCATGAACTCAAACCGCAGCCCATCCAGCACAATTACCCCAGTGTAGGCAATGTCCTTGCGGTACTGCTGTTGATGCTGGGCCATTACGCTGTATTGGTCCCGACGGTGCTGAGTCGTGACGGGAATCCCATAGTCGTTGACCCCCACCGCCAAGTCTTCCGAGTACCACTGCTTCTCGGTTTGCATGTTGGCCACGGTGTACGACGTGCCGGTGAACCCGGATGTGGGCCACCGCACTTCCAAAGGGGCTGAGTAGCTGGCCCAGGTCAGCCTGAACCCATTAGGGGCGAAGTAGTGCTGCGTCGAAGCCGCCATCGGAGGATCGCTGTACCATCGAAACGGCAGACAAGGCAGGTGCACGATCCCGTTCTGGAAATCGAAGTAGCAGCCCAGAACAGTCTCCCAGCTCACACCGTTGTCGTATGTCAACTCCAGGGTGGGGCTCTGGGTAAACATCAACTGGAAGGGGGCTGGATTCCCAGGGTCGTAGATCCCCGTGGGCATCGACACCAGGACTTGATACGGCAGCAGGTGTGCCCCACGCCGCAGGTCTGGATCGGTGATCCGCACCATCTGGTAAGCCACCTCGTCGTGCATCCCAGTCGCGTCGGTGTAGGTCTCCAGTGTGGTGCCGTTCCCATACCAGAGGGCGTCACCATTCGAGAAGTAGAAGGTGTGAAGTGTTGTGGTCTCGGGGCCGACAAACTTGACAGCCGGTGCCCTCCCGTCGAGAGAGCGCCGGATGTCCATCATCAACACTTCATTCGGGGCCGCAGCGTTAGCGTTGCCGTCCTTGAGGTTCAATGTCAGCGTGACCGTCGGGCTGTTGCTGGGGTCAATGAAACGCCACTTCCTGATCCCAGGGTTCCAGATGAACTTGTAGTCCCTGATGTATGTTCGCAATTGGCGAATGGCCTCACCAAACTGCATCGACTCCAACACCTCTTTGTCCAGCGGCACCTGGGTAAACAGGTTCAGCTCACCAGGAACGTATGCGGTATCGCCCACCATTTTGGCGTTCCAGTAATCCAGCGGGAACGTCGCATCGTCAAACAGCGTGGCGAACATATTCCCCACTGTGGCACCCTGCGTCCAGGCCAGCAGTGGATTAGGTGATGTGGTTGTCCCCATCCGCACAAAGGCGAAGTCGTCGTCATTCCAATTGAAGCAGTTGAACACGATCCGGGGAACGGCACCTACCCCAGGCGTGTACTCGTCCAGCCAGGTGGTGCTCATTACGGGAATCTCCCGCGAGGCCATGTGGTCTGGTGAGAAGCATGTCATCGAAACCAGATTGGACGCCGTGGGTTGCACGTCCCAGATGAACCCCTCAAAGCAGGGATTGGAACTGGTCTGGATCGCTCCGTTGGAAGAGGGGAAGTCGTCGACCCAGAAGCGCACGAAGTTCCTGATGCCCAACGGATAGGTGCTCTGTCGAGCGTAGGCTTCCAGCTTGAGCACGGCAGGATGGTTGTAGCTCACCTGCAACTTGGTGGCGACGATGGCACTGGCGGGCAAGTCCACTTCCGTGTACGAGCCACCGGAGACTGTCTGCTTGTCGAGCCGGAGCGTCATGCCATGCCCCGCTGCTCGAATGCATCGGACGGCTCGTTGTTTTTCGAGACAGCCTGCTGGAGTGACTGAAGTTGCGACTGGAGGTTGCTCAACTGACTCTTCACCTGCTGAATCATGTTGAGCGTCTGCTGGTTGACCTGAATCACTTCACTGAGGGCTTGGACAATTTCCTGCCCCATCTCCGTGACGCCGCTCTGCACGTTCTGTGCGGACTGAACGGCTTGCTGTCCATTCGACGTATCGGCAGGTTTTGATTCGACGGAAGCGCCTGTCTCTGTAACAGGTTCCGGCGTTTTCTTGTCAGAAACTTGCGGTGGCTTTTCTGGCTCAACCGGCTTCGGCTTGGGTTCCGGTCGCTCACCCGCTTCATCCTGGGGAGCGGACCAGACATTCTTGTTCTGGTTCTGCGGAGTCTCGGCTTGCTCCTGACGAACTCGGTCCTCTTCCAGCACCTGCTTCGCGTAGGGGTCTTTGTGGTGCCGCTTGGCCCAATCGAGCCGCGCTGCCTTGCGCTTTGCCGTCCGCTGCTCGGCGGCTTGCTGGGCACGCTCTTTACGGGACTGCTTCTGCGGAGGCGGGTTTCCTGGTTGGGCCTGATTTCCTGGTTGAGAAACTGGCTCATTTCTGGAAACAGGCTGCGGCTGTTCTTTATTCCCCTGCTGCTTGAGAGCTTCAACCAGTTGATTGACCGCTTTAGTGTTCTGGTCAATCGCGTCTTTCAGGCTGTCGGACTTCGTGTCCTCTTTCTGCTCCGCCTGTTGGGGAGGCGGAGTGACAGGCTCCTGTTTCTGCTGCTGGACGAATGCCTGAAACTGCGCCGCGAGGTCCGGGGTATTCGTATGCTGGGGTAGCGGTTCGGGAATCGGCGGGTAATACTGCTGCGGTTCGTGGCCGGGAGGCGTTAGTTCTGGCGGAGGCGCACCGTAATCCAGGAACCCCTCTACGTGCGGAGACGGGCCGGGTTGTTCACCCGGCTCTGCCCCACCCGGCTCGCCCAGCAGTTCCTCGTCATCCACGATTAAGCCTCAGAAGCGGTCAGTTCCAGGTCCAATCGCGTCGTGTCCGGCTTCAGCACGTCGAACTGAAGCCCCTGGTCGATGATGTCAGTCTTCCCCCCGATGTCTTCCGAGTCGGCAAACTGCAACCGTGGGAAGTCCAGGGTGATGACGGCGTAGTCCCCCGTCGCACCTGTCCCCATGTGGTAGCCCTTCAACACCAGTTGCCCCACGAACTCCGTCATGGCGGGCAGCGTCCGCAGGTAGTCGAAGTAATCCCCGGTCGGGTCTTTCTTGGCGGGAGTGATGCTGAAGTTCACCCGCCGATTCGTCTTCACCTGAATCGTCGGCGTGTAGCTGTTCTGCCACCGGGATGTTAAACCGTGGTTGATGTCGAGAGCGAAGCTGCCGATGTTCATCAACCCGCCCCCGCTCGGCAGGTCGTCCCCGTAGAGGTAGAACAGGACGTCGGAGAACTGGAACTCGACTTCCGCGTTCCGGTCGTCTGGCAACGCTGGAGCGGTCCCCGCCACGCTCTGCTTCTTTTCCTGCTGCCCCATCAAGTCCAATGCGAGGCCAATCACCATCGACTGCTCAGAACCCGTGAGCACCGCCCGGTTCACCTGCAAGCCGGTGTGAATCTTGTTCGAGGTGTTCGGCCCCTGCGCCCAGAATGCCCCCTTGGACGGGAGAATCTGGTCCTCGTGGTTCAGGAGTGCCCAGTTCAGGCAGTATTCCGCGAGGGACGTTGCACCGCTGATGCTCGTGTCTCTCCATCCGAACAGGGAAGTCACCATCCGTCCGGCAGGCTGGCCCCGCATGTTCTTGCCGTGCTTCTTTTGAAACAGGCCGTCATACATTTCGGCACGGCGTCTGGTCGTGCGAAACCGGACTCCGTAATCCATCACAGGAATATGGTAGTAGGTCACGGGCGACGGCGTGGTGCCCCAGGTCGGTTCGTCGTAGAGCGCCAGGTAGCTTTGTGCGCCGACGGAATAGGTGTTGGTCATGTTTCTCTCCTAGGCGGAAGTTTCCGGGAGCGGGTCGTTAAGCCGCCGCAGTTGAACAGTGAATGAGGTCTTGACGCCGGGAATGGTCTTGCCGAAATACACCAGTTTCATCGAGACATTTGAGAGGCGAAGTGGCGGTTCGCCGGTATACTTCCGAATGAAACTGACTCCGCTGCTGTACTCCGCTTTCCAGATGGCATCGCGGACTTTGGCGAACAGGTCTTCCGCAGCGAGGATGTTGTGGGTCTGGGTGTAAATCACAACCGGGAAGTTGAGCACGTTTTCTTGCGTGCGGTTGTATTTCCACTCGAATGTCTCAGAGAGCGGGAAGATGGCAATCGAGGGACACGCCGGAGGGTCTGGGTCGCCATCCGCGTTAATCGAAATCAGCGAGTCCTCAAACTTGTAGCGCTGCTGGAACGCACTCTGAGTGTCCGGCCACGCTTCAATGGCCGACCACAGCGCACGTCGGGCGACGGTTTCAAACGCACTCATACGTCGGTCCTCATGTCACGGAGGGCCAATCGTCCGAACGTAATCCGCCCGCTTCCCGCCACGTCCGCGCCGCGATACGGATTGTCCGCACTCATCGCCGCGCGGAGTTCCTGTTCGCAATGGGCAATCGCCACCTCAGCGTCGTGGGCGTTCCGCTCAATCTTCGCCCGCTTCACGCAACAGGCTTTGAAGTAGTTCAGCAGCGAACCCTCATCCACATCCACCGGGTCCGTGATGACGTACTTGACTCCCGTTAAAGCCGAGAGGCTGGAGTTCACCGTCAGGGACGTGGCCGAAGCCACCGCCGTAATAATCCGCTCTGTGTCCGGGGTGGGATAATCCCCCTCCAGGCCTGTGGGTTCGGTAACGCCATCGTCGCTCAGGCGAATTACCGAACCCACCATGTTCGACGTGAACGCCGTCCCGCTTCCGGTCACGGTGGTCGTGCCGTCTGTCGTGACAGTCCCGTCGCTCACCTCTTCGTAACGCAACGGGCGCGGGCGGCGGGCGTAGATGTAGTCGAACACCATCGCCACGCTGGACGGACGCAGAAACCGGACGGCTTGGCGGTTCTGGACTTGCGGGTCGGCGGTAATGGTAAACGCCAACGGCTGCGAGGGACTACGACTCCAGCGTTGCGCGGCCAACCAATCCTCGGGAGTGACGTAGCCCAACTGGTAATTGCTGGTCACACAGTACAGCTTGTCGATGGATACGAAGTCTTCCGGGAGCGTGTACGTGTCCCGATAGAGCGTGTAGCTCGTGCCAGACGCGACGTCCGCCCCAGGGTTGGTGTTGGACTTCAGGATGAGATTCGTGCTATCGGTGACGCTCGCCACGTTGTAGGGGATGTTGGCAATCAGAATCGTCCCGTACTTCGCCCACGAGGGCCATGTGCCTCCCGTGAGGGTGACAGTCCTGGTGCTGTTGGTGTAGGCGATGGTGCCTGTCGCATATTGGGCACTGGAGACAATCCGTCCGACTTTGGTGAAGTAGCTGAACGAGTAGGAGTTCACTAGGTCGTTGAGTCCCGACTGAATCGCCCGCCGGGCAAACCGCCGTTCGTTCGTCGAGGCCTCGGAACCCACCGCGTCAATCACATGGTCGATGGCATCTTTGTAGGTGAATAGCATCAGTCCTCCACCGGAGCATGGGAGATTGTGTACTCGATAATCATCCCGCTCATGTCTTCGATGAGGGCTTTGCCGCCGTACTCAAACAGCCGATAGAGCGCACCCAGGAACTGCACGTCGTTGTCCGTCTGCGAGACGAACTTGGCGACGTTGGCTCCTTCGGTCAGGGTGTAGCTCGGGGCCGGTTTGGCGACGACTTTCATCTCAGCACTCACACTGGTCAATGCGGGGCAGTTCACCATCCGTGTCGTCTGTCCGAGGAAGCTCAACCGTCTCGTCGCAGGGCTTAGGCAATTCCGTATCCGTCTCGTCGGGAATCGGTAAGAGCGGACAATCGCACTCCTGCTGTTCAAACTCGTCAGACACCGCGAAGCGCCGGGACGGAATCCAGTAGGCTTCAGTCGCCGCTCTCTGCCTGCGCGTGGGAAGAACAGACGAGACGGTGATGGTGGGAATGGATTCGGTGACGACGTTGCTGCCAAGCACCCTGTCATTGGCAATCCAGTAGGTGTGGTTCTCCGCACGTTGGGCTGCCAGGGTTCTGTCGGGGAGTACCTGCGCTCCCACCGGCAACTGCGGATTCTCCGTGACGGTGACGCTGCCAATCTGGTAGGCAGACGCAGGGGCACGTCTCGGTTTCGCTACCGGATTCGAGACAGTGGGAGTAACAGGGGGAGCGGTTTGTGGCGTGAATGCCGCAAGTTGATACGCCTGTGCCGCCGCACGCTGGGGACTCCGTTGCGGTTGGGCAACCGCTGGTTGCACGGGGTATTCGGTCCCCGGCTCAATTGAAGACTGGTCAATCCAGTAGGCCGCAAGAGGTGCGCGTTTCGGGCGCGGGAGAACATCCGAAAGCGGCACCCCTTGCGGTGTCTCGCTGGCAGACAGAGGAGGACTGATGGCAATCTGGTAAGCGTCATGCGTTCGCTTCCGAAGTTGCGGCTGACTCAGGCTGGGTTCAACAGGGGGTTGCTTTTCCGCCGCCAGTTGCGGCGCAATCTGATAAGCACTGGCCGCTGCCCGTTGCGCTCTCCGTTGCGGCTCCGCCACAGGCAATGGGTAACTGACAGGGAAATCAAACTCCGTCAGTTCTCCAGCAAGCTGCGGAATCCAGTAAGCGGAGTTCGCGGCGCGCTGGGCACGCCGTGTCCGTTCGGGTAGCGTCTGCGGCAGCGTCGGTTCATCCCGGAACGGCGGCAGGGCGTTGCCCGTGAGACGGGCCGCTTGAGCGCGACGGTTGGCATCCGTGTAGATCCGCGATGGGAGCGGGAAGTCACTGGCCGGAACGGGAGGTTGGTCCTCCACCACGAACTGCGTGAACGCCTGGTAGGCGGGGTGCGGAGCGCGGCGTTGCGGCTGGGAGATGTCGGGATAGACCGGCTTCCCATCGGCCACGTCGTCGTAGGGTTGTCGCTGCTGCTCAATCCAATAGGTGTGGCCGGGAGCGCGTTGCGCCTGCGGTGCTCTCTCAGGCAACGTCGTCTGCGGTGGCGGTTCGCTCTGTACAACGAACTGCAACGTCTGAGTCGCACCGATCTGGTAGGCCGATGCGTCCGCCCGTTTCGCTGTCGGTGCCCGTTCGGGCATGTAGGCCGGGAACGTCCGCAGGTCCGGGTTGTCGTTGATAACCCAATAGGAGGGAACCCAGTAGGCGGATCGTGCCGCCCACCGCTCCCACTTGGTCCGCTGCGGTTCCGCAATCTCCGTGTAGTCTGCCGGATTCGGAAGTTCATCCGCCACGTCGAGCGAGAGGTTTAGCCAATAGGCTTCCGCTCTCGCCCGTGGAGGTGGCGGCGCTCGCTCCGGCATCACAACCGGAGCGGAAAGCTCCGGCGTGAAGTCGGCAGGAGGAATGGGCGTCGCTATATGATAAGCCGTCGCCGTGGCCCGGCGTGCCGCTGGCGCTCTCTGAGGCACTTGCGCCGGGAACGGGAACGGAGTGTTGTCTACGGGAGCAACAGTGGCAATGAGCGCAACGTAGGCCGCTGCCACCGCTCGGCGCGCACCGGGAGCACGTTCGGTCACACACGACCGAATACTCTCAGGAACAGCATCCCCTGGTGGAACGACCGCAGGCGGAATGGAGCCCCACGCTGCCTGCGTCCTGTCGTATCCACGGGCGCGACGATATTGGAACATTAGCTAACGGGTTTCTTTCCCTTGCTGTTACGGATGGTCAATGCCTGTTCGACGGTCCATCCATAGACATCAAGACGAGACTGAATGGTTGACTCTCCCAGCCCTAAGCGAATTGACCAGTCTTTTAGCGGAAGCGTCTCGCCGTTGTGCGTAATCATTCTCGTGCGGCGAGTGTTTCGCATTTGCTGTGAGCCGGTCGCCCAACGGCAGTTGCCCGGTTCGTAGTTGCCATCGTTGTTGATCCGGTCGAGTGAATGCTTCGGCGACGGACGGACCCCCATATCTGCGAGAAAATTCTCAAATGTCATCCATCGCTCACAGACCGATATGCCCCTCCCTCCGTAATGCGGGTACATTTTGCACGACTCATTGGTGCATCGCTCAACCATGTGCTTGTACGTTCTGTACTCCACACTCTTGTACTGTCCGTGGGTTTTCATGAACTGCTTGCGGTAGCAGCCGCACGACGCAATGGCACTGAGGTTGGCTTTGCAAATCACTTTGACCGTGCCGCAGTCGCATTTGCATGTCACTCTCTCGGTGCCATTGGCGGTCGGCTCAGCAGGCCCAATGACAGTCAACATTTTCCGCGTTCCCACCCTGTCCCCGATCTTGATACCCATCGCTAACTCCTGTTTGTGAAATGAACAAACGTCCAGGTTAGCTCAATGATATCAACTTATGGAAACCGAGTCAAAATGAGAACTGTTAATCTTCTTGCCAGGCACAGCCATACGAACTGGTCGCTGTGCCGACTGTGTTTCGGCTGACGATGCACAGTTCGGTGGTCGCTCCGATGAGGACAGGTTCCTCGCCCGGCGCGAACAGAACTCGAACCACGCCGCCGTGGGCGTTCCAGGACGTAACCCACAGGTCGCCGTTCTCCAGGGTCGGTTGGGTGGTGGCGAACGAGGTCACGAAGCCGAAGCCCTTGGCGGGGCTGTTCGGGTGCATCTTTTCGGTGTTGCCCGCCGTGCTGGCACCAGTCTGCCCACTGGCTCGCGCGTGTCGGGTACACATGGCGGTGGAGGTCGTCGCCTCGCCACCGCACCAGAGTTCCAGAATCTTGCCGCTCTTGCTCGCCCCCGCCGTGAGTGCCCAGTTGTCGTCCGTGAGGGACGGGGTGATGCTACGCACCGCTCCGCTGTAAACTGCCATTTGCTTCTTCCTCTGCTGCTAGGTCTCTTCCGAAGCTCCACGGAACAACCATCGAGACTTCGTTGTAGACAAGTTTGTTTGCCCAATCCCCGTTATGCCGCTGGGGCCAAACGTGGTAAGTCCCCATGTGGCCCATCTTGTTGTCCAGGTCCACGTAGATCCCGAACCCCAACTCCCGCGCTTTCGTGCAGAAGTACAAGTCCTCTCCGATGTGCTCGGCTGACGTCTTGCCCTCTTCAAACCACGGGTCGCTCATCGCCTCAAACACCCGTCGTCTCACGAGCATTCCCCCGCAGCCCACGGCGTCCACTTGCTGGATGCCGTCCGGTTGAAGTTGCGGCCAGTCCATTGAGACGTAGCTGTTCTCCGTCGCGTCCCACTCGTAGGCGTAGGGCTGGAATGGCGCTTTGCGGGTCGAGACGAGCGGCTGGATGATGTCCACGTCCCGCTCCAACAGACGCAACACCAAGTCCCCGTCGAACACATGGTCGTCGTCCATGAACCAGAGCCATTCCCAGTGCGGGTTCTCCAGGAGGGTGCGGACGATGATGTTGCGGTTGAGGGCGAAGCCGTTGCCTCGGACCCACTTGTAGTTGGAGCCGGTCGGGAAAATCATCTTGAACATGGAGCCGGTCCATTCCGCCCAGCGCCCTAAGTCGCCGCTGAGGATTCCGACCAGTCCAGGTTTGTGACGGCAGGTGACAGTGTGCATAGTTTCATTCCTCGGGTTAGGTGCATCCCTCGGGAGGACGCACGGAAATCAGTTCGGCAAGATTTTGAATTGGTGCTGGTAGTTGGCGTCCCACTTGCCGGTTTTGAACGCCTGTTCGATACGTGCTTCCAACGGGTTACACAGCCCGGTGGCTTTCATCACTTCTCCGCAGGTCTTACAGATAGGCCCATTGCAACGGGTGCATTGCCGATGGTGGACGTGGCCTCGGATAAACCATTCAGGAGTTCCGGGATGGAACAGGACCACGACTTGGCCGCAGTGCTTGCAGCATTGCGCTTCGTGCTCCAGCAACTTGCCTCGGCTACCGTCCGGGTGAACCGTGTCTCGGTGGTCATGGATGACGAGTGCCACACTTGCCTCCTGCCTGATAGCCCGGCTCATGCTGCAACCGGAAATGGTGTGTCTGAATAGCCCTGTCGGAATTCTCTTTCCGCTTCAGGTAGGCATCCCGTCCCGCACAGTCACGGCACGGTTCCGTCCGATACCTGATGAAGTCCGCAATGTTGTCCGTGGAAATCAGTTCTCCACACAACACGCACGGTTGCGTGCCGTACTCAATCAGCAAGCCTCCGTCCACTCGGTTGTCATTGATTTCATACGGCATCGTGTTCTCCTACGGCTGCTGCATCATGACGCGGCCCATCGCGATAAACACTTCCTCAGCCTCGCCGTCGTTGTAGGTCACGGTGATCTGCACCGAATCCACACTCAGGGTTCGGCTGCCGCTGGTTTGGACGGCAGCAATCGCAAACCCAAAATCTGAACTGTTGATGTGGGAATAGTTCCAGGTCTCACCCCACAAATCCGAAGACCCGCCATAGCTCACGTCAGTCAACGAAGTAGGCCAGGCGGTCCCTTTCGACTCGTCTGTAGATCCGATTGTTCCGCCTTTAATAATCCTGGCATGTGTGTCAAATGTGTTTGAGCCTGAATTAACACGCTTGCGAACAACCACGGTAATTCCGAGGATGGTTGCCGTACTTGGAATGGCAAACCCGAAGTTCTTCAAGACCAAGTACCAGGAGCCAGCGCTGCCTCCTACCAATCCGCAGGTGACAGAAGTTCCATCGGGTGCCCCTTGGGCATTGGATACGGCACCGCCAGTCCAATCGTCGTCGCCCCCGTTGGAGGCATCTGTGCTGGCTGTTCCGCAATACTTGGACGAAGTGGTCACTAGACCTCCTGATAAACCAAGTTCCCCTGCACGGTGGTGGCACCGCTCAGGTTCAAAATCACCGCCGTGTTCTTCGTCCCCTGGTTCCAATAGGCGTTGAGGTTCGTCGGCAGAATGAACTGCCCCCCTGCCGTGAGATAGGCCGCTGCCATCACCGCGCCCGAAGCGCCATCTTTCATTTGCGCGGTGACAGTCCCCGACCCACTCAACTGGAGTCCCAGCACCCGATAGGCTCTGTCAGCGTTGGCTGCGAGGACCGTGTTGTCGCCGCTGCTTGCCGCTGAGATAGCGACAAACTTCAGCGGACGTAGCGATTCAAAATGGTCCATGTCGTCTCCCTTGGCTCACGAGCCGACAGCAATCCAGTTGACGGTCTTGGCCGCAGTCGCCGCGATGAGCGTCGCGTCTCCTGTGCCGGTGACTTTCCAGCACTTGAGAATCACGCTCCCCGCAGCTGGAGTTCCCGCCTGGTCGCCAATCGTGGCGCTCACTTCCGAGAGGGTCACGCCGTCCGGGTCCGTCTGGGCACAAGCAACCACGGCAATGACGGTCGAGAGTCCGGTGACGACCGTTGCCGTCCCCGTCACGGCTTGAGTGCCACGGGCAATCTTGACGTTCAAGAGGTTGATGATTTCGTCCGCGTTCCCCTTGCAGCCCAGGGCGCTAATCAAGCGGTTCCGCGTATCCGTTGTGATGTTGGACATCTACTCTGTCTCCTTATTTCCGTGTTTGTGGATGGCTTCCGCAGCCAAATCCCACTTTGAAACTTTTCGGAGGTCCGGGTTCTCGCGGACCATGTTGCACACTTCCTCTTTCACTAAGTCATCCCCGAGTCTCTTCCGCTTGACCGGCCTGCGTTCGCCTTTGACGTTCACCGCCCCCTCAATGGACCAGCCCCGGTCCCGAATCACTTTCTCGATATGGCCCCGGCCTCCCGTTGCTGGCACGAATGCTTTCGGGTCTCCCGGATAAGCGGCCAGAGCGGGCGTGTAGACGTCGTTCGGATTCGGCTTGTAGCCCCGCTTCATCGCCGGTTTAATCACCCGGTCGAGCGCCTCTTGGTTCCCCTCAAACTGTTTGTCGAGCGTTCCCCGCCCCTCGAAGAACTCCCGGTCAGTCAGCGCTTTCGGCGGACTGCGGAGTGCCAGCATCTCGGCGAACCGGGCTTTCTGTTTCGCTGTGGTGGGCGTGCTGACGTACTTGCCATTCACGCATTGGCCGACAGTCTGGGCGTTCACGGTCTCTCTCCCTCGCTCGCAATCTCAGTCTTAAACTCTTCGCCGCGTGCCCAACCGTTGACCCACAGCTTGAACTGCCACTCCATCCACGGGTACGGGTTCTCGGTCGTGGCCCCGCCCTCAATCGAGGTCATAAACCCATCACGCCATTCCGGCCCGTTGTCTTTCTGCTCTTTGCGGAGACGCCGCTGAAAGACTTCCTCCGCACTCTCCCCTTTGCGCTTGTCAATCATTTGCCACCCGCTTTCGGTTTCGGCTTGGCGGCGGCTTGTTTCTTGAGGGCTTGAGCTTTCGCGTCTCCCTGCTGCTTCGATTGCTGGAGTTGCTGCTGCCCCTGAGCTTTGGCCTGTTGGAGTTGCTGCTTGCCCTGTGCTTCCGTGAGGGCGATTTGCTGAGCACCCTGCACGCGGGAGAGTTCCATGTCTTGCTGGGCGGTTTGGGCTTTGACTTGCATGTCCATCTGCCCCTGCGCCTGCTTGAACTGGAGGTCTTGCTGCTGGGCCTGAGCGTCGAGTTCCATCTTTCGCTCTTGCGCCTGGAGCTTCATCGCCTCCAGTTGCATCTTCATCTCCGCTTCCTGCTGTTTGATTTGGAGTTCCTGCTGCCCTTGAGCCAACTCCTGCTGATGCCCTTCCTGCTGCATCTGCATCTCTTGCTGGGCCATCTCCGCTTCGTGCTGTTGGCCCTGGTCCTCCGGTGGCCACTGCTCGCCCAATTGCATCGCGGACAAGTCCTGGTCCATCGCGTCGGACATCAGCTTCAGGAAGCCATTGAACGGCTTCGTGTCTCGGCTGGCGGCAGCGTACTGAGCCAAGAGCGGCAACAGGTTTTGTGTCAGTGCCTGCATATTCTCGGTGTCGCGGGCTTTGTTCGGCTTCTTCGCGGAACCCGCCGCCACCGTGACTTCCATCCCCAAGAGAACCTGTTCGTCGTCCAAGTCCTGAATCAACCGTCTCCAAGCAAACGCCCCCAAGCGTCCGAAGTGCGGCTCCACGTCCATGTCTTTGACGAACATCCCGGCGCAGTATTGCTCCATCCGGGCCGCTTCGTCCTGCCAATCTTCCACCTTCCCCGCCATGTACTCGGGACGGACGCCCGACTGCTGTTGCTTGGCGTGAACGTCGGCGGCACTCCGGCTCTGCGCTCCCTGCGTCGTCCCCTGAATGGCGAACTCGCTGAGTCCCGTGCGGAGTTCAAACATATGGATGGCCATCTCAATGGCCTGCCACATGTCTTTGTTCATCGGCGGCATCTGGAGCACTTGCACCAAATCCGACACCGGGCCGTGCGCATCCGAGAGTTCAATCACCTGCTGATCTTCACCGCTCGTGAATGCGGGCTTCACGTCTTTCGAGCCAGACCGCTTGACGCAGATGAAGTCCCGCGATGAGTTCCACGTCCGGTTCATCGCGAACGAGAACGCGGCGTTGATGAACGCCAATTCCCCCAGGCCCGGTTGCAGCGGTGCAATCGGCCACGCACTCCCCGGCTTGCGGTAGAAGTCCAGGATGGTGACAGGCCACTTGTTGTCTTTCCAGAACGGAATTGGCCAACCGAAACGCTCTTTAACTTCCTCGGGATAGGCCTTCGTCAAGAATCCCTTGGGAGCGTTAATCGGGTGCGGGATGTGCGGAGCGATGACGATGTAGGCGTAGTCTCCCACCGTCTTCTGGAACTCGTCTTTAAGTCCGTCCTGCATATCCACCATGCGGGCACCCATCCCCGCTTTGGACCAGATTTTGTAGTAGCGAATCAGATCCTTCGTCTCACCTTGCTGGCGGTTGTACGCCCGGTCCTCCATCCCTCGCGACTCGCCCTGGTTCTGGGCGGATTCCGAGACGGCGTACTTCTTCAGTTCGTCTGGCTTGTAGCCGTACTCCCGCTCCACTTCCCAGTAGGGATGCACGCATTCCTGCGCAATCCACTTCGCGTCAGAGAGGGAAGCGTCCCGGCAGTCCGGGTCAATCAGCAGATGGTCTACCGAATCGTAGAAGCAGCCTGTAAGCACTTTGTCGCTGCCCGGCAGTTGATAGGGTCGAGGCCAGAGACATCCACGCCCTTTGACCAGAGCTTCGGTAATCGCCTGTTCGGAGTTGGCCGCGAGTCCGCCGTGCGGTTGGAGCGCCGGGGTAATGTTCAGGTAGTTTTCCAGGAGCTGGGCCAGCATCGCTTTGATGCTCTGGTCCTGCTGCATCTCCTGTTGCGCCATCTGGTGCTGCTGTTGCACCATTGGGTCTTGTGCGTTCCCAAACAGTTCCGGTCCCACGTCCAACGGTTTGCGCGGCTTGACTTCCCGCTGCGGGTTCTGCCAGTAGAGGGACGGGCCGAACACCGCGACGAGTTCAAACGCTTTGGCAATCGTGATTTTGAACCGAGGCGTCAGGCCTGCCCCGTTCATAAACTTCGACTGGAACTTCGACTCCCACATGAACCCGGTCACACCCGCAAAGAATCCCATGCACTGGTCGGCCACGGTGGTGAACGGCTCTTTGGCTTTGCGCGCAAGTTCAATCTTGCCGAGCCAGCCCTGGACTAGCGGCTTCAGGGATTCTTCGAGAGTGAGCTTCGTGTCGGACATTACTCAGCAATCGCCGGTTCGAGACGCTTGTTCTTGATGAGAATCTTTTCCACTTCCGTCTTCTTGATGCCGACTTTCTGGGCAATCAGCGGAATCGGGGTCGCACTCTGGAACAGGTCGAGCACGCGGTGCTCCACCGTGACTTCCTCCGTGGACTTCGGCGGTTCGGTGGGCAACATGTCCACGAGCGCCCGCACCTGCCACGGCTTCAGTTCCCCGGCGCAGTAATCCCAGCCGCCATGCACCTGTGCCCGTTCCACATGGTCCACCTGTTCGGGATGGTTTACGTGGTAGACATTCCGCTTGCGGCTGCTCGTGCCGTTTTGCAGCAAGAGGATGTCGATGCCCCTGTCCCCGGAACCCTTCTGGACGAATCCGGTTTGCGGTTCTTGGCTGCGGTCGGCACCGGGATAGAAATTGACTTTCATCCCCACCGTCACTTCAAACTCAGGAAACTTCATCACTCACTCCTTGAAATCAGGCGGCAGGCCCGAAGTGCATCGACTTGTCGTCATGCCGCTTGTCGGCCTTCTGCCACCGTTGGAACTCCAACAATGCCGCACTCGGCGCGGCCTTCGCTGGTTGCGGGGGAACGTACTGCGGGTTGTAGGCGACTGCGTAACCAAGCCCACTAAGAAGATGGTCATCCTTCGCCACCGGCTCATCGATTGTCTCGTCAGCCCGCAGTCGCTTGCGGTAGTCGCGGAACTCTTTCAAGAGGTTCGGGCAGCGTTCGGCAATCACCCGAATCTTGGCCGGACACGTTGCACGCGGTTTGAGCCAGGCCCGAATCAACTCGCTGCGCCCCAACAAGTCGTCGCTGCCGTCAATGAATCCGCTGTCCGTGATGTTGCTGGCAATCTGGTGCTGCTCGAACGCGCGGGTGTATTGCTCTTTGATGGTCCAGCTAAAGCCCATCGGTGTTTGGCGTCCGGCGCGGGCGTCGATGAGGAACGCCTCGAAGTTCTGTCCGCTGACTTTGTTGAGCACCAATTCAGCAAGCGTGTAGGCGTCGATGTTTCGCCCATAAATCTCGTCGTAGCAGACGAGGTAGTCACCCAAGTCGGGAGGCGGGACGGCACAGAACAGCACCGCAGGCCGGGTATGGCCGGGGTCGAGAATCAGATACCGCGTCCATGTCAGCGGAGGCTCCAATCCGTTCTTCACCAACACGTCGTCGAGAGGCAAGTACGGTCGGTCGGAGACTTCTACGCAATGCTTCGACTTGGAGAACGTGGGGAACATCTGGACGGTGTCGAAGATGTACTCGCCCTTATTGCGGGCGCGGGCTTCCTCGGGACTCCAGGACGCAATACGCTTGCGGACTTCATCCGCTGGCATGTACGGGTTTTCGTCGAACGGCAGCACCACCTCGAACACGTCCGGGTTCGCCAAGTGCTTTTGTTCTTCCGCTCGCTGGCTCATGTTGGAGAGCGCGGAGTTGGTTCCATGCGGGAACGCTGCCCACGTCAAGCGGCCCTTGCGGTCCGAGAGACGGGCTTGCCATTCCGCGACGTGGCCGGGGAAGCAGATGTCTTCGTCGATGTGCAAGAGGTCAACCGGGTCGCCCTGTTTCGGGTCGGCGTTGCTGGTGAACGCATGGATTTCCGTGCCGTTCTTCAGTCGACAGACGGTGAACACCCGCTTGGCTTTGTCTTTCCAACCCCAGCCCTTCGGGTCGATGGCCCGCTTGGGGATAAATGGCGGCGAGTCTTCGCACTCCGCTTCCCGTGCGAGGTCCGCAGGGTCGCGCGGATTCCAGGCACGCATCTCTCCGGTCTTTTCGTCCCGGATGATTTTGAATGCCCCCTTCTGGAAGAGCAGGCGAAATATCGGTGTAGAAATGTTGCGTTCGCCTAACCCGATGCACCACACAGTGAGCGCCCGGTTCGTTGGGTACTTGTGCGGGATGATGCTGCCGTCCCATGCCCGGATTGGTTGTCGCATCGCCGCAGAGGCAATCTCAGCGAACGTGCAAAGCGATTTCCCGGAACGGTTCCCGCCGCGCACAATCCGTTCTGCGGCCAGCGACCGATGGAACAACTCCTGTTTCCCATAGGGACGGTAGAGCTCCAGGGCGTCTTTGCGCCGCACCTGCACCTCGGTCGCCAGTTGGCGCGCACGTTCACTGGCCCGTCGCTTGGACAGGGTGCGTTCCAGGGCTTCCAGAGTTTTGCGGTCAGGTGCCATTGCTCTTTTCGACAACCATCTTGATAAGCTTGTCCGAGTCCATCGGAACCACTTCGTAGCCTGCCTCGTTCACAATGGAGAACAGCAGTTCTTTGTCCTCACGCAATATCCGCAAGCAGCACGCTCGGAACTCCAATTCGATTTGTTCGGCTGTGAGTTCCGCCGCTTCCGGGAGGGTGTCTTGGCTTTCGTAGGCACCCTTCCAGATTTCGTTGACGCGAGCCAGTCCATCGAGCGTTGTCTTTTTGCCGGGGTACTTGTCGCAGGCGATTTCCAATTGCTCGCCCCACTTCTGCACAAACTTCTCTGCACTTCCGAAGAACTTGACGAACAACTCGGCCACCTCCGATTGCGGAGGCGCGTCGATGTGCTTCTGCTTCACAGCATTGGCAATCGTCGTGATGGCCTTGTTCGTTTCCGCCACTTTCTTTTCCCGGTATCGTTCCCTGGCTTGTTGGTTGGCACAGTGACGGCACTGTGGGCTGTCTGGATGAAACTCGCTTAGTAACTTGGGGACGCAGCACACGGTGCAGATGCGTCGGTCTGTTCCGTAGGGAGTGGGCATGGCTTTGCCCGTTCGTAGGTGTCTGTGTTTGAGTCGTAGACGTAGAAGCCGTGCCCGATGGCTTGGGTCAGCGATTCGCCCCGCTTGTCGGTGCTGTTCATCAACTCCAGAGCGTCACGCTTGGTGATGCTGCTCGGGAGAGAGTGATGGGCGGTGAACTCGGCTTGCTGCTTTTCGTAGAGGTCCGCGTTGCCATCGGTCTCGTAGGCCATTGAGGGATTGGCGGGTGTGACGTGCCGGGAGTGTTTCTCAACCCAACTTAGGACATCCCGCTTATGCTTTTCCAACCGTTGTCGCTCAAGCATGTCGCGAACAGGCTCGGTGTTGTGGAGCGGTGGCATCCACTTGTCCATGTACTGCCGCTTGGCTTCCACAGGCAGCGGCTTGCTATCGAAGTTCACGAACGTCAACTTCTCATCCCGTGGCAACCGCCCCTCTTCCACCACGCGCCGCAGGCTATTGCCCACCGCGTCCGCCGTGAACACTTGCGGCTTGCCCACGCACTTCGGTTTCCAGTGCCCGCTCCAGGAGTCCCAGTTGCAAATCACCGGGTTGTAGCCGTACTTCACAATCCCGGCCAAACTGATGTCCCGCGTGTTCTGCACATCCTCGGTTGAGGCTTTCCCCGAACCGTAGATGTCGGTCCACTCGTAGGCAAACCAGTGTTTGTCTCCCTGTTGACGCGGTTCGATTAACTCGAATGCCCGCATGTCGTAGAGGATGAGTCCGGTCGGGGCTGCTGCCACTGCTTCAAAGCCTGCGCGTTCCGCCGCTTCCGCGCGAGTGAACTGCTCAAGTTTGGCTTCGTCGTTGGGTGTGTCGGACTCAGAGTTTCTCCAGCGGAAAACGTAAATGTTCTCCACGGGAGGCGGCCCGCAGTAAGGACTGAACACCACGTGCGGGCCCCGTTCGTATCGCTCGACGCAATAATCAAGACTCGTCTCCAGGAACGGCTTCGCGCTCGGGTCTCGCCCCAGATACAAGTCGGGAGCCATGTCCGAATCGAGCATCAACAGGAAGTCCGCCCCGGCATCCCGCGCTGTGAGAACAGCCCGGTTCCGCGTCATCGTGATGGGCGTATCGGCCAGTTCCGTGTGGAGTACCGATTCCACGTCGGGACGGCTCTTGAGGTAGGGAATGCTCTTGATGAGCCAGTCCCGCACATCAGGGTGCTCGGACTTCATCCCTCCGTTGCCACCATAGGAGAACGTGGCAATTAAGATTTTGAACTTGCGTGGTGTCATTCCAAACTCCTCGGGTGAGTTAGTCGCCCCTCGGGAGGGCGATACACCGTTTTGAAAGAAACCGCGCGGCCTGAAGTCAGACACGCGCGGCCCCGAGTTACGCCGGCGTATTGTGCGCAACCCGTGTCATCACAAAGCTCGAACGTCAATCAGCACATCAGAGTTGGTCTGGCCGGACGTGGCCGCACTCATCGCCCGTGCGAACGAACGCAGGGCCACTTTGCCCGCCGTGCCATCTGTGGTCTGAGCAGCCGTAAACGTCCCGTTCCAACCCATGAACCGACCGGAAGTGGTCGCCCCGGAAGTCGCGGCAGTCAGGCCGAACAGTTCGTCTTCCTGAGCGATGGAGACCGAGCCGAAGCCCGCACCGGACAGCGAGGTCTTGGCGAGACACGGGCCTTCGACTACCAGCCAGAACAGGTCGCCCACAGGCACACCCGCCGCAGGCAGGAGGTCATCGACCACACCCGCCACAGCCTGGTAGTCCGTGGTGACGTAGCCGTCCACGCGCTTCTTGTGGTAGCCGGAGGCGTAGGTCACGAGCCGCTTCGGCAAGAGAGCCGCCGCACCCGTGTTCCGCACGCAGATGCAACGAACGTCGCGACCGGAACGCAACTTCTGTGCGCCGATGCCGGAGGTGACGTTGCGGTCTTTGAAGACCACTTGCCGACCCTCCAGCTCCACGCCAGCGTAATTCGCAGTGTCGATTGTTCCGCCCTGATAGAACGTCTGACCACGGGCGAATGGTGCCGTCTGAGTGTCCATGTATTTCTTCCTTTACGTCTGGACAGTGAGTGAAAACGCCGTGGTTTAGGCGAATTTTCCGAGCTTCGCGAAGTGACGCGGCCTGAATCGGCAGTTCCCGAAGAACCCGATGTGCATGAGGTACGAATCGGTCTTGATGTCGTACTCCGGCCCGCGCGGATAGAAGAGCTGGTCGTAGAGACACAGCAATTCCATCTTGTCGAAGTTCATCAGGTAGCCGGTGTTGGAGGGCACGTCGAAGTCCGCCGTGATGCCGATGCCGTCGAAGTTCATCACGTCGTCGAAGCCCAAGTCCTGCGCGGCCTTGTACGGGACTTCCACCCGCTGCTTGGCCCGTTGGCGGTCCTTGAACTGGTTGTGCATCCGGCTGTTCAGGAGCAGCAAGTCGGGACGCCCCTCTTTGCCACCCGTGCTGGTGGTCCAGCTCAGCGCCTGCCCGATGGCCCGTTCGCAGTTGTCTTCCCAAGTGGTGGCGCTGTTGGTGCCCCACGAAGTCGAAGACCAGTTCACGAGCTTGGGGCTGAGGTAGTCATAGGCGGTATCGCCAGAACCGTCCGGCCAGTCCGTCGCCACGGCGGCATTCGGAATGTTGGTCGCGCCCGACAAGTCGGTGGACCACGTTCCGCCCTCGTTGCCCAGCGAGGTGGACTTGTTGGCGTAGGTGTCGCTCGGTTGCGCCAAGCGGTCTGCCGCCACGGTAGTGCCCGAACCGAAGAACGATTCCAGGCCGCAGATGCGGTTGGTGTTCCCGGTGGCGTAACCGTCGATGTAGAGTTCCGGTGCGAAGCGAGCCCGGAAACTTTCCATCAGGTTGGAGATGGCGTCGGCGTAGCGATTGACGATGGCCACGTCGCCCCGGTTCATCAGCCGCTCTTTCTCCGTGAACTTGTCCGTGGTCTTATAACCACGCCAGTTGATGGAGAGTTGCCGCATGAGGTCGTGACGCTCGAACGTCAGTTGCCCGTCGTCCGCGAACGTCTCCATCGGATGCTGGTCGTACTGGACATTCCAGCGCATCTCGGTGCCGGTCTGGCCGTACTTGATGCGGCCCTTCGATTCCAACATGGCGAGGGTAACGCGGTTGCGCACCGTCTCGCGAATCTGCCCCTTCAGGTATTTGATAGCGGTCGCAGTGACTACGCCGACCCACTCTGGTGTATCAGCCATTGGCTACTTTCCTTTCAGCCGGTGGTCATTCCGCGCTTGCGCATCACACCGATGGCCAGCTCGGCAAAGTCGTTACTTTCCAAGTCCTCGTCGTCTGGTGTTCCGGCCCCGTTGTGGGAGCCGGAGTGACCCGCACCTGCGGGAAGCCGCTTGCCGTTGGCGCGTTGCGCGAACGTCTGACGCTTCAACTCGGGGGGAGGAGCGGCAGGTGCCTTGTCCGCAGGCAGGAACTTGCCGGTCGTCGCATCTCGCGGCGGGGTGCGGCTCGGGACCGCTTCCGCTGGAGGTTGCTCGGGAATGAACTTCGCGAGCGCTTCAAACATCCGTTGTTGGGCCACGTCGTGCGGGACTTTGGCGTCCGTCAGTTGGCGATAGAGCGTGTCGCCCCACTGGCCCAACTGCGTCAGGACGGGAGAGCCGTCCGGGTTCAGACGAACCTGCCCCTGTTCGTCTAACTGGAAGAGATGCGCGGAGTGCTGGGAGAGGAATGCTTCCCGGCGCTGCTCGGCCTCTTGCGCGGCGAGTTGGTCCCGCCATTCCTTGAGTTGCTTGAGTTCCTGTTGAACAGGCTCGAACTCTTTCGCGACTTCCGCTTTGAGGCTGTCCGTGATGCCCATGTCGCGGAGCAAGCCGGGGAGGTCGGTGGCCAGACGTTTCTGGAACGCGGCGTTCTCTTTGACGTACCTGTTCAGCCCGTCCGCAGCGTCTCGGTCGGCAATCGTGTTCGGCAGGAACTTGCCAGTCTCCGGGTCTTGTGTGGCCCGCTCCAACCAACTCTCGTCGTAGGTCGGGGGCTGGAACTTCGGAGCCTCCGTCACCTTCTCCGGTTCCGCTGGCTTGGCCGCCCGCGACTTCTGCCACGCCTGGAACTCCGGGTCGGCGAATGTCTGCTGGGCGATTTGATTGTCTTTGCGGAGCTTTTCGAGTTCGGCTTCGTACTCAATCGCTTTGCTGGCCCGCTCGGACAGCACAGGCAGCACGTCGTCATCGCTCTCGAAGTTGGCGACGTCGTATCCCTGCGCGGAGAGATACTTGAGGACCGGACTCGACGGGCCTGACGGCTCTGCCGGAGTCTCGGGCGCAACGTCTCCCTGAATCTCTTGGGCGATGCTCTTGAAGTCTTGAGGGGTAGAAGTTTCTGGCGTGTCAGTATCGGCCATCGTGTTCCATCCAGACGGGTACTCGGGGAATCGTCTAAAAATGAGTGGAACACAAAAAATTGATTCGTATGCTATTGACTGAATGACAGTTGATGTGTCTAATATCGTTTGAACGACTATTCACGCAGATGGCATTTCCTGACTCACTCTGAGAGCTTTCGCACAATGGATGGTGCCGACAAGCGGATTTACTTCGGCAAAACCCACACGGTGATTCTGGGCGAGCGCGTCTCGGCGTGTACGCTCTATCGCTGGAGGAAGCTCGGCAAAGTCGCCGACAACGGCAAGCGGGTGTTCCTCAAGACGCACAAGTGGCTGGGCCGCCGCTACACGACGAACGCTTGGGTAAAGCAGTTCGACGATGAACTCAACACGGAGGTGGAGTGATGGCGGATTCCCAACTGGAATACTTCTGTATGTGGCTCAACTACGGCGAGGCTGGCTGTAGCCTGATGCAATCAACTCTGGACCGCATGGCGGGACAGGGCTGGGAGTTGGTGAGCGTTATTCGCGATACGCTCGGCGCACGCATCAACTGGAGAGATGAACTAATTTTCAAGAGAACGGTGTCGTGACCGCCACCATCTTCCACGAACCAGGCATCATCCATCTGCTCGTGCCACTGCACCACAACACCTATTTGGTTTGCCACGCCCGCGTCACCTGCGCGGAAGCAGTCTACAAAGCCGAATGCTTGGAGAACGGATTCTGGGCCGAGGGGATTTCGTCCAAAGAAGCGTTGGAGAATTTGGCGGCGAGGTTTTGACACAACACCCAGCCAGCGTCTGTCTAGGGAGAGAACATTGCTGCGAAAGAGTCGCGGGATTCTGCTGGGTTTCTTATTGCTGTTGGGGTTCGCCATCGTGTTCATTAGTGCGGCACAGGGCCGCTCTCAAGCGTGGCGCGATGGCTACGATTCGGCGGCGTTGGACGTGCCGATTGAGGACTGCCCCCACAAGGGTGCATTCCTGAAGCACGCTTGGGAAGACGGCTGGAGATATGCACGGAGGGAGAAGTGAACCGACCATTGGTTTATGTCGCAGGGCCGCTGACAAACGGTGACGTTGAAAAGAACGTCCGCAACGCTATCGACGCGGCGAACTTCTTGCTCGATTTGGGATTCTCGCCGTTCGTGCCGCACCTCACCTACTACATGCACGCCATCCAGAAACGCGACTATGAATTCTGGATGACGTACTGCTTGTCGATGGTGCCTCACTGCCATGCCGTCCTCCGCATCCCAGGTGAGTCACCCGGCGCGGAGCGTGAACTGCAAGCCGCCGCTCAACTGGACATCCCCACGTTCTCTGACGTGAACCTGCTGGTGGATTACTTCCGGGAGGTGATGTGAATGATGGACCCCGGAATCCCCAAGCGAATCTTCCCTGGCGGTGCGTCACGTAGCATGGACGCCGAGACGACACGCTATGACCTCATCTGTCCGGTTGGCTTGCGACGATTGGCCGAGCGTTACGCGCAGGGAGCGAAGCAGCATGGCGATGCCAACTGGCTCAATGGACTTCCAGCAGGTGACACGCTCAACCATCTGATTCGCCACATCGAACTCTGGCGCGGTGGAGACCGGACAGACGACCATCTCGCCGCCGCCGCTTGGGGACTGTTTGCCCTGATGCACTTTGAGGAGAAGAAGCCGGAGATGATTGTCTTGCCGTTCGCGGATTACGAACTAGCGGAGTGAGCCGTGGGCCGGGAGATACCCATCGAAATCAACGGCGAGGAATGGACGATCCGCTATACGTCAAAAATCAAGAATCGACGCGGCAATCCCCTCACCGACTTAGGGCATTGCGTCTACCGCACGAAAACGATCTGGATTCGCTCGCATCAGAGCCGCGAGAGCGAGATTGACACCGTGCTGCACGAAGTCGAACACGCCCAGCAACCGGACTTGTCCGAAGAAGCGATTGCCCGAAATGCCAAGGAACAGACGGCAGTGTTGAAGGCGTGCGGACTGATTTAACCCAGGGAGACGGGAGAATGGCGAAGAAGTCTGCGGGAGGATTGCTGGAGGCGGTGCGGGCGATTCAACCTGCCGCGAGAACGACATGGTTCAACAAGCTATCCACCGAGCGCCAAGCTGAACTAATCGCATTGCGTGCTGCATTCCAGAGAGGCGAGTTCTCATCGGGTGCGAACACCCGCTCCATTCACGCCATCGTGGTGAAAGAGTTCGGAATCAGCATCAACGAGAACACGTTCGGGCGATGGCTGCGGGAGACCGACAGTGAGTAAATCCCTCACGTCCAAAGTCGCCGAAGCCACGGACCTGCGCACGGGAGAAATCCGTTCGCTGCAACAGCAACTCAAAAAGTCGGAGGAGCGGCGGCGTCTTGCCGAGGAGAACCTGAAACACGCGGAACAGCAACTGGCCGAAGCCAATTTGCGGCAGGAGTACCTCGACCTGCTGAATCGAGAACCGAATGTCCGCAGTGTCTCCTACAAGAAAACGAAGCCCACCGGACATGCATCCGCCATCGTCGTCTGGAACGATTGGCACGTCGAAGAACTGGTGGACTCCAAGACCGTCAACGGGCTGAACGAATACAACCTGCAACTGGCCGAGAAGCGGTTTCTCAAGTCTCTGGAGAAAACGATTCTGCTATTGGAGTCAGCCCGGACAATCAGCAAGATTGACCACCTCGTGCTGGGCCTGTTGGGTGACCACATCACCGGCTACATCCACGAGGAGCTTGTCGAAAGCAACCTACTGTCTCCGACCGATGCGCTTTTGTTGTGCCACGACCTGATTGCGACCGGCATTAAGTTTCTGCTGAAAGAGGCGAAAGTTGCCCGCATCGACATCGTGACCTGCTACGGGAATCACGGGCGGACCACGATGAAGCCGCGAGTTTCGACCGCCTCGCAGAATTCGTTTGAACAACTGCTCTACAAGTTGCTGTCGCGGTACATGACCGACCCGCGACTGAACTGGCAACTCGGCGTGGGCTATCACAACCTGCTAGAGATTCAGGGAAAGCTCGTGCGCTTCCACCACGGCGATGCCATCAAGTACGGCGGTGGCGTGGGAGGCTTGACGATTCCCACGCTCAAATCGATTGCCCAATGGGACCGGGCGCAACGGGCGGACCTGGACATCTTTGGCCACTATCACCAGTTCCTCTTCCACAAGAAGTTCGTCTGCTGCAACTGCATGATTGGCTACAACGCCTACGCCCTGAAGATTAAAGCCGACCACTCGGACCCCTCGCAGACGTTCATCGTCATGGACAAATCTCGCCCCAGCCCCGTGACGGTTCAGGAGATTTACTGCACATGACCGAACGCGAAGACCCCGCCTACGAAACCATCCGGGAACGCATCCGCTCGTTTCCTGAAGAGAAGCTGTACTGCATCAAAGTTGGTGCGAACGACGGACTCACGGGAGACCCGTTTGGGCAATTGCTGTTGGAGGATAAGCGATGGCATGGGTTGATGCTGGAGCCGGTGCCGCATTGCTTTGAGCGGTTGAAAGCGAACTTCCCTGACGAGCGGTTCAAGCACTACCAAACAGCCGTGTCGGACAAAGAGCGTTGGGCGATGGAATTCTACTACGTGAACCCGGAGTTGGCGAAGCTCCGTCCAGACATTCCCTGTTGGGCTTACCAACTTGGCTCGTTCGACAAGCAGCACATCTTGAAGCATTTCAACGGATTGCCGGACGAATGTCTCATCGCGTTGAAGATTGACACCGTGACGCTCAACCCGGTGGTTGATGAACTGGAAGAGCAATTCCAAACATCCCGTCTCGACCTCCTCCACATCGACACCGAGGGGCACGACTACAAAGTCCTCCGTATGTACGACTGGGCCTTGACTCCCCGCGTCATCGTGGTGGAACACTGCCACTTGCCCAATGAGGAGTTGTATCCGCTCTTGGGGATTCTGATGGGACGCGGCTATCAGGTTGAGGCGACGGATATGGACTACATCTGTGTGTTGCCGGAGGGGAAATGACGGGCTGCGTTTTTGTCATCCTGACATTACTCGTTCCGCGTGCGGTGTGTGTGGGCATCTACTGCTTTGAGGATTGGTTCGGACAAGCGTTTGAAACCAGCCTCTGTCCGTTCATCGGATTCGTGTTGGTTCCACGCGCCACGCTGGCCTACATGGGCGCAATGCTCAACAACGACTATCGGCTGTCTGGCGAGTGGCTGTTTATCTTCATCGCCGCTCTGTTGGTGGACCTGTCTTCCGCTTCGTCCTCAGAAGAGAAAAAGCCATGACGCCTGATGAGCAATACAACCACGGTACTCGCGAAATCATTAAATTCATGGAGTGGCTCCGGCATCGTAATCCGGAGAGATTCGCAACCCTGCGGGACGAACTGGCGCGGCAGTCGCATATCGACCCCGAGCAACTGATTCCGCAGCGCCGGTATAGAACGGACTGATGAAGTGACCCCTAAGAAACCCACCTCCAACCCCCTCATCAAAGCCGTGCGTAAATCCGCAGCACGGTTCGCAACCAAGCCGTCCGGCATCTCCCACGCTGGGAAGGGACTCCCCATGAACAAGCTCGTGTTTACCTCAATGCCCTCCACGGGCTCCACAGGGACAAACCTCTCCTCCATTGCCGTCACCGTCAAGACTCCCAGCGGAGAGACGGTGAACACAACCCTGCTCGTCACCCTCTCGCTTTCGTCCGGGCCGGGAAAGTTCTCCACAGGAGTAGGGGCAGTTGCGCGGAATTGCGTGGCCGGAGTGGCGACGTTCACGGGACTGAGATTGCCAACCAACGGCACGTATCGGTTGACGGCCAGTGCCTCCAATACTTCGTGGGCTGTCTCTGGGCCCCTGACGATTTCCACCGCAGCGGCCACCAATCATGCACCAACGGACATCTCCCTGTCGTCGTCCACCGTGGCGGAGAATCAAGCTGTGGGGACGGCAGTGGGTTCGTTCTCCACAACGGACCAGGACACTTCGGACACGTTCACCTACTCGTTGGTTTCAGGGACGGGTTCAACCGACAACGCTTCGTTCACGATTAGCGGCTCGTCCCTGTTGACCGCCGCCATGTTCGATTACGAGACCAAGAGTTCCTACGCGATTCGGGTACGGACCACGGACAACGGCGGCCTGATGTTTGAGAAGCAGTTCACCATTACCGTGGCGGACCTCCCAGACACACCGGGAACCACACTCACCTCATGGGACTTCACCACCGGCTGGGCCACGTTCGGACTCGTCATCCCCGAGGGGCAGGCTGACGAGTCGATCCGCATTGGAGACCTAGAAACCCAAGTCGAAATTCGCAACCGTTGGCCGGATAACTCGATTCGGTTTGCACAAGTCACGGCCTACATCCCATCCGATGACACCTACGACATCGTGACGGCTCCAGTATCTTCAGGGAGCATCACCCCAACGCTGCCGAAATGCACGGTGACGTTTACATCGGGAGGGCAAACGTACGTCGCGCGGATTCCCTCGTCCTTGGGTTCCGACGTGTGGATGAACGGCTCGCTCGTCCGAGAGGACCGCTTCTTCGTCGTCCCCACGACAGGCTCGGGAGTCGCCCATCAGTTTCTCACCGTCTACTTCGACGTGCGGATGTACCGGGATGGGAGGTCGCGCGTTGACGTTCACGTCTGGAACCGCAGGCACATTGCACTCGCGGAGCTTGTCACCTACGACGTTTCGATTACCGACGCGGACGGGACGGTGCTCTACTCCAAAGCCAACGTCTCCCACTTCTGGCTCACCGGCTGGAGGAAAGTCTTTCACGTCGGAAGCTGGACCCCCTCCTCCATCACCCCCGACTTTGAACCATTCTACGAAGCCGACGCACTCCCTGAGTTTCTGAGCACCATCGTCAGTTCGGTACTCGATACTACAGGTTCGACGTGGGACATTCTCGGACGCGGGTTCCTGTTGGCGGACATGGGCACCGTGGGAGGGCGACAGGAGATTGCGATTCTCCCCGGCCCCGTCGCCCGGTATCTGGTTCACAAGACGCAGGCTCAACGGGCGGTGACTTTGAAAATCGGCGACCTCGGCCCGAGTTGGCCCCGCTGCCCCCGCGAAGCAGACGACTCCTTGTTCACGATTGACAACCATCCAGGGTATTGGCTGGACTCGCGGGGAGACGCGGGGAACAAGCCCCCCTCGGGAATCACCTGCCCGAACAAGACGGAAATCAACCACCTCCCGACGATGGTGTATGCCCCCTACCTGTTGACCGGGGACAGGTTCTACGCGGATGAGATGGAGAACGAGGCAAACTGGTGTCTTCTCTGGACTTATCAGAACGTCTCCCAGAACGGACGGGGTGGGGCGCAGGGACTCTTGAAGTCTAATCAGGTGCGAGGGAATGGGTGGGGATTGCGGTGTCTGGTGGAAGCGGCCACCTATCTCCCTGACGCCTGGGCCTCGAAAGCCTACTTCACGGAGAAAGTGAACAACAACCTGACGTGGTATCAGACCTACGCTGGACAGCAGTTATCCCCCATCGGAGAATCGTGGGAAGATAAGCGGCCTGAGAACAACACCGTCGGCCAGAAAGACCATATGTGGGTGGCGCGGTGGGAGCACAACTATCTGGCGTGGGTTATCAATTGGGCACACAAACAGGGATTCACCGGAGGCTCTGCGCTGCTGGACCGGATGGGCCAAATGCAACTCAGCCTCTTCACGGCAGGCTCCGACTTCGACCGCCGCTATGCCGCCGCCTACCGTTCGTTCATCGGCACGTACACGCTGGATTCATCGGGCAACCGCATCCTCTCTTCCAAGACGTACTACACGTCATTGGCTCAGTCGTTCAGCCAGAACTTCGTGAACCAGACGACCGGCGTCACGATTGCGCCTCCGCAGTTCCAGGGAAGTTACGGCGCGGACGCTCGGCTGATGCTGATAATCGGAATCGAGAAGGGTTGGAGCGGCGCACAGGCGGCGTATGATTGGCTACACCCCCAGATGGCCGAGACGCCGTACATTGGAGGATACTCTGACTTGAACAATAACCAGCCCGGCTGGGGTGTGAAGTTGAGGAGTTGAGCATGACCGACGAACTCCACATTTCCGACAGCGATGCCAGCGACGAATGGCCCAACCACAGCACCGAATTCCTAACCCCATTTGCCGTTCTTGCTGCAATGCTGGGCATCAAGCCGCCAACTCCCGAAGAGGCCCGCCAAGCTGAAACAGCCCGCATCGAACAGGCTATCAGGGATGACTATTGGAAACGGAGAGGGGAATGATGAGCGACGACGCATTCCACAAGCTGTGCAAGCCCGGATATTCGGCTATCGCCAAACCCAACACTCCCCCAGAGGAATGCCACCCGAACAGCCCAGCATTCATCCCTAAGTCCGAATGGCAGACAACAGCGGCCACGACCTGCACTGGAGCCACCCCTGCTGGCTGGTTCGTGGGATTCGTTCAACAGAACTGGAGTAGCCAATGAGCAAGAACCCGGCAACCGAAGAAAACTGGAACACGGGGGGTGGACTCGTCGTCTTTATGGACGCCAACGATGACGATGACCCAGGCTGGGCAGTGCTCTCCAGCGATTTGCCGTGTATCCCCAGAGTGGGCGACATGCTGAATCTGCGGCGCTGGCCACACAACCCGGACGCGTTTCATCATGCGAAAGTAACCGAGGTGTGCTTCCACATCCGCCCTCAATTACGAACCACCGACATCTACTACCAGAGGGAGTTATGAACCGTCGAGACTTCTTCAAACACGCTGGGCTGGGAGCCGCTGCGGCGAGCGCGGCTCCACAGATTGCCAATGCACCGCCCGAGCCCCCAGTGGCCCGCGGCGTCCGAACCGAACTAACGGCAGACGAATACCGGCGATTGGCACAACACCCAATTAAGTGGGCAGTCCCCAATCACAAGACTGTCCGCTGCCGCCACACGGTGTTTTGCGGCGACAAGACGCACACGTGGGAATCCACAATGCCAAACTGGAACTACATCCCTAACCGACCGGAGACGCCATGAACGAGCCGAAACCAATCGACGGGTACTCATGCGACCTCGGCCAAGAAGTTGTCTGGAACCAGGTGTTCAAAGACGGCATCAAAGTGTCGGAACAATCAGGACACCGAAACTGGAACCATGAGCGAACCGCAGCTATTGCCATCCTCCGGGAACTCTGTGCCGAGTTCGGAGACAATAGCTGGCCCGACACACTCCACCTCGCAGACGTCATCGAGAAGCACTTGGGAAAGCATCTCTGGCAAGCAAAAGACGCATCCCCCGCATAGGCGTGCCCCAGACGCTCCACAAACGCTCGGAGCCAGAAACCACCCCGATACCCGCACCAGACAGCCCACGCACGCTGTAGGGCCAACCAGGAAGCCACAGGGCACTTCCGAGGCTGTTGAGGGGGGTGAAGTTTTTGGGGTGAAAAAAATATGGCGGGGTAGGTAACGTCCTATGCCGCCACCAGGGGGGACCGCCCCCCCCGAAGTTACCGGCCAGCCGCCGACGTGACGTAAGCTGTTTCCCTGCAACGCCATACGTTGTGCCTCACTGCACACGGGAATAGTTAGCTTGCTAATCATTAGCATACTAACGAATTTACCCTTTCGCCCTATCCCCATACCGCCATTGCGCTTGCGTTGTTTTCGCTGGTATTGTGTCGGCGCTCGCTCGGCGCTCCGATTCCACTCTCTATCCGCTCATCTGGATGTGGTGTTCTCCATGCTCTGCCTGTCAGGTGAATGTGCATGTGGGGGTTTTGCTCATTGGGTGATACTGGAGTAGTGGCTGCTCCCTAATGGCCTGTGGCAGCTTTGGTTGCGTCCGAACAATTTCAAAAATCTTTTGGAATTCTTCAAACGAACTTTCGCCGTCGAGCGTCTTACCTTGCGACGGCTGGCGAATTCGCTTGAAGCGGGTTGCGGCTTTCAGATCTTGCGGATGACTGATCCGTGAATGGAGTTCACTATGCACTGCGAAGCGATTTACGCTGAACTGCGGAAGCTGGCCCCGTCTGTTTGTTTCTCCGCCAGTCGCGAAGTCGACCCCTATTTCACTTGGGATGGTGACGGAGAAGACCCAGTCAATAATGGATACACCCCCTACGATGTCGATGTGACCGCTTCTGTTATTGTTGGCGGAGTGCTGGTTCAGGAAACGGATTCACTTGGGGGATGTTACTTCATGGATGACGAGCCGATCGGCGACATTCACGGCTATTTGCCTCAAATGATCCAAGAAGCCGCCGTTGCACTGCTACACAAGCTACCTGCGAATATTGACCCCGCGTTGGTCAAGCAATTGCAGGATGTTGATGCGTTCTTGTCTTCCGCCCCTGTTTAGTTCCCCCTGTCCCGGTGACGACTGGTTTCACCCCTAATTGTGAGGATTCCCCCAATGCGAATCACCTACGCTCATTGCGTCAAGTTCACCCCTGGTCAGCTAGACCGCTATCCGCACTCGGCCTATGAGACCCGTGAGATTGACGTGCAGGTTTGGCGTCTTCCAGCAATCCCGGAATGTCCCTGGGAGAACTTCCACGTTAAGACGCTCGACGGTGTTTTCCTGGGCGAGGGCGACGACATCGCCGATGCGGTGTCTGAGGCCAAATACCGACTGATGGACCAGTCCCGTGAAGCCGCTAAGAAACTTTCCGCCAGCGCTCAGGGAATGGAGGTGCGATCATGAGTCTCGTTGAAAAGTACCGTCCATCCACTTGGACTGAGGTTGTTGGCCAATCTGCTGCGTTGGCAAAGCTGGACTTGATTCGTCAGCGTTCTGGATTGTCAGGCCGTGCTTACTGGATCTCCGGGAAGTCAGGGACTGGCAAATCGACTATCGCCGACTTGATTGCGTCCGAGGTAGCTTCTGAGATCTGCATCCAAGAGCTGACCGCCGGGAGCTTGACTCGTTCCAATCTCCTGGAGTTGGAGCGTGAATACCGCACGTTCGGTTTTGGTGGGAAGCGCGGACGTGCCTACATTGTCAATGAAGCACATCGGCTCAGCCGAGAAGCGATTGGTGCTCTGCTCGACATGCTTGATGACAAGCGATTGCTGAAACATGTCGTCTGGATCTTCACTACCACGATTGAGGGTCAAGCTACGCTGTTTGATGACAAGTGCGACAGCGGCGCTTTGCTTTCCCGATGTGACTCGATTCGCCTGCGGTTGGATGCAGAGCTTGACTACGCTCTGCGCTTGCAGAGGATTGCCCAGTCTGAGGGATTGGACGGCCAGCCAGTTACGGCTTACTGCCGGTTGATCCGGGAACACGATTTCAATCTCCGTTCCGCCATTAAGGCCATTGAGGGCGGCGAAATGATGGTGCAACCATGAGACCGCGTCTGACGCTCACGTGCTCCCAATGTGGTGCGGTTCACCACTACCGGCCAGCGTCCTGTCAACGCTGTGGGGCTGTTGGAACTCTTCAGGATGGACTTCCACCCCGTCGAGCTGCCGTTCCGCCAGCGCCTAAGCCGATTGTGTCCGCTCCCCCTGTTCAAGCGTTTCTGTTCTAAGGAGATAATGATGCCTCAATTAACCGGCCCTGTGGTATTCGGACCCGTCGCCAACGGAACTGGATATGAAGTCGCACGGCAGTTCGCGGAAACCCATTGGGAACAGCCCCGCAAGATAGCCAAATGGAGCGAGAACCGTTTCAAGCTCGTGGATGGCAACAACTGGTATTTCGTCCGCATAGGCAAAGACCAGTTTGGCGGAGTCGCTGGCTGGAACGTCCATCGCGAGATTGAGTGAAAGCCACCGACACCCCCCGCCCTGGGCAAGCGGGGTCAATCGTTTGCTTTCCGCCAGCATGTTTCTTTTCAGGGAGAATACGATGTCGATCCTCACCCGTAGCATTGATGCCGTTCGCTTGTTCACCCGCGTATTCGCTTTGCCAGACGACCAGGAGCATAGCCGACGGCTCCGGGAGATTGAGACGGCTCCTGGAAAGCGAGCGAAGACGCTGGTTGTCCGCAAGAAGTCTAACACGATTTCGGAAACGGAATATGCGGTCTTGCGAGACTTCCCAGAGCAGGGGATAGAGCTTGCCGCCAGAGAGTGTGGAGCCCGACAGATTTCGACGGCTCTAGTCTTCGCGGATGCGCTTTGCCGTCTTCCGATCCGGGAGCATAAGGCTATCGTCAATCTCCTGTGGGCTCGAAAACTCCTGATTGCGACCGGGATTGACCCAGAGACCAAATGCCGTCGGGAGTTTATCATTCGAGCCGACGCCTAACCCGATTGCCCCTACCATCCCCTCGGCTGTACTCTGAGGGGATGGACTTGGCAACCAGGTCTTGCCGCCAGCGCGTTTGCTGGGATCACGTTTACCTCTCACGGAGAAAGGTTTGGATGATGATTCGCGACAATGCGGTAATCTGGACGCGGTATTGGGATGGCGTGAACTCACGGTGGTCTTTCCAGGATTGGACTGCCGAGGAGTGCCGAGAGACAGGCCACCGTCATGGTGCCGACGGCATTCAATACTACTCCTGCCTCTGCTGGGATCGCCACGGATGCGATGATCCGAAGATTTACGGGAATACTCGCAAAGCCGCCAAGGTTTACGCGGATGGCTACAAGCAGGGCCGCCGTGAATGGTTTGAGCAAGTCGGCAGTTTTCCGTCCAGCGGCGCAGCCTGTTTTGATTCCGCAATCGCCGAAGAGGTTGCTATCGACCGTCGGTGTGCCGAGTTGCGGTAATTCCCCCGTTCCGCCAGCGCCGGGAGTTCGCTTCCGGCCTGGAGCTTCATTCCACCAGCGCCCCGTCTCCACCTGGGAGCGGGGCCACTTAAACAGGGAGATGATGATGAAACACGAATCTATCGCAGATGGCTGGTACGCCGAGGACGTTGGTTTGCATTTGCCCGCAGGTTGCGACAAGCCGGTGTCTCGTGAAGCCCTCAAGCGGGCGTTGGTCACTGCCGAGAATCGCGGTGATTCCGACGTGGCTAACCGAATCCGCAAACTGCTCGCGAAGTAACTCCCCATTCCCCCACCCAGCACCAATGAAACAGGAGAGGAAAGACGATGGCCCGCATTAGCAAAACCGGAAATCGACAAGCAGGATCAATCGGCGCACGTGCCGCTCCCAAACTGAAAGCCGCCGGATACACGCTGCGCAATTCTGGCGTGCCGGTAACATGGGCGGCAATCTCCCCAGATGGAGAAGTGCTGATTGAGAACGCATCACGAGACAAAGCGATTGAGGCGGCCAGCATCCACCTCAATCGCAGCAGTCCTGAGTAGCCCCATTCCCATGAGAGGAAAGATAATGCAAACCGAATATCAGACACAATGCGGCGCAACGCTCTGGATGACTGCCGAGCAGGCAGAACGATGGAATGCTGGAGATTCGACCGAAGAAGATTACGCAGCGATTATTGCCGTCGTGCCCAGCTCGTCGCGAGGACTGCCCACGAGCGACGACATGCCGCTAGTGAAAGCGGAGCAGCAGTTCCCGGACTGGTATCAGTCAATGATTGACGGGCAACCCGTGGCGATAACGCAGAGAGGATTAGGAATCGTTTCTGAGTAGCTCCCCCTCCCCCCGTTCCGCCAGCGCGGCGCGGGGATTGGGGTACTTACTCGACAAGTCTTTTCAGGAGAGAGGATTATGAAAACGCCACATGACAAAGATACGCGCGTCACTGTCGGACAGGACCACAATGGCAATTGGTGGGTGCTTTGGGACGATGACCCCAGTTTCGATCCGAATTTGATTGGCTGCTTTCGCAATGACCGGACTTACAACGGCTGCCGCAACCTGAATATCTACGGACCCTATGACACCCGCCCTGAAGAAGCCAATTTTGGCAGTCGCGCCCGGTATGTGGGGTAAGCCAAATGCCTGAATACATCCTCCAACGAGACGGCCAGCCCCCCCTCATCTTCGAGGGAGAGATTCTCACCGAGTCCGTGGGCGACCGAGATTTCTTCTACGGACACGACCTGCGGATTTACCAGATACCGTCGGGCAAGCTCGTCCTGGAAATCGTCTACTTCGACAACTACAAGACGAAGGGCGGCAAACCAGCCGGGCCGAATCACTTCTACGCCTACGCAGGTGGCCCGCACGCGCTCCAGAATCGCTTGAGAGAGCATCGGGAGCGGATTGACGAGATAGTCGTCGGGCCGATTCCCAACACCGATCCTGGAGGCAAGCGGAGGGCTGCGCTCGTCCGTCGCATCGTGGGCGAGTATGACGCCCAAGTAGGCCAGCTCCTGGACCATGTCGTCTTTGCCGAGGAGATTGACTGATGGACCTGGCTGAAGAGCGCCTGAGAGTCCTGGGCTACATCGCAGACGGGAAAATGTCCGTCGAGCAGGGGATGCTGGCCCTTGACAAGTTCCAGGACGCGATGTGTGGTAGACGCCGTTCCGCCAGCGCGCTGGAGATCCCCAAGAGCAATACCGGCAAAGTCCGGGGTTACATTCGCGTCTCCACAATGGAGCAAGCGCGAACTGGACTCTCCCTGCAAGCCCAAGAGCAAACCATCCGCAACTACTTCGCGTTCCTTTCCTCGATGCCCACGAAATGCCACTTAACCTGGGGCGGGCTTTACACAGAGGAGGGGGAAAGTGCGTTTTCCATCCCGCTGACCCGTAGAACTGCCGGGAGGAAACTCAATCTCGACCTCTGCGCCGGGGATGAAGTCGTGTTTGTCCGTCTCGACCGGGCTTTTAGAAACGCCTACGATGCGCTCGGCACCTACGAGAACTGGAAGAAGCGGGGAATCAACATCCATTTCCTGGACTTGGGAGTGGATATGTCCACCGCGAACGGGGTTTTGTGCCTCACCATCATGGCCGCGATGGCGGAATGGGAGTCCTCGATGAAGTCCGAACGTGTCCGTCATGCCGCCAAGCTGCGGAAAGAACGCAACGGGGTGATGAATAGCCGCCCGGCCCGCTTCCACCAATTCAACGGCCACGGCAAATACCGCAAGAACGTCCCCAGTCACGACGAGGTGCGGCAAGCCAAGTTGATTGCCTACCTCTACGCCCGCGGAATGTCCTGCATCAAGATTTCAGACGCCCTAGAACGCCGTGCCGCCAGACGGGAGAATCGCAAGTACCGAACCGAGGCGATGCGTCCGGGGACTGATTCCATTGGCCCTGACAAGTGTCAGAAGCTCCTCAACCACTGGTATGCGCATGGGGTGGTGATGGAAATGAAGATTCGGCACGATGACCCGGTGAAAGAGTACCGGATGGACGATGGCCGGGTGTTTGAGGTGCGTCCTATCAGCGAGCGCGCTCTTCAAATGCCGACTCATAATCCCCATCTTCTTCCAGAGTCTCGAAGTGCCAAGAAGCAGCGCAAGCGGGCTCGGCTGATTGCTGCCTGGGGTCTCGCTCAGTCCCTGCAATCGTGACTTGAGACGTGTAGTCGCCCGGCTGGCAGGGGTCTATCAAGAACTGGATGCGCCGCGTCATCAGGATCACTTTGGCGAACGAACCCGGCTTGTGCTGCGTGGGTCGTGCCAACTTCTGCTGAATCCGCCGAAACTGCTGCGTCTTCGCTTTGCTCCGCTTGAGAACTCGCGGGACATGTGGGTCTGGTTCTCCCTTCCCTGGTCCGTACTGGCGTCGTGCGATCAAGATTGGGTCTCCCATTCGTTCTCGAAGTCATCGTCGTCGTCCTCGATGTCGATTGCGGGCCACACTGGCTTGCTCGCAAACACTTCTCCGCAATGCTCACATTCCACCTCGCGAGGTATTTCGTAGTACGTGTTGTGGAACTCCGCTTCGTCCCATTTTTTGAAGCGGTCGGCGATTTCGATGCGGTCTTCGTTGTCCAGTTCTGCCTTACGGCTCTTGGTGAAGTTCTGCTTGTAGCACGACGGACATTGCCACGATGACGCGGGATATAACTCGACTTCTTTCACTTCCCCACCTCCTTCGTGTTTGGCTGGGGGTCACGGCGCTGGTGTTCTTCATGTCCGCGATGACGCCGCCGTTCCAATCGGACAGCAGGTCGAGGCGGGCACGGAGATTGAGCCCCGTCACGTCATCCGTCCACAGGATGGTAAACTCCCGCTTCCGGGTGGCGACCATCAGCTCGTTGGCGTGCGGGTGCTGGCAGATGTTCCGCCCCATCTGGAGCACGGCGTCGTCCTCATCAGCAGACAGCAGAATCTTTCCCGCGTGCTGAGCCGCCCACGCATCGAAGTCTTTCCCCTTCAGTCCGGATTTGGTCAGCACCTCGGGTGGAATCTTTTCCCACCGCTCGCCGTCGATGAAAATGCGGTGCATTTCGATACCCCATTGCATCGCGGGCGTGACCTTCTTGGGGAAGATGCCGCGCAGGTAGCGACCTTCGTACAGCGCCTCGGACTCCATGAAGCATTCCAGCTCGGAATGTGAGACCGAGACCCGCGACATTTCGGGGCTGTGGTACTCGGCGGACGTCATCGGCTCGTGGCGTGCGTTGCTCATGCTGGCTGCCTCGCTTTCCAGGCGTCGAACATCGGCAACCATTCAGTAAGGTTGATGAAATGCACATCGCCGTAGGCGTCTTGGTGATACCAGCCGCCGGCGCGCTTTGACTCTTGGAGAAACCAATCGTCATTGAGAGTGAAGTGCCCGCGACCGCGGACGGTGTCCCTGAGTTGCAGTTGTCGCGACTCTGAGTTTGCGCACTCCCACAGGATGAACTCCCAGTCGATGCGCCATCGAAGCCCGAACAGAGCCGAAGATGTCTCCACCATTTTCAACCGGAGGGATTCCTTGGCGTACTCCCGCACTTGCTCCCTGAGCCGCTCCACTTCATCACACAGGCGAGGGATAAACTCTGTTCGGCAACTCTCGTAGAAGTTCGCCATATCGACGAGCACTTCCGATACGGTCGTTTGCTCCTTGCTTCCGGGTTGAATAATCTCAACCGCCCGCCGAATCTCCTTCAGGTCATTCACGCCGGTTGCTGGGTTCCAGGTCACGTCAGTTGTCATCGCCAAATCTCCGGCAGGTGTTTCGTGTGGTCGGGATACTCGCGCCGCCGTGGCGCTCGTGGACAATGCAACCGCCACTGCTCGGTAGTGTCCTAATTTGACTGGACGAGCCGGACGACGGGTAACATCACTTTGCAGAGCAAAGCCTTTCGTTGGGTTGACGGCGAGTCTTGGTTTCAGGAGCATGCGGCCTATCCATCCATCGCCATAGGCCAAGACGGCAACTGAATCGTGGCTCCATCCTGCATCACGCGTGCGGCCGATCTCGTCACTTCGCATAAGGCGACGTGCGACGGGTTCCTGCGGCAAGCCATTCTCAAGACCGAGAAGGCCTCTCCATACATCAAGAAGGCTGCCGAGGTATGGGCAGCACTGGGCCAAGCAGCAAGTGTTGAAGACCTACTCTCGATTGCCGAATTGCGAGACGCCCTAATCGCCACGGCTGGAGTGTCAGACAAGGCGAAAAAGTATCTGACCCCCCAGGACATTGATGGAATCCTGAAGGGGATTTTCAAAGTCATCGAAGAGACAGAAACGCTCCCGTTTCGCGAGGAGCTTTTTTACCGATACTTGCTCACTCGTGGCGACTCTCTCGGTGGCCAAATGCGCAATGTCGCCGGCGCGGAAGGGCAAAGGGCGCTCGTCCGCCCCATTCTGGCTAAGTTGATGCAATCCAATTCCGCGCCGATGGCGTATATGTCCCGCCCCATATTTGGAGCGGGATGGGTAAGCGGCACTGATGCTTTGGCATATCTCGACAGCAGCAAAGTGCAAGCAATTCAATGGAGAAATCGACAACTGCATTTTGACAAGAAGCCAAAACTGATCGCCAATAGTGTCGATGCGATTCTCATTGACTCGCAGCATCCATCAGGCGCGATGCTTGAAGAACATCATCGGTACTTGGCATGTGGCGAGCTAAAGGCGGGTGTTGATCCCGCTGGCGCTGACGAGCACTGGAAAACGGCCAGTTCGGCACTTGACCGAATTCGAGAGCGATTTCAAGCGAAGAGCCATGCCGTCAGCTTGTTTTACGTTGGCGCGGCAATACAGGAAGTTATGGCCGGACAAATCTTCGACAGACTCACCAGCGGCACGTTAACGAAAGCTGCAAATCTTACTGTTGAACAACAAGTCGAGGAGCTTGTTTCTTGGCTCGTTTCCCTTTAGGGGCGCGCCAGATGTAGACGCATTTCCGCAACTCATCGCGACCATGCTTTCCCATCTGCTGGCTGCTATTCCCCTTCCCGACCGGCAGTACCCAAATCTTTTCGATCTCAAACCCAGCTTGCTCGGCGATGTCGGATAGGATCAAGTCCACAGGGACGCCAGCTCCTTCATATCGCACATTGTCGTTCACCATGACCAGCGGAGCCCCCGGCTTCAGCACGCGAGCGCACTCAAAAATAACCAATGACATTTCGCGAAAATAGCCTCGCACCATCCTGGGAATGCCCGTGTTGTTCAGCAGTTTCGCGGCCTTGCGATCTTCCAGGTATTGGATAATTGAATTGATGAGCATCTGCTCTTGAAACGCTCGCTCCGCCTTAGCAAATAGGCTTGGGTTGTTACCTCGGCTGTCGAGGTCAGTTTTTTCGCGGTTCTCAACCGTGCACGTAACCATCGCCTGCCGAAGTTCCTTAATCCTGTCCTCATCGGTCCCCAGGAACGCCAGCTCGAGCGCGTAAGTCCGGGTGTAATCGTACCGATTGCAATATGGTGGCGATGTAATGAGGCAGTCAATTGACCCCGCGTCAAGTTGGGGCAACTGGTCGAGACACGATCCGACTAGAACGTCTACGTCCCCCTTTGGTTTTGTGTCCCCAAACAAGGTTGGCTGCTCTTCTCCCATATCGCTACAGATTTGAGTGAGCTTACGCTCAATGGCTTCGTCAAATGAATAGATCATTCCCTTGTCGAATGGCCGAGCGCCCTGCCTCCTGCCTGACCGTTGATCCCATCGAAGATACTGACCATCTTTTCGCGTATAGCTGATCTCTTCGAGAATGCACATAACGGCGAATCTCAAGATGTCCTGAATTTCAGGATTTTCTTCGCGGTTGATGGCAGCGCGGTATTTTCCAAGTGCGACTTCAGTCTCAATCGGAAAGGCTCCGTTGGTGATGCGCAAATGAGAAAACGCTTGCCCTGGCTTCTTCGTCGTCCAGGGCTTTGTCTTAATCCAACGATTGAGGGCTTTCTTGATCTCCGCCGAATGTCCGTTCATCGCGTGCTTGCGGCAGTTGATAATTTCCTTGCCGACGGGAAGCAACTCGATTCCAACAGACGACAGGCCCACGTTGCTTGCCACAAACAGGGCTGCACCCGAACCGGCAAAGGGGTCCAGGAGGGTTCCGGAGTCAATTCCCAAGTGGGCGAGAATGTAATCAACGAGACCCGCCGAAAAGCCCTCTTTGTATTTGAACCAGCGGAAGCCACTTTTTCGCTTATTCGCCTGAAAACTAACGAGACTGCGGTTCAGGTCCGGGTTGACCAATAGCTTGCTGTCAAATCGCTTCGTCAACTGTTCTTCGAGTTTGGCGATTGAGTCGAGAGTGGGAGCTTGCATCGTGTTTTATCCTTGCGCTGGCCTGCACCCCGGCTTCCAGGCCGGTAATGCAGGATACCTTTTTGGGGATGGGAAATACAAGACACTTGTTCAGTTCATCACGGCGTTGAACAACTCCTCCGGGGTCCACAGCGAATTGGTGATCCCGGCCATCATTGCTGGCGTGGGCCGATAGCGTCCGCTCTTGCCGTTCTCCCGCAATCGCCAGCAGAAGTTGAAGTAGGCGACGTGGAGGGCAACTGCTGCCGCAAGGTTATCGAGCTTCTTGCTGAACCCCAGCGACAACCGAGTGAATCGCTTCATAAACGTGCGGATGGTCAGGTTGTTCCGCTCCACGTGACTCGTGCATATTGTAAACGGGTTTATGTTGCCGAATATCACGTCTCGCCGAGCGTCGATCATTTCCGGAGCAGCGTACCGACCGGGCATGTCTGAGTTTCGGTAATTCTTCACGATTTGGCCGTAGTGGCAGTTGTCCGCGAAAGCCAGGTCAACCGCTTCCGGGTAGGCGTTGAACCCGTCTGTGCTGATCTGAGGTCGAAGATAAACCGCTTTTTGTCTGCGTCCAGCTTCCCTTGCTTCTTGCCAACGAACGTCCAGATTTCGTCACACTCGACGTGCCGCAGTTCCAGGTTGCGCAATCGCACGTCCAGAAACTCCCGGCACCCTTCGCCGATCTTCACGAGCAAGCGGCAGATAGTGTCCCGGTGGACGCCGGTGAACCGCTCGATACTGCGGATGGAATTCCCTTCCACCATCAACCGCATGATGTCCAACTGCTTCTCTGACTTCAGGACGTTCGCCATGATTCGCCTTCCAAGTTGGGGCGAATCGTTTAGAATCAAGGTCTCACGCTGGATTCTGGCGATTCGCCGGTTTTCAGTTCGCCCCGTGTCGCCTGCAAGCGATGCGGGGTTTTCTTTGTCTGGACTTATAATACCCATAATAAGTCAGACAAGTCAATCCTCAAATGGAATTGACGGGATATTTTTTATGGGTATGATAATGGTATGAGAACTGGACGTCCGCCCAAGGTGCCGAGCGATCGGCGCACCGATAGCATGAAGATTCCGCTTACCTCGGAAGAGAAGCGGGCAATACAGGACGGGGCGGTTGCGGACGAAGAGAAGCCAGTCACGTGGGCCAGAGATGTGCTGCTGAGAGCGGCAAGGCGTCGGGCAAGCGGAGGCTAGGGGAATCGAACCCATTCGCGAGAGAGCGAATTCCAACGGCGGGTTATAAGGCCGCTGCGCCACCAAGACGCGGACCATCCTCCAGAGATATGGGATGGTCCGAACAGATTGACACGGGTCAGTGTCATTTGGTTCAGGGGGACATCAAATGTTGAGATTCAAAACAGCAATCGAAAAGAAGATCCAAGCCTCTGCGGTCTTGGCTCGCCTTGAGGGTGGGCGAATCGAACGCCTCAGACTGCTGAAGCTGCTTTACATCGCGGACAGAGAATCGCTGAAAGAGCGAGCCTGTCCAATCATCGGTGGGCGAGTCGTCGCCATGAACAATGGGCCGCTCCACAGCACGGTGTACAACATGATAAAGGGCGAGACTGAAGAGCCAAACCATGATTGGGAAAATGTCTTCAAAAACGACGGCCACAACGTCGTTCTGGAACAAGAGCCCGGCAGGATGGAGTTGTCAGACTGGGAAATTGAAAAGCTGACAGCCGTCAGCGAATCGCACCGGTCCATCGACACGTGGGAGCTGGCTGAATTGACTCATGGCTTCCGGGAATGGCAGGAATGCCATTTCGAGGGGTCGTCTCGCACAATCCCGCTTGAGAAAATCCTCACGGTTCTCGGCTTCACAGCGGACGAAATCGACGAAATCCAAAAAGAGGCTGAGGCTCACGCGAGGATGGAGAGATTGATCGGCAGCTAAACTGGCCTTGGGTGGAAATTGGCTTTGGCATAAAATGTAGATGGCCTGGATGGACTGGGAGAGTCGATTGCAGATCCTCAACTGGCATCCACCACTCGACTTCTTTCCAATCCCATCTGTTCGATCCTGATAGCCCCTTGCTGTCGAAATTCTCGTCGCCGGAGATGATCCACTCCCCGCAGGTATTTCCCCACGAGGCGGTGATTATCGACTCGCCTGTTTCGACGATACGCTGCGGCAGCTCCGCTCCCTGTGCCCCTCCCGGCCTCCAGTTCAGGTGGTTGGGTTGGGTTGTCATGACTTGTCTCCCGTCAGACGTGGCTTGATCTGCTGCATCAACTCGACGACGTTCATTCGCTCTGACGCAAAAGTCAACGTATCGTCTCCCGGCCCATCGTTGCCGAAAATCGCACACCACTTGCCGTTATTGAGACACCAGACGTAGAGCATCTTGCCGTTTCGTCGCAGCGTGATGCCAACGCCACCGTTCACGTCTGCCGCAATCCGATCCGGTGGCAAGTCAAACGACACTTCCATAATGCTCGCCACCATCGTTGCTACGTTAATTGAATTTTCGGTGGGAACTTCTGCGTTGTAGGAGTCCCAGCCTTTCTTGAGGCCAGAGAAGTCTGGAATCTTTGTTTTCATGCCTTCGCCCTCCTCGGTTTCTCCGGGTTCCGTAACTGCTCGATGACTTCGACTATCAGAAGCTCGACACGCGGATTCTCTTTGTCGTGGAGCATCTTCGGTGGATGCCAGATGAATCCGCAGTCGTTCTCAATCACGCCTGCGTCCTCCAGTCCATCCTCGTATGCTTTCAATGAGGCGTTGGCATTGCTTCCGTCCCTGCGGCGTTTCGTTGGAAAGTAGAACGTGGGACGCACCTCGGCGGATTTCATCGGTGGAAATTTTTTCAGCGTGGCGTCCCATGCCGCCGCAACTGCTGCACAAAGACTATCGAAACGTGCCTGCTTCACCGCTTTCGACTTCACGGCCCAATGTCCGCGCCAGTTCGGCTGGAGTGGTTTACTCGGCAACGGCAGCACAACTTTTAGTGTCCGTGGTTCCATCTCAGAGTCCTTTCCTCACTTATCCATGTGGGTTTTGGCGTTCCTCTTGGCGGAACTTGCCTTCCAGCACCGCTCCGCAGATTCGACTCGCTCATCCTTCGGCAACGCCATGAACGTGTTTCCCTCGCACCATGCTTCCATCCATGTCATGTGAATCAGCCTGTGGAGCGACAACTTGCTGATGACTACGAGTTCTTCGGCTTTGCTCATATTCCTTCTCGGCTCCTTCTGTTTGTTGTGGTGGTTTACCAAATCGAGAACACAGCCTCGCCTTTTTCGTGCGGCTCACCAAAAGCCGTCCAAAAGGTGCGCTTTTTCTCGCGAGTGAGGTTTTTACGTATGAATCGCGCCGTGACATACTCCACCTCGCAGGCCGTGTTGCCGTGGCCCCAGCAGTTCACGGGCAAGTCGCCGTATTGCTCAATGCCACTCGCCAGTAGCTCAATCAATTCGCTCGCCTTCATGCTGCTCCTTCTGCTCCTGAGTTACATAGTGCTTCTGGGCTACATCTCGTCGTCACAGTCCTGGCATCGCTCCTCGGCGTCGGATTCGTCCGCTACCGATTTCCATTCGTCGCAGTCCTCGCACTTGAAGAGTTTCTCTTGATCGCGGAGTTGATCCCAAACGTCTTGTCCGACTTTCACCTGAAACATCCGCTCCGCCTCATGGTAGACATTCTTGCAAGAGCCGCGCAACACCTTCGCCAACTCTGTCACCTCGGCCGTCGTAAGGCTTCGTTTAGTTGCCATCCTGCACTCCCTCCCCTCATTGAAGAATTAACCCTCGTGAACCACCGGACAACGCTTCCAAAAGTTCTTCCCTGAGAGGGACGAATGCGTCGTGGCACATCGTGTGTCCCTCAAGCCATGCCAGCACCGGCTGTGCATCCGCTCTCGTTGCGCCTGCCGCTCGGTTCAGTTCCTCAATCACGAATTCGCTCGGATCGTGCTTCGATTTCTGGAGCTTGAGCCAGAGGCAAGCCACCCGCAGTTCCTTCCCGCAGATTGCGTCCATGTCGTGAATCTGGCGACAGAGGCAAATCACATTGCTCCGCACGTCCAGCCTCACTTTTCCAGCATGAAAGATGTGGTGCAAATCTGTCCCTGGAAGCGTCGTGTGCCACTTGTCCTCGTTCCTCAGAAACACGCCCAAGTCTTTGCACGTCTGGAATAGTTCGCAGGCTGGATATTCTTCGTGGTACTGCTGCTGGAAGTCCAAGTCTTCCCACTTCCGCGAGTTCGTCTTGCTCCGCTTCTGAATCCGCACCCTCTTGGCCTCTGAGCGGCTACGTGGCACTGTCACGTTAGAGCCGCTGAGCTTCTTCGTCTGGTTCTTCTGGGAGCGTGTCTTACGCTTTAGTGGTGAACGCTTCATGGTTTGCCTTCCGTGGTGTTGAAGTTCATCCACACGCATTCCGTTTTCCGCTCTTTCGTCTTCGCGCTGCTCGCGTTATTGGGCAGATCGAAATCAACTCGATTCATTCCGTGTTCGTCGGCCCAGTCGTCGTACAGCTTGGAGCGGTAGCCACTCAATAGGAACTTGCCTTGGATTGTCGCGAGTAGGGTTAGCAGGTCTACATGATCCTCAAAGCTCATTTCGTGTTCATACTCGCCCACCGTGCTTCGCGTCTCAGGAAGGTAAGTCGGATCGCAATAGAAGAGCGTCTTCGGCCCATCCTGCGTGCGAATGACTTTCAATGCGCAGCGATTCAGGATGACAACCCGCTTGAAGCGATTGTGAACTTCTAGCAACCCTTCGACAGACGTCAGCCACGCGGACGGCAGCTCGTTCATCCCGCGGCGCGTGCGCGTCTTGGCCAATGTTGCGAAGTCCTTGCCGAGCGCCTGGCGGGACTGGCGGTTGACGATAAAGAAATTCGCGGCTCGCTCCGCAGGACACGCCGAAGTCCCGAGGTTCGCTTGAGCAAACTTGAAAGCGGTTTCCGAGCATGGCGTGGCCTCAATCCTCCTCTGAAAATCCGCGAACGCATCCGGCCGCGCCAGCACGCTCCAGAAGTTCGTGAGGTCGCCATTCAGATCGTTCACCACCTCGGAAACGCCCTCGGGGTTCTTAGCCCATAGCACCGCGCCACCACCGAAGAATGGTTCGACGTAGTGAACATGCTTCGGCATCAAGGCGACAATTCGCTTGGCAAGATACGCTTTTCCGCCGTGCCACTTGATCGCCTGTGGGATGTCGTCCTTTTTCTTGCTCACTTGTGCTTTCCTTCCTGGAGACGATGGACGCGGACGGCTACTTGACACCCAACAACTTGTGGCTTTGTGCCGACACGCGCCACGGCCCACAGCCCGCTTTGTTCGCATTGAGACACACGTCCGACACTTCAACTCCGTTGTGCGTGCCGTCCGTGTTCCAGAGCGGCTGAATGAAGTAATGCGTGAAGTGCGTCAGTTGGTAGAACGCACGCAACGTGCCGTAGTCCTGCTGAAGCCCCGTCCACACCAGCTTCAACTCGTTGCCGGTGGACTGCTGCAAATCACCCACCGCACACTTCGGCGAGACAACCAGCCAATCCACCTCGAAGAACACGTCCCGGACACCGCTCGTCTGCAATGCCACTTTCAACCCGAGCCGGTGCATTTCGTCCACCAACTTCGGAATCTCTCGCCGCTGATCCATCGGCTCACCACCTGTGATGCACACCCAGCCACTGGCTCCAACCGCATCTCTCGCGCTCATGGCGAGTTCCTCAATGCTCTTGGAGTACCGATAGGAATAGTCCGTGTCGCACAGCGTGCGAATCGGACACGTTCCAATCTGGCAACCAGCCAACCGAATAAAGTGCTGCGGCGTTCCGGCCCGGTGGCCCTCGCCCTCAACCGACGTGAACTCTTCCGCGACTCGCATTTCCATTGCTAATCTCCAAACAGCGACACACTCACTTGAGGTGTCTTGATAACCCGTTGCCACCGCTGGTAACGCTTCACCACGATTTCCAAACACTCGCCGTATGTCAGATGTTTCGTATCTGGGAGCGTTCTCAATTTCATCGCGTCCCGCCACCAGTTCGTTGAATCCACAGAATCCAATCGCCGGACGTGCGTGTAGGCTCGCATCGCCCATCCGTGTAGGTGAATGTCTTCCGGGACGCGCTCACACGTCTCACGCACCCACCGCTCTTTCCCGTCCCGAGGTGGCAGCAATCCCAAGCCAAGCCATTGCCCGCGCTCTTGAGACATCGCCACCAAATCATCAAGCAGCCCTGGTGGATCGGTTTCGTGAAACGTCGGGAACCCTCCCGCGAACGCTTCGTAGTTCCGCAGCGACTGCCGCCAATCGCCTGAGATGTTGTCCAGTCCTGCCACCGCGTCCGCATGTCCATCCCACCTCGTGGCCCAGTCGATATAGGCCGACAGTTCGACTTTCTTGCCGCTGCTGAACTCCGAGAACGCACCCGAGTCAATGAGAATCCGCGAGTATGTGGACTGATACGCATCCTGCCACGGGTTGTAGCACGCGAACGACAGCAGCACCGGCATTCCTGATGCGTGCTCCGCCTGCTGCTGCGTGTTCGGACTGGCAAGATAGACTTGCACTTAAATCTCTCCACGCCGACTGACGTACCACAACGCCTCTTGACGCTCGTTGCAGGCTCCGCACTGCCCGCACGGCTGAGGGCCACCTTCGTAGCACGACCATGTAGCCGCAAAATTCACCCCGAGGCGATAACCCTGTGCCGCGACAGCACCCTTGTGCATCTCCAAGAACGGTGCATAGAGGCTGACATGCTGCCAGTCACATTTTCCCACTGCCGAATCAAGCGACTCCACAAACTCTCGTCGGCAGTCCGGGTAAATAGTCCTGTCGCCCGAGTGAGCGGCAAATGCCACGACAGACGCTCCACTTGCAATCGCATGTCCGACTGCGATGCTGAGCATTATCATGTTCCTGTTTGGGATGACTGTTGCCTTCATAGACTCGTCCGTGAAACTCCCGTGAGGAACAGCGACATCCCGGTTCATTTGGCAACTCTTGCCTGCGATCAGTGACGCAATCGCCGAGACGTTGGCCACCTCAATAGGGAAATGATTGGCTGTGGCGTACTTGCTCGCGTATTCCAGTTCGATGCGATGACGTTGCCCATAGTCGAAGGCCAACGCGGCAACCTCATATCCCTTTTCTCGCATCCAGTGCAGAAGCACCGCCGAATCCATCCCTCCAGAAAACAACACGACACATTTCATAATTCCTCCGTCACGTTCACTCGAATGGTTACTTGCTTGGACATGCTCTCCCTCTTTCCTGAAACAGAACCTCAGAACTAAACCTCAAACGGACATTCCTCTGAGGGATTCAGCACCACGTCTTTCGGTACTGGGTGACGCCGAGCGTAGGGCGCTCCCAAGTGAAGAATCCCAGTCGGATTCAATCCGAGTCGCTTCATTCGTTGACGTCGCCGCCATTCTTCTCTGAGGAGAAACAGGTATTTGGAACCCTGTCCGTACTCGGCCACCCGCTTGCCGGTAGCCAGCAACTCCTCGTCTGTGAGATTGTGAATGTCTGGCGTGTTGCGCCACGTTGGTATCCGCTTGCCGTTCACGTCGGTGCGCTTGCGGCGTTTTCTTTTCTTGGACGGTTTCGAGTACCACGGTTGAACTCTTCCGTACCGCGTTCGATTGTTTGCTCGCGCCCACTCGTCTCTTGGCATCGTCTCCCTCCTGAAGCAACCAAAGACTCTCGTAGTCCCCCCTGTCCCATGATTCTTTAACGACGCCGCACACTGCTATTCTCCCACGTCGGTTCGATTGTCTTTTGAACAACCTGTGTACGGACTTTTATTGTCCGGCGAGGCACTCCGGCCATCGCTACCCAATTATCCCACTGAGTGACACAACCTCAGAGAAGTCTCTTAACCTCTCCGCAATTGCCGGTTGGCCTGACGGCCTCGCGTTAGTCGGCGGTCTTCAGTCCGCTTCGCACCTGTTAGGCCGAGAACCACGATGCAACTAGCTCCTTGTCACAGGTTTGAAAGCTGTCGTCGTTCTCGGAATGGGATAAAGTCCGGTTGGCTGTGCGTCCCTCTTGGACGGGCCGCAAATCCATTGCTACTTCGGCTTCGTGCCTTGCCGGATTACGTCTCATGCACGTCACCTGCATCCGTCATCAGAACGGAACAGAGTCATCGTCTGGGAAGTAATCCGCCGTCTTCCGCTCCGGCACGTCCTGGGATTCTTCTCCGGTGTTCTTCCACTGAGGCTCACGAGAGCCGCCGCCGTCATTCTTGGAGCCGAGGAACTGCATGGATTCGCATATAACATGGAGCTTGGAACGCTTGGCACCGGTGTCCCTGTCTTCCCACGTATCGAGCTTCAGCCGTCCCTCAATGAACACCGGCTTGCCTTTGGACAGGTACTGCTCTGCGAGTTCCGCCGTCTTGCCGAACATGGTGACTTCGACGAACGTCACTTCCTCTTTTTTCTGCTGACTGCTCTTGTCGAACCACGTCCGGTTTACCGCGAGGCTCGTGTTGGCCACGACGGTGCTGCCTGCGTTCTTCAGTTCCACGTCGCGTGTCAAGTTCCCAATCAAAAAAACTTTGTTCAGAGACGCCATTTACTTCTCCTGTTCCAGATACCCACGCTTTGAACCCGTGTAGAAACTCCGCT
>ERZ650311.108-NODE-108-length-51931-cov-9.441958_pt1 | contig 51931 bp, 37 predicted proteins | sample MGYA00376247_ERZ650311 | MGnify/ENA primary metagenome ERZ650311 (study PRJEB26733, sample SAMN07839324) | wastewater metagenome | biome: small river; feature: stream; material: water | place: USA: North Carolina | collected 2016-07-28 ... | reverse complement strand
GAGCAGTTGATGCATTTCCCTGGGGGTCAAGATCGATGACTAAAACCTTCATGTTCTTGGAGGCCAACGCGGCTGCCAGATTTACTGCCGTAGTTGTCTTACCAACGCCGCCTTTTTGGTTGGAAATGGTGATAATTCTTGTCTTCCAAGGGGGAGTTAGAACTGTTGCTGCCACCCGTTTGGCACGCTCATTGTTTTGCGTTAGTTCGTTGAGTATGGGGGTTGCATCCCGCTCACTGCTCAAATTTTACTCCAAATGTTTCACGTGAAACTACTAAATAAAAACTCAAATAATAAGCTTAAAGTAAAATAGAGTCAATAAATGATATTTGTCTAATATATTCTTGACATCTTAATTGAGCAAAAAATATGTACATAAAATTGTGGATAACATGGGATAAACTGTGTGTCGTATGTGTATATCCACATGCTAGATAAAGAAGTTAAACAAAAATACTGCTAACTTTAGCCAATAATATGATTGACTTTCTCGCATTTTTCTGATATACTTTCCAATGCATAGAGCGAGGAGGATATATCGTGCAGCATTCTTCTCCACCCCGCCCAGGTAGTACTAGGCGGCTATGTAAAAAAATCGGGAAAAAATCATCCCGGTTCAAAAGTCCGACGATTCCACCCCCCCCCGCCGTCCGATTTGAGCGGTATCTGCCCTGTGGTCAGCAGGTAGTGTCGCTGGATGTCAGGTAGTGTCGCTGGATGTAGGGGACTGGTCGAATCCGCGTAAAGATCCGAGAGTCGTTCAATCGAATTGAACGGCTGGTTTCGATGCGCGTCCGCTGCAGGTTAGTGGTCAACGCGTCATGAAAAAGTTCGGTCAGCAAGAATCCCGCCTCCATCCCGCGCCCGTCCTCATCATGGCCGTGGCGGTTTTCCTGTCGTCGTTCGCTGCACAGGCGGCGACAGTCACGGGTTTTTCGGACCTCGTCACGCGGTTACAGGTCGGGGTTCCGGCCGATCACGAGATCAAGTTCGTAAGCCCGAGCGGTATCGGCGCACCTACGGATACCGTGACCCTGGCACTTCAGTCCGATTATGACCTGACGGCGGTCGACTTCAACGACATCGATCTGGGGTTCGATAGCGATGCCACCCCGGGCGATTGTGCCGGCACGTTTACCGAAAAGACGCTGGCTGCGACCGCGGGTTCCAGTCCGGTATGGGGGGCCGCCGTTTCCGGTCAGACCCTGACCCTCACGCCCCCTACGGATGCGGGGGTCGGAGAAATCCCGGCCGGCAGCTGCCTCCGCGTCCGGGTCGGCAAGAATGCCACGTTCGGAGCGGCGTCGCCTTCGGCCAATCATCAGATCGTAAATCCGACGGGAGCCTTCTTCCATACGCTGACCATCGGCGGGGGATTCGGTGATACGGGGGTGGCGCAACTTCTCAATAACGACAGCGATCAGGTGGTGGTCACGGCTTCCGTCGGAGGTGGAGGCGGTGCGGGCGGCGGAGGGGGGCCAGTCGCCCCGACGATCATGAATGTCCGCTCGCTGAACGTCACGGAAACCGGTGCCGACATCCTTTGGGATACCGACGTCTCCTCCTCAAGCGCCGTCGATCATGGGACGACGACGGCTTATGGCACGACCGCGACCGGCGCCAGTGCCTTCAATCACAGCGTCCATTTGAACGGGCTCACGGCCGGCACGACCTATCACTTCCGCGTCCGTTCGACGGCTTCCGGCGCTCCGGAAGCGGTTTCCGGCGACTTCACCTTCACGACGCCCGACACGACGGCTCCTGTCATCGGCAACATCCAGGCTATCGACATCACCGGCAGCGGAGCGCGCATCACCTGGGATACGGACGAGGATGCGACTTCACGTGTCGCGTATGGCCTGGCCGAACCTTTCAGCCTGAACTCGACCGGACCCGGGCTGACGAACGCGCACGATGTCGTCCTTTCCGGGTTGACGCCGGCCACGACCTACTACTATCGCGTCACTTCCGTCGATGCCGCCGGCAATTCCTCCACCTCCGTCCTTTTCAGCTTCACCACGCTGGACACGATTCCCCCAGCCATCAGCGGCATCTTCGTTGATGCCATCGGTCAGGATTCCGCGCGGGTGAACTGGGTGACGGACGAGCTTGCCACCGCGCGCATCCGCTATGGGCTCACGACGTCGTACGGGTCTATCGTCGAGAACGCGAACCTCGTGGCCAACCATCAAGGGACGCTTGTCGGGCTCGCGCCGGGCATCTCCTATCACTTCAGCGTCAGTTCTTATGACGCTTCCGGGAATGGGGCCACATCGACCGACCAGGTCTTCACGACGCTTCCCGATACCACCCCGCCAGCCAACGTCACGGACTTCGCCGCCGCTTCCGGCGATCGCCAGATCACGCTCAGTTGGTCCAATCCGACCGATGCGGATTTCTCTGGCGTGAGGATCCGCAGGAGCGTCACGGGTTTCCCGACCACGCCGTCTTCCGGCACGGCCGTCTATGACGGCGTCGGTACGTCCGTGGTCGACACGAACCTCCTGAACGGTACTACCTATTACTACACGGCTTTCGCCTACGACGCTTCCGGGAACTTCGCTTCCGGCGCGGTGAATAGCGGCACGCCACAGGCCCCGATCCTTCCGCCGCCCGTCTGCGGTGACGGGGTCTGCACTCTTCCGGAAGATGCGGCATCCTGCCCTGCGGACTGCACTCCGCCCGGGCCGATCTGCGGGAACGCAGTCTGCGAGAACGGGGAAACATCCGCCAGCTGTCCGGTCGATTGCCCGGCCGTCACTCCGCCCATCATCATCCCTCCCACGACGGCTACCGCGCACCTCGACCCGAAACTCGTCCGTTACTTCGCGATCGAACGGCTCATCCGCCTCGAACCCGACTCCGGCGGATTCTATCGGATCCTGCCGGGGCGGTCGCTCTCGGTCGGCATTCCGGAGCCCGCCCTTCCGCAACCGGCGGCGTCCATCACCCTCACCTTCAACGGCAACTCCTACCTCTTCACCCCTCCATCGCCCGGGGTGGTCGACCCGCAGTACTGGTCCGATGTCTCAGCACCTCTCCAGACGGGTCTCGCCAGCGGTTCCATCACGCTCACATATAAGGATGGCACGAGTGAGACGCTGCCGTTCGACGTGAAAGTCGAGCCGTACGGGCAAGTCTATGCGATCCGATCCGGGACGCGTGTTCCGATCGATGGAGCCATGATCCTTCTTCAAAAAGAACTCAGTCCCTGGGTCGATTGGGACGGGTCTCCGTATCGGCAGGCCAACCCGGTCTCCACCGATACGGAAGGCCGTTACGGGTATATGGCACCCACCGGGCGTTACCGGATCTCGGTGCGGAAGAACGGTTACCGACCGGTGGAAACGCCGCCGATCGATCTCACGACGCAGGTCGTCGCGCAGGACATCGAACTGGTCGAGATTCCGCCCGCCGTGACCGAGCTCATCGTCCCCGGGGTACCCATCACGGAAAACATCGGGAATGTCGCGAGGGGGCTGGGCGCGCAGGGGGCGTACATCACGAAAGTCGTCCGCAACGAGGTCATCGAGAATCCGACCGTCAAATCCGCCGCGACGCAGGTCGTCGCGCCGGCCGCCGCCGTCGTCAGCGTGACGGTGCTCGTGACCGCCACCCAAGTCGGCAGCCTGCTCGACTACCTCTACTTCCTCGTGACGCAGCCGATCCTCCTTTTAGGGAGACGCAGGAGAAAGGAGTTCGGCGTCATCTATAACGCGCTCACGAAACGGCCTATCGATCTGGCGGTCATCCGCCTGATCAGGACGTCGAACGGCAAGCTGGTGCGGACGCTGGTGACGGACCGGCAAGGCCGGTATGCCTTCCTGGTCGAACCGGGAGAGTATCGGATCGAAGTCTCGAAGCCGTCATACGTCTTCCCGACGCATGTCCTTCGGGATCGGAAGGAGGATGCGCGCTACTTGGACCTGTATCACGGGGAACCGCTCAGGGTCGGGGAGAAGGGCGCGACCATCACCGCGAATATCCCGATCGATCCTCTCGATGCCTCGAAAACGGCCCGACAATTGGTCTGGGAAGAGATCGGAAGGCGTTTCCAGGACGTCATGTCGGCTTCGAGCGCCGTCTTCACGCTGGTGGCCGCCCTCCTTTACCGACAGCCGTACCTGTATGGGCTGCTCGCCATCCAGACGGCGCTCCTGTTCCTCTTCCGCCGACTGGCGCGCCCGCCTCGTCCGAAGAGCTGGGGGATCGTCTATGACAAGCGCACGAAGAAACCGATCCCGTTCGCGGTCGCCCGCGTCGTCGAGACGCGCTACAGCAAGGTGCTCGAGTCCCGCGTGACGGACGGAGCCGGGCGATACAACTTCCTGGTAGGAAATGAGAAATACGTGGTCACGGTCGAGAAGCCGGGTTACATGACGATGAAGACGGATGAGATCGACCTGACGGTGGCAGGAAAGGAAGGGGGAGGGGTCGTCGATAAGGATATCGGCTTGACGGAAATCGAGAAGAAAGGATCGCCAAGTCCGGAATCCCCATGATTCCGGCATCCGGTTCGGCCTCACATCCCGCCGCTTGGAACCCGCTGCACGGGTCCCGTGCGAGAGAAGCGAGCCGAACCGGGTGCACACGCATCCGGAACTGAAAGCACGTATGAACGACGCGAACCACAATCTTTCGCGCGCGGCCGCTCGGTGCCGCGTCTCACGGACGGTCATTCGGACCGCCTCGCTCTTGATGTCGCTCATCGTGGTTTTTGGCGCTTCCGCGCCGGCCTTTGCCGCCTCGACCATCCCCAAGATCCTCAACTACCAAGCCCGCATCACCGACAACCTCGGCGTGCCGGTGGCTGACGGAAGTTTGAATGTCACGATCCTGCTGTATACCACCTCGACCGGTTCCAGCTGCGTCTACGCCCTGCGCGGCTCCTGCGGCACCCCGACGGCCAAGACCGTGACGGTCACGAACGGCGTCTTCTCCACCCTGATCGGTGACACGGGCTCCGGCGACAACGCCATTCCTGACGCGCTTTTCGATAACAGCGCGGTCTACCTCGGTATCGCTATCGGAAGCGATCCGGAAATGACGCCGCGCAAGCAGTTCTCCGCGGCGGCATACGCCTTCAACGCCGACCGCCTCGACGATCTCGACACCTCCAACGCCGGAGGCACCTCCGCATACGTGCCGGTCACGGACTCGAGCGGTAATCTCAAGATCACCGGACGAGGGGTCTTTGCAGCGCAGAACGACAGCCCGAGCGCGAACCTTTTCCAGGTGCAGAACGCGAGCGATTCCTTGCGCTACCTCACCGTCAGCTCGACCTCCACGAACATCAACGGCGTCTTGAATGCGACGGGGCTCATCACCGGTTATGCCGGCATGCATCTCGATTCCTCCACCAGCGACCTCGTCGGTCCCGAGTTGGATTATGTCGGACGTAACGGCCAGTGGTTCACCGGTATCGATGTCGCCAATCCGACGCCTTCAAGGGACTACGTCCTTGCCGGCCAGCGCATCGCTTATTCCTGCGAGGACGCCGTCGTCAACGGCACGACGACCATCACGAGCGCGGCAGAGTGCGGTTTCGGCTCCAACGTCGTCGGCGCGACCATCACCGGTACCAACATCCCTCCGGGCACCACCATCGCCTCGGTCTCCAGCCCGACCAGCGCTACCATGTCGGCGGCAGCGACCGGTTCCGGCACCATCCGCGCCACCATCACGACGGCGAACACCAGCGACATCATCTACCTGAAGCATCGGGGCGGGCTTTCTCCCACCATCGGCCTCGGCGTGACGCCGCCGGATGGAAACTACCGTGTCGAGGTCTCCGGTGCCGATGCCGAAACCACGATGGGCGGCCTCAGCGTCCGCGTCGGCCCCTCCCAGACCGCCAAAGCGTTCACGGTCCACGATTCGAGCCCGACGGATCTCTTCTGGGTCCTGAAGAACGGGCATCTGGTCGGTAAGGACCCGCTCACGATCGATGGTCCGTCCTCGACAGCGGTCCTGAACCTCATGAACTCGGCCGAGTCCCACAGCTACGGGTTCACTTTCGGGGGTCCGCATACGGGCGCGAATGCCATGGTTTTCAAGGACAACACGAATGCCATCAACGCGCTGGAAGTCACGACGGCCGGTCAGGTCTACGCGCTCCAGGCGTTCCAGGCGGACAGCAGCGCGGTCATCGTCGGAACCCTGACCTCCGGCAACTCGAAGTTCAACGTGGACGCGAACGGCAACCTGACCAAGATCAATAACGTCGCTTATTCCTGGCCCGCGAGCCAAGGCGGCGCTTCGACCGTCCTCCAGAACGACGGCTCCGGCAACCTGACATGGGCGACCGTCTCCGGTGGTTCCACCAACCTCCAGCAGGCTTACGGCGCCGCCACTTCCACCACCGAGCTGACGACCAACGCCTCGCAGGGAGCGCTGACGGTGGCCGACACCCTGAGCGGCTCCGGGAACATCTTCGAGGTGCAGGACCTGACGAACATCTCGACAGGCGCCTACAGTCAGAGGTATTTCACCGTCAGCTCGACGAGCACGAACATCGCGTACAATGCTGATACGACGCAGACCGCGGCGGCGCTCACCGTGAACGGGCTCACGACCGGTACCGGGCTTTCGATCGCTTCCACGGGTACGGGTCTCACGACCGGCAGCCTGCTCAACCTTTCGTCCGCGACGACCGGCACGGTCGCGACCAACGGCATCGTTTCCTTGAACGCAACGGGTAACTTCTCATCGAACGGCAACATCGGTCTGTTGAACGTGGCGGCCAATACCACCACTTCCGGCACGCTCTTCTCGCTTTCCGGCAACGCCATGACGAGCGGGGTGTTGATGGCAGCTTCGGCCACGTCCATGACGAACGGGCAGGTGTTGCGCATCACGGCGGGCGGCAACCTCACGACCGGCAGCGCCATCTTCGTCACGACCCCGACGACCGGACAGCTTGCCGCGAACGGCGTGGTATCGATCAACGGCACGGGGAACTACACGTCGAACGCGAATACCGGCTTGCTGAACGTCGTCGCCACGAACAGTACGGCGGGTACGGTGGCGAACTTCGTCGATGATGCCGCCGCGTTTACGGGAACGGTCGTCAATATCTCTGCCGCCAACCTCTCGACGGGAACGGCGCTCAGTCTTACGGGCGGCGCGGCGGCTCTCACCACGGGCAGTGTTCTCCGCGTCACGGGTCCTAGCAGCACCTCCAACGTCAACACGAACGGTGTCGTCCAGATCACCGCGGCCGGCAACTACAGCAGCACGTCGGGCGGATCGCTTCTCAACGTCACGGCCAACTCCACGACAGCCGGCACGCTCCAGACGATTTCGGGCACCGCCCTCACGACTGGCGTCGGTTTGGCGATTACCGGTGGCGCAGCCAGCACGTTCACGACTGGCAGCCTTCTGCGCGTCACGGGGCCGAGCGGTACTTCCGGAATCGATACGAACGGAGTCGTCCAGATCACCGCGGCCGGCAACTACACCAGCGCCAACGGCGGCGCGCTCCTTAACGTCTCAGCCAACTCCACGACGGCCGGCACGGTCGCGAGTATCACGGGCAATGCCGTCACGAGCGGCAGCATCTTCTCGGTCTCTGGAGGCGATCTCGACAATAATGGCACGCTGATCAGCGCTTCGAGCACGGCCGGCGGCGGCGGCAACAACCAAGGGTTGATCCGCCTGCAGGCCAACGTCCGGCGCGCGCCGAGCAGCAGCACTCCGGACCAGAACGTGGCCGGGATGAAAATCAAGCTGAACGACATCAGCGCCAGCGCGCTCAGCGGTACCGGAGCCGTCTCCGGTTATGGGCTGGAAATCACCTCGAACTCCTTCCATGCCACCGGGCATCGCCAATACGGCTTCAACGCGGATCTGTTGCAAAATGACGGATCGCCCACGGACAACACGTGGGAGGCCCTCTTCCGGGCGGTGAACTCCGACACGGCCACCGGCAACCAGATCACCGTCACCGACGGCTTCGTGGCAGACAACTTCGCGAACGTGACCGGCATGACCAACGGCTTCGCCGTCCGCCCGACGAACGGCACCATCACGAACGGCTTCGCGATCGGCAGCACGGGTACGGTCACGAACGGCATCAACTTCAGTGCCGGTGCTTCCGTCGTGACGAACGACTTCGTCATGCAGAACGGCGAGACGATCGAGAACAACACGAACGGCAACATCAACTTCACCGACGGCACCAACCTGCTGGCCTCGATCCTCGATAACGGCACGACCGGCAGCCTCGGCATCAACACGACCGCCCCGAGCGCCGAGCTTGATGTCCGCGACGCCCTGCCGTCTCCGACCACGGACATCTTCCATGTGTCCAACTTCAACGACTCGAGTCGCTACCTGACGGTCAGCTCCACGAGCACCCTGATCGGAAACCTGATCAGCGGATACGGCGTCGGCATCGGGACCGGATCGCCTAAGGCCGCGCTGGACCTCCGAGACGCTTCACCGTCCCCGACCACCGACATCTTCCATATCACCAACTTCAACGACTCGAGCCGTTACCTGACGGTCAGCTCCACGTCGACGCTGCTCGGCGGCGTGCTCAGCACCTATAACGTAGGCATCGGTACGATCGCCCCGACGTTCCGTCTCCACGTGGCGTCTTCGAACGGGACGGCGGACGGATTGATGGTCGAAAACACGAGCAGCGGGGACGCGGCCGTCAGCTTCAGGACCGGTTCGACCACCCGCTTCACGATGGGCGTCGATGCCTCGGACAACAACTTCAAGATCCAGCCGAGGACATCCGTCGATGTCGTGACCGGGGCGACGGTCGATCCGACCAACGGCTTCAACATGGAATCCGGCGGCAACGTCTGTATCGGCCTTGGCGTATGCTCCGGCAACGCTCCGACCACCGGCCCTATCCTCCAGGTGCTCTTCACCAATGACGAAGTCCTTCGCGTGAACCGCGACGGCACGGATGGGGACTATGTCACCTTCTACAATGACGGGGTATTCGAGGGCAGCATTTCCGGCACCGGCGGCACGGTCTCGTATAACGCGTTCACCGGTTCCCACAACTCCTGGCCGCTGGCGCCGATTCCTCGCAACAGGCTCGTCCGTAACGTCGGCATCCATGTCCGTGTGGGCGATCCCGTCAACGGCGAACCCACCTATGACGTCGAAGAGACGACGACGGCAAACGATCCCGCGGTCTTCGGGACGATGGTCGGACTCCGCGAACCCTCCCGCGCCCCAAACCCGAGCTCCGACCCTTACATGGTGAGCGCCGCGGGTAACGGCGAAGCGTGGGTCGTCGAAAACGGCAGCGGGAACATCCTCCCTGGCGACGCGCTGATTTCTTCTGACGTGAAAGGGCATGCCATGAAGGATCCGGGGACGTTCGCCGTCAGTCACGTCTTCGCGAAGGCCGCCGAAGCCATCGACTGGGCAGCGGTGACGGATGTCGACCCGGCGTCCGGCCGAAAGGTGAAGTCGATTTCCGTCCTCTACACGCTCACGAACGGCGTCGCGATCGGTACCGACGGCACGATGTCGGTCTTCAATGACGATTTTGCCTTCGCGCCGCCGGCATACGCGACGGCCCTGAAGACCGGCGTCGCCAGCCATGAGCTCTCCTTCACCGGTTCGGCCTGGGACTCCGCCTCCTCGACCGCCGTCTCCCGCAAGATCTCCGTGGGCAACGATATCAGCGGCAAGGATGCCTACCAGCTCGCGTTCCGCAACCAGGACGGCAACCTGCTCGCCTCCCTCAACCAGAACGGCGACTTCTCCATCGCGGGCGCGCTTTCCGTCAACGGCGGGTTCGACTACGCGGAGCAGTTCCCGGCGACGCCGGACTTGGATGCAGGCGACATCGTCATGGTCGATCCGTCCAACTCCACCGGGTACGGGGTGAAGAAGTCCGACGGCCCCTACGAGAACTCCATCGTCGGCGTCATCTCCACCAAACCGGGATTCCTGACCGGAAGGTCGGGCGAACATGTCCAGCCTGTCGCATTGTCCGGCCGCGTCCCGGTCAAAGTCAGCGGGGAGAACGGTCTTATCAAGCCCGGCGATCCGATCACTTCCAGCTCGAAGCCTGGTGTCGGCATGAAAGCCGGCGAAGCCGGACGTGTCGTCGGTATCGCCCTCCAAGCATTTGATGGCGCGCGCGCCAGCGATCAAGGCACTGTCCTCATGTTCGTCAATCCTTCCTGGTGGAACGGACCAATGGCGACCGGGAGCGCTGCCGCTACCGCCGGCCTCTCCATCTCCAAGGAATCGCTCCTTGATTTCAAAGGATCGACGCTGACCGGGGTAGCATCGATCGTTTCCGTCGGCGGAAACTGGAGCGTGACGGCGGACGGGTACCTGACGGCCGTGAAGGTCGAAGCCAAGGAAGTCGAGACGGCGAAGCTTACCCTGAAAGCGAATACCGGCGACCCGGAGCGCGTCGTCGGCGTCGGTCGCCTCCGTGCGGGATATGACGCGGTCCTCATTCAGAATCCGAACGTCAAAGAGGACTCGATCATCGCCGTGACGTTCGAGGGGAACCCGGGTTCCAGCTGGTGGATCGGCGAAAAGCAGTCCGGTCAGTTCCTGCTGAAACTGGCCGCGCCCGCGATCGGCGATATCCCTTTCACTTACTGGATCGTTCCTGTAGACGGGATCCTCGACCCGGCGAGCATCGCCGCATCCGGTACCGGTACGCAACAGGTGGCGACACCGCCGGTGACGGATTCCGGCACCACCTCACCGGTCGATTCCGGTACCAGTACGCCTTGACGTGACACGCAACTATGAAGAGTCGATACGCGCAATCCATCGCCCGAATCGGGTGGCTCATCCCGGCCCTGCTTCTCGCCGCGCCGTTCTCCGGTGAGGCCCAGGTAATGACATCCACGAACTACAGGATCCCTTTCGACGCCTTTTCCGACGGGGGCGGGCGTGGGACCTCCTCCGGGTTCATCGTGGAGGACACGATTACCGAACAGGCGTCTCCCTCCGGGGAAGGCCTCACCAGCACGAATTTCCGGGCCTGCGTCGGCTACGAGTGCTTGAAGGAGGCCCCGTTCATGACGGTGACGCTGGCTGTACAATCATCCCCTTGCTCGGCAACGAGCTCTTCCGCTCCACCGTATGCGGCCTCGCTCGGTACGCTGACGCCGTCCTCCGTCTCGACCTCCGCTGACCGGATCTGCGTCCGGGTCTCATCGAACACGGCGACGAGCGTGATCGTCGAAGGATCGAGCACCAATACCGGACTGGCTTCGGTCTCGACTCCATCAGACAAGATCGCTTCGACCACGGCCACGCTGACCCCGGGCGTCAGCGGCTATGGCTACTGCAGTTCGAACGCGCAGAACGGGTTCACGGCGAGCGCGCCGTTCAACGGCAGCTGCGACCTTGCCACGAACCACTCCGTCGGAGGCATGACCGCCGCGCGGCAGGCGATCTGGACGGCATCCGGACCGATCACGAACGCCTTCGGCGAGCTGCTGACGAAGGCCTCCATCTCGACCACGACCCCGGCGCACGGCGACTATCAAGACACGCTGACGCTGACCGTGACAGGCACGTACTAGAACGATTCTCCGACCCCTCCACGCAGGAGGGGGTCCGGGGAGAGGAACGGACATCATCCGGTCCTCTCCCCGGCCGCTAAGGCCGGAGCTAAAGGTCGACGGCGCTACCCTATATTAAGTGGCGCCAGGTTCCTGCGGGATCGCTCTTTCCCCTGCATGCGTAGGGTGAAAGCTCCTCGCTCTCCTCCCTTGTTTCAAGGGGAAGGTGCGGGCCCTGCAGAAACGGAAGTGGAATACGGATTAAATCAAACCAAACATATGCGAAAAACCTTCAGGCGACTCGCTGCCGGCCTGACGGCAACCGCGACGCTGAGCTCCATGCTCCTTGCCGGAGCCCCGGCACATGCCGCCCAGCCGACGAGCACCAAAGATACGCTCACGAGGCAAGCCATCAATGCGACGTCGACCCATACGCTCGTCTCGACGCTCCCGTCGTTCAGCACCAACTCCACGATCGTCTTCGATTACGGCACCTCCGGGTTCACCTTGTTCGACAGCTCGCCCTCCGGCTCCTGCGGATCAGGAACCTGCACGGCCACGACGACAGGGACTTCGACGACCGTCCTTTGCACCTCAGGTCCTTGCAGCGGCGCGATCAGTTATACCTTCGCCGGCGTCAATCCTTCATCGGCCGGATCGAAGACGATCTCCATCACGAGTTCGGACGCTTCCGGCATCTCCGGATCCTTCGCCGTCCCGATCACTGATTCCGACCAAGTGACCGTCACGGCTGCCGTCAACGCCTCGATCACGTTCGATATCGATACGGCGACGACCGACACCAATTCGAACGCTCCGTATTCGGTCGCGCTGGGAACCCTGACGACCGGCGCCGTGAGCGGTTCCAACGAGTCGTCGATCAACAGCATCTGGCTCGACCTCGATACCAACGCTTCCGGCGGGGCCGTCGTCACCGTCAGTTCGACCAACTCGTCGCTGAAGTCGACCTCGACCCCGGCGGACACCATCCCGTCGGCCAACGGCACGATGGCTGCCGGAACGGCCAACTATGGGCTGTGCATCAAGTCCATCACCCAGACGACGGGCACGTTGGCGAAGGTCGCCCCGTTCAACGGCGCGACCTGCACGAGCACGCCTGCCGGCAACGTCGTCGGCGGACTCACGGGATCGGCTCAGGATATCCTGAACACGAGCAACGTCGCGATCGCCGCCGGACGCGCGGAAATCATGGTCGATGCCGCCATCAACGGCACCACCAACGCGCACTCGGATTACACCGACACGCTGAAGTTCATCGCGACCGGCACGTTCTGAACCGCGACCTTGCGCGTACCCTTCCCGTCCTCGGACGGGCCCGGGGCCAGGCCCCTCCTCAGGAGAGGGGAGGCCAGGCCTAGGGAATGCCTTCATCGAAAGATTCACTACCGACTCCTATGTCCAGCCGTCGTCCGACCCCAGTCATGAAACGCGTCGTTATCGGTATTGCCGCCGTTTTCCTTCCGCTCTTTTTCCCGCATGTCGGCCATGCGATGACGATCTCGCCCCCGGTGCTGGACTTCACCCTCAACCCCGGCGATACCGTCTCCGATGTCGTGCAGGTCTATAACGAAGAGGAGGTGCCGTTCAAGATCACGCCGGAGGTCGTCAACTTCTACGGGAAATCCGGAGACGAAACGAGCGGAACGCCGGAATTCTATCCGGCGAAAGAGACGCGTAACGGCTATGAGCTCGCTCCCTGGATCGCTCTCATGAGCGGCGAACAGATCGCGAGCCCGAAAGCGCGCATCGATTACCCGATCAGCATCAGCGTCCCGAAGGATGCCCAGCCAGGCAGCCACTTCGGGGCGGTGCAGATCTTGGCGAGCGACCCCAAGGGGGAACCCGGCGCCGGGAATGTCGGCATCAACCGCGGAGCCAGCGTCCTCGTCTTCGTCCGCGTCAACGGAGTCGCCCGGGACGAGATGACGGTCTCGCGGTTCGGCGGCGACAGGAACATCTACCCGCATCTGCCCGTCGCGTTCGACATCCGACTGGACAACACCGGCAACACGCATCTGCGCCCGACCGGCGACGTCTTCATCAAGGACATGCTCGGTCGCCAAGTGGCGGCGCTGCCGGTCAATCCTGGCCCGGATTTCCGGACGGTCCTTCCGGGCTCGGCCCGAAGGTTCGCTGCGAGCTGGTTCAAGAAGAAACTGCCGGACAGCGCCGGGGAATATCAGCGTCAAATCAAGAACTTCGGATTCGGGAGATACGACGCCACGCTTGTCATGGATTACGGACCGGATAACCGTATCCTGACGGCGGAATACTCGTTCTGGGTCCTGCCCTGGCTGGCTATCGCGACGATCACGGCAAGCGCGATCGTATCGGCGATTCTCTTGGCGTACGGGATCAAACGGTATAACCGTCTTGTCATCCGACGCCATGAGGCGATGATGAGCCAATCGAAAAAGTGAAACCATGAGACGCATCATTCAACGGATCGCCGCGCTCGCATCGATAGCTTGGATCTTCCTGCCGGGCGCGGCTTCGGCATTGACGTACGGCCCCCCGAGCCTCGACCTCAAAGCGGACCCGGGCCAGGTCCTGAAGGAAACCCTGTCGTTGAAGAACGAGACTTCCGAGCCGCTGACAGTCACGGCCGAAGCGATGAATTTCGAGGGCATCCCCGGGGATGAGACCAGCGGAGTCCCGCAGTTCAGCCCTGTCGGCCAATCCGTCGAAGGGCGCGAACTTGCCTCTTGGATGGAGTTTCCAGACGGCAAAATCGTCCTGGCTCCTGGCGCGCAGGACTCTCTTGACTTCGTCATCCGCGTCCCAGCGGATGCCGAAGCCGGCAGTCGCTTCGGCGCAGTGGCGCTCACGACTTCTTCTTCAGGGACGGGCGGGGGAGTGTCTCTCGTCAACAAGAGCATGTCGCTCGTCTTGTTGGCGGTAAGCGGGGATTCCAAAGAGGAGCTGAAACTTCTCTCGTTCAAGGCCGATCCATCCGTCGCCGGCAGCCTGCCCGTGCGTTTCGAAGCGCGAGTGAGGAACGACGGCGATATCCATGAGAGACCATACGGTGAGGTGATCGTACGGAACCCGTTCGGACGCACGGTCGTCACCCTGCCGTTGAATCGGACCGATAACGTCAGCGTCCTGCCGGGAGGAGCGCGACGCTTGGCGGCGACATGGAGCGGGCGCTCCGGGACGAAAGGGACGCCGACGCTCATCAGGCAGTGGAAGGATTTTGCGGTCGGGCCGTATACCGCGGACATCGTACTCAGGTACGGCGGTCATCAGCAGCTGACAGGTACGGTCCGTTTCTGGATGGTGCCGTGGGCCGCCCTGTCCGTCATGGCATTCGGGATCTTGGCACTGGCGCTCGCTTTGCGCCGCTTCTTCTCCTGGTACCAAGCCAGAGCCAGGCATTCCTGACGTTTCCAGCGGATCTGACGCCTTCTCCTCCAGGAGGCGCATGATCCGGGGGCAACTTCGGAAAACTCGCCCGCCCGGACGGAGCGGAGCGAGAGGTCGGGATAATCAATCTAATCCGTTCAGTATGCTCTTTCCAGGATCGCCGTCGCAACGACCGGCTCCAGGACGCGCGCCCGCCCCTCAGACCGAGGAACCGGAGGGCTGCTATTTCATCGACTTCGGCGCGACGTTCGCCGAAGAGGTGGAGAAGCTCCTCCGTATCCGCAGGCAGGGGATGATGTGCGAGATCGTGTTCTGGCAGGACGTGAACAGCGGCATCTGATCTCAGAGGGCCGTCCCGGGCTCCATGCTCGTCCGGGACGGCCCCTACCCGCTTCCGTGCCCGGCCGCCCGGGGCGGCCCGTGCCTGATGCGTGCTATACTGAAGACGATACGCTCGTCTAATTTTTCCTTTTGAAGATATGTTCGAACACCCGCCCGTATTCGCGGGGGAGACGGAAGAGAAGCTCATGTCCCCGTCCGAGGGGAAGAAACTGGCGGTTTTCGCTGATGCAATCGCGCGTTGGACGATCTACATCGCGCTTCTCGTCTTTCCGCTGCTGTACCATCCGGGACTCGTCGATTCGCTCGAACTGCCCAAACAGGCATTGTTGATCGTCGTGACGTCCATCGTTTCGGTCGCTTGGCTCGGCAAGATGCTGGTATCGCGCCGCATCGAGTTCCGCCGATCCGTCGTGCACCTCCTGGTCCTGACGTACCTCGCGGCCTATGCCGCGTCCGCGTGGGTATCGCAGAGCAGGTACCTCAGCTTGGTCGGCGATTTCGGCCAGGAACACTCTGGCTTCGTCACGCTTCTTTGCTTCGCGCTGCTGTACCTGGCAAGCGTGAACGTGCTGCGCGACGCCAAGGATGTCCGGAAAGCGATCGGTTGGATGCTCGCCGGAACGCTTTTGGCGCTCGCCCAGGCCTTCCTCTACGCGATGAACATCAAGGTGCTGCCCGGCATCGGCGGCGTCTCTTATAACCTGGTCGGCACCAGCAACGCGCTCGGCATCTATGCCGCCGCGTCAGCCTCGATGGTGATGGGTCTTTTGCTGATGCCGACGGAAGAGGGTGGTAAGTTCGCCATCGTCCGCAAATCGGCGCTTGGGCTGCTTTTGGCGCTCGCCTCGATTTACGTCGCGACGCAGCGGTACTGGACGCTCTGGGCCGCGCTCATCGTAGGTGCCATGGCGCTCGTGGCCTACGGCATGCTCAAGGCGGACCGCAAGCTGCGCGTCACCATGCTCGCCGTCCCGATGGCCTCGGTCGTCATCGGGGTCTTGTTCATGTTCGTCCGGTTCCCGTTCGGTCTCGGCCTCCCGCCCGAAGTCATGCCTTCGCTCGGCGCCAGCTGGAACATGTCGCGCGAGGCGTTGGCCAGCAAGCCGGTCCTCGGCTCGGGTCCCGGCACGTTCCTGTTCGATTACGCGCGCTTCCGGTCCAAGGACCTGAACGCCACGGATTTCTGGAGCGTCACCTTCGACCGCTCATCCTCCCAACTCCTGACCCTGCTCGCGACCACCGGCATCCTCGGCCTGGCCAGTTACCTGGCGATGCTCTGCTGCCTCGCGGCGTACACGAAGATCAAGCTGTGGCGAGGGCACGACGAATGGCTGACGACCTTGACGGTCTTCGCCGGCTGGTCCGCGCTGTTCGTCGGCAGGATCCTGTACTCCTCGAACATCACGCTGGATTTCGCCTTTTGGATGCTCACGGCGATGCTCGTGACGCTCCAATGGCACGTCAGGTCTGAAGCGCGTTTCGATCGCTCTCCCCGCGCGGCCCTCGGACTCTCCTTCCTGTTCATCGTCGCCGTCATCTTCTCCGTCTCCGGCCTCTACCTGGAAGGCCAACGGCTGGTGGCCGAAATCCGCTACACCGAAGGCGTCACGATCGACGTGACGAAAGAGGGAAACGTCGAGAAGGCCGTACAGAAGCTCACCCGAGCCGCGCAGCTGAATGACCGTAACGACCTCTATTTCCGCGCCCTGTCCCAGGCGCTCGCCGTGTCCGCGAACCAGGCGGCCGCGAAAGGCGGCGGCAAGCTGACGGACGAGCAGGCGCGTGCCATCGCGCTCCTGGCGGCGGATGCCGTCAATAGCGGCAAGCATGCCGTGGACCTCAGTCCTTACAATGTCCAGAACTGGTCGTCGCTCGCCGGCATGTACCGCGACCTCGGGGCCAGCGTGCCCGGCGCCACGGCTGCGGCTCAGGAAGCTTTCGGGAAAGCGGCGGAACTCGACCCCAGCAATCCCGTGCACGTGACGGAGCTCGGAAAGATCTACCTGAACTTGGCGGATGCCGCGCAGGCGAAGATCACGAAAGACACCAAACCGGAGGAGAAAGACGCGATCCAGAAGGACGTGAACGGGAATCTCGACAGGGCTGCGGAGCGATTCGCCAAAGCCGTTTCCCTCAAGGCTGATTACGCGCCCGCGCACTATTGGATCGCCATGCTGCTCGCACGGCAGGGGAAGACCTCCGAAGCCGTCGGCAAGCTGGAGTCGGTCCGCAACTACAATCCGAACGACCTGGGCGTCGGTTTCCAGCTCGGCATCCTCTACTACCAGAACAACCAGAAAGACAAGGCGATCGCCGAACTCGAACGCCTGATCAAGATCGTGCCCCAGTACTCGAACGCGCGCTGGTATCTCGCTTCGATGTACGAGGATAAGGGCGACCTCGACGCGGCCATCGCCCAGATCCAGGAGGTGAAGAAGGGAAATCCGGAAAATCCGGACGTCCAGAAGCGCCTGGACGATCTCCTTGCCAAGAAGAGCGGCGCGACCGCCCCTTCCGGACCGGGACTCCCAGAGCCGCCGAAAGGCACCCCGACGATCAGGTAGGAAGCGCGGGTCCGGAAAACGAAAACGCCCTCTCGTCGAGAGGGCGTTTTTCTTCATCGTGCCGGAGCGATGCCTTTGACGATCTCCTGCATCTCAGGCGTCACCTCGTGGCTATAGTCGTCCTCGTCGGTCGGATAGATCTTGGTGAGGGTGAAGGTCGTGTCTCCGATCTTGAAGTCGAATGCCGTCGCGCAGCCGGACGCGCCGCCGACCAGGTAGCTGACCCCTTCGATCCCGCCGACGGCCTCCTTTTTTGGAGCGAGCGTCACGAGCTTCCCATCCTGGTCGCGAAGTTCCGGACAGTCGTTCTCGGTCCGCTCCTGGGGATCGGGAGCATCCGCGCCGGTCACGAGATCCATCTGGTATTCGCGCACATACGAGTTCCGCAGCACGTACTTCCCGAAATAGAACGATGTCATCGACGGGTCGCTTCCAGGTTCCTGAGGCGTCGTCGGCAGCAGCGGCTTCCCCTCGATAGTCCATTCGGACGAGTAGGGGATCTTGAAGGTAAACTTGGAAAACATCGCGGTCTTCCATTCGATGGAGCCGCCCATCCGTACGGCGTCAGCTGTCGCCGAAGCGTCCTGGTCCTGGGCGCCGCTGTAGAATCTTCCGTCGTAAGCGGCGGTCGGAGTTTTTGGCGTCACCTGATCCGCCGGGCGCACGCCGCAACCGGACGCGCCGAGCATGGCGAAAAGACCGAACATTGCCGGAAGCGCGCGCTTGATAGAAGGTGTACGCATGCGATTGCAAGTGAGGGTTTAACGTGGGCGATGCCCAGTGGGCGTCATCCCGCCATTCTAGGCGCCGCGGGCCTGCCTTTCAAGCCCGGGCTCGCCCGACTTCCGCCTATGTTGACGGGTGGGCGGGCTTCGTGTTAAATATATCACGGTGACGGACGCCCGTGATTCCGGGCTGTTAGCTCAGTTGGTAGAGCGCTTCCATGGCATGGAAGAGGTCAAGAGTTCGAATCTCTTACGGTCCACCATCGCGAACCCGCCTTGAAAGGGCGGGTTTCGCGTTCCCTTGCCTGACGCGGAGCGTCCTGTTACCCTGCCCCTCATGAAACTGCTCATCGTCGCCAATCCGAACGTTTATGAGAATCGGCGCATGTCCGCCGAAGGGCGTAAGCTTGGTCATCGGGTCCTGGTCCGCCGTATCCGCGAAGTCAACTTCGACCTGCGCGGGAAAAAGACCGAAGTCCTGCTCGGCACGAAGTCGCTCGATGCGGTCTGCGACGCCATCTATTTTCGGCATTTCCCGCCCTCCCTCATTCCCGAGGCGCTCTTGATGGCGGAGTGGGCTCGCACGCGCGGCGTGACGATTTTTGAACCGTCGATGGCCGAAGGTCGCTTCGTCCGCAGCAAGGTCTACGATTATTGGAAACTGCTGGACGCCGGGTTGCCGGTGCCGAAAGGTTTTCAGACGCTCAAACTTGAAAAGGCAGGACGTTACCTTAAGGGTCTGGGCTGGCCGGTCGTGGCGAAAGGCATCCACGGCAGCCGCGGCAAGTACGTCTATCTCCTCAACAGCCTGAAGGAGGCCAGGGCCTATCTTACGGACCACCTGGTCGGCTTCTTCACTTTCCAGGAATATCTGGAGATTGAAGCCGAGTACCGGATCATCGTGATCGGGGGCAAGGCGGTCGGCGCCATGCGCAAATACCATGCCGAAGGCGACTTCCGGCACAACATCGCCGTCGGCGCGTCCGGCGAGGCTGCGACCGTGCCTGCGGAGTGGAACCGTCTGGCCGAACGCTCCGCAAAGACGCTCGGATACGGGTTCGCGGGCGTCGACCTTGCCATCGCGGGCAAGAAGCCGTATCTTCTTGAGGTTAATCGTACGCCCGCCTTCGCCGAGTTCGAGAAGGTCACGGGCGTCAACGTCGCTAAACTCTTCCTCCAGCATGTCGCTAAAAATCGGCATCGTCGGGCTGCCTAACGTCGGCAAGTCCACGCTGTTCTCCGCCATCACCAAGAAGCAGGTCGATTGCGCCAACTATCCGTTCTGCACGATCGAGCCGAACGTCGGCGTGGTCGCGGTCCCGGACGAACGCCTCGAAGCGCTCGCCAAGGTTTCCGGCGCCGCCAAGATCGTTCCCGCGATCATCGAGTTCGTGGATATCGCGGGCCTGGTCAAAGGCGCTTCCAAAGGCGAAGGCCTCGGCAACAAGTTCCTGGCCAACATCCGCGAAGTGGACGCCATCGCCCATGTCGTCCGTTGCTTCGAGAACAAGGATGTCCTGCACGTCCACGACAAGGTCGACCCCAAGAGCGACATCGAGATCATCAACCTCGAACTCATCTATGCCGACATGGCGACGGTCGAGAAGCGCCTGGAAGGCGCCCGCCGGCAGATGAAAGGCGGCAAGGACCGTGATACGGAGATTCTCGTCGCCGCGCTCGAAAAGACGTTCGAAGCGCTTCAGAAGGAAGTGCTGGCCAAGGACGTGGAGTTCACCGAGGATGAGCGTCTGGCGATGCGCGACCTCCAGCTGCTCACGATGAAGCCGATGCTGTTCGTGCTGAACGTCGACGAAGCCCAACTGGCTTCCGGTTTCAAGCTCGATTTCCTGAAGCCGGAAGCCCAGCTGCCGATCTCCGTGAAGATCGAATCGGAGATCGCCGTCCTCCCGCCCGAAGAAGCGCGGGAATTCATGTCGACGTACGGCATGTCGGAGTCGGGGCTCGACCGTCTCATCAAAGCCGCGTTCAAGCTGCTCGGGCTGCAGACCTTCCTTACCTCCGGCGTGATCGAGACGCGCGCCTGGACGATCACGCAAGGCACCAAGGCGCCCCAGGCCGCCGGCGTGATCCATACCGATTTCGAGAAGAATTTCATTCGGGTCGAGGTCATCGATTGGAAGGATTTCGTCGAACATGGCGAAGCGGGCGCGCGCGACAAGGGCAAGCTCCGCACGGAAGGCAAGGACTACGTGATGCGCGACGGCGACGTCGTGCACTTCCGGATCGGGCAATAGGACGACATCGCGGGGCAGGGGGCGGGGTTGCGTAATCCCGCCTTTTGGTTATGCTGGGAATACGTCCTTTTGTCGGCGTAGAAAGGAGTCCGCATGAAGAACGCATCGCTCCGATGGGCCTGGCTGGCGCTCGGTTTCTTCGCCGTCGTCTCCGTCGCGACGTGGCATCGGCATGACCACGCCATGTTGTGCTGGAGCTGGGCCGCTTGCGGACTGTGCGTGGCGTGGGTCGCGCTTCTGGCGCTCCGCCTGGGATTGACGCAATGGCTTTTCGTCGGCGCAGGCCTTCTCAATGCCGCAGCCGGCGTCTCGAACGGTCTCGTCATGGCCCTGAACGGCGGCCTCATGCCTTTCGAGGAGATCGCCATGGGGTCCTCGCCGAGGTTCCTCGACTCCGAATCCGACCTGCACGGTCCCGTATGCCGCGTACTGGCAAGGATCGATGATGCCGCTCTCCCGCGCGAAGTCGATCGGGATACGCACTTCAAGGTGCCGCCTCCTCGCATCTTTCATGGCGCGAAAAAGATCGCCGTCTCACCGCCTCGCCTCGCCGCCTTGGACGACCGTCAAGGCATCTTCATCTGCGGAAGGCTGCAGACGTACAGCAAAGGCGACATGATGGGCTTCATCGGCTGCGTCATGCTCGGCATGCCCGGATTCCTCCTTCTCCTGCTGCAAGGTCTTTGGCGGATACTGTTCAGGACGCGCGACGCCCCCACCGGAAGGTGAGGGCGTCTTTTCGTCATGGGTTGTAGCGGAAGCGGAAGATGTCGCGACCGACTTTCTGGTCCGGCCGCTTGTAGGAGAGCCCGGTCGAACTTTTGGCGCCGAGCGCTTCGACGGCTACGGCCGGCAGCAGGCCTTCGGCGCGGAAACCGTAGTCTTCCAATTCGCGGAGGATGTTGGCGTGTTTGGTGCCGAAGACCGGAAAGACGAACACGACCTTGCCTCCGGGCTTCAGGATGCGGCTGAACGCGTTGAACGCGCGCCGGTAGAGCCCCATCAGTTCCAAGTAGGTGAAGTGGATCTTCTGGTCCGATTCGTCTCCTCGGAGCGGAGGGCCGAGGAAGGGCTCGGACACGATGGCGCTGACCGCCCCGTCCGGAAGTTTCGAAGGAAGATCCTTCACGTCGCTCGTGAAGACGTTCAGGTTCACGCCTTGGAAATTGCGTTCGCGCACGATCCACGCGCAGTTGGTCTTGGTGTCGGCGACGGCCTTTTCGCTGATGTCGGAACCGACCAGTTGTCGATAGCCGAGATCGGCCGCTTCGGTCAGGATGGTGCCGGAACCGCAGAAGGCGTCCAGGAGCGGTTCGTCCTTGGGCGCACCGGAAAGATTCACCATCATGCGCGCCAGTTTCGGCGGAAGCATTCCGCTCTTGGCGTCATGGGCCGGGCGTCCGAAATCGCGCGCCGAAAAATCCTCGTACGCCTGCACCGCGACCGTCTTGGCGATGCGGAGGGCGCCTTGGCCGACGATCAGGAGGAGCTCCCCGCCTTTCTCGATGAGCTTGTTCTTGTCGACCTGCACGGACGTCAGAGCCGGGGCGTCGCCAAGTACCGCGCGCACCGACCGCTCGCCTTCCTTGAGGCGCTTCTTGAGCGTGAGCGAAAGGGCCTTGAGGCCGTATTCCATCGAGCGGTACGTCCGGTCCGGTTCGCGGTCGAGCGAATACAGGCTCAGTCCGAAATCAAGCGAAGTCCCGCCCAGGTTGTTCAGGACGTTGAAGAGATCGTCCTCCAGGCTCTTGGTGCTGATGCCGAGCACCTCGGCCATCTTGATGGAGCCGCCGAGCGTGTGGAAGAACTCCGTATCGAGCGGCTTCTGCGTTTCGGCGATCAGGATGGAAGCGGAGTAGAGCGCGGTCTTCGGCTCGAAACCGACCTCGGCCGCCTTCAGGGCGGCGAGCAGTTCGGCGGTGGAAAGCGCGGATTCGCGTCCGAGGACGAAAGCGTACTTCATAGGAGGACTTATCCTACATGATAACAGTCTCGGCGTCAACCGTCGCGCGAAGCGCAATATCTTGACAGACGACCATATGGTGTGGCATACGCTGATGTATAGGAGATCAAGATGCACCTTCAAACAGACAAGACTGAGGTTCCGCAGCAATTCGCCCTTTTCTTGACCCCGGTGGAGTTCGACGTCTGGTCCGGCATCTGCCGCAACTCCGGAAAGGACCGGTGCTTCGTCGCTCCGCTCGACCCCCGCAATCTCGTCATGGAGTGGTGTCGTCGCGAAGTGCCGTTCGACCCCGATGAGTACGCGTCCGTTTTCGCGAAGTTCCTGCAAGCGGGACTTATCAAGGCGGGGGAATCCGACAAGGATTCCTGCCTCTATGAGTGTGCGCTGCCGAGCGACGCGTATCTGCCGGTCGAGATCGATGCACGTCCCGACCGGGAGATTGAGCGGCTCTACGTGCATTTGGCGGGTCAAGCGCTGCGCGAAGTGCAGCCGCCTTATTCGCGGGCATCTGTCCGCGCGTGGCTACGGATGGTTATCAGTAGGGATAAGCTCGACCTCCATCCCACCACGACCGCAGAAAGGATCGTTGGTCCCACATGCTTGCCGGATGGGAAGATCAGAGGGTTCGGTTTCTTCCATTACCCAGAGTCTGATGAAGCGGGCCTGCCGAGCGTCGAGGGCTTCCGCCCGTTCGGTTTCACGGTCGTGGACCGGGAACCTCGCCGCTTCATGGGCCGTAAGTCCTCGGCGAAGCCTGAGGCAGAGCCGGAGATTCCGATGCTGGCCATGCCGCATCTCGTCTTCCGCTATCCGTCGAGCCTGCGCGATCTCGACGACGCACTCTTGCAACGGCTGCTCGGGGAGTATTTCGACCTCAGAAAAGCCGCGCATGAGCGAATCGAGCTGATTCAACAGGAGATGTCCGTCCGCAGGGCCGCGCAATGCAACGCGCTTCGCGGGGCCAAAAAGTCTTGAATTAAAGCTCGGCTTCCATTTAATCGGCCCTTTGCGGGCCGTTTTTCATTACCTAGGACCTTGCGCGTTTTTTTTGGTCGTGGTATCGTCCCAACGCTTACAACGAGGTCTCAAAAACCCCGATAATACAAGCCTTTCCATCGGAATCGACCCATATTCCGGGAAATTCTATTAATATAAGGTACATGTCCCGCTACGAACTCCTGTACATCATCCCGGCGACCTACGCCGAGACGGAGCTCCAGCCGGTGATCGACGCCGTCACGAAGGCGTTGACCGGACTGGGCGCCACGATCGCCCGCAACGACATGGTCGGGAAGATCAAGCTGACTTACCCGGTCAACCATGTCCGCTACGGCTACTACGTCCTGGTCGACATGGACCTCGAAGCGTCCAAGATCTCGGCCTTGAACGACCTCATGCGCCTGCACAACGACGTGCTGCGCCACAGCCTCATGATCAAGGACCAGAAGGCCAAGCCGGTCTTCAAGCTCCAGGCCATGGAGGAGATCGATCGCGACGCCCCGCGCCGCGGCGAACAGGCTGACCGCGAGACGCGCACCCGTCAGGGCGCCCCGTCCGCCAAGCCGACCGAGAAGAAGGCCGACGTCAACATGGATGAGGTCGAGAAGAACATCGACAAGATCCTCGAAGGCAAGATCGTATGAACCTCAATCGCGCACAGCTGATCGGCAACCTGACGCGCGATCCGGAGACCCGGACCACGCCGAACGGCCAGACCGTCTCCTCGTTCGGCGTCGCGACCTCCAGCACCTGGAAGGACGCGAGCGGCCAGAAGCAGGAGCGGGTCGAGTTCCATAACGTCGTCGCATGGGGAAAGCTGGCGGAGATCTGCCAGCAGTTCCTTGGCAAGGGCCGCAAGGTCTTCGTGGAAGGTCGGCTGCAGACGCGCGATTGGCAAGGACAGGACGGCGTGAAGAAGAACCGCACCGAGATCGTGGCGGAGAACATGATCATGCTGGACAGGGCTCCGCAGGGCCAGGCCGGAGCGCAGGGCGCCCCCTCCTGGAAGCCCGCCGCTCCGTATGCCAAGTCCGGAATGGACGCCCCCGCCGCGGAATTCGCCGCGACGGCCGCGCCCGCCGAAGAAGAGATCAAAGTCGAAGATATCCCGTTTTAAACTATGCCTCCCGCAAAAAAGAAACCCCTGGGGCAGGACCGGCACTGCTTCTTCTGCGTCAATCAGATCGACGTGATCGATTACAAGGAAACGCAGATGCTGCGCCGCTTCACCTCGTCCTACGCCAAGATCGTCCCGCGCCGCCGCTCCGGCGTCTGCGCTTGGCACCAGCGCAAGCTGGCCAACGCCATCAAGAAGGCCCGCGTCCTGGCCCTGATGCCCTTCGTCATCAAGTGATCGACCGTCGAATCCCGGCCATCCGCCGGGATTTTACGTAAACCTATGTCGCAACGCTGGAAAACCCTGAAAGAAAACGCCCGTCTCCGGGAGAACCTGGTGAAGCGTTCCGAGATCCTCGCTGCCATCCGCGCCTTCTTCGATGGAAGCGGTTACTTGGAGGTGGAGACGCCGCTCGTGGTCGCCAAGCCGGGGATGGAGCCGTACCTGGATCCGTTCGAAACGACCGTGAAAGACCCGTTCGGTCATGCCTACCGCGCGTTCCTCATCACTTCACCCGAGTACGCCTTGAAGAAACTGCTGGCGGCGGGATTCCCGAAGATCTACCAGCTCGGCAAGTGCTTCCGTAACGGCGAGGCGTTCCAAGGCCGGCATAACCCGGAATTCACGATGCTGGAATGGTACCAGGCCGGCACCGACTACGTCGGCATCATGGAGGAGACGGAAGCATTGGTGAAATCCGTCGCCCTCAAGGTTCTTGGCGGGACCGCCATCACTTGGCGCGGCGCGACGATCGACCTCGGGCTGCCCTGGGAATGCCTGACCGTGAAGGAGGCGATGCGGAAGTACGCCGGCGTCGACCTGGACGCGGCTCTGGAAGAGAAGTCGATCCTCATCGAGGCGGCCGCCCGCCTCGGCCACGTCCTCCCTGGCGATACCGCCTGGGACGACGCCTTCTTCTCCGTCTTCCTGAACGCCGTCGAGCCGCGGCTCGGGACGGAACGCCCGACGTTCCTGCGCGAGTATCCGATCTCGATGGCGGCGCTCTCGAAAGCCTCCGCCCGCGACCCGCAGTATGCCGAGCGCTTCGAGCTGTACGTCGGCGGTCTCGAACTGGCCAACGCCTACACGGAGCTGACCGATGCGGGGGAGCAGCGCAAACGGCTGGAGGAGGAACGCGTCTTGCGCCAGAAATTCGGACGGACCGGCTACGGGGTCGATGAAGACTTCCTTGCGGCAGTCGAAGCGATGCCGGAGGCCGGCGGCATCTCGATCGGTATCGACAGACTGGTCATGCTGCTCCTGGGGGAAGAAGACATCCGCGATGTCCTGGCCTTCCCGGCCGAAGGACTGTTCCTGCCATAAGAAAGAGACGGCCCGGAGAGCGGGACGTCTGTGTTGAGCGAGTCAGTGTTAGGGCGTAACGGCCACTGGTCCCGTGCTGAGTGTCTTCAGCCCGATGTTGTATGCGCGGTGATGCTGCTTGATCAGCTCTCCTAGCGCATCATGAGGCATCGTCAGTACGCTGCTTCCGTCTCTCGCGAAATGCTTCATCATCTCGTGAAACGTTGCAAGCGTCCTGCGCACCTCCTCACGTGACTCACTGCCGGACTCGAGAGCCTTGAACGCTCGCTGGGCAAGCTTGCCGATAACACGCTCCTTAGAAGTGGCTTGGGCGGACCAATCTGTTCCTACGAAGCGGGCGTCATAACAGCCCTTCTCTCGGTTCATGACTTCGATCGTCAGCATCTACTTCTCCTTTGCACCTTTGTATCATGGGGGAAAGCCACGGTCTTGTCAAGAATCCCTTGCCCGGCTACACTTCCGGGGAAGTAAAAGAAACCTATGCCTTCCGTCAACGAGATCAACAAGGAATCGGTCGTGATGTACAACGGCGCCCCCCATATCGTCGTCGAGTTCCAGCACGTGAACCCCGGCAAGGGCGGTTCGTTCGTCCGTACCCGCCTCAAGAACGCGCGGACCGGCAAGGTGTTCGAGAACACGTATAAGGCCGCCGAGACGGTCGAATTCGTCGACTTGGAGCGCCGCAACCTCCAGTATACCTACAACGACGGCGCCAAGTGGTACTTCATGGACCAGTCCAGTTTCGAGGAGGTCTTCATTCCCAAGGAGGTCCTGGCTGAAAAGACCGGTTACCTCAAGGAAGGCCAGGAGATCAGCGGGTTCTTCTACGAGGGTGAATGCCTCAACGTGGTCCTGCCGAAGAAGATGGTCCTCAAGGTGACGGAAGCATTCGACGCCGTCCGCGGCGACTCCTCCGGCAACATCACGAAGGAAGTCACGCTCGAGACGGGCTACAAGATCAAGGCGCCGATGTTCATCAAGGAAGGCGACCTGATCTCGATCAACACCGACACCGGCGAATACGTGGAGCGCGCCAACGCCTAGCGAAGACCGGGAAAATCCGCTACATTGTGAGCGGATTTTCCATATCTCAACCCTATGTCATTCCCCGACGTTCACGTGAATTGGCTTGCCATCCTGGTGGCGACCGCCTCGAGCATGCTCCTTGGCATGCTGTGGTACGGGCCTGTCCTGGGAAAGCGCTGGATGATGGCGATGGGCATCGACTCCGCCTCCCTGACGCCGGAAAAGCGCAAGGAGGGCGGCAAGGCCATGGCGCTCATGGTTCCGCTCGCCTTCGTCACGGCCTGGGTCTTGGCCTACATGACGGACTATACGTTGGCAGTCAGCTGGTCAGAAGGCATCCAGACCGGTTTTTGGCTCTGGCTCGGCTTCCAGATGCCGCTCATCCTTCAGGGTAGGCTCTTCGAGAACAAGAAGTGGGAGTTGATCTGGATCAACGGCAGCTACCAGCTCCTTGCCCTGACGATCCAGGGCGCCATACTGGCTGCCTGGAACTGAGATGAGTCGTTACAAGGTCAAACGGGGCGTGAGCGGATTGGGGCTTTTCGCCGTCACGGCATTTCGGAAGGGGGAAAGGGTCATCGAGTACGTCGGCGAGCTCATCGATGATGAAGAGGCGGACCGCCGTTCCAACCGCTATCTTTTCGAGATCAAGAAGGATCTGAATATCGACGGCTCCACGCGGAGCAACGCGGCCCGTTACGTGAATCATTCCTGTCGACCGAACTGCACGGACGACATCGTCGGCAAGCGCATCTTCTATCGTTCCAAGCGCCGCATCGAGCCCGGCGAAGAGCTCACGATCGATTACGGCCAGGAGTACTACGACCGCTTCATCGCGCCGTACGGCTGCAGGTGCGGGAACGCGAAGCACAGGAAAGTACGGGTGAAAAAGACCTGATTCGAAAATGAAAAACCCGGCATGTGCCGGGTTTTTCGACTGCGCCCCGAGATTCACGCCGGCACGGCCTCTGCCGCGTCCATCGTGGCGCGGTGGGCGGCTTCGTCCGCGGCGTCGACGGCCTTGCCGTCGTTCACCTGCTTCATGACGGCCTCGCGGATCTGTTTCATCAGCTTGGGATTCTCGCGCAAGAAAGCCTTGGCGGTTTCGCGTCCGACGCCGAGCTTATCGCCGTTGAAGGCATAGGAGTTCCCGTTCTTGGCGATGATGCCATAGAGCACGCCGGTGTCGAGCATGTCGCCTGAGAGCGAGATGCCCTCGTTGTACATGATCTCGAACTGGGTCGTGCGGAACGGGGGAGCGACCTTGTTCTTCACGATCTTGACGTTGACCTGGTTGCCGATGACTTTGTCCTCTTTCTTGAGCTGGGCCGAGCGGCGCACCTCGATGCGCATCGAGGCGTAGAACTTCAGGGCCGTGCCGCCGGTCGTGGTTTCCGGGTTGCCGAAGACGACGCCGATCTTCATGCGGATCTGGTTGATGAAGATGACGCAGGTCTTGGTCTTGGAGACGATGCCGGTCAGCTTGCGGAGGGCTTGCGACATCAGGCGGGCTTGCAGGCCCATGTGCGAATCGCCCATTTCGCCTTCGATTTCGGCTTTCGGCACGAGCGCCGCGACCGAGTCGACGACGATGACGTCGACGGCACCGGAGCGCACGAGCGTCTCGACGATGTCGAGCGCCTGTTCGCCGGTGTCGGGCTGCGAGATCAGCATGTCGTTGATCTTCACGCCGATCTTTTCTGCGTACGCCGGGTCGAGCGCGTGTTCGGCGTCGACGAAGGCGGCCAGGCCGCCGAGCTTCTGGACTTCGGCGATGATGTGCTGCGCGAGCGTGGTCTTTCCGGAAGATTCCGGGCCGTAAATCTCGATGACGCGTCCGCGCGGGACGCCGCCGATGCCGAGCGCGAGGTCGAGCGAGAGGCAGCCGGTCGGGATGGCGTCGACCAGCATCTTCTTGGCGTCGCCAAGGCGCATGATCGAGCCGTCGCCGAACTTGCTGCGGATCTGGCTGATGGCTTCTTCGGTCGCTTTGAACCTTTCGTCGTGGACAGGTGCTTTGGCCATAGGTGCTAAAGGAATCGGATGACGGATGAATTATAGCCGACGCGGGCGTTCCATCACACCCCGCTTTTCGCTGTCAACAAGTATAGATGAACAAAAGGCGAACGCGACAAGCGTCCGCCTGGGGATAAAAGCTGCACTCGTTAGGGCGTTGCCGTGGCGCTGCCCGTGACAGCCGGTTCTTCGACGACGACCTTCATGAAGACCAGGCTTTCTCGGGAATGCTTCTTTTTGGCGGTCAATCGGAGGTTGGAAACGCCGGACGGGAGATTCAGGACGTCCTTGAACGATCCGTCCTGGTTGGTCGCGACCGGCTCCCCGTTGATTTCCAGGTCGACCTCCGGCTCCGTCAGCCCTTCAAGGACGACGCGGCTGGTCGGAAAGGCCTGTCCGTCATGCGGCGAGTAGAGGACGAGGGAAGGCGGCTTGATGATGCGGTAAACGGAGAAGGCGAAATAGCCCAGGATCGCCAAGAAGACCAACCCGATCAGTCCCGTCTTGAACGAGGCCGGTCCGGCCGTGAGGCGCCGCCCCTCGATGAAGTTGATCGGACGCTGCGGGACTTTCGGGCCTCCGGAGGCGGCCATCTCCCGCAGGAGGCTTTCGGCGGCGGCCCCTGGGTCGAGACCGTAGTGGGCGGCCAGCGCGCGCACGAACTTCTTGGCGTAGATCGGCTCCGGCAGGCTTTTCAGGTCGTTGGATTCGATCGCCAGCAGGTACTTCCTTCCGACGCGGGTGATGCGCTCCACGTCCTCTGCCGACTCCCCACGCTCCTCCCGCGCCGCCCGAAGCGCGTCGCCGATCGTCAGGTCGCCGAGCTCCTTTTTCTTGAATGCGACCATGCGTTCAGGACAGGGGGTCTTCCGAAGCCTCCGTTTCGGACGTCTCCTCGTCCGGTTCGATCGGCAGGCCTTCAGGGCGCGCCATCAGGATTTCGCGCGGTTTGGCGCCGTCCCCGGGGCCGATCACGCCCTGTTCTTCGAGCAGGTCGAGGATGCGGGCGGCGCGCGCGTAGCCCACCTTCAGCCTGCGCTGCAGGAGGGATGCGGACGCCTTGCCGGCCCTCAGGATCAGGTCTTTCGCTTCGTTCAGGAGCGGTTCCTCGCCCCCGCCGTCGTCGTTGAAGGTCACGCCGTTTGACGTGGAACCCAGGCGATCGGTGATCTCGTGCTGGTATTCCGGCGCATCGAAGTTGCTCTTGATGAAGTCGGTGACCTTGGTGATTTCGACGTCGGAGATGTAGGTGCCCTGCAGGCGCTTGGGCTTGGAGAGTTCGGCCGACGTGAAGAGCATGTCGCCGCGCCCGACGAGCTTCTCGGCCCCGGTCGTGTCCAGGATGGTGCGCGAATCGGTCGCGGATGCCACGGAGAAGGCGATACGCGCGGTGAAGTTGGCCTTGATGAGGCCCGTGATGACGTCGACCGACGGGCGTTGGGTCGCCAAGATCAGGTGGATGCCGACGGCGCGGGCCATCTGCGCCAGGCGGATGATGCAGGTCTCGACCTCCTTGCCGATGCTCGAGACCATCAGGTCCGCGAGCTCGTCGATGATGACGACCAGGAACGGCATCTTCTCTTCCGCAGCCTCGTTATAGGAGGCGATGTCGCGCTTGCCGTAGCGCGCCAAGAGCGTGAAGCGGCGATCCATCTCGCCGATCGTCCATTTGAGGGCGTTCAGGGTCTTGGCGCCCTCGGTGATGGCCGGGACCATCAGGTGGGGGATGTGATTGTATGCCGTGAGCTCGACGCGCTTCGGGTCGACCATGATCATCCGCAGCTCGTCCGGGCCGTGCGAATACAGCAGCGAGACGATGATCGAGTTCAGGCAGACGGTCTTGCCTGAACCGGTAGCTCCGGCCACCAGCATGTGCGGCATCTTGGCCAGGTCGGCGAGCCACGGCTTGCCGGCAACGTCCTTTCCGAGCGCGATGCGCATGGCGGCGCCGGACGAGCGGAACTCGTTGGAGTCCAGGATCTCGCGCAGGTTCACGACGGCGACTGCCTGGTTCGGGACTTCGATGCCGACCAAGGATTTTCCTGGGATCGGCGCCTCGATGCGGATGGGGTGCGCGGCCAAGGCCAGCGCCAGGTCGTTGCCGAGCGCGAGGATGCGCGCGAGCTTGATGCCGTCATGCGGCTTGAGCGTGAACTGCGTGACGGTCGGGCCGATCGCGACCTCGCCCATCTCGCAGGGGATGCCGAAGTTCTCGAGCGTCTTCTGGATGATCTGCTGGTTGCGGACGATGTCGCCGGAGGTCGGCTTGGACGTCTTGTTGTTGAGCAGGTCGAGCGGCAGCGCCACTTTCCTCCAGGTCTTCTTCCTCATCGGCAGCTCGACCTGTTCGTCGGCGATGATCGGGACCGGGGCGGTGGCGGAAGTTTCGACTTCGCCCTTCACGTCCTTTGAGGCGAAGTTGACGGGAGCCTTCTCTTCATCTGGCTGACGCGTTTCCGGCGTCGGGGCGGCGCCGATCGCCTTGCCGTTCACGGGGGCGCCTTTTTGGAGGAACCCCATCAGGGCGCGGTGGGGGAAGACGATGCGCTCCAGCGAAGTCCTGAAGACGAGCAGGAAGGAGGCCAGAAGCCCGCCGCCGATGACGATGAGCGCTCCCCAGAAGCCCAGGCCTTGTTCCAGCAGGTAGCTGACGAGCATGCCGAGGTATCCGCCACCGGCCTCAAGACCTTTTCCGAAACCGATGCCGTCCGCGCGATTGGCGAGCAGATGGATCAGCGCGCCCAAGGTCAGGATGAACAGCCCGGCGCCCAGCTTGGCGGCCGCGTCGAAATAGGCCGCGATGCCCTCGGCCGCTTCATCGTCCTTGACGGTCATCCGGCCGATCGAGATGAACAGCAGGAACGCCGGCAGGAGCGGGAAGAGCCGGCCAAGCAGCTTTTGGTTGAAGGCGTTCAGGTAGCCGCCGATCACTCCGGCCAGGTTGAAGGCCGAGAGCGTGAACAGCAAAGCGAAAATAAGGAGCAGGATCGTGACGAGTCCGCGTTGCGTTTCCGGTTTGAGTTCGATCCGTTCCCGTGGCATGTCGCGCTCCTGCTTCTTCCCCCTCCTTCCGTTGCCGTTCTTTCGTGATTTCTGTGATGACATGGCCTGTTTTTACAGGCGCATTGTAGCAGCAACCCCCCGTAAAAACAAAAAAATGCCGCCGTACCGCGCGGATGCGCGGATGCGGCGGCGCAAAGGTCACTTCCTGGTCTGCCCGTGGATCTGCGCGGCGAACGCCGCGAGCCCCGCCGGAACGGCCGGCTTCGGAGCCGCGACGGTGGTGGGGGCGCGCACGATCGCCTGCGCGGTCCTGGGGACCGGCACGAGCGAGAGGCCGGTATCCGGCTCATCATCAGCGTCCCGCTCGTCGTCTCCGGAATCGCCAGGTCCTTTGACCATGGTGAACTCCGCATCGGTGAACTCCGCATCCAGGATGTCGTCTGAGACGGGGGTCGCGGCACGGCTCCGTTCCTTCTCGATCTCCGCCTCCATCTCTCCGAGCAACTCGAGGTTGCCTTCCATGACCGCGCGGAACCTCTCCAGCCGAATGAGGCGATTCTCACCCTTCTTGATGCGTCCGAAGAGCAGCCCGACGAAGCGGAGATATTTCTCCATAGCCAGGCGCTCTTCCGGGTCATCGCATTCGAGGATCTGCGCCAGCATGTCGATGACGTCCTGCATGCGGTTCGCCGCGTACATTCCGTCACTTGTGCCAGAGCGCATCGAACGTATGATGATGCGACGCACGTCGTTCGCGGTTCTCGTCGCGGTTCCCGCCATGAAGGATGCGCGGAGCAAGGCGCGGGGCACCAGGTAGATCGCGAGTGCCGATCGCGCCGTGCCGCCCTCCACTTGTTGGATGAAGCGGAAAAGCAGGCGCACCCATCCACGCTTGCTGGTGGTGTCCATGGACACGCCCAACCGGCCGCCGTACATGAACTGCTCCGTCCCGGTACGCAGGCATTGGCCAATGAGCCGGGACTGAAGCCGAACTTCGCTGACGCCGAAGCCGTCGACGTCAGCCTCCCTGCGCTCGCAGGTGATGCCATCCTCTGCCAACGCCGTGATGTCCTGATCGGACATCTGCCGGGGGTCGAAGAGGGGGAAGGCGAGCCCGGCATCGACGATGCGCCCGCCTCCATTCGTGAGCGGGTCCCGCCCGACGATATGTTGGTAAGGACGCACTCCCCGACGGCGGCCTGCTGCCTTAGGATCGTTTTTCTCGGACATGACGCATGCCTTTCTTGCCGGAGGTGGGTACCGGCCATCTACGAGCCTTGCGGCTCAGGTTTTTGGCCTTTCGGCCACTCGAATACCAATGAACCGACCCTTTCCAGGTCGGCCCCTCAAGATCTTGCGTTACGGAGGTAAGGCCGAGCGCAAGATTTTCAGGGACGAGTTGGAGGCGTTATGGCGCGATCCGCCGAAGCGGGGCGCCTAGCGGGTCATGACCCCAGGATGAGTCCAGCGATGCCGGAATTCTCCTGGAGCGAGGACCCGTTCCGCTTCGCCGTTCAAGGCGCCGTGGAAGTGCACTCCTCCAATCCGTCCATGAAAATCGCGCATTTCCCCGAAAGAACTGGGGGGTTATGACACGCGTGCCCGCCGAAGCGGAACGTGTCGGGGACGTGTTCCATGAACCTTTCCAGCCGGAGCCGGAATGGCACGTGGAGCAGCGTCCGTGTCCCGCTTGGTCCGAAGACCTGCGGAACGAACCCACCATGTCTCTCGGGAAAAGGTCATCATCGTGACTGGACAATCTAGCACGAATGGAGATTCTTGTCAATATCTGATGGCATATGTGTGGTAAAAATGCCAGTTTTATGCTTATTTTTTTGTCAGCCTACGCAAGATTATTCATGAAAATCGAAAACGTTGACAACCAAATCGCGTTTTTCATCACCTGCGTCCGTCGTGAAGACGCTGCTGTGCAATGTTTTGCTATTTTGGCTAAAAATCGCTCATTTTTGACTATCTTGACATGTTCACCTGTTTTCGCTTGACACCCAAAAAACACCATGATATTCTTTCGGACGAAATCAACGCCGTGGTAATTCCCGTTCTTCGCCACACTTAAAGAGAAACTCCCCCCCCTTGCGGAAGGGTGAGTTTTCTTTTTTGGGCTCTGGCGGAAACGAGAATATCCGGCTGCGATGAGCCACTAACCGACCCTCATCGGCTGAACTGTCCCGAGGATCTCGGAGTGGGGTATTAATTCCCCTGGATTGCTGGAACCGGCTCGCCCGCTATGGGCGATGCGGTTCCGACAACCGTCACTCCATTCCACGGTATGCAGATCAAGCGCACCCTGCCGAAGACGAGAGAGCGCGTCTCGTTCTCGAAGCTCAAGGAAGTGTTCCAGCTGCCCGATCTGATCGAGGTCCAGAAAGATTCGTACGCCTGGCTGTTCAAGGAGGGCCTCCGCGAGCTCTTCGACGAGATTTCCCCGGTCAAGGATTTCATCGGCCGCGACCTTGAGCTCTATTTCCTCGATTATTACCTGGACGAGCCGAAGTTCGACGAGAAGACCTCGATGGCCAAGAACCTCACGTACGAGGCCTCCCTCCGCGTGAAGACCCGCCTGATCAACAAGCGCACCGCCGAAGTCCGCGAGCAGGAGATCTTCCTCGGCGACTTCCCGGTCATGACCGACCGCGGCACCTACATCATCAACGGCATCGAGCGCGTCGTCGTCTCGCAGCTCGTGCGCTCCGCCGGCGTGTTCTTCACGCACGAGATGAACCGGGGCCGCAAGTACTTCGGCGCCAAGATCATCCCGAACCGCGGCGCCTGGCTGGAGATGGAGACGGACGCCAACGACGTCATCTGGGTGAAGATCGACCGCAAGCGCCGCGTGGCCGTCACGGCCCTGATGCGCGCATTCGGGTATGCCACCGACGAGGAGATCCTGCGCCTGTTCGCCGACATCGACACCCACCCGAACCACCGGTACCTCGAGGCGACCATCGGCAAGGACGAATCCAAGACGGAAGAGGACGGCCTGCGCGAAGTCTACAAGCGCATCCGCCCGGGCGACCTGGCCACGACCGACAACGCCCGCTCGCTCATCCATTCGATGTTCTTCAACTTCGACCGGTACGACCTGCACCGCGTCGGCCGCTACAAGTTCTCCCAGCGCTTCGGGCTGAATTCCACCAAGGACGAGATCGAGAAGCCGGAACACCGCATCCTGAAGAAGGAGGACATCGTGATGATCGTTCGCGAGATCATCCGCCTGAACAACACCCAGGAGGATTCCGACGACGTCGACCACCTCGGCAACCGCCGCGTCCGCGCGGTCGGCGAACTCGTGCAGAACCGCCTGCGCGTCGGTTTGGCGCGCATGGAGCGCATCATCAAGGACCGCATGTCCACCATGGACATCACCCAGCTGACGCCTTCCAAGCTGATCAACGCGCGCCCGGTCATCGGCGTCATCCGCGAGTTCTTCATGAGCTCGCAGCTCTCGCAGTTCATGGACCAGACCAACCCGCTGGCCGAGCTGGAGCACAAGCGCCGCCTCTCCGCCATGGGTCCCGGCGGCCTCTCGCGCGAACGCGCCGGCTTCGACGTCCGCGACGTGCATCGCACCCACTACGGCCGCATCTGCCCGATCGCCACGCCGGAAGGACCGAACATCGGCATGGTCGGCCACCTTTCCACCTACGGCCGCATCAACGAATACGGCTTCATCGAGACGCCGTATCGCAAGGTCGTGAAGGGCAAGGACGGCCGCGCCCGCGTCACCGACGAGGTCCAGTATCTCAACGCCTTCCAAGAAGAGAAGGTCATCACCACCGCCGCCACCACGCCTCTCGACGAGGACGGCTATTTCACGCAGGAAAAGGTCCCGGGCCGCCGCCATGGCGAGCCGGCCACCGTCTCTTCCGACGACATCGAGTACATGGACGTGAACTCGCGCCAAATCATCTCGGTCGCGACCGCGTGCATCCCGTTCCTGGAGCATGACGACGCCGTCCGCGCGCTCATGGGCACCAACATGCAGCGCCAGGCCATCCCGACCATCAAGCCGGACGCCCCGATCGTCGGCACCGGCATGGAACTGCGTTCCGCCCGCGACTCCGGCCACGTCATCCTTTCGGAGATCGAGGGCGAAGTGACCCGCGTCCAGGGCGACCTGATCGAAGTCACCGGCGACGACGGCGAGCGCAAGACCTATCCGCTCAACAAGTTCGTCCGCTCCAACCACTCCACCTGCATCAACCAGCGCCCGATCGTCCTGCCCGGCCAGAAGGTCAAGAGGAACGACGCGCTCGCGGACGGCCCCGCCACCCAGGGCGGCGAGCTCGCTTTGGGCCAGAACGTGCTGGTCGCCTTCCTTTCGTGGGAGGGGTACAACTACGAGGACGCCATCATCCTCTCCGAGCGGATGGTGCATGACGACCGCTACACCTCCATCCACATCGAGAACTACACGATCGAGGTGCGCGAGACGAAGCTCGGCCCTGAAATGGTGACCTCCGACATCCCGAACGTCTCGGAGGAGAAGCTCCGCAACCTCGACGAGAACGGCGTCATCCGCATCGGCGCGGAAGTCTCTTCCGGAGACATCCTGGTCGGCAAGATCACGCCCAAAGGCGAGACCGAGCTTTCGGCGGAAGAGAAGCTGCTGCGCGCCATCTTCGGCGAGAAAGCCCGCGACGTGCGCGACTCCTCGCTCTACCTGGAGCACGGCGAGCGCGGCAAGGTCATCGACATCAAGGTCTTCTCCCGCGAGGCGGGCGACAAGCTCTCCCCGGGCGTCATCCAGGCCATCCAGGTCTCGATCGCCGACCTGCGCAAGATCCAGGTGGGCGACAAGATGGCCGGACGCCACGGCAACAAGGGCGTCATCTCCCGCATCGTCCCGATCGAGGACATGCCGTTCATGGAAGACGGCACGCCGGTCGACATCCTGCTTTCCCCGCTGGGCGTCGCTTCCCGCATGAACCTCGGACAGATCCTCGAGACGCATCTCGGACTGGCCGCCAACGCGCTCAGCTATCGCGTCGTCACCCCCGTCTTCAGCGGCGTGACGGAAGAGCAGATCAAGGGCGAACTCAAGAAAGCGGGCTTCACCGAGGACGGCCAGATGCACCTGTTCGACGGCCGCACCGGCATGGCGTATGACCACAAGGTCACCGTCGGCTACAAGTACATGCTGAAGCTCAACCACATGGTGGAGGACAAGATCCACCAGCGCTCGATCGGCCCATACTCCCTCATCACCCAGCAGCCGCTCGGCGGCAAGGCCCAGTTCGGCGGACAGCGCTTCGGCGAAATGGAAGTCTGGGCGCTCGAAGCCTACGGCGCCGCGCATACCCTCCAGGAGATCCTGACCATCAAGTCCGACGACGTCCCGGGCCGCAGCCGCGCCTACGAGGCGATCATCAAGGGCGAGGAGATCAAGAAGCTCAACATCCCGGAGTCCTTCAACGTCCTCGTCCGCGAACTCAAGGGTCTGGCGCTCGACGTCGAGCTGCTCAAGGACCGCAAGGACGGGTCGTATGAGAAGGTCGAGATGGATACCGAGGATCCGGCCGGTCCGATGCCCGCCCCGCGCGGGGACCGCGGAGCCTTCTAACGCATCGCCCCACACCCAACACATATGATGCGACAAGAAGCCAAAGTCCTGGACTTCGACGCCATCCGCCTCAAGATCGCCTCGCCCGAGGTGATCCACGAGTGGTCGTACGGCGAAGTCACCAAGCCGGAGACCATCAACTACCGCACCCAGAAGCCGGAAAAGGGCGGCCTGTTCGCCGAAGAGATCTTCGGGCCCTCCAAGGACTGGGAGTGCTACTGCGGAAAGTACAAGAAGATCCGCTACAAGGGCATCGTCTGCGAGAAGTGCGGCGTGGAAGTCACGCATTCTTTGGTGCGCCGCGAGCGCATGGGGCACATCGACCTTTCGAGCCCCGTCTCGCACATCTGGTTCCTGCGCAGCATCCCGGGCAAGATCGGCCTCGTGCTGGACATGTCCGTCATGAACCTGGAGAAGGTCATCTACTTCGCGAACTTCATCATCACCAAGGTGGACATGGAGGGCAAGCTCCAGACCATCGAGGCGCTCAAGCAGGAGTACAAGGGCAAGCGCAAGATGCTCGAGAACGAGGCCGAACGGCAGATGGAGCAGCTGCGCGCCAAGGAGGCTTCCGAGAAGGAGCTCAAGAAGGCGCTCGAACTCAACCAGGAGAAGATGGCTTCCTTGGAAGAGGATTACGTCGAGACCATGCGCGAGCTCAAGGATCTGGAGCCGCTCCGCATCGTCTCCGAGCATGTCTACCAGACCTGGTCGCTCAAGTTCGGCCACCTGTTCGAGGCTTCGATCGGCGCCGAAGCGGTCTATGACCTGCTCAAAGCCGTCGACCTCAAGAAGACCATCAAGCAGCTCGAAACCGAGCTGGTCGACGCCTTCGGCGCCAAGAAGGACAAGCTCGTCCGCCGCGTCAAGCTGCTTCGCAGCCTGGACCGGAACAAGATCCGTCCGGAGTGGATGGTGCTCACCGCCATCCCGATCATCCCGCCGGACCTCCGTCCAATGGTCTCGCTCGACGGCGGCCGCTTCGCGACCTCCGACCTGAACGACCTCTACCGCCGCGTCATCAACCGCAACAACCGCCTGAAGCGCCTGCAGGAGCTCAACGCGCCTGAAGTCATTTCGCGCAACGAGAAGCGCATGCTGCAGGAGGCCGTCGACGCCCTGATCGACAACAGCGCGCGCCAGTCCAAGACGGTCATCGCCACGACCGGCCGCAAGCGCCAGCTCAAGAGCCTGGCCGACCAGCTCAAGGGCAAGCAGGGCCGCTTCCGCCAGAACCTGCTGGGCAAGCGCATCGACTACTCCGGCCGTTCGGTCATCGTCGTCGGTCCGCGCCTCAAGCTCTCCCAGTGCGGACTCCCCAAGCGCATGGCGCTCGAGCTCTTCAAGCCGTTCGTCATCGCCCAGCTCATCAAACAGGAGTATTGCCACAATATCCGTTCGGCCAACCGCTTCATCGAATCCGGCCGCTCGGAGATCTGGGATATCCTGGAAGAGATCACGAGGAAGAGCTACGTGATGCTTAACCGCGCCCCGACGCTCCACCGCCTCTCCATCCAGGCCTTCCAGCCGACCTTGATCGAAGGCAAGGCCATCCAGCTCCATCCGATGGTCTGCCCGGCCTTCAACGCCGACTTCGACGGCGACCAGATGGCCGTCCACGTGCCGCTCACCGAAGAGGCCAAGAAGGAAGCCGGCGAGCTGATGCTTTCCTCCAAGAACCTGCTCAAGCCGGCGACCGGCTCCCCGCCGTCGATGCTCAACAAGGACATCGTCTGGGGCATCCACTACCTCTCGCGGCTCACGGAGCGCGCAGGCGGCGCGGCGAAGGCCTTCGCTTCGCCCTCGGAAGTCCGCTTGGCTTACCAGTCCGACGTCATCAAGCTCAACGAGAAGGTGCTCTGCCGCCTCGAGAAGGGCGCCAAGTACGTCGAGACCTCGATGGGCCGCATCCTCCTGAACAACGTCCTTCCGGAGGGGCTCCCGCGCGTGTCCGACGCGCTCGACACCAAGAAGTCGGCCGACCTGGTCCGTCTCTGCCTTGAGCTGCACGGCGTCGAGCGCGCCGCCCAGCTGTTGGACGACCTCAAAGAGCTCGGCTTCCACTACTCCTCCAGGTCCGGATTCTCGTGGGGCATGGACGACCTCCCCACCATCAAGGGCAAGCCGGAACTCCTGGCCGAGGGCGAAAAGCGCGTCGAAGAGGTCGAGGAACAATTCAACGAAGGCCTCCTCACCCAGCACGAGCGCTATCTCCAGATCGTGAAGGTCTGGACCGAGATCAAGGATCGCATCACCAAGCTCGCCAAGGAACAGCTGCCCAGGGAAGGCTCGGTCGCTTCGATGATCGAATCCGGCGCCCGTGGTTCGTGGTCCCAGCTCACCCAGATGATCGGCATCAAGGGCCAAGTGACCAACCCGCGCGGCGACATCATCGAACTTCCCGTCAAGAAGGGCTTCAAGGAAGGGTTCGACGTCCTCGAGTTCTACATCTCGACGCACGGCGCCCGTAAAGGCTTGACCGACACGGCGCTCCGTACCGCCAACGCCGGCTACCTGACCCGCCGCCTGGTCGACGTCGCCCAGGACGTGGTCATCCGCAGCGAGGATTGCGGCACGGACGAAGGCATGGAGATCACCGCCGCCGAATCCAAGGAGATGGGCGAGACGCTCGCGGCCCGCACGGTCGGCCGCTGCGCGCTCGACACCGTCAAGAACCCGGAGACGGGCAAGGTCATCGTCAAGTCGGGGGAGATCATCACCGAAGCCGACAGCCGCGAGATCCTCAAGCTCGAGATCCCGTCGATCCGCGTCCGCTCGGTCCTCACCTGCAAGGAGCGCAAAGGCGTCTGCCAGAAGTGCTACGGCTACGACCTCGGCTACAACAAGCTCGTCCGCATGGGCACGGCGGTCGGTATCATCGCCGCGCAGTCGATCGGCGAACCGGGCACGCAGCTCACCATGCGTACCTTCCATACGGGAGGCGTGGCGGGTTCCGACATCACCCAGGGTCTCCCGCGCGTCGAAGAGCTCTTCGAAGCCCGGCCGCCCAAGCGCAAGGCGTTCGTGGCCGACGTGGCCGGCAAGGTCCAGATCCAGGAAGTCGAGCGCCGCGTGATCGAGACGGCTACGGGTGAGCGCATCGTCGACAGCCTCTCCGGCTCCAAGATCGTCCGCATCGCCCACGTCGAAGCCTCCGAACTCAAGTTCAAGGCGTTGAAGGGCGATGAGATCATGGTCAAGGACGACGAGAAGGTCGTGCAGGGCCAGGCGCTCATCAACCGCGCCGACGGCTCCAAGGAGTTCGCGCCGTTCGCCGGCGTGGCCAAGGTCGCCAAGACGTCCGTCTCCCTCTCGGGCGACGCCGCCACCAATACCGAGTACGTCATCCCGCCGGGCTTCGCGCTTTACGTGAAGGACGGACAGGAAGTGGAAGCCGGAGACGCCCTGACGGAAGGCGACCTGGACCTCCAGGAGCTCTACAAGTACAAGGGTCGCGAAGCGGTCCAGACCTACCTGACCCACGAGACCCAGAAGATCTATTCGTCGCAGGGCCAAAAGCTCAACGACAAGCACATCGAGGTCATCATCAAGCAGATGTTCAGCCGCGTTTACGTGAAGGACGCCGGCGACACCGAACTCCTGCCGGGCGAGACCGTCGAACTGGCCGTCTTCGACGAGGAGAACGCCCGCACCAAGGAACTCAAGAAGAAGCCGGCCGAAGCCGACGAACTCTTCCTGGGCATCACCAAGGTGTCGCTCTCGACCGAGAGCTTCCTCTCCGCCGCCTCCTTCCAGGAGACCGCCAAGGTGCTCATCAATGCCGCCGTCTCCGGCAAGCTCGACCGCCTCGAAGGCCTCAAGGAGAACGTCATCATCGGCCGCCTGATCCCCGCCGGTACGGGCTTCCACCAGCCCGGCGAAGAGGTCATCGGCATCGACGACATCATCTCACCGGCCGCCGCCAGCCAGCGCTGATCCGTCAGAAAAACGTTCCCTAGTAAGGGGGCGTTTTTCGTCCTTGACAAATCCGCAGTTTAGGAGCATGGATGTCACCATCCTTCACCAAGGAGAAAGCTCGTGACAGAAACAGGCGCATCGGAGTCCTTCAGCGTCGGTCGATCTAGCTGCATGCACCCTCGGGTCGTCGAGATCCGGCAGGGCTACACCGGTATCGGATGTCGCTTCTGCCTCGCCTGCGGCGACGAGGAGCGGGTGTGCGATGGCGGGGCGTCGGCCGAGTATGTCCGCATCCTCGGACCGGTCGTGCGCATGATCCGATGCCAGGATCTTGATGCGTACGAGGGGACTCGCGAGACCTTCAAGCGGGTCAGGATGTTCCCGCGCGAGTTCAGCCAGAACGGTTACTGGCTTGCTGACCCGCGGCACGTCCGCGGGACGGACTGATCGACATCACAGGAGCAGCGTCAGTCGGCCCGTGATACGCGGGCCTTTTCTTTTCCGTTGACAGGCTTCTCATACTTTGAAAGATTGGACCTATTCGGAAAGGATCATGTACCTTGGCATACACCCTGGATGAATTCACCGCTCGTGATCTGATTCCGGAGAACCGGAACGGGGCGACCCAAGCGTGTCCTGTCTGCGGAAAGCCCGTGACGGCTCGGTCCGGGACTCTGGCCCGGCAAGTGGACGGCCGCTGGACCCATCCTGAATGTGAGGACGCTCTCATGGGCGATCTTCTCGAGACGCACCCCCCGGGCCTCCCGGGTGTCCGGCGCTGACGGCGACTCCCCGCCGTTCTTTTTATTGACATTTTCGCCTTATTTTTGGGATACTTTGAGCACTAATCGACAACGAATCGTATGGGACGCCACTGGCAGAACATCAAGCTGGGGAAGGGGAAGAGCGACGCGCAGCGGGCCGCGAAGTTCACGCAGCTCGGCCGCGCCATCATGATGGCGGCGAAGGAAAAGGGCGGCGACCCGGCCATGAACTCCAAGCTCTGGACCGCCATCGAGAAGGCCAAGGAAGCCTTCATGCCCAAGGACAACATCGAACGCGCCATCAAGAAGGGGACGGGGGAGCTGGAGGCTGAACAGCTCGAAGAGCTCGTCTACGAAGGCTACGGCCCCGGCGGCGCGGCCGTGCTCGTCGAATGCCTGACCGATAACCGCAACCGCACCGCTACCAACGTCAAGACCATCTTCAGCCGCAACGGCGGCAACCTGGGCACGACCGGTTCGGTCGCCTGGATGTTCGAGCGCAAGGGCGTCATCCATCTTCCGGCCGAAGCGCTGGAAGGCAAGGATCTTGATGAGGCGGAACTGGCGATGATCGAAGCCGGTGCCGACGACGTCAAGCGTCACCCTGAAAGCTGGATGATCGTCACGCCCTACGCCGATTTTCCGGAGGTCCGCGCCAGGATCGAGAAGGCCGGCTTCAAAGCGGCTTCCTCCGACCTGGAATACGTCGCCAAGGAGAGCTACCCGATGCCGGAGGAGCAGAAGCAAGCGCTGCTCGATTTCATGGACGTGCTGGAAGAGGATGAGGACGTCAAGAAGGTCCATACCAACGCGGACGTATGATCGTCCTCGGCATCGATCCCGGCACGGCCAGGCTCGGCTACGGGCTCCTGCGCAAGGACGGGTCGAAGCTGAGCCACATCGAGCACGGCTGCTTCGAGACGCCGAAGGCGATGCCGCAGGCCGAGCGCCTGGCATCGTTGTATGCCTCCCTGGGGGCGCTCATCGAACGCCACCGTCCGGAGCTCGTCGGGGTCGAGAAGCTCTTTTTCCAGAAGAACGTGAAGACGGCCATGACGGTGAGCGAAGCGCGCGGCGTCATCCTCCTCGCGATGCGCGACCGCTCCCTGCGCATCTCGGAGTTCACGCCGATGCAGGTGAAGATGGCCATCACGGGCTATGGCGGCGCCGACAAGCGCCAGGTCCAGGAGATGGTGAAGCGCCTCTTCCTGCTCAAGACCATCCCGAAGCCGGATGACGCCGCCGACGCGCTCGCGATCGCCTACTGCGCCGCCGTCAGCGGTCGGCCATAAAAAAAGCCCCATCCTTTCGGATGGGGCTTTTTTGGAGCGGGCGATGGGAATCGAACCCACGTAATCAGCTTGGAAGGCTGACACTCTACCATTGAGTTACGCCCGCGTAAAGGGTGAGGGGCGGCACCCTCACGACTCAGTGTGTCCGTTCAATCGGTCCTGAATGGCGCTCAGTGCCTCATCGCTCAACTCTCCATTGACCATGTTTCGGAAACCTTCGTCCGTGACGTACAGGGCACGGAATGCGGCAGCATAGCGATCGACCCAGTCAGCCTGCTCTCCTGGATACCGGCCGATCAGCATGGCTTGCGCCAAAAGATCATGATTCTTCTGTCCATCGTGCGTATTGCGCATCTCCGGAGCCATGTCCGGGTGTTCCGAAAATCGCATATGACGGTATGGTGCCAAAAGGTTCGAATTACGTCCAGTCGCCTGCATACGAAAAACGGCCCGTATCGCACGGACCGTCTTTTGGTCGGGGTGATGGGGATTGAACCCATGGCCTCCTGCTCCCAAAGCAGGCGCGCTACCGCTGCGCCACACCCCGTCCCGCCCGTTTTTTCAACGGGTTATCAGGCTTCAATTCCCCCGGTCATTCAGGGTGGCTTTGAGCGCCTCGATCTCTTGCTCCAGTTCCCTGGCGTCATGCATGTAACGCTGCGCGTCGCGGCCGGCATCCTCCACTCTGGCGCGTTCCGCTCTCTCACCCTCCTTATCTTCAGCCTCAGAAATCCGCATCCCCCCGCTGATCTTGCGCCGTTCCAAAAGCGCCTTCGATCGATCAGCATCCGCCTTGAGCTGTTTGAACTTCTCGAAAGCGTCTTTCCACAACAGCCGCATCCCGCGCAACTCCTTCGTCTTTTCATCGATTCTGCGTCGGATTTCCGCTGCCTGCTCAGGCGTAAGTTCCCCGATTACCCCGGAGACCTCCTGCTGCTCAGCGTTGGAAATCGTCTTTGGCCGTTCGTGCGGAGCTGGTCCAAGCATAGAGGGAGGGATTGATATGCCCCTATCTTGCCGGAATAGCCCAAAAAATGGAAGAGGCCTATTCTAGAATGGGTGATAACGAAAACGGTCTGCCGAAGCAGGCCGTTTTCTTCCCATTCACTTGCTTGCGCAGACCTGGTTCGCGGTCTTTCGGGCCGTCGTCGCGGCATCGATTTTGGCGCGATAGTCGGCGTTGATCTTCGTCTTGGCATCGCGGAAGGCGTTCTTCGCGTTTTCGATCGCCGTCCGGTAGGTCAAGCGGGCCGCGATGAAGCCGTCGGTGCTGGTCGGGGAAGTGGAGGTTCCGACATCGATGCTGGCGTGATATGCGGCACGCGCGCTCTTGATGGCCGCGAGATACGTCTCAAGCGCTGATTTCATGGAAGCCTCCTTCTCCGTGCGGGCCTGGAGCGTGGCGGCTGCGAACGTGTCCTTGGACGTCTTTCGGCACAGCTTGGCTGCTTCGGTCTGCCCGGTCGAGGTGGCGTTTTCTCGGTCGCGTCCGTCCCGCAGTTCATGCCGCACATCCTTATTCAACTCCTTCAGTTCGCGTACCATGCCGGAGGTCTCAAGCCTCCCTTTCCTTTCGAGCTTGGCATGTTCGCCTTCGCCTTGGACGGAAAGCTCCATTTTGACTCCCGCACCGGCACCGTTGGAAGCCATCGCCGGAAGGGAACCGGCGAACAGTGCGACAGCCATGGCACCGGCCGCGACCCCGTTCCGTACTGAAAAACGCTTTTTGAGCTGCATATTTCGCATGAATGATTAGTCCTTACCACACTCCAGACGCGGCAATCCGCCCATTCTTACATCCTAGGCAAAGCCAGCTCTTGACAGCGATTTTGGGCTCCATTATACTACGCCTATCATCATAAGTGAGACCGGCTCAAATCCCCGGGAAATCTGGGGATTTGACAACAAAAAGGCCCTCGTCTATGATGCCTCTCGTCACGTGGGGATAACACCCCGCCGACGAAAGAACTTGTCCCCCGACTCGGGTCGGGGCGCCCAGCGCGGCGCTTTGACAATCTGATCGTGAGAAGTATCCACATATCTCTCGGATGAGAGATGTAGAAGTACGTCAATTCCAAATGACAGAGGCTCCGATGTTCGCCAGAACGCGGAGTACTATATTGAGAGTTTGATCCTGGCTCAGGATGAACGCTGGCGGCGTGTCTAAGGCATGCAAGTCGAACGGGTTACTGGAGTCAGCAATGATTTTAGTGACTAGTGGCAAACGGGTGAGTAACACATTAGCAACCTGCCCCGAAGTTCGGGATAACGGTCCGAAAGGACCGCTAATACCGGACGTGATCCAAGGATGATGTCCTTGGAGGAAAGCCCAAAAGGCGCTTCGGGAGGGGCTTATGGCTTATCAGCTAGTTGGTGAGGTAATGGCTCACCAAGGCTATGACGAGTAGCAGGCGTGAGAGCGCGACCTGCCTCAGTGGAACTGAGACACTGTCCACACTCCTACGGGAGGCTGCAGTCGAGAATCTTCCCCAATGGGCGAAAGCCTGAGGGAGCGACGCCGCGTGCGGGATGAAGGGCTTCGGCCTGTAAACCGCTTTTATTCGGGAAGAAGCGCAAGCTGACGGTACCGAATGAATAAGAGGTTGCTAACTCTGTGCCAGCAGCAGCGGTAATACAGAGACCTCAAGCGTTATCCGGATTTATTGGGCGTAAAGCGTCCGCAGGTGGTCCGTTAAGTCATTGGTCAAATCCCGGGGCTCAACCCCGGAACTGCCGATGATACTGACGGACTTGAGACCGGTAGAGGCAAGCGGAATTACAGGTGTAGCGGTAAAATGCGTTTATATCTGTAAGAACACCAAAGGCGAAAGCAGCTTGCTGGAACGGTTCTGACACTCATGGACGAAAGCGTGGGGAGCGAAAAGGATTAGATACCCTTGTAGTCCACGCCCTAAACGATGTGTGCTGGATATTGAAAGTATCGACCCTTTCAGTGTCGTCAAAAAAAGCTAACGCGTTAAGCACACCGCCTGGGAAGTACGGTCGCAAGACTAAAACTCAAAGGAATAGACGGGGACCCGCACAAGCGGTGGAACATGTGGTTTAATTCGACGGTAAACGAAGAACCTTACCAGGGCTTGAAATTGTAGGAGTATACCTGATGAAAGTCGGGTGGACCGTTAAATCGGATCCTATGACAGGTGCTGCATGGTTGTCGTCAGCTCGTGCCGTGAGGTGTACCCTTAAGTGGGGTAACGAGCGCAACCCCTGTGTCGTGTTGTAATTTCACGACAGACTGCCTCGGTCAACGAGGAGGAAGGCGGGGATGACGTCAAATCAGCATGGCCCTTACGTCCTGGGCTACACACGTGTTACAATGGTTGGTACAATGGGCAGCCAAGTCGCAAGACGGAGCTAATCCCACCAAAGCCAATCTCAGTTCGGATCGCAGTCTGCAACTCGACTGCGTGAAGCTGGAATCGCTAGTAAACGCCGGTCAGCTATACGGCGTTGAATACGTTCTCGGGTCTTGTACTCACCGCCCGTCAAGCCAAGAGAGTCGGCAATACCTGACGCGGCCCTTTGGGGTCACCAAGGTAGGGTCGATGATAGGGGCTAAGTCGTAACAAGGCATCCCTAGCGGAAGCTGGGGATGGATCACCTCCTTTCTAGGGAGTAATTACCATGTAGAGACGCATGGTCATCCCAAGTCGGCCTCGACATCACGTCGAGGTGGCGCGTGCCGCAAGGCCGCGCAAGTCTTCCCCGAATGGGGAAGAATGCACTCCGGGGCTGACGTACCTCAGGATCTTCTCACGATCAGGTTTTCAAAGCCTTGAATCCGCCTAACGGCGGGTTTTTGGTATATTAGGGAGTCGCGTAAAAAAGATCGATCAGGACAGCTGATCGGTCGTGGTGACGTCTGCGAGGACGGTCCAGTCGGGGGTGAAGACATCCGCTCCGGTGTGGCCGCGCAGGTCCTCGTACTCATAGCGGGTAAAGGATCCGTACGTGGCACGCCTGATGGAGACGTATGGAATGAGCAGCTTCGGTTGGGCGGCGAGGCTGGGTCGCTGGGTTCGGCTGGTCCCGATGACGCCGAGCCGGCATGCGTCTTTTGGCATGTCGCCGGGGTGTTGCGCGACATAGGCCAGCAGCGTGCGTGGGTCGACCGGCCTGAAGGCACCGGTTTCCTGCTCAATCAGGCGAAAGACGCTCAACAGCGCATCGAACGAAACGTCGTCCTTGAAGGTCAGTCTCTTGATCATCCGATCCACGATGCCGCCTTTCGAGACGATACGCTTGCGCGTGGTGCGATCGTCAAGATCGGCGTTGTTGGCGGCGCTCTGGCTGATTTTCGCGTCGCGCAAGAGCGCGTTTTCATCCAGGCGGTAATCCACCGTGACGCGGCGCGTCGGCAGGCTGAAGTGGACATCCCCGGAATCCAGGGCCCTCCAGCCGGCCAGGTCGCGCGCCTGCTTTGGCGGCGAACTCGGTTTGGGGATAGGAAGGTGCATCTTGTTGAGCAGGGGCAGGAGACCTCCCTGGACGATGCCGAGGAGGACGTCGGGGTTGTCGGCGAAGTAGCGGCACGCCACGTATTCGGCGCGGGGCCCTATGCTTCCCCAGACCTTGTAGAATGCGTCTCGGATCTCCTGTTCGGTTCGGGTCATCGGTACCTCCTGGCGCCAGTGAACCTTAAAAAATGCCGGATTGTCAAGGTTTCAGGCATGCCAAGGGACGCTTGCCAAAATATCGGCCTTTTGCTACATTTATCCCTGTTCCGACTTCTCTCGTGGGCGCGCGCACGGGCGTGTAGCTCAGTTGGCTAGAGCGTCACACTGATAATGTGAAGGTCATTGGTTCGACTCCAATCACGCCCACCAGAGAGGCCGGACGCGTTACAAAAGATTTTCCATCTGATGCTGACGACCGGGACGGTCACGCACATCAACGAGATCGACGTCGTGCTCAGGGTCGTCCTTGCGACGGCACTTTCGGCGGTGGTCGGACTTGAGCGGGAGCGGCATCAGAAACCGGCTGGGCTGCGGACGAACGTCATGGTCGGCTTGGGAGCTTGCTTGTTCACGCTCGTCTCGATCCGGACGGCGGATCTCTTCCCGGAACTGAGGTCGATCGATCCGACGCGCATCGCCGCGCAGATCGTGACCGGTATCGGGTTCCTCGGAGCCGGGACGATCCTCTTCGAGAAGGACCGGTCTTCCGTCATCGGATTGACGACGGCCGCGACGCTTTGGGTCGTGTCTGCCATCGGGATGGCTGTCGGCATGGGATTGTATGTGGAGGCCATGACCGGTACGTTCATGGTGTTCTTCACCCTCATGGCGTTGAGCAGATTGGTCAGGGAAATCCGCAAGCAGGCCGCAGCAACACGACCGCAAGAAGGTTCAGGAGAAAAGTGAACGCGCCATGCCGGGGTAGCTCATCGGTAGAGCGAAGGCCTGAAGAGCCTTGCGTAGCGAGTTCGATTCTCGCCCCCGGCACCATGGAAAGGCACCGCCTCAATGCGGTGCCTTTTCGTTTCATGCCCTCTTCATGAAGCCTATGCACCTTGACAGATTGAAGGAAATGGCTCATTCTGGCGGGGATACGTATCGACCCCCTAACCTACATTCAATCTATGTGGAAAAGACTTGTAACGCCCATTATTGTCGTCAGCATCCTCCTATCCGGACCGGCTGCGAATGCCAGTTCCGGGGATATCGATCAGTCTTTCCCTCCTGAAGGGTCATCCCATATCGGCCTCGCCAGGTTCGGCGGCGCGGGGGAGATCGATCAGGCATTTTTTAACGCGGGCCAGCTCAACGTGCCGGAGGTCACGACGCTCGTCCGCCAGCCGGATGGTAAACTGCTCGTCGGCGGATGTTTCACGAGTTTCGCGGGAAAGCTTCGTGGGGGCATCCTTCGTTTGGAAACGAATGGGTCTCTTGACGAGGCTTTTGATCCCGGTATCGGTTTCGACGATTGCGTCCAATCGATCGCCCTGGACGGCTCTAAGATCGTGGTCGGAGGTTCGTTCACCCATTTCGGCGCGTCTTCCCGCGGACACATCGCCCGGTTGAACGCCGACGGGACTCTCGACGAGAGCTTCGACGCGAGCACTGGCTTTGACAATACCGTGCGTGCCGTGGCTGTCGATGCGGCTCATGACGTCGTCGTGAGCGGTCCGTTCCGTACGTTCGTGAATAACGATGATCCAAGCCTGACGCCTGTTCCGGCACCCGGCATCGCCCGTTTGAGGACGAGCGGATCGGACGTCGTTCTCGACGCGGGTTTCGCCCCTGTCGGATTCGCTGCTTCCGGAGAGAAAGGGTACGCGATCCTCATTGACGCTGATGGCAAGATCGTCATCGGCGGCGATTTCCACGATTACGGCGGCCCGGGCGGCCCCAATGCCATCGTCCGGCTCACGGATGCCGGCGTTTTGGATGACACCTTCGCGGTCGGTACGGGGTTCGACAACTCCGTTCATGCGCTTGCGTTCGATCCGAACGGCAATATCGTCGTCGGCGGCAGGTTCGGAGGGTTTGGCACCCCTGGGACCCAGCTCGGCAGGATCGCCCGATTGAGCAATTCAGGTGTCCTGGATGCGAACTTCGCCCCCCTCTTTCACGGTGATGGGTTTGACGGCGACGTGAACAGCATCTCCGTCTCTTCAGACGGGAAGATGATCGTAGGGGGCAATTTCGGCAGCTATCGCCGCGAAGAACGACGCCGCCTCATCCGCTTGAAAGAGGATGGCCTCGAGGATTTCTCCGGGGACGGTTTTACGCCGGCCGCGACGCTTGACGCCCCCGTGAATGCCGTTTCCGTCTCTCCCGACGGCAAGGAAATCACCGTCGGAGGTTCCTTCACGGCCAGGGTCGTTTCAGGCGCCTACGGGGAGATTGACGCGATGGTGCGCCAGCCTGACGGGAAATTGATCATCGCCGGCGACGCCCTCACTCGGTACGGTGGGGTGAAGCGGCAGCATATCGCCCGTATCAATGCGGACGGCTCGCTGGATGAGACGTTCGATCCCGCGTTCGCCTTGAACGCCGGTATCGGCGCGCTCGCTCTCCAGCCCGACGGCAAGATCCTGATCGGTGGAAACTCTTTCACGTCTCTGAGCGGAGCGAAGCGCAGAGGCATCGCCCGTTTGAATGCGGACGGAACTTTCGATGAGAGCTTCGACCCTCAAGGCGCCGGGACCTCCGAAAGCTCCAATGATGATGATGTCACCGCCATCATGGTCCAGCCTGATGACAAGATCCTGATCGGCGGCAATTTCAATTCTTATGACGGCGTCGATCATAACGGCATCGCGCGCTTGAACAAGGACGGTAGCCTCGATGCGGAGTTTGACGTCGGAGGGGCGCAGGGCGTCGGCTTGTATGACAAGAATTCGCCGACCGGCATGTCCCAGTTCGCGCTCCAGTCCGACGGCAAGATCATCATCGTCGGAAAATTCAATACCTACGACAATGATCAGGCGGCGACCTTCCATCGTGGCGTCATGCGCTTGAACACGGACGGGTCCTATGACGCGACCTTCGACAAGGATCATATCGGACGTGATGGCTTCGGGACCAACTCCGGCGCGTCTGCCGTTGCCATCCAGCCGGACGGCAGGATCGTGATCGGCGGGACCATCGACGGTTATGACGGACCTCGCGTCCCATACGGCCTTGCGCGCCTGAATGCCGACGGGACGCTCGACACGACATTCGACCCCGGCGCGAGCATCCAGGATAGGATCGCGAGCGTGTCCGTGCGCTCGCTGGCTCTTCAGCCTGACGGCAAGATCTTGGCAGGTGGAGATTTCCGGACATACGATGGCACGGCACTCTCTTCTCTCGTGCGGGTGGATGCATCCGGCAAGCGTGATGCCGCTTTCGATACGACGACCAGTCAGGGCGCAGGGTTCACGGGCGATAACGATCGCGTCAATGCCCTCGTTCTTCAACCGGACGGTCACGTCGTCGTCGCAGGCCGGTTTTACGGCTATGGAACTCCGAACGTGTTGACCCGCAACAATATCCTGCGCTTGGATGCCGGTGCCTCCGCTCGCGCGCCGGGCGTAATCGTCTCGAAATCGTCCCTCTCGGTTTCAGAAACGGGCACCTCCGACACCTTCACGGTCAGGCTCAACTCCGCGCCCACCGCCGACGTCCAGTTTGAC
>ERZ650311.107-NODE-107-length-52137-cov-7.846338_pt1 | contig 52137 bp, 61 predicted proteins | sample MGYA00376247_ERZ650311 | MGnify/ENA primary metagenome ERZ650311 (study PRJEB26733, sample SAMN07839324) | wastewater metagenome | biome: small river; feature: stream; material: water | place: USA: North Carolina | collected 2016-07-28 ... | reverse complement strand
CCGCTGTGCTGCAACAGCTACTCCCACCTCTATTGGGCGACGCCGGAGCAGAATGTGGAGGATCGGCTCTTCCATGAGTCGGCGGATCTCTGCCTCGTGAGGTACTCGCTGCAGGAATTGAACTGGTGGGCGGAGGAGCCCAACGCCCGGCTGGAGTTTCTGATGGAGCTGGAGAGGGTCGGGAGATGAGAGTACTGGTAGCCTGCGAATTCTCCGGCACGGTCAGAGACGCCTTCCGCGCTCGTGGTCATGACGCCTGGTCGTGCGATCTTCTCCCTACAGAGAAGCCCGGACTCCACTATCAGGGAGACGTGCGGGATCTTCTCGATGGCTGGATGCCGGTGCGCTACTCCGCCGAGTGCGACCCGGAAGAAGAAGGCTGGTGCCAGCTCACCGATTGCGACCCTGCAGAGTGCCTCTGCCCCGGGCCTACTGACGATCGGATGGAGTACCAAGAGACGGAGCGCGGCCTTTTCGCCCGTCCTACCGCCCACCCGCAGTGGGACCTGATGATCGCCCATCCGCCCTGCACCTACCTCACCATCGCCGCCGAGTGGGCCTACAAGGACAACCCCGGGAAGAAGATGAAAGAGGGGGTGCTCTTCGGCGCGGCCCGTCGCCAGGCTCGAGAGGAGGCGTTAGCGTTCGTGCAGACGCTTGCGGCGGCTCCCATCGCCAGGATCGCCATCGAGAACCCGGTAGGGGTGCTTTCATCGCGGTGGATCAAGCCGAATCAGATCATCCAGCCCTACATGTTCGGCGAGGACGCGAGCAAGGCGACGTGCCTCTGGCTCAAGGGGCTGCCAAACCTGACAGCGACCACGCGTATCCCCGGGAGAGTGGTAGGTGAGGACAAACGCGGCTACACGATCATGCGCTGGGGCAACCAGACCGACAGCGGGCAGAACAAGCTGCCGCCGAGTGCCGATCGCTGGAAGCTGAGGAGCGCCACCTATCAGGGGATTGCGGACGCGATGGCGGAACAGTGGGGGAAATCCTAGTGGCCGCCGTCTGGACCCACACCCACCTGATCGAGGTCGACTTCTCCGGCATCGAAGCCGTGCTCGTCGGCGCCTTCGCGCGCGACCCGCTGGTGTACCGGATGGCGAAGTTGGGCCTCCACGCCTACGTCGCCTCGCACCTGATCCAGCATCCGGTGTCGCTGCAGCAATCCGACGAGGACATCGCGGCTGCGTTCAGCGCGGTGAAGAAGGCGCATCCGATCCCCTACGTGAAGGCCAAGCGCACCGTACATGGTTGTTTCTCTGGCGACCATGAAGTATTGACACGTACGGGGTGGGTCCGATTCGACGCGTACGACTGGACCGATGAAATCGCCGAATGGGATCCCGCCACCGAGCAGGTCGACTTTCGTGTGCCCATCGGTTGTTACCGCCGGCACTATAGCGGCGACATGATCAGCTTGGAGAGTGTGAGCCTCGCCGCCTTCGTCACACCGGATCACGGCTTCCCAGTACGTACCAGCCAAGGGCACTATCGGCGCTACGCCGCGAAGGATCTGCCGAGGGCGAACAGCCTGCCCACGGTGGGACACGTTCATGCCCCTGATGGCCTGTCCCCCACCCTCGTTGATGTACAACTCTACGCAGCCATTCAGGCAGATGGACACATCGACCCAGACGGACGTGTGGTGTTTCATTTGAAGCGTCGTCGGAAGATCCAGCGGTTGAAAGCACTGCTGGAGCACCTCCCATATAATGTGGGCGACAACAGCGACGGCAGTACGTCGATACGCATTAGTAACGTACACGTCAGCCATGTCCTGAGCTGGTTCGGCCCTGGTAAGGCATTCGATCTGTCGCGGATGCTTCGGTGGCCGGAAGAAACGCGGTTGGTGTTTCTGGAGGAGGTGCTGTGGTGGGATGGCACAAGACGCGGAAGCTGCCGTAGTTACCTCACGACGAACAAACACAACGCCGATGCTGTACAGGCGCTCGCACACCTCTCAGGGCGACAGGCCCTGCTCCGCACGCTCTCTCGTCTCGGACGCCTCCCGCTGTACAGAGTGAGTTTCAACCGGCGCAAGTACGCGGCGCTCGAATCCGTCACACGCACACGTATGCAGTGGTCAGGGATGATCTACTGCCCGAAAACCACCACCGGCTACTTCCTGGTGCGTGGGAAAGGTCGTGTCTACGTCAGCGGGAATACCGCCTACGGCATGACCCCGCAGGGGATGGCGCTCATGTTCCCCGACCTCTACCGCTCCGTCAAGGAGGCCGAGCACGTACAGGACGTCTACTTCGCGGTGGCGCCCGGCGTGAAGCCCTGGCAGAGCGCGGTGCAGCAGCGGGCACACGATCAGGGGTACCTCGGCGGCCCGGCGAAGTTCGGCCACACCTTCCTCACCGACGACAACGCACACCCCTTTGGGTACAAGCACTACTTCTACGGCGTGCTCGCCCACAAGACACTGAGCGACGATCAGGTGCGGAAGGCGCAGGCCCAGCACCTCCCGGTATTCGAGATGCACGGGCGCTGGTTCCAGACGATCCTCGGCCCGGAGGCCAAGAGCTGCATCGCGTTCTACCCGCAGAGTACTGCCGCAGGGATCCTCAAGGAAGTCCTCCTGGCCCTCTTCGCCAGCAAGGATCACCCGAGCTACATCGGCGATGCGTGGTACGGGCGGACGCCGTTGAGGGCGCCGATCCACGACTCCATCCTGCTCGAAGCGCCGCCCAAGCAGATCGATCGCGTGCTCGAGAAAGTGTACGGGGAGATGTTGCGCCCGATCGAGGAGATGCCGATCCCGCTCGAATGGGGGATGGGGCCGCTGGTTACGATCGGGGTGGAAGGCAAGATGGGCCGGAGCTGGGATGCGATGGAGAAGGTCTACGACCCGCCGGGTGGGTTCAAGGCGGAGGCGGCGATCGCCAGCGAGCGCACCTACTTCCCGGCGACGGAGGCCGAGGAGGAGGATGTGATGGATCTGATGGTGGAGAGACGGGCGAAGGTGCCGGCCTAAGCCTGTCCAGCTCGGCCCGGGGTATCCGCGCGACCCCGCGCTCCGCTGGACGGCTTAGTCTTCGACGGCGCTCACGTCGATGTAGACCTTCCGACCCGGCGCGAACAGGTCGAACACCAACGGGTTGTTGATATCGACCGTCATCTTGCCGTTGGGCGTCGCCTTCGAGAACGCGCGGTCTTCAGTGGAAGCGCCCGCTGGGCGAGACGCTTCGCCGCGATCTCGCAGTAGCGTTCCTCGATCTCGACGCCGATGGCCGAGCGTCCCACTCGCTTTGCGGCTACCAACGTCGTTCCGCTTCCCATGTAGGGGTCAATCACAACTCCCGCCGGGGCGAAGCCAAGACACCATGTCATCAGGGCCACAGGCTTCTGCGTAGGGTGGTAGTGCTCGCCTTTCTCGCTCGACCTCAGCAGCCCTGACCACAGGTTCCGAAACACGCGCACAGAACCACGGACATTCGTCCATGCGAGTTCGGCCTCACTCATCGGCCAGCCCTTTTCGGCCATGTCCTCGGCGCCGAGTCGCTTGTCCCACACCAGCCACCCACCACTGTCGGGAAGCCGGCTGGCGTAGTGATTCGCGCCCCACAGGATGGCCGGGCCCGTGATCCACGGCGCAGGATCAAACGGTTGCGCGTCGCCGCGCACCTTCGGCTTGTTGGAGACGCGCGAAGAATCGACGTCCTGCCACCACGGTGAGGCGGCACGGCTGAAGCGCCTCGAATCGGTGTCGTAGTTAATGCCGTACGGCACGTCGCTAACCACGACGTCATATCGCAGCGACGGCACGATCTCGCGACAGTCGCCGTGATAGATCGTGATGCCGTCCTCGTCGTAGTAGGGCGTCATCGCACCCCCAAGGCCGTCTCCAGCCAGCGCCGCACCTGCGGCATATCCGCACGTAACCCCGTGGCGCGGCTGCGGGCGGCGGCGGCTTCCATCTGCGCGGGGCTGGCATCGCCCGAGATGGCCCCGAAGGACACCCAATCGGGAGCGCCCTCAGACGAGAACGCGCCGATGGGTTTGGGCTGCGCGAACGCAGGCACCACCGAGAGCAGGAGACACGCGAGCAGCCACCGCACAGCGGCAAAACGATACCATCATTTTGCCGCCTGTGGCAACAGGAATTTGCGTTACTTGTCTCGTGGTTCAACGCTCCAGAGGCCCCGACCAGCGCCCTGCTGACGCGCCCAACCTGTCCATGAATCTTCTGGCGCGTCCTCTTCTGCATCCTTCGACAGCTTCTCGTCGTAGTGGGTACCGAGCGTCACGGTGCGACCCCCGTAGGCGTGGTGCGTCACCGACTCGACTACGAACTTGCAGCGTGCGATCATCCTCCTCACCTCCTTTCTACTGCGGTAGCAGTGCGTCTGGCGTCGATTCTACCTCCGGCTCCTCCGGGATCTCAGGCGTCTCAGGTTCCTCCGGCTCCTCCGGTTCCTCCGGCGCCAGATCCCTGAGCCCTTCTTCTGTCAGGAGCTCCTGCAGCCGCGCCACCCGCGCCTGTCGCCGGCGCGTCTCGCTCCCGGCCTGGGCGCTCTTGATCCGCTCGACCCCCACGTCCATCGTGGTGTAGCCGATCGCGGCCTTCTTCAACTTCGGCAGGATCTTCCCGAGCGCGTCGCGGCGGAGCGCCGGCGTGTCGAGCTTCTGGTACTCCGGATCCTCGAGCACCTGCGGCAGGTACTCCTGCACCAGCTTCGCGTAGTGGTAGCCAATCAGCTTGTCCACGTAGACATCCCCGGTCTTGCGGATGTACACCGACGCCCCGGGCATCCCGATGCGCGCGATCTCCCCGGTCACCTTGTCCCAGGACCCTACCGTGACGCCGCCGAGCGAGCGCAGGAGCGGGTACTGGCTCGCCAGCGGCTGCCCGGTGAGCTGGTTGTAGGTCTCCGGGATCGCCGCCGCGCCGACGAACGGGATGTTCGCCATGAACTGCCCCAGCGGCGCGAGGCTCATCTCCTCGCCCTGGTCGGCGATGCGCGCGTAGCGTTCCTCGTCGTCGTAGAGCGCGGAGAGTCCCTTGAACTGCGCGAACGGCATGGTGAAGCGCGCCAGCATCTGCCCGACGGTGTTGGCGGCGAGGTTGATCCCCCTCTCAGTTCCAGGGAGTCCTTCCGTCCCAATGTCCGCCAGCGCCTCCACCAGCGACAGCGTGGTACCCGCAAGCTGGCTGGTCGACGCCGCGACGTTCATGATCTCCTTGCCGAGGCTCTGACTGGTGTACTTCCCCTCGTAGAACTGGTAGGCGCTCCCGGGCATCTCCACCAGATCCCACAGCCCGGCGCTCACCATCGACAGGAGCCCCTTGGCGATGTCATCAGCCGCATAGGCCCCGTCGTAGCGTCCGCCCTTGAAGAACGCCTCGCCGATGTTGTCCCAGGAGTACTTCCCGAGATCGAGGTCCTCGCTCACCATGCCCCAATCGGTGTTGTCGTAGAAGTCCTGGAGTACGTCGGCGACGAAGAGGTACTGCACGAACGGCGCGAAGGGGCGGAGATCCACCGTGTGGTTCTCGCTCACCTTCACCTTGTACCAGGGCGTCCCCTCGTCCTTCTGGCTGGCGCGGATCATCATCGCCAGGGGCAGCATCACGGCGGCGCCGGTCATGTTGCGCGCAAAGAGCGTCTGGAAGTCTTCGGGCGCATCGGCGGCGGCGGCCTGTGCGACGACCTCAGCGAGCGTTGCTTTCTGACTGAGGAGATCCTTGAGGTTCTTGTCGGCAGCGGTATAGCGCTCTCCCGCCTCCATGCTCGTCGCTTCCAGCGCGTTGAGCGCCGTGCGGTTCGCCTGGATCTTGTCGGCGATCCCCGGCAGACTCGCATCGCCCACGCTCATCTTCTGGTAGCGGGCATCGAGCCGCCGGCGCGCGGTGATCTCGTCCTTCACGCCCTGCCATGTGTTGAGGGCAGTGCCCATCTCGACCTGTGCCGCGCCGACCTTCTGATCGATCTCAGGGATCAGCACGTCGCGGAAGCGCTTGCCGGTGGTCCCGAGGTGGTAGCGCCCACGGCCCGCCACCTTGGCGTAGAGTGGCTCCACCAGTAGCCCCAGGCCCGAGTGATCCCACAGGTAGCGCGGCGCCGCCGAGAGGTTGAACTTGGCGAAGGGGTAGCCCTCGCGCACGATCGGCAGCTTGTTGAGGATGTCGATGATCCCTGTGTTGGCGCCGCCCTTGGGCCGGTTCAGGTGATCGGTCCCGTACCCCTTCCGGATCAAGTCCCCCGCGAAGGTGAAGTTGAGCGCCTCGCCCACCGCCTTGTCGAACACCTGCGTGTAGCCGTCCTCGCCGAGCAGGGCGCGCAGCCGTTCCGGCGGCAGCGACAGTGCCGTGTGCGGATCCAGCCCGCGCAGCCGGAGCTGTTCGTTCAGCGACACATGCAGCATCGCCGAGCGGATGGTGTACTCCTGCGCCCGGTTGAACATGGTGAGCGTCTGCTGCACCTTCTCCGACGCCAGCGCGTTGAGGATGGTGCTCGAGCTCTGTCCACGGCTCACCGTCTCGCCGAAGCCGGTGCCGCCCATGAACGCGGCGGCCTTGTCTGGCACCGCGCGCAAGGCAGCCAGCACCGCCTCCCGATCCTTGCCCATCGAGAGGATCTGCCCGCTGGTGTCGAAGATCGTCTCCCACTCGCTCGCCCGTGCTCGCCACGGCATCACCCAGCCGTCGGGGCGGAGGATCGGCGCGTAGCGCAGGAGGTCGCCCGCACGCGCGAACGACGCCTTGGCCTTGTTGAATTCGCCACTGGTGGTGTAGGCCAACCCTTTATGCACGGTATCGGAGATGTCGCTGCCCCATCGCCCGGTCGCCGAGTGGACGTTGCGAAGCGCCGTGCTCCACTGGCTCAGCATGAAGCCCCGGCTCGCGCGTCCGAACTGGTCGAACTTGCCGATCTGCCCAGGGGTGAGCGCCTGGAGGAGGATCACGCGATCCCACGCGGATCCCGTCCCGGTGAGCGCGTCGAAGGTCTGCCCCTTGTAGAGGTCGCTCAGCCGGCCCACGGTGCGGCCCTTGCCGTGGATGACGAGATCGGCCTCGCCGCTCGCGCCCTTGATGCCCTCAATCCGGCGGATCGCCGCGCCGTGCTCGCGCTTCCAGGCGCTCAGCGACGCCAGCACCCGCGCCGCTTCCGTCACCGTCTCGGTGAAGTGCGCCGCCACCTGCGCCTCGTCGCCACCCAGCGCGCGTACCGCCTTGAAGTTCGACGGCGAGAGCAGCATCTGCTCGGCCACCTGCCGGAAGAGGCGCGTCCCGGCCGTCTTGGTCGGGTCATCGAGCACGCGCACCGCATCGACATCCTTGAGGACATCGTTGACGACGTTGAGGGTGATCGCTTCTCGCATCGCCTGATCCGGCAGCGCGCCCTCCACCGCCGCGCCCGGGCGTAGAATGCCGCCGGGGCCGGCCGTGATCCCTTGGCCCTTGAGCGACGGCGGGAGGTCCGGCGTCACCACGATCCGCCCCACGCCCGGCGCCCACACCGTGCGCCCGTCGTAGAGCGCCCAGAGCTGGCCGGCCGGCGACTGCGCGCTCCCACCTTCCAGCGCCGCTACCCGCTTGGCGACATCGACCCCTTCCATGTACGGCAGGTTCTTGGCCGCCGTCTTGGTCAGGTTGCCGTAGGCCACCTGCGCGATCTGCAGCTCCAGCCACGCCTTGCGGGCGTTCCCCGCCGCCAGCGCTTCCTGCGCCTTGTGGAAGAACGGCTCGGTGTCGAGCTCGTCGGCGTGCTGCTCGAGGTACTTCCCCAGCGCCGCGTCATCGCCCATCGCGCCGGTGAAGCGCGGGATCTTCCGGATGGTCGCCTGTACGGACTTCGCCGTGGTCGGGACATCTCCCGGCCGCCGCGAGAGCTCACCGATGTCCAGCCCGCCCTCGGCCCAGGCGCTCTTCCCCTTGGGCTGCCAGACGCGCACGTCGCGCACCTCGCCGCCCTTGGCGCCGATAATGAGCATCGGGAGGTCGGCCACGCCGCCCTTGAGGTCGGCCCGGCTCGGCTGAGCGCTCCCGGTCGGCTGGCTGTGCCAGCTCCCCAAGAGGACCAGCCCCTCGTCGGCCGCGCGCTTCTGGGTCGCGGCGATCGTGCGTGGGTCGATCTCGAAGGTGGTGGCGGTGTCGGCGGCGATGTTCCGCGAGCGGATCACCTTGCGGATCTGCCCGTCGGGGGTACCAACAAGGAGCCCGGCCTCTTCGCTCTCCCCCGCCTGCTCGACCACCTTGCGCACCTGCCCGAGGGTGTCCTCGTTCATGCGGAAGTGGCGCGGCGCTCCCGACGAGTCGGCGAGGTTCTTGAGGATGCGCTGCCGGGCCGCCGCGCGCTGGGCCGGGGTGCCGACCGCGCCGCCCTCCTCGCGCAGATCCAGCGCGCCGCCCTGGGCCTCGGCGGCGGCCAGGGTCTCAAGGTCGGCGTCAAAGGGGGTGGTGTCGTCCCCGAGCACCCGCGCCTCGGCGTCTGCGACGCGCTGGGAGGCGTAGACGGGCGCGGCCGGCACATCCCCCGGCACATCCTCCACCTTCCCCACAACATCTGGTGTTCCACGTGGAACAGGGGCACTAGCCGCGTTCTCCAACGCCAACAGGCGCTCGCTCGGCGGTGGCGGCGGCGCGCTCGGCCCTTCCTCGACCAGCGTGGCCTGCTCCGGCCGGGCCAGCCCGCGCTGCTCGAGCGCGTCGGCGACCCACCCCCGGTACTGCATCCCGTCCGGTCCCTGCTGGAGGAGCTCGCCGTGCAGGAGCTTCAACTCTCGATCGCTCATGCTCGCAAGCAGCTCGGCCATCTGCGGCGGCGGCGCGCCGGCGCGCGGCTCCGCTCCTGTGGGGAGGCCCTCTTCGAGCAGCACATCGGCTTGCAACCCGCGCTTCTCGCCCAGGACCTGCGGGGCGAACTTCTCGAGGAGGTCGTCGGCCTCGTCCAGCCCCAGGACCTGCCCAGGCCCGAGCACGGGCAGGTGGATATCGTTCAGCTTCCCGGGGAGTCCCGCCTCCCGGATGTCGTGCGGGGTGAGCTTCTTGACGCTGAACCCCTGGCCGTCCCACGCCTTGCGCATCAGGCCGACGTACTTGAGCACGGCGCGCACGGTCGGCGAGGGCTGGGCCTGCCGGCCGCTCAGGAAGTTCTCGATCTGCTGCTGGAGCTCGCGCCGGTTGAGGTCCTTGGGTTCCTTCCCCAGGATCTTGGCGATCGTCCGCGCCGCCTTGGTACTGGCCACGCGCGGGGTGGCCTGATTCTGCTGGAACGCCGTGGACCCGTCGTAGCGCTCCCGCGCCCGATCCTTCTCGATCCCACGCCCCTTGGCCTCCGCTGGCTGGTACCTGAACTCGCGCAGCTCCTGCCGCAGCACCTGCAGCATCACCGCCGTATCACGATCGATGGTACCGGCGCGTACGTGGTACAGCGTGTCCACGCCCTCCGGGACGCGGTTCTGGTTCCCTGGCCCTTCGGCCACGGCGCCCATCTTGGGCAGGCCCTCGAGCGTCTTGGGCGGCGGCGGCGGCCCGGCCGGCACCTCCGGCAGGCCCGGCAGGCGTTCCTGGCTGGCGTAGGGCAGAAGGCCGGCCTTGATGCCCTCCACGCCAGACGCGGCGGCGGTGCGCTGGGCGCTCTCGGCCGTGCGATCGAAGCCCAGCTCTTCCGGCCCCTTGGCGCGGCTCCAGTCGACGGCCGGCGGGCCGGGCGGGGGCGGCGGCGGGGCGGCCTCGCGGAGGCGGCCAGCAATCACCGGGCGGGGGCGCGCCGGCTGATCCGCAACCAGGGGCGGCGGGGCGTCCAGGTCTTCGCGCCCACGCAGGAGCGCCGCCCCTTCCGGATCCACAACAATCGGCGGCCCACCCGGTCCCTCGGCCAGTCGCGGCTCGACCGGCAGAATATCCCGGCCTCCCGCGCCCAGCACCGCCTCCGGCGGCCCCGGCGGGAGCATCTTCATCCCGCCTGTCGACTGCGCCATGCGCGCGTCGGTGTCGATCCCGGCCAGCGTCGTGATCACCCCGTCGAGGTGCTCGGCGGCCAGCCCGTCCTGCTTCACGCGGGCGAGGAAGTCCTTGGCGACGTTGAACCGCTCGGTGTCCGACATCGAGGAGCTGACATCGGCGAACTTCTGCAGGAAGCCGGCGGCCTTGACCTGCAGGTCTGCTTGGTGCTGACCGTCGAGCACGCTCATCAGGCGGGAGTACGCCGCCTTCCCACCGACCGGATCCAGCCGGGCGGCCTTCTCGAGCGCTTCTACCACCTGCTGCGTCGCGGCTGTCCGCATCTCCACCGGGAGGACGGCGCCGCCGACCTGGGGGTCCATGCTGTCGATCGCCGCATTGGCGGCCCGAAGCGCTGGCTTGGCCCGCGCCCGCTTTCCCGCCCGCCACAGCTCGCCGCCCGCCGGGAGCGCGCCGCCGAACCCGGCGCCCATCACCGCCGCGCCGGCCACCTCTTCCAGCGTCGGGGGCCGTCGCTGCTCGAAGCCGATCTCCAGCCCGGCGCCTCCCGCCGAGGTCACCGCCCCTTCCACCGCGCCGGCCGCCATCCGCGCCGGGAGTCCGGTACTCCGCATGGCGCCGATGACACCAGCCGCCGCCTTCCGCGTCGCGCCGCCCTTGACGGCGTTGGCGCCGATCAGCCGGGCCGCGCCGGTCACGCCGGCCTTGCCCAGGCGCGCCACCGGCACCATGTTGAGCGCGCCCTGCGCGACGATGTTCCCGGGGCTGATCTCCTCGGAGATCCCGGCCGCGCGCTCGTACAACTGCGCCGCCGCCTCGCCGGCAGACCCACCCACGAAGAGACCAGCGGGGACCGCGAGGGGGTTGGCCGTCGCCGCTGCCGCGAGCGTCCCCACGGCGCCGCCCGCCACACTCCCGCCCACACGTGCCGCCGTGGTCACGGCCATGTCGCCCCAGCCGGCCTTGCGGTTGTTCCCCAGCTCCTTCTCGAGCGCCGGGGTCATCTCCATGTGGCCAGGGCCGGCCTTCTTCGGCACCCACTCGCCCTTGGGGGTCTTCTCGAAGTCGCGGCTGGTGCGCGGCCCGCCGGCGTGCGCGGGCAGGATCTCCATGCCCTTGGTCGTGTGGTCGACCTGATCGCCGAACTGCGGGTACACCTCCAGCACGCTCTCTGCGAGCGCGCCGGGGTCCTCGTCATCGAACTGTCCGGGGTAGGCGAGTCTGACCGCCTCCACCAGATCAGCGTAGGTCGCCTTCGGCGGCGGAGGAGGCCCGAACGGGTCGGGAGGCGGCGCGCCCTTGGGCATGGGGCGATTCTACCGCTGCTTGCGGCGCTTGAGGGCGTCGGCGATCGCGTTGGCGCCTTCAGGAGAGCCGAATCCTCCGGTGCGTACCGGCGGCGGCGCGCTTCCGGCGTCCAGCCCCTGCTCGGCGCGGATCAGATCGGTGTACGACTGGAACCGTCCCTGCGTCACCTCGGAGGTGATCCGATCCTTGTCGGCATCGGAGACCAGCCCCAGGGCACCCGTGACGATGTTCTTGCCGGCCTTCGCCTTCTCGGAGATCCGCGCCTTCACGTCCTTCGAGAAGGCGGCGGCCTCCCGCGCCCGATCGCTCTTCTTCGGATCCGGTACCTTCGTGCTGCTCGCGCTGGGCTTCTGCTGTGCCCCAGGCAGGCGCACCGGCGGCGTCCCCGGCGCGGCGCCACGCGGGATCATCCCGATCCCGCCGCCCGTCATCGGTACCTGTCCGCTCTCGTAGGTCGGCGGCAGGTTCGGCGGGAGATTGCGCGGGACCGTCCGCATCGTCTGTCCGGTGTCGGGGTCCAGGTACTGCCGCTCGAGCAGTCCCGTCTGCGGGTTCACCACGTCCACCGCCTGCGGCGCGCGGCTCCGCTGGGAGATCGGCGTCACCTGCACCGGGCGCACCGGCCGGCCGTCCACCTCCACCTGTCCGTCGGCGCCCATCACGCCTACACCGTCGGTCTCCACGCCCATCTCGTCGATGTAGCGGACGTTCACCGCCGTCGGGCGGAGCTGCGGCATGGGGGCGCCGGCCATGCCCGACACCAGCGCCTGCTCCTCCGGCGTCTTGGCCCCGCGCATCGCCTCGATCGCCGTCGTGAAGCGCGCCATCAGCTTGCGCGCCTCCGTCTGCTCGGCCACCTCCGCCGCGTTCGGGAACAGCCGGCGGTAGCGCATCTGCGGCGTCTCAGGCGGCGCCGGCGGAGGGACACCCGTACCTCCCAGTGCTGGCATCCCCTGCCCGGCCACCCCCAACCCCGCTTGCGCCACCGCCGGCATCTCAGGCACCGGCGCCACGCCCAGCCCCTGCCGGCTCACCATCGGCATCTCGAGCATGGGAGGCTGGCTGGCCCGGCCGCCCTGGGCCTTGGGCTCGACCGGGCTCGCACCCGGAAGCGCGGCCCCACCCGGCGACGCTGGCGCGGCCGGCATCCCGCCGCCCTTGTTGGCGGACAGAATCGCCTGGATCTGCGGGAGGAAGCTGCTGCGCTGGGCGTTGCCGAAGAAGCCCGACAGGCCCTTGGCGCGGCGGATCTTGTTGTTCCCGCTGAGCTGCTCGAGCAGCCCGGCGCCGGCCATGGCGGCGATCTCGTCGTCGGGCCCCTGCGCGAGCTGACTCAGGATGTTGAACTCGAGCTGCTGGTTCCGTTCCTGCTCGGCCGTCTGGCGGGCGTACTCCGCCTTCCGCGCCTCGTCCAGCCCGCTCAGCATGCCGACCAGGAAACTCATGAGCCGCCTCCGCCACCGCCGCCGGCCGCCATGCGGGCCTTCAACATCTCGAAGAGGAGGCTCGCGAAGAACTTCCCGGCCTCCGCCTGATTCTGCCCGGCGATCTCGGTGCGGCGCATCTCACCGGAGTAGATCTGCGACAGCGGCGCGGTGGTCCCGGTCAGCGCGCCAATCCCGAGCGCGTTGTTCTGCTGCCCCACGCCCATCAGCGACAGGCCGGCGCCCTGCTGCTGGGCCGCCAGACCGGCCAGGGACGACATCGCCCCGCCTCGCGCGTTGAGTGCCAGCCCGGAGATCTTCCCGGCCTTCTCCCGTGCGATGTCGGCGCCCGCCACGTCGCGCAGCGCGCCGCGCGCCGGGCCGCGATCCAGAGCGCTCTCCGCCCCACGGTACGCCGAGGTGATCGCGCCCATCTCCGGCGCCATGGCCGCCGTCATCGCGCCACGGCTACCACCGGCGATCGTCCGGTAGTAGTTCATGGGGATGTTGAGGTCCGCGTTGGCCTTGTTGAAGGCGCCCATGCCGGTCTTCTGGAGGGCGGCGCCACTGCCCAGGAGGGAGTTGCCGGCGTCTCGCAGGCTGCCGGCGTTGCCCAGCAAGTTCCCCTGCGCCTGCGTGCCCTGCGGCGTCAGGGCGGCGGGCTTGCGCAGCTTCTTGACGATCGCCGACCCGGCCATGATCGCGGCGGGGATTGCCACTTGGGCCATCAGGGTACCCTCAGCAGAAACAGATCCCCGGGTGCGCGGGTGAACCCAAGCCGGCCTGCTTGACCATACGGGCTCTCCGGGGTCAGCACGGCAAATGCCTGCGCCACCCCGTTATGCCGTAGGGTAGCAAAGACGCCTTGCAAAAGCGACCGGGGTGCGCTGGGGTGGACCTCCTTCATCGCCGGATCGAACCACACCCCGTCGATGTGCGCCGCGAACCAGATCGGCCAGTACCCCCAGAGGCGCGGCCCCTCCGCCGTTTCCTCCTCGAGCGCGACGATGAGCCCCTCGGCGTTGGGCGGGACGGCCTGCGCCAGTCCGCCGGGCGGATCCGGCCAGCGCGCCAGGAACTCCTCGATCGTGTACGCCTGCGTCGTGTAGGGCGTCGCCATCACGCAAAGCTCGCCGGCGGCACGAAGAACGCCTGAATCTGCGTGAACGCGGTCGGCGGCGCGCCGGGCGGTGTGAACAACCCGGTGGTGAAGCCGTCCACCTGCGGGCTGCCCCAGCCGGCCGAGACCGACGGGAGTGCCGCGCCGCCGAAGACGAGCGCGTACGCCCCGCCACCCGCCGTCGTCCGTCCGATGATCCCCCGGTTGGTCCCGCTGTTCGGCCAGGGGCACGGACCGAAGGCCACGCCCGCCGGGGTGGCGGCGAAGAGCTGCCCGCCGGCATCAGGCGAGGGGTAGTTCAACCCGGCCTTCCACCACTGGAAGCAGCTCCACGCGCTCCCGCTCGGCAGGTGCGTGAAGAGCCCATCCTCGAAGTGGAAGGTGGTCGAGAAGCCCATCACACGGCTCATCACCGCGAAGGCGTACCAGTACTGCGGATCCGCTTCGTAGATCCCCAGCGCCGCGCTTCCGGCGTTCACTGGCTCGTCACTCACGCACGGGAGCAAGCCGTACATAAAGGAGGGGTTGCCGTAGTGCGCGATGATCCAGTCGGGGCTCGTCCCACCGCGCCGGATGTGCACGGTGAGGTACTTGCTCGGCGGCCCCAGGTACCCGGTGTAGTAGTCGCTGTCGCCCGTCGCAGAGCTGCAGGCCACCGGGCGATTCGGGTCCACCGCGAGGTACGCCTCGGCCAGCGCCCGCACCTGCGCGCCGCTGGTGAACCCGATCGCGTCCCACTCGTTGGCCATCTCGATGAAGCAGCCACGATAGGGCAGGAGCGCCTGGGCAAAGCGCTGGGTGTGCGCGATCATCGCGTTGAAGTCGCTCCCCCAGATCTCGGTGAAGGCACCGAACACGACGATCTCCGGCATCATGCCCAGCGAATTGCAGTACGCCACGAGCTGCCCGACCGCCGTGTAGTAGTTGGCGTGTTCCGGTGGATAGAGGCGGATCCCGCGATCCTCCCAGAACGTACCGGCCAGAGAGCAGAGGATGCGCGGGACGGTGACGCCGGAAGCCGCCATCCACTGCAGGTAGTCGTACGCCTGATGCTCCCTGCCCTGGAGGAGGTCCGCCAGCACCGCAAAGGCCGTGACGCCCTTCCACTCGAAGCGCAGCCTGTTGTTGGAGAAGCCCCAGCCCAGCGTACCGGCGTTGTACCCCGAGGGCGGCGGCGTCACCTGTCGGACGATCACCGTCGCGGTGTAGATGGAAACGCCGCCGGCGCCCACCAATCGGAGCTCGTACGTCGTGGTCTGCGGCGGCGAGACCGTCACCGTGCCGGCCGCCACCGGCGAGACCGCCCCTACCCCGTTGTTGATCGACGCGCTGGTGGCGTTGGTGCTCGCCCAGGTCAGCGTAGCGGTCTGCCCCTGCGAGATCGTGGTCGGCGTCGCGACCAGGGACCCGGTTGGCGGCGGAATCTCCGGCGGCGTCGCCGCCACCGACACCGTGACCGAGAGCGTGGAGATCCCGCCCGGCCCGCGCAGCAACAGCGTGAACGTCGTGGAGGTGGTGACCAGGAGCGAGGCAGACCCCGACAGCGGGAGCATCCCGTACACCGAGTGCTCGACCGTGGTGGCGTACTGCGTCGACCAGTTGAAGGTGACCGTACCACCCCCCGCACCCAGCGACGAAGGCGTAGCCGAGAACGAACCGATCGGGAGCGGGTACCCCGTCCCACCACCCGGCCCGGCGTCCCGCGTCGGCGGCTCCACAGGCGTGAGCGTCTGCAGGCTCGCCGCCACGTACTTCCGGAGGTACCCGAGCGACACCGCATCAGTGTCCACCTTGGGATCTCCCAGCCGCTTGATCCGCTGCCCGTAGGCGTCCACCGGCGAGCCCGTCTTGAGCACGGTGGAATCCAGCGTGGTCACCTGTCCTTCGACGGCGACCAGCCGATCCACCAGCCGCTGCAGGCCGGTACGCAGACCGATATCCGGCAGGCGCCCGAGGAAGGTGCGCAGCCCGTCACTCATCCGCGCACCTGTCCGTTGTTGGGCGTGGAGGCGATGCCGCTGGCGTTGCCGAGCGAGCGCATGTGGTCGAGATCGTCATTCCCGAACGGCGCCGGCACGTCCTGGCGCTCGCCGGTGCTGATGGCCAGGATGGTGACGCCGGATCCCTCGCGATAGAGATTGAAGGGCTCCGTGCAGGTGAAGACGTACTTCCACAGTAGCGCCATGCGCGAGCGCAGGTTGAGGAGGATCTTCCGCCGGGACGGCGCCGGCGGCAGCGTGTAGATGTCCTCGAAGGCACGCGTACCATCGCGCGTGTACCCGCTGAGCGTGAGAAGGACCGTGGTGTCCGCCCGGTAGTCCACGATCATGCGGAAGAGCGAGTGATAGTCCGCCTGTTGATGGTCGATGAGCTGCGTCTCCCAGCGCGTGAGCGCCAGCGGCTCCTCGTCGAAGATCCACTGGACCGACCACAGGCGGGATAGAACAATCCCATCCGTGGGCAGGAGACGCAGCACGCGCGCCCGGAACTGCGGGAAGCTGATGTGCAGCACCTGTCGCCCGGCCGCCGTGACCGAGAGCGTCTGCGCCACCGCGCCGTCTGCCTGTACCTGCACCGTCTTGGTCGCGCCGCCGGTGTCGCACTCGAGCAGCACGCCCTTGACCATCTTCTCGGTCAACGTCCCGGCGAGCTCGAAGTTGCGGTTCCAGTTGGTCTGCTCGCCGGGCACGCCATCGACCATCCACTTGTGCGTGTAGACCTGCACCCCGGAAGTCGCCGAGATCAGGCAGCGGTAGATGTGGCCGTACCCAGGCCCGAAGGTGTGATGGAGATACGTCTTCACCGTCGGATCGGTGACCTTGGACGGGCTGGTACTCGTGCTGCGGAAGTCGTAGGTGGACACCAGCACGTTGTCCACGTAGATGCTCGCCACGCCCTCGCCGCGCACCACCAGATCCAGCCCCGTGTAGTAGGTATCGCCGAGGATCTCCTCGCCGCTGTCCCACACGCCCTGGCTCGGTGGCTCCTCCGATGCCTGCCACTGCAGGGCGTAGAGCAGCCACGGGTTGTCGTCTTCGGCGACGAGGCGGACCTGATCCGCGATCACCCCGGCCCACGACAGGTAGAGGGTACGCCGTCCCTGGCTGGCATCGAGGGTGTACGGGCCCAGCACGCCGACCACACCGCCGCCACGGGAGTACTCCACGCGTACACGCTTGGTGTCGACCCCGTAGGTGTCGTCGGTGCGCGCCAGCTTGTTCTCCCGGGTGTCGCACGTGATCGCGACCCCGGTGAGGTAGGCGCCTGACGCGCCGAGGGGCTCCCACTGGCCCAGCCGTCGGCCGGTTTCCTCCACCAGCGGGAGCGCCGAGAGCTGGAGCTGCAGCACCTCCGGCGTCGCCCCCGTCGTGTCGGTGGGAAGGACCAGTTGTACGCGCGCCGATCGGAAGCGCCGCTCCGCCCCGGTGTCGGGGGTGAACAGGTGGCGCGCCAGCGTTGACTCGTCGCCGTACACCGTCTGCGTGGGCAAGGTCTGTACGCCATCGAGCGTCACCGAGACCGACAGGCCCGCCGTGCCGAGGCCCGCCGTCTCCACGACCAGATCGCCCAACTGCTTCTCTTCCCGGCCGCGCTCGAAGACCAGCTCCGGCGACTGATAGGCGAGGGAGAACGACACGCCGTCATCGGTGCGGGCGTCGAGACTGCGGATCGTCGCCGTCCCGCCGTCGCCCGACCCTACGTACGGCGGCAGTTCGGCGTTCTCCGGATCGATGTAGATCGCCCCGGGCGCGCTGGGGAAGACATCCCGGCCCCACGCCGCCTGCCCGCCGTTGAGGGCGTAGGCCATCTGGTGGATGTTGCCGTCGGTGCCCTGGTACTGGAAGTAGAGGACGCCTCGTCCGAAGAACAGGCGCAGCTTGGCCTCAGCGCTGAGATCGATCGCAACCGCGCCGCCGGTGGACTCGCCGAACCAGAGGTTCCGGATGTCCGCCGTGAGTTCCTGTGCCGGCCCGCCGCCGTTGGTCTCGTAGATGCCGTCGTCGCTCACGAAGAAGCAGCCGTTCGGTCCGACGGCGAACGCCCAGCGGCCAACCAGTCCCTTCTGACACGGCGTGTCCTGCACCGCGACGGTCCCGCCGCTCACCAGATTCGGCGTGATCAGGAAGAGGCGCCGGCGGGAGAACACGAAGCCCTGCCCGGAATGCACGAACCCGTGCATCAGCTCTTCGCTCGGGCTGCACGCCTCCACCACCAGATCCGGCGGCCAGCTTCCCGGCCGGCCGGTCTTGCTCCGGTAGAGGTGCCCGGGCCGGTAGCGATCTCCGCAGCCGTAGATCGCCCCGTCCAGCGGTCCCCAGACCGCCGGCAGGTTCGCGGCCAGGACCGTGTTCCCCTGACTGTCCACCGAGGGGACCGGCTGGTAGTTGTCGATCTCGAGCGTCGGCGACGCCACCACGTCCAGATCGCTGAGCGTGTCCACGAACTCCGCGCCGTTGGCGGTGTTCTGCCCCAGGTAGTACCAGTCGTCGGTCAGCGTCCCACCGCGCCGGTAGAAGCGCTGGCGCACGCGGGCATTCCCCGGGCCGGTGTACGGCGCCGCCGGCTGCACGGCGATGCGCTGCCGCATCGGGAAGAGCTGATCCGCCTCGTCCTGGATCGGGCTGGGGTTCCCCTCGTCGCCGGTGTCGAGGTGGTAGTGGGTGTAGCGGTAGTCGTACGGCGCGGCCCCCGGCTCGCTGGCATCCAGGCCGTACCCGCCCGTGAGGTACCAGTCATCACACGCCAGCTTCACCGAGGCGTTGGTGGTGGTCTTGAGCACGATCACGATGCCGGTGATCGTGTCCCAGCCGCGCCCGCTGGTGGTGCCGATGCGCTCGAAGTCACTTCGGCGCAGTGGCTTTCCGATCGCGCCGAACTCCGTCCACACGTTGCGGCCCGGCGACATCTCATCGGGCACGCGCGCCTGCAGCCGTGTCACCCGACCGCTGCGGTCGCTCGGGAAGGTCCGCCGCTGCCCGTCCTTCGGGTCGTCAGGGTCCGGACGATCCGGGAGCGAGAGGTACTCATCCACCACGCGGTTCTGCTGCGTCTGCGACGCCGCCGTGTTCCCGCTCTGCTGAGTCTCGATGAAGCCGGTGAGGTCACTCGGCCGGAACGCGCGGACGAACGCATCGCTGTTGAGCGAGTCGTGCTGCCCGGGGATCACACTCGGCGAGAAGCCGGAAGCGCACACCAGGTACACGCGGATCTCTTCCACGATGCCCGGGCGGCTCAGGCGCATCCAGAGGTGGATGATGTCGTCGGGCGTGGCCGGGCGGAACCCGCCCTGGAGCTGCGTCAGATCCATCACCGCCGGCAGCCCCATCACGGAGGTGTAGCCGGTGTCGGCCTCTCCAGGGTTGGTGGTGAACTCCACCGCATTGCCCTGAATCGCCGTGATATTAGCCGCCACAGGCGTCCCCGACGGGATCGGCGTCGGCTCGGTGTCATCGACGCCGGCGGTGAGCGTCCACGCGCTGGCCTGGGAGGCGGAGCCGTGGAAGTCGCAGATCTTCGTGGTCAGGATGTCGGCGATTGCCGTGCTCGGCGTGCTCGCCGGCGCTTCCAGCCCCAACAGGATCGCCTCGCCACTCGGCGGCACCTGCCCGAGGAGCGCGGTGTCCCCGACGATCATCCACGGATCGCCTGAGAGCGACGGACGGTAGGGCAGGCACGTCAGCGGCTTCCCACTCAGCACCGTGTTGACCGGCGCCATCGTCGCGGGAGTCGCGCCGCGCCACAGGACCGTCCCCGCTCCGACGAAGGCGATGTAGGCGCCGGTGGACGGTTGGTAGAGACGGGCGAGCGTGTGGCAGGGGCCGGCGCTTGCGAGCTGGAAGACCGTCTGCCAGCCTGGGCGCAGCCGGAGGCGCCCTTGCCGATCCACCCGGGCGTTGTCGAGGATCTGCGCGGCCTCCGGCGGGAGGAGCTCGGCGGCGCTGGTCGTCATCAGCCCCCGCGCGCCCGGGCGCAGCACGACGAGCGCAAAGCCCTGAGGGGCGTAGCCGGGCATCTGCATGCGAGTCTCCGTCCTAACGGCGCAGACCGGCCAGGGACACCCCGAAGTCGAAGATCGCCTGAGCCTGATCCCGCCGCTGTGGATTGTACGCCTGTCCAGGCTTGGCGAACATGCGCGCGAGCACCCCGGCGACGATGAAGGGTTCCCAGAGGTCTCCGACGGTGAGAGGGTCGCCGTCGCCGGTGACAGGCTCCGGCAGCGGGATCACCTGCAGGTGAAGCTGGCCGGCCGCACTCGTCGGCGGGACGAAGGTCACCGTGGCGGTCCCCTGCTCGTGGACGATGGCGGCGCGGGGGCGGGCAGGTGTGGCGGCAGGCCAGCCCGGGTAGAGCAGATCCGCCTCGTGCCGGCTGATCAGCGGCAGAGGCGTCCCACGGTCCCCCTGCACGATCGCGGCGGTGAGCACCTCGCACACCTCCGGGTCCAGCGCCACCACCGGCCCGGCGGTGTAGTCCTGGAGCTGCCAGCCCTGGATCACGCGGCTCTGCTGGATGAAGGCGCGCTCGGACGCCGCGAGGTAGGAGAGCACCTCCTCGCGCGTCCACAGGCCCAACGCCCAGGTGCGCCCGCCGTCGACCACGGGCTCCTGTACGTAGCGCTGGATCACCGAGAGTAGCGCGTCGTCGGTCATGCCCCGCCCTCAGGGAGCGCCGCCTTGTCCAACCCGCTCGAGCGCGCGACCTTGCCGACGATCGCTTCGAGGAACGCCTGGAACGGCCGATCGGCCAGCGCGTCGCCCCGGACCTTGGCGATGACCTGCACGGCGGCGGCGAAGTGCCCCTGGAACTTCTCCTGCTCGACCGGCAGGGCCTTCCCCGACGCCCACCACGCCGCGAGATCCACCAGACCATCGATCCAGAAGTCGGCGACATCCACGGCGGTGAGCGGCAGCATCAGGGCCGGATCAGGCGGCAGCGACACGCCGTGGCAGGTGATCTCCTGCGTCGCCGGCGGGGTCGGCCAGAGCGCTACCGTGGTGAGACCGATGGGCGCCCAGTACTTCGGCGTGGCAGGCCGGCCGCCAAGCCCTGCCATCTCGCTTCGCCAGTTCGGCGCCAGGAAGTCGAGCTGCGGGATCGTCGTGGGCGAGAGGGGTACATCGTTCCACCGCACCCCGGTCACCTGCGCGAGCCCCGGGACGGGGATGTACGGATCCCCAACAATCGCCGTGGCCGTGACGCTCCCACGCCAGACGCTCGTGGCCGCCTGCCAGATCTTGAGCGCCATGCGGAGCGCGTCGTGACGATCCTGCACCGTGTAGTACGGGTGCAGGTCCAGCCGTTCCCACAGCCGCTTGTCGAGCTCGGCGAGCGTGCAGCGGGTGTACGCCATGGACTACTTCGTCGGGGGGGTCGCCCCCGACCCGGCTCCACCGGCCGGGATCGACGGGGCGCCCGTGATCTTCTGCAGCGTCGTCTCGTGCGCGTTGATCACGTTGACGATCTGCGGCAGGAGGAGCTGCATCTGGCGGTAGGCGGTGTACTCCTGGTACATCCACGCGCCGGCCGCGCCGAAGAGCAGGAAGGTGAGGGCAGCGACGAGGACGAGGGCAATGGTGCGGGCCATGGGGCCGATTCTACTAGAAGAACGCCATGACAGTGCAGCGCACTTGCGTCGCGTTGGTCGAGAGCGTCCAGTTCGTGGAGGTGTTCGGAACGCTGTACAGGCTCGCGTAGGTATTCCCCGAGAGGACCTGCCACATCCCGTTGTAGTTCGTGCCGTTGTCCAACCCTACGCACACCCCGCTGGTGGTCCGCGTGGCCGTACGACTGTTCGGCAGTGTGACGCGCAGTTCGGGATTGGCCGTCCCGCCTACTGTCGTCGTCGTCAGCACGAAACTGAACCACTGCGTCGTGCCCACCTCTGTGAAGCTCTCCGCGAAGACATCCCCGCTGTCCACCGTCCACGTCATGGTGCCGCCGGCGGTGTAGTTGCCCGCTGTGTATGCACGCACCGCAGAATCGCCGGCCTTGACCGTACGACTGCGCTCGTACAACCCGTCATCGAAGCGAGCAGCACCTGCCTGTACCCACAGGGAGTAGTTGTTGGTCGCGGCTGTCGGCGGGCCGGCAATCGCAACCGTCGCGGCATTGTTGACCGTATTGGAACCGGTACGCGTCAAGGCCGCGAACTCCGTCCCGATGAGTACAGGTACCGTCCCCGTCGTGGTGCTGATCTGGCCGGAGATCAACAGGGCGGTGGCACTGGCAGAGGGCACTGAGACCCCGAAGCCCGAGATCGATGAGCCTGGAGAGTTGTTACCCGTCGGGAATTGCAGCTCGTTGAGACCTGTGGTGCCGACGCGTAGTCCGTCTAGCTGCGGCTCGGTATCCCACACCGGATCGCTGCCGTTGCTCGTCAAGACGCCGTTGGCCGACCCGATCGCCAGTCGCGTCCACTGCGGCACGGCAGACCCGACGATGAGATCCCCACGCACCACCGTCGCCGCCAGCGCATCGGAGTGGCTCGCGCTCAGTAGCGCATGCGTCCCCACCGTGCTCGAGCACCCAAACGTGTTGGTCGCCGCCGTGTAGGTGATCGCCGTCGTGCAGTTGGCGATCGCCTTGGCCTCCCAGGCGCTGCCGTTGCTCAAAAGTACCGAGTCATCCGACGCGGCGTTCAGCCCCGTCCCGCCGTTCGCCAGCGGGAGCGTCCCCGTCACGTCCGTCGTGAGCGTGATCTGGTTCGTGGTGCCGGTGACAATCCCCTGGGCGTTGATCGTGACCTTGGGGTAGGTTCCAGCCGCCGCCGCGCTGGTGGGCAGGTCGTTGTAGACGAGGCTCCGGAAGGTCGGCGCGGCCGGCGATCCCGTGCTCGGTCCCGCCCACACCAGATTGGCGGTCTGGGTCGCCAGCGATGCGGCGAGCGAGCCGCTCCCGGTCACCGGAGAGCCCGTCACCGAGAAGATCGCCGGCATGGTCAGCCCGACGGAGGTGACCGTGCCGCTCCCCGGCGTCACCGTGCCGCAGATCCAGGCGCTCCCGTTGTACTGCGGGTACTGCCCCGAACTGCACCCGTTGCTCGCCCACTTGGCGAAGAGGATCGTCGCGTTGGTGATCTCACCGTTGTCCACCGACGCGCCGAAGAGGCTCACGTTGGCAGAGAGGCGCGCGTCCGCCAGCGACCCGCTCGTGAGGTCGCCCGCCGATCGCGTCGTCAGGTCCGCCAGCGAGCTCCCGGTCTTGTCGATCTTCGTCCAGCCGATCGAGGCACCGGCGGCGATCTCCGTGTTGGTGATCCCGCTCAGGCGCGCCAGGGGCAAGGTGCCGCTCGTCACCTGCGAGGCGTTGAGCGCGGTGAGCCCGCTGCCGTCGGTGCTCCACGCGACATCGGTGCCGTCGCTGCGCAGGACCGTCCCGGCGCTTCCGACGGTGAGGCGCGCCCACGCAGGAGAGGCGCCCTGCCCGGTGATGATCGCGCCGCGCGCCACCGCCGCCGCCGAGGTGTCGGTGTGCGTCGTGCTGAGCAGCGTGTGGGGAGCGCCGCCGCCGCCGCCGCCGGCGACCAAGCTGCCGTTCCAGTACAGCACCCCGGCGATCTGGTACAGCCGTGCGCTGGTGTCGGCCGGCGAGGCGTCTGGCAACCGCAGGTCGTAGAAGGTCTGGCGGCCCGTCCAGGTGTTGGTCCGGATCAGGAGCTGCAGGACCTGCGAGCTGAGTGACTGTGCCTGGGGGAGGGCGACGACGCCCCCCAGGAGGAGCGCGCAGAGGAAGAGGAGGGTACGCCGTGCCATGGGTCAGTCTCCGTGCGTGGGGTCGATCTGGAGCTCGAGGCCGATCTTGTCGGCGCCTGAGGTGGTGGCCGTCCCCCGGTTCACCAGCATCAGGTGGATCTTGCTGGTCCGCCCGTCGTCGCGGATCGCGATGTCACACGTCTTGTCGTAGAGGTAGAGCCCGGTGGCCGCGATCTGCTTGCCGTCGGCGGCCACGAACGCGCACCGGCCGAGGTACTTGTTGGTGCTCGGCAGGGCGGTGTTGTTCGCCGCAGTAGCGAAGAAGTAGACCTCCCAATCCTTGTTCTCCACCGTGCGCAGGGTGACGCGGACCACCCGCCCTCGGCAGGTGTCTCCGAGATCCTTGGCGTCGAGGCCGAGGTACTCCCCGGCGTTCTGGGCGATGGCCGCGATGAACTGCGTGGCCGGCGCCGTGGCGAGTGGATGCAGGCGTCCAAGCTGACTCATGATGATCTCCTCACAACCGCAGAAGGGCCGCTTCCGAGGCGACCTCGAGCACGCCGTAGCCGTGCCACACCTGCCCATCCGACAACGTGACGCTGTTCTTGACCGTGTAGACCGTCCCGGCCGTGCCGCCAGTGAACAGGGCGCTGGTTTGCGTGCCATCGACGCTGATCGCGCTCCCGCCGATGGAGAGCGCGCCGTCACTCCCCGGGACCAGCGACCAACTCGAGGTGGCGATCGTCACCCCGGGGAAGTACGACAGGCGCGCACGCCAGTCCCCGCCGTACCGCGTCTGTTCATCCGGCTGCTTGGGGGACACGCTCTGGTTGATCAGCACGACTCACCACTCCCCGAAGTCCTGGGTACCCGGCAGGAAGACCCACAACAGGCTCTCCGGCTGGTCGAAAGTGTACACCGTCGCCTTGGGAAGTACCACCCAGGTCAGCGTCTCCGGCGCCAGCGGGAAGGTGTACACCCCCACCGGCATCTGCCACATCTCGCAGGGGCCGAAGACCCCGGGCGCGGTGGTGCGATCAAGCCCGGCATCCACCCACACCGGGCGGTGCCAGACACGGCGGACGGGCGGCGCCGGGAGGATCGGCAGCCAGCCAGCCACCGACGGCACGGGTACGACACCAACCCCCAGGGGGACGATGACCGCCCCGAGGGGACGCTGCGCGCGCCGCACCGGCGTGGCCGCATACCCCTGCCATCCTTGAGGCGTAGCAGGCGCTGGTACGAACACCGGCCCGATGAGGGCCGTACGCGGCGCGTCTGTACGCCGGCCGCCTACCCGCCCCGGGGCGGGCACATGCCAGCTCAGAACGTCGACCGTCCCTGTTGGGACGCCCACCGGCGCTACTAGGAGCGTTACAGGCCGCCGGACGGCGCGACGGGCAGGATCTGGGGCTTGCCGCTGCCATGCGAGGACCGGCGCCGGCGTCGTGACATCCGGGACGTAGAGCGGGACGACCGCTTCGCTGTGTAGACGCCGCTCTGCGCGAGCCGGGGGTCGCCCCGAGAGCGCAGGCAGGACAGGCGGCGTAACCGCAACGATGACCGGCGCGACAGGGCCGACGCTGCCAAGGGCAAGACGGCGGGCCGGTGTGCGGGGCGCGAACGTCGCCGCCTGCCACCAATCCAGGACGACGAGCGCGGCGGGCGCGGGCGTGACAACAGGCGCCACCACGCCCGCAATCGGCCCTCGACGCGCAAGACGCTGCACCTCAGATAGCCGAGCGGCCCACGACAAGGGCGGCACCGGCTGGGTGACATCCGGGACGACGATCGGGGCGACCGTCTGGGACGCCGGGCGAGACGGTCGCGCAAGGCGATCAGGCGCAATCGGGCGCCAGGAGAGGGGGACGACCGGCGACGTGACATCCGGGACAGCTACGGGCGCGGCTGGTTGTGGGAACGCCGCAACACGAGCTCGGCCCCAGACACGATCGGGCCCAACAGCCCGCCAGGAGAGCGCAGGAGCCGGCTGGGTGACATCCGGAACAGAGAGAGGGGCGACCCAGGCCTGTCCGCCTACGAAAGCGGGACGGCGGTGGCGCGGCGTCTCCTGAGGCAGCCACGACAGGTCGACCGACGGCGGCGCCTGGGGCGTGACGAGCACCGTCCCACCGAGCGGCAGGGATCGGGCTGGCAGACGTTGCGACGCTGGGAACGTCCCCGCCCAGGAAAGGACTGGCGCCGGCGTCGTGACATCCGGGACGACGATCGGCGCAGCGCCAGTGTGCTGCGTTCGATAGGGGCGGGGCTGGAGGCGGTCGGGTTGGGTGCCCTTCCACTTGTCGATGGTGATGGTCTCGCCGGCCGCTGCCGGGACCAGGACCGGGCCAGTGACCGCGTGGTACTGCCGCGTCTCGCCCGCGCGTGCAACATCGCCGCCCTGCTCGGCCGTGGCGGTCGCCGTGGCGGTGGCCACCACCAGCGGCACGAAGGCCAGGGACAGTGCGTAGACGGCGGCAGCGTAGCGGCGACGAACCGGGACGCTGAGCGTAACCGGCGGCTGGGGGTCTGGCGCCGGCGGAGGGGCAGCGTCCACCCCCCAAGGCAGACCGAGCTCTGCGCTGTCGAGCGCCAGCGCAGGCTCCGGCCCTCGGCGCCCGCCTGCCCGGCGCCAGACCTTGCCCGAGGAGACTCGGAGCCGCGCCATCGTCTAGCCGATTAGCCCCAGCCGAACTGCAGCGTGCCGGTGTAGGTGGTCGCCGTCGTCGCGCTCTTGAGCACCTCAAGGAACGCGAGGCAGGCGTCGTCGAAGATGCGGACGAGGCGGCCAGGGCGGTCGGTCACATCCCAGGGCGTGGTGAAGTTCGCCAGCGCGCAGGGCATCCAGGCGATCGGGTGTCCGATCACGAAGTCGATCGCGCCGGTGGCGACCGTCGCCGAGCACTGCATCTGCGCGAGGTCCATAATCCCCACGTCGCCAGTGGCGAGCGGGCAGAACCATGTGCCGGTGGGCTGATCCAGCCGGTTGACGATGTTGCTGCTGTTGCCGGTCACGCTCGGCAGCGTCTGCGAGTCATTGCCAGCGTCGTCGCGATACGTGCAGGTCGTCCAGTTGTGCGCCGTCGCTGGAAGCACCGTCCCACACTCGATGAAGAGGAAGTTCCCGCCGGCGTAGTCGGCCGCGCTCGTGGTGCTGCTCTGGTAGCGCGTCGGCACGCCGGTGACCGCTTCGGTCGCCGTCGAGTTCATCGTCTTCGCCACTGCGAAGATGCGGTCGTACATCAGAAGCGTCTGCGCGCTCACCGTCGCCAGGAGATCCCCTGCCACCAGGTACTGGTAGTCCGCACTCACGTCGAGAATCGGCAGGGCGCCGGTCGTCGCGTTGGTCGGTGCGATGCCTCCTGGCGCCGCTGACGCCGCCGACCCTGCCGCCGGCTGCGAGCCCACGCGAAAGAGGCTGTTGGTCGCGCTCACCACCCCCGTCGTGCCCACCTTGTTGATGGCGATCGGCAGCGTCTTCCCGTTCGCGCTCATCTCGCTGATGAAGTCGCTCAGGCTGGAGAACCCCGCCGCCGCCTGCCCCATCTGGCGGAGCGCCCAGCGGTGGATCACGTCGTCCATGTGGCGTCGACGCCGCCGGAAGGTGTCCTCCATCCAGTCGCGCCGGGACATCTCGGCGCCCATGCGGAGATGCCCGACGAACTCCCCACCCTTGGTCGCCCACACCTCGCCGGGGACGCCCTGCACGTGAATCGGCGGGCCGTACCACGGCTGCATGCTCTGCACCAGCGTCGCCACATGGGCCGGCCCCAGGAAGCGTTCGAGGTGATCCGGGTGAATGTGCTTGGGGCCGAAGTTCAGTAGGGACATCTCACCACTCCCAATCCGCCATGAAGTGTACGCGGGGCGACGTGCCGTGGTTCTCGACGCTGTGCTCGGCGAGGACGTTCACCGCGTAGGCAAACCCCGGCTCGAGGTGGTGCGCCTCCTGCCCGACGATGAAGAGTGACGCCGGATCGGTGAGCAGCGGTACGTGTACCCGTCCCCACCAGCGTGGGCTCACCTTGTCGACGTGCGTCGGGATGCTGTGCCCCGGCATCACCACCGAGAGGAGGCGCTGGCTCGGCTTGGTGCGGCGCGGCACGTACGCCTGACAGAGCTTCACCACGGTGTTGGTCATCGCGTAGAAGCCGTGCCACGCCGGATCGTTCACCATCGCCGGGCGGAGGAGGCCGTCATCCAGTGGCGTCTGCTGCGGCCAGGAGGTGAAGGGAATGGCGGAGAGCCACGCCACCAGGGGGTCGATGGGGACCGGCCCGAGACGTTCAACGGTGGCGCGGAAGCGCATCATGGGTGCGCCACCGCGCGCAGGAGCCGCTGCCGCCGCTCCGCCTTCTCCAGGCGCTTCTCCCACGGCGTACACCGCCCGTGCGCGTCGCACGTGAGGCACACCGGCCGCATGCAGACACGACAAAACGCGCCGGGCACTTCCTTCTCCTGCCCGTGCGCGTCGCGTACCAGGTACACCGTCGCCGCCGTCCCCGGCTTCACCACCACAATCTGCTGGCAGTGTCCGCAGGTGACGGTATCCCGTTCGACCTGCGGCCCGGTGTCCCCGACGATGGTGAGATAACCTTGCGGGCTCCGCATCCTGTCCTCCAGGGCGCGGGCGGCCCGCGCCGGTTACTGTTCCTCTGCGTGGATCTGCGCCGTGATCACCGGCGTGCCGGTCGAGATGGTGTCGGTCTGGACGCCCAGGCCGTTACTCGCCGTGGCCGGCGTCACCAGCTCGCCGCCCGGCGCGGCCACCCAGCGGAACGTCGCGCGCTGGTTCACCGCGATGTTCAGGAGGATGGCACCGGCCGTGTAGGTCGGCTCGATGGTGTGGTTCTCGGCCGCGTCCGACTCGGTCGCGGCGTCGGCCGGGTCGAGGGCCTGCGGCGTGACGCCGGTACCGGTCCCGGCTGCCGTGCAGCGCTGAATCGTCCAGAGGATCGCCGCGTCCGCCGGCGTCGCCTCCGAGCCGAACATGATGTCGTAGAACTTGAGCCGACGGGGCCGGGTCGCATCGGCTACCCACGATCCCAGGCTGCCCGTGGTCGAGGCCGTGCGCTGCAGATCGACTGCGTACTTCGCCATGATTCCCTCTCTTATGGTGCATCATGGGACGGTGCGATCCCGGTTGCCGATAGTGTAGCCGACCTTTGCCGACCTGCCTATGTCGGACGTGTCGGCGGGGTCATTCCCGACGGTACCATGCGGCCTCGGCGCCCGCTCGCTACCTGATACCGGGGCATCCACACGACCGAATCTCCCCCACCACCACCGCCACCCAGCGTCGGGCTCGTCTCCGTGGTCAGCGTGCCGGAGAGCGTCATGTCCCGGCCATTCCCCGAGTCGTCCGCGTCGTCGGTGTTGTCATCAAACGGCCAAAAGCCCCAATCCCCCGCGTCCGGGGCGCTGCTCTGCGCCAGCGCCATCACATCGGTCAGATCATGGTTGCCGTAGCGGGCGCGGCCATAGGCGTAGTGGCCCATGACCACAGTCCCGGTCGATGCGTTGTTGCCAAAGACCAGCGCGTTGGTGTACTGACTCCCCGCGTTGTCGTTCGCGCGGGTGATGGAGTCCGTGATCGACCCACCAAGGTCTGCGTAGCGAATATATCCGGCGTACTGGTTCGACGCGTCCGCGCAGAAGAAGTAGTAGACCCACTCGTCGAGGAAGTTGGCGGATGCAAACGTCTGCGTGGCACCCGTGCCGCCGCCGCTGTTGAAAATGACCTGTAGCAGTGGGTCCGCTACCGTGCCGCCGCCGAACGTGTTATCGAACCCGAGCTTAATCTCTCGCGCGCCGCCCAACCCCTGGATGATGTAGCCATCAGAGGTGAGCCCATAGGAGTTGCCCGACGTCGGCCGATACAGCCACACCCCCGCGAACCAGCCAGCGAAGCCGCCGTCTGTGAGGGTGCCCGCGCCACCGGATGGGATCGACCCAATTCCGATCGCTTCGGCGTCGTCGTTCAGCCCAATGGCCATCGGCTAGCCCGTGATGCGGAGGTTCGTCGGGGCGCTCGGCAGGCCGAGGAAGATGAAATTGAAGACCGCCGATAGCGGCGACTCCAATCGCGTCGAGCCTTCGAGATCCACGGTGCGGACCTGCACCATGTGCGCGCCGCTCGGGAACGTGGGCGCGAAGCCCGCCGAGCAGGTAAACGGACTCGCCGCCCCCGTGCAGGTCACGCCGGTCAGCACCGCGAGCGCGCCGCCGTCGAACGTGGCTTCGTAGATGTAGCTCGATGCCTCAGCGAGACTCGGGGCCACCTGATCCCACGCCAGCCGAGACGCCGGGGTCGCCGTCTGGGCCTGCGATGACGCCGGCAGCCACAGCACGAGCAAGAGCGCCAGCCACATCCACACGTTTTTCTGCTTCACGTTGCACTCCCCATGCGCAGCCGAAGGAACTCGGTGTTGCGCGAAAGAACATCACCTCGTTGAACTCGTCCTGGCAGCGCATGGGCGCGGCGGCGTGGTTACGGCGCCAGTACTGGCACTGTCCGCACAGTACCACGGTGCCCACGGGTCACGCGCCGTCGTCCTCATCGACGGCCTTGGACCGTCGGATCGCCTCCGCCTCACGGACGTTGAGGTCGGCGTAGTGCTCATCGAGCGTAGCGATCTGCTCGGGCGTCACGCCGAGCGGCGGCAGCACCGCCTTCAGCATCGGCACGAGCATCTGGCGCACGACCGGCGTCTGAAAGAGCGCATCGGCCTCACGCATCCAGTGCGTCACCTGCTGCATGTTCACGCCCATCGGCTACCTCCCCAGGCGGACCACGAGACCGTACGCCGCATCGAGGCGCGCACGCAACTGCGTCACCATATCCGGCGGGAAGAACGCCCCGACAGCCTCGCGCAGCCCGGCTAGCGCCGACAGCATCGCGGGAATCTCGGCGGCGCTGTTCTCGCGCACGGCACGGTTGAACGTCTTCGCCGACGAGATGATAGGGATGAGGCGCACGTTGAAGGTGCGGCACGCCTCCGCCGACTGCAGCTTCGCATCGCACACCGCGTTGGCGGTGTCCTGCGTCACCGCGATCGAGCGATGGATGGCGCCTTCGGCCGCGACGAGCGCCGTCGCGCAGCCCGTCGACGCCAGCGCCAGGACGAGCGCGAGTACGACCCTCACGACTGGCCCCCGGTGCTCTTCGCCACGACGCCGTCGTAGGCCATCTGCTGGAGCGCCCACTGCTTCCCCCACGCCCACAGCCCTGCGGCAACCGTGCCGATCGAGGGGATGTCGAGGACGACTCGCGCCATCATTCCTGGCGCGAGGTCATCGGTGGTGTACGTGTAATGAAGGCCGATAGCCAGCGCGGCGGCGCTCAGCGCGTTCAGCCACCGGAGCAGCGTCTTCTTGTCGGCCGTGATGAACGGCACGAGCGAGGACTTCTTCAGCCACTCGATCAGGTAGGCGAGCAGGCCCGCTGACGCGACCGAACTCATCGCGCTGTCGACCGCCGTGCCAGGGTCGATCCACATGGCTAGAACTCGCCGCCGGCCTTGTGGCTGCCGATCAGGCCGAGCAGGTCACCGGCGCTGCCGGCGCCCGGCGCGTCCTTCACGCTGGTGAGCGTAGGGAGCGTGCCGATCGTCGTGCCGGGCGTCTCCTTCTTGCCGTCGGGGAGATCGAACCCGCCGCGCGTGCCCTCGTGGCCGCCGTTGACATCCTGCGTCGGGGCGATGCCGTTCTTGAAGATGCTGTCCATACAAGGCTCCTTGGCTGCCTAGTTGTACCACGCACGCCCGGCCGTGCCAACCACGGAGGCGTCGGACCACTGGTACGCCTGATCCCCTGAGAGGCCACGCTCGACGTAGCGCCAGTCGATGGCGTCCACGATCTGCGAGGGGCCCTGGTCATCATCCACGATGCTCAGGTCCTTGCGCCCGGTGGCGTACTGCACCCCCAGCCGATCGGCGAGCGAGAGGTTGAAGTAGGGGTTCTTCTCGGTCGGCGTGCCGGGGTACGCCGCACAGCGGGCGAGGATCCCGTCCTTGAGCACGTAGAGGTGGTCCGCCAGCACGCCAGGGATCTCCGTCTCCTCGGTGAGGGCGGCGGTCTGCGGCCCGGCGAGGTAGCGGACCTGGTACGTCCCGCCCACGGTGTTCCGGGGCCACCAGGAATAGCGGATGCGCGGGCGTGCGGTGCTCCCCACAGGCGAGGCCAGGGTCTCGGCCACCAGCGCGCGTCCCTGCCCCGACAGCACGCCACTCGGATCCCACAGGCGTACCTGCTCGAGCGAGAGCCAGAAGGGGAGCGGGCGCTGGTTGCCGAGGTCGGTCAGGCCGATGAACTGCTGGAAGTCGGTGCCCGGCTGGTAGTAGGCGGTGAACACCGAGGCGGCGTAGCTCCCGGAGGTGCCATCGTAGCTGGCCGTCAGGACCGCGTTGGAGGCGTCGGTCACCGTCTGGATCGTGAGCACGGGCTCGCCCACGCTCAGCCAGATCTGCCGGCCGGCGTCGGCGGCGACGAAGAGCGCCGCGCTGGTGATGTTCGGAGAGCCGGCGGTCAGGGTGATCGCGGCAAGCGAGCGGGCCGCCGGGACACGCACCGTCGTGATCTGACGCTGCCAGCCCCAGCGGCTCCCCGCACAGAGCTGCGCGAAGACGTCCTTGGCCCACGCACGGATGAGGAGCGGAGGCACGGACGACGCCGTGAGTTGCATCTCCGCGATCACATCTCCGAGCGTGGGCATCGGACGCTCAGCGGCCGATCACTTCGGCGTAGCCGGTGTAGGTGGAGAGGTTGGTGCCGTTGGCGACTTCGGCGCCGGCGAGGTCGAAGTACTTGAGCTTCTTCGCCGCCGCGTCGTAGTGCGTGAGCAGGATCACCGTGCCGTTGGTGACGGTGGTGCCCAGCCATGCGTGGATCTGGCTGATCCCCAGCTCGGCGCCGGGGTTGATCGCGTCACCGCCGGTCAGGTAGCTGGCCGGGCCGGTGAACTTGAAGGTGGCTCGCAGCCGATCGGCCGTCCGATCGCGGAGCGGAATGCTCGAAGCGCTCTTGTCGATGGTCATGGTATCGGTCTCCTGGGATGTGGAAGGCGTGAAGCGGTCTCCCGCCCCACGCCCCCCGACCTGCCCCCGGGCGCACCCCCGGAGGCAAGATCGATCCCTACGCCATCCAGCGGGCGCCGATCGAGAGGTTGACCGGCGCGTAGTTGCCGGTGGCCGTGCCGACGGTGATGCCGAGCTCGGGGTAGGTGGCCGCCGAGCCGGCCGCCAGCGCGTCGGCCTGTCCCGCCGTGCCCGACGGGATCACGATCAGGCCCGCCGCCGTCGGCGCCGCCGTGGGCACGCTCAGGAAGCGCACGCCGGGGTGCCGGCCGAGGATCTGGATGAACACCACGCTCGAGACGCTGGCGACGTTGGTGAAGACGCCGGCCACGCGCCCACGGCTGGTCGCCAGGGTCGTCACCTCGAAGTTGTCCTGGTCGCTCCACCAGGCCACGCCGCCGTCCTCGGCCGCCGTCGCCAGGGTGGCGTTGGTCTTCACCAGCATGTAGACCTTGCGGCGCCACACGCCGTCGGCGTCCTTGAACTTGTTGGAGAAGAAGGTGCCGATCGACCCCGGGTAGCGGAACGACGCCAGCGCGATGTTGGTCTCGCCGACGTTGCCCCCGTTGGGGAGGTACTGGCTCTGGAAGCGTCCCTGTCCGTTGCTCATGATGTGTCTCCTTGCCTGGGGTCAGGCGCGTGCCACACCCCCAAGCGGCAAAGGGAAGGGACCGGAAGTCAGGCCGGCCCCTCTCCAGTTGACTAGCCGGTGATGCCGTAGAGCGCGCGGTGCAGGCGCGGCATGCGGTTGGTGATGGTGCCGGCGAAGAGCGTCTGGCCGACCAGGGTGTTGTTGTCCTGGGCGCCCTTGAAGCCGGTGAAGCCGAAGGCGAACTTCGGCGACTGCGCGATCCACAGGCGGATGTGCGCGTCGTCGCCCTGGGGACCGAAGTTCAGCCACCAGAACGTCTCGCCCGCCGCGTTGTAGTTGCCCAGGTTGTCGTCGTTCACGCCGTCCTGCCCGGGGCAGTACTGCGACTGCATGATCGTCGCGTTCTGGAACTTGAGGCCGGGGAAGGCGATCTCCGGGTCCTTGGTGTCCACGAGCTGATGCGGGAGGAACGTCTCGCTCATGAACGCCATGGCACGGTTGGTGGTGAGGCCCGTGTCCGGGTACTGGCTGCCGAGCACGCACGAGCTGTACGTGTGGCTGAGCAGGCGGTAGCTCATCGTCGCGTTGGACGGCGAGGAGATGAAGCCGGTGGGGCTGTTGAGGGCGCTGCCCACGCCGCTGCGGGTCTGGCCGCCGTAGCTGGGGAAGGTGATCCCCGACCACGTGTTGTTGGCGCCGTCGGTCATCGCCTCTTCGAGACCGTTGATCTCGAGCGAGCGATCCTGGCCGCCGGTGTTCTGGCCGTGGCGGAAGGCCGCGATCTCGAGCATCGCCGACATGGCGAGGGCGCTCTCGCGCAGGTCCTGGCGCACGGTGGAGAAGACCGCCTGCGGGCCGGCCAGCTCGACTTCGATGTCCTCGAGGTACTCCACCGTCGAGATCTGGTAGTAGCGGGCGTTGAAGAGCAGGCCCGTCTTGGTCTGCTTGCGGATCTGCGGCCCGAAGTTGCCGCCGCGCGCGTACGCCGCGCCCTTGGGGGCGTCGTACAGGAAGTTCTCCTGGATCTGCGGCCCGTTCCACCGGCGGGTGAAGCGCGTCTTGAGCTTCGCCATCAGCGGGCCGGAGCGGAAGTAGTTGTCCGCCACGCCCGGCATGATCATCTTCTGGGTGACGGTGTTCAGTTCATCGAGCTGCGGAGTGAAGGCCATGTCGTTCCTCTCACAGACCCAGGCGGACTACCGGCCGGGTCACGCTTTGCTGGCGACGAGCTGTTCGTACGCCGCTGCCACCGCGTTGGGATCGAACGCCTGCGGCGTCTGGCCCTGCGGTGTCAGATGATCGAGGGGCGACGGTGCGCTCCCGACCGGGTACGGCAGACCCCCACCAGCGGGATTCTGACGAAGCTCGCTGACGACCTTGGCGCGGATCTCCGCTTCGAGCTTCTGCAGCTTCTCGGCTTCGATCTTGGCGTTGCGGGCGGCGAGCTGATCCTTGAAGAGATCCTGGTAGGCCCCGTCCATGCGGAGTTCGCCCAGCTTGGGGTGCTGCAGGATCTGGTTGATGTCGAGGGTCTCCCCGAACATCTGGTAGTGCTGCTGCGCCAGCCGCACGGCATCGGCCGTGAACGTGGCGTAGAAGGTCTCGCGGCGGCCGAACTCGGCGGCAACCGCGTCCTGGAAGTCCTCGCGGGTCAGGCCCGCCGTGGTGGCCGGCGTCACAGGCGGCGTGGCCGGCGTCGTCACAGGGGCGACTGGCGCGTCATCCCCCTGGGCGTTGACCCACTGCGTGAGCTCTTTGTGCCACTTGTCGAGCGCGCCGCGCTGGACCTGGACCTCGTTGAGGTGGCGGGAGTAGTCGGACTGCCGGAGCGCGCCATTCCCCACCTCGGTGAGGAAGCCGGTCGCGTCGGGAGACTCGAGGAACGCTTCCATCTGCGTACGGAGGGCATCCGGCAGATGCTGCAGAACGCCGGAGGCAAATGCCTTACCAGCATCCTGAGGAGAGGTGCGTGCAGCCATGGTGCGTGTGCTTTCCCTGATCGATCAGCGCCGGAGGCTCTCTCACCCCATACGGGCACCCGGGGTGACCCCGGGTACTGGTCCCGACATGGGACCGGGGGGCGTGAGGCCGCCTCCTGCTGTCATCAGCTTGGCCAGGGCGCGCTGGAGTAGCTCCTTGCACGCCGCGAAATCGGGGGCGATGTCAGGCGCCAACTGCGCCATGGTGTCGAGCATCTCGCCGATGGAGGAACCGCTCTGCATCAGGGCCAGGATCTGCTCGGTCGGAAGCTGGCGGGCCGAGGCCGGCGCGCCGCCCATCGCCGAGGAGATCGGCGCCTGCATCTGCGGATGCGGTGGCGGCCCATCGAGGATCGAGGAGGGGCCGCTGCGTCCTGCGTAGTCCGACAGATTGCCCGGTCCAGCCATGAGAGGATCCTGTACACGACAAAGGCCGGCGAAGGAGGAAGCCCCCTTGCGCCGGCCACATGCGCGGTGGTCCGAAGACGCCGCGCGAAAGCCTGATTGTCGAGTAGCCTGCCCTACTTCGGAGAACCTGTCAAGGTCACGCGGTCGTAGGTGCCGATGTCGATCGCCTGCGGGACGCCGTTCTTGAGGTGCAGGACGACCGGGACGGCGCCGGTGACGCGCTGCTGGTGGAGCGCTTCGAGCACCCCGGCCAGCGTCATCGTGGTAGAGGGCGCCGCGAAGCCTCCGAGCGAAGGCCGGGAGGTGGTGCCCATGCTACTTCTCGCTCTCCGTCACGGTGGTGCGGCTCCCACCGTCCTTGTCTTCGACCTTGGGCGAGTCGCCGCCGCTCGCCTTGCGCCCGGCCGGGTTCTGCGTCATGCCGATCCCCAGCATCTGCTGCGCCATCAGGCGCTCGGTGATCGTCACCGGCGAGCGCATCTCGAGGAAGCTGCCCGGCATCTGCGGGTTGGGGATGAAGCGCCCGGTAAGTAGACCTTCCTGCAGCTCCTGCGGCGTCGGTTCCTTGAGCGGCGCCAGCGGGATCGGCGGCGGCGCGCCCATGTTCGGCCGTTCCAGCCGTTCCATGAGCGTCCAGATGTCGAGGTACCCCATGCGCGCGAGCTGGAAGTCCATCATCTTCTCTTCCTGGGCGTTGAAGGCCAGGACAGAGTTGGGCGCCACGACGAAGGCCATGAGCTGGGCCATCGCCTTGGCACGTTGCGCGCGTGGCTTGGTCTGGTCGAAGGCCGGGTCGTAGTCGGGGTTCGGGACCTGCATGCCCGTCATCGGATCCAGCGTGGTCGGCTGCATCGCCGGCAGGAGCGTCCCGGGCTCGAGATCGAAGTCCTCCAGGGTCTGCCCGGCGTCGCCGAGGAGATGCACACGCTTGGCCGAGGTCTGGAACTGCAGGGTGTTGTACAGGATCTGCTGGCTGGCGTCGCGGAGGAACGCCTCGAACATGCGCCCCTCGAGACGCAGCTCCGGCGTCATCGCCTGATAGAACTTCTCGATGGTGTTCTCGGCCGGGAGCTGCTTGAGCTGCTGCAGGGCCTCGAGGTTGCCGGTGCCGGCCAGGGACTCGAAGCGGCCGGTGAGCTCGGTCAGGAACTGCGCGGCCATCGCCAGGATCTGCGGCTGTGGACCCTCGACCGGCTTGAACGCCTTGTCGACATCGATCACCTGCCCGCGCAGCTTGATGTTCTGCCCCGGGCGTCGGGCGTTGTACACCCGGGCGGCGGTCTCTCCCACCGCGTTGGTGTCGATCACGGTGGAGCGGTTCAACCACTGTTCCATGCCGAGGAGCACGCCGCGCCCCAGCCGGTTGATCGCATCGTTGACCGGCGTGAGATCCGCCAGCGCACTCTGCCCGAGGAAGAACCAGGGGAGGTGCCAGGGCATGAAGCGCACGAAGGGGTAGAGCCCGTGGAGGTACGGCGCCCCGCCGTCGTAGAGCAGCGCACGATCGGTGCGGATGATCAGGCGCTTGTTGGGGTAGAGGAGCTCCCCGGGCTCGACGGTGTACGCCCACGGCTTGGTCGGGTCGCCGACCACGACAGGCACGCTCTTGAGGTTGCGGCTGCGATCGGTCAGGTAGGCGCGGTAGTACAGCGTGTCGCCGGAGCGCACCGGGCCGGCGCCTCTGGGCACGCCGGAGAGCCCCGAGAGGGTATCAGCCGGCGTCTGCATCGGCGGCGCGATCCGCTGGAACAGCCCACGGATGGATGCGAGCAGCCCATCAGCGGTCGGGACGATGTGGTGGGCGAGGTGCGGGTACTGATCCCGCAGGATGTTGACCGAGTGGACCTCGCGGAAGATCACCCCTTCCCACGCCTGGACGCTGCCGTAGCGCGAGGGACGGATCGGCAGGGTGTCACGCGGATCCTTGGCGATGATCAGATGGTCCTGCTTCCGCGTGTCCCACTCGATCATCATGTCGGCCGTGCCGCAGGCCCACGCGATCTTCATCACGTCGGCGAAGGCGACATCCGCCATGTTGTTGAGGTACCACGCGATCGTCAGCTTGTTGAGCAGATCGGCGGTGGGCGCGTACTTGGGGTTGAGCGAACGCCAGCCGAAGGTCGGCTTGAGATCGGTGAGGGCCGACACGTGCGCCTGCGCGGCGCGCCGGCAGAGATTGAGCGTGAAGCGCTCGATGTCGCCGAGGGTACCTGGGGTGATGCCCTGCACCCCGAGCTTGTGATCGCCGGAGACGTAGGCCATCCCCTCGGCCATCTTGTGGTAGTTCGGGTCCTGCTGGATGAACCCGTCGCCCTCGGCGATCGCTTCGTCCAACCACCCCATCAGCTTCGAGTTGTAGCGGGGATCCCGCCCGTTGAGGGCGTCGTCCTGCATCACCGGAAACTGGTAGAACCCGCTGTCGGAGAAGTTGGCCATGGACGACGATCCTAGATCGGGTCGGTGGGAAGTGCCGAGGCGTGGGCTTCGTCCGCGCCCGGGCCGAAGGAATCATCGATGTCGGACTGATCGACGGCGGACACGCGGAACCGGGGGCGCCCCTTGGCGTCGGTGAAGGACGGCGGCGGCGCTTCCTCCACGGTCCCCAGGGTGTTCACGCTCATGTTGCTCTTGTTCTGGGAGTACCCGCGAATCACGTAGGGCTGCCCGATCCCCTCGGCAGCGAGCATCTCGCTTTCCTTCTCGAACTGGCGGAGCTCGTGGAGGGACTCGAAGCGCATGCCGTGGGTGCCGATGGGCACTTCGATCGGCGAGGTGTTCCGGAAGTCGATCCCCGGGGCCTTCCCGAAGCGCGGTGCCGGCGGGTCGATCATGGTCAAGGTCCGCCGCCACTTCATGGCCGCCCCGCAGCACTCCGGCGGGTCACCAATCTGGTGTGGCCGCCGGCGCGCCGTGCCGCAGGTGGCGCACTGGAAGATCTGGTAGAGGGTGGCGCTGTCCATGGCTAGGCCGTGGGCGCGGAGTCGGCCGCTGGCACGCCCTCCAGGTACTCCACCCGGGTGACCACCGGGACCTCGGCCGCTGCCGCCGGGAGGCGGAAGAAGTTGGAGAGGAACGTGGCGGCGATGCGCCCGATGTACTCCGCCGGGTCCTTGTGCTCCCGGGCGGCGAGGCGGGCGATCTCCTCGAGCTGCCCCACCGGGAAGTCGAGCCGGATGTCGCCCAGGCGCACGGCGGCGAGCCGATCGATGTACTCCACGATCTGCGTGACGTTCATGGGCGGGATGGTGCGCCCGGCCGCCATGCCGATCCTGTCGAGATCGCCGTAGTCGAGGACCACGAAGGGCTTGCCGACACAGGAGGAGGCGCGGCCGAGGAGGCGAAGCACCTCCCGTTCCACCACCTGCTCGGCCGGGAGGCTGGAGGCGGGAAGGCGGGAAGAGATCTCGTCGGCCAGATCGTCCGGAATCGTGATTCTCATGAGAGGTGCGCTCCTTGGCTCACACCTGCGACAGGCGGGTGCGCGCGAACTTACAGTAGCACGGGGCCCGCCGCTGGGCGGGGGCGAACCCCAGGACGCGGAGCTCCGGAGAGGCGTCGTCGGCGTCCGGGATGGGGAAGAACCAGCCGCTCACCCACTCCTCGGTGATCTCCATCGGCAGGAAGGGCCGGTGGTCGCCGTCGATCTCGACACGGCAGATCACCCCGACGTGGGGCTGCCAGCCACCAAACACGCGGGTCTTGAGCCCACCGCCTTTAGTATTCCCAGCCATCGTAGCGTTCTCCTCGCAGGTCGTAGAGGGCGTCTTCCAGCTCCGGATCCAGCCGATCCACCCGGCCGCCCTGCACCTGCTCGATCTCCTCGGTCGTAAACGGCATCGACTGGTAGGTGTTCCCCCGGGCGTCGTAGTCCGAGAGGGACTGCCGGCGCTGCTCGATCTGGCGGAGGCGCCGGCGGCGGTCCGCGAGGGGTTCGCGCTCTCCGCCCGAGAGACGCCACGACACATAGTGCCCGATCGCCAGGGACATGATGCAGTCATCGTGCGCGCCGGCGGCGGCGGCGGCATCGGCCAGTGCGCCGTCGGTCTGGAAGTCGTGCAGCTCGCCCAGGGTGTGCGGCGAGTTGATGAGGAGATCGGGCTCGTCGGTCACCGGGTCGTAGGTGGTGAGCGCCTCGTAGAAGTGATCGAGGACGATCGGGCGAGTGCGCTGGGTGGTGTACCAGCCCTCGCGGGCGGAGAAGCGGTTGGCGTGCGCCGCCGCGCCGACGTGCTCCATGACGTAGAAGTGGCGGTAGCCCAGGTGCAGCCGGAGGGTGTCCTGGGTGCTGAGCCCGTGGTTGTTCGTTTCGATCGCCACGCAGGCTTCCCGCCCCGCGTCGTCCACGAAGAGGTGCCCGAGCGCATCGATCACGAAGGCCGCCTCGCGTGGCTTGATGCGATCCGAGATGAAGTGGGCGACCTGCTCCTCGGTGCGGGCAATCGTCCCCTTGCGCACGACATCGATCGAGGTGCGATCCTTGCCCAGGCCGTCCGCGATGTCCGCCGACACCACGTAGGTCTCCCCGCGCAGGGGCGGCTCGTAGATCGCGCAGAGCCCCATGCCATCGACGTGCGCGCCGCCGGGCTGGAGGTCGCGCATGGCAAGCGGGAGGAAGCCGTACCCAGGGGGGATGAGCGCGAGATCATCGGTCAGACGCGCGAGCTTGCGCGGGAGCGGTGGGAGGCCGCGCGGAGGCATCAGACCAGCTCCTCGGCATCGGCGGCGTGGGACGGCATCGCCAGCTCGTCCTCGAGATCCTGCGGCGAGAGCTGGTGATCGCGCAGGTCCGCGATCAACGTGTTGGGCAGGACGCGGTAGATCAGGCGCGCCGGGCGCTGTCGGTTGCGCAGGCGATCGATCTCGGCCGGCGTGAAGATGCTGCGGCCGGAGTACTGGAACGCTTCCTCAGGCTCCGCCGGGTATTCCTCGAGGAACTTGTAGAGCGTGCCCTTGTCCTCGGCGGCGCGCCGCTGCAGGTGGTACCAGTAGAGCTGTTCCTTGGAGAGCCGGTAGGTCTCCCCGCCCATCCAGCGCGGGCCGTGCTGCGCGACACGGGCGGCGTAGGCGATCACATCGTCGGGCGGCGTCCAGTCGGTGGGGCACGGCGCCCAGTACTTGCTACGCTCGGCGTACCAGGGGATGAAGATGTTGAAGCTCCGCCCGTTCCCCGCCTGGGTGGTGAGCCACTCCTTGTGCCACCAGTTGTGCCGCCCCTTGGCCGTACTCTCCTTGGCCATGAAGGTACGCGGTGTCATCGGGATCGCCGGCATCAGCGCGTCATCGATCTGCCCGGCGTTCTCCCAGGTGGAGAGCTCGGAGAGGTGGGCGATCGAGTAGGTTTTGCTGCGGCCGATCTGCCCCTTGCTCCCGCCGTCGTCCTGGAGCGCACCCTTCATCGACTTGCCCGACTCCACAATCACGCTGGCGTGATTGGTGAAGACGATGTGGTGATCCTTGGTGTGGTACTGCTCGCCGGGCTTGAGCCACCAGGGGCAGTGCTCCACGGTGAGCTCGAGCATCCCGAAGAGGCCGGTGGATCCCGAGTTCTGCGGCACGTCCGAGGCAATCAGCCCCTTGGTGTAGGTCTGCGTCATCACGCGATGCGCGAGGATCGACTGGCAGAGGGTGGAGTTGTGTGAGGCCAGCCCCTCTGCGACGTAGGTCTGCGTCGAGGTTTGCAGATCGACGAGGCGACGCACGCCGAGGGGCCGAATCGCGACAATGCGCTCCCAGATTTGTTGCTCTCCCCCACTGGGGAGTTCCTTCCCCTCCCACCAACGCTTCGTGAGAAACCGCGTGGGGCGGCACTGACCGATCAGACGGAAAAGCTCACCCATGCGCGAGAGGCTGAAACGTGGGACCGGCGTCGTGCCGAACTTGCTTCGCCGGATCGTTTGGTCTGCGTCCTCTGCTGCGGTGTACCCGCGCATCGCGAAGTAGGTACGGAGCCGCTCGAACACCGGGCCTGGACGCTGGGACACCGTGAATTCCGCCCCGCCGCTCCCTTTGGCCCCGCCACTCCCTTCACCGTCGAGCATGCCGCCGAGCCAGTAGTCCTCAAGCGCAGACGCGCCCCAGGGCTGCGTGACGCGGCGGATCTTGCCGCCGACGCGCATGGAAGCGGCCGGGCGCCAGTGTGCCTGCGTTTGCGTCCGCGTGCGATATAGCCAACGGTGCGTTGTCGAGCACACAACCGACGCGCCGGAGGCGAAGAGGAGCTCCACCGCCGGCTCGAAGACATCCGCGCGGGCTTCGACCACAGCCGTCCGCATCTTGCGCGCGGCACCCTTCCCCCCTGGGATCGCTTCATCAAGGGCGACGACCTCGGCACCTGGACGAAGATCGTCGATCGCCACCCACCGGAGATCCGCGGTAAGCACACGGGTAGCCGGGTCGACACAGGCGCCCAATTGGCGCCCCTTGAGGATGTTGAAGAGGAGCCCGTCGGGGTGTCCTGCCTGCCAGCGGGCGTACTCCACCCGGCCGATCGCGTCGAGGATCAGTTGCTGCGAGGTGAAGAGCGGGAAGATCGGCGTGAGCCCCTTCGCCGGATGGATGATGAAGGAGTAGCGCTCCGCGAAGTAGCGGTAGTCGATCTTGCTGAGGATGCGCTCGTTGGTGACGAAGCGCTGCTCCTCTTCGGTGAGGCGCCGAGAGGGCGCGCCCTTCTTGGCGTCCCAGATCGCGGCGAGCTGGCGCGTGCGCCGGTGGCACTCGTCGGCGGGGAGGGGTGCGGGGGAGGTGCCGTACTGAGACTTGAACGCCCCGCCGATGGGCGAGGCGAGGATCTGGGCGAGGCGGGCGGCGACGACGGCGGGGTGGTACATGGCGCTATTCCCGCCAGAGGTACTCCAGCGTCGTCCGGGTCAGCCACTCCACGTAGTAGGTGAGGGCTTCCTCGCTGGTGCGATCGGTGGAGAGACCGATCATCTCGAAGATGCCAGAGGCCCCGTGTACCGCTTCATGCGCGATGAGGGCCGCGACCTGCGAACGGGAGTAGGTCGAGTACGCCTCCTCGCTGATCCAGAACCAGAGACGCTGGTACCCGGCAGGGGTACGCGCGACCAGCGTGCGCGCGGCCGCCTTGCGCACCGCGAGAAGCGGCGGCTCCGGATGTACCCGGTTGGCCTCAGCAACAAACGCCTCTTCCGGCCCGACACACCGCACTACCCGCACCTTGTAGATCGGGTCATCGATCTCGTGCAGGTAGAGCACCTTCCTGGGAAGGAGACGCGGGACGGGACCGATGCGCGTCTGCATCAGAACACCACCGCCCCCGCCACCCGGATCCCCTTCTTCCCGTCCCGCACCTCCCGGGAGATCTGCCCGTGCAGCTCCCAGCCCTTGGGGAGCTTGGCGGCGAATCCGATCACCCGAGTGTCGCCCTCCACCACCACGACGCCGATCAGGCGCTTCCCCGGCGGGACAGGTGTTGCAGCCACCAGATCGAGGCCGGTACGGAGCAGCGCACCGGCTTCGGTACGCTGCCCCGACAGGTAACCCGGCTCCATCAGAGGCGGTCCAGCGCCGCGTCGAGGATCCAGGCCGCCGCCTTGCTCTTGAGCTGCACCTCGAGGGTGATCTCCGGCCCCTTGGCGCTGGCGAGGGTGAGGAAGTGCGTCCCCTCAGGCGAGCGCGCCATGCCGGGACCGAGGTAGCGGATGTGCTGCACGAGGCCGTGGCCGTACTTCTCCACGATCTCGTTGAGCTGTACCTGGATCCCGGCCTGGGCATCGTTGTCGAGGCCGTCGAGCAGTGCGAGTACCTTGAGCAGTGCGGTCATGCCATCCTCCTACAGTCGCGTTGAGACGATCAGGGCGTCGGGCTCCTGCCCTGAGAACGACAGGTGGTTGCCGGCGCGCACCACCATGGGCGATCCCGCCCGCCCGTCTCCGACCTGACTGTACACCGTCACGTAGAGATCGTGCCGGGCGATCAGGAAGAAGCTGCTCACCGGGCCGAATGGCACGGTGTACTGCGCCCCGTCGACCTGGGTGCCGTACGCCCGCACGATCCCGCGCGTGTTGTTGTTGCCCGAGCGCAGGAACTCGTTGGGGAGGTCCCAATGCCGGCGCGGGAAGTTGGCGTTGGCGTTCTGCTTCTCGCCGTTGGCGACGTTGGGGGACAGGAAGCGCGTGGCACGCGGGCACTCGCGGTACCCCGGCACGTCCTGGGCGTTGCCGAAGCCCCGGATCCCCTCGTCGGGGTGGAAGCAGGTGGCGACGGCGCCGGAGATGAGCGCCACGAGACGATGGGAGCGGAGCACCTCGGCGCGACGCTCGGAGGCCACCGACGATCCCGGTCCGATCGGCTCGTTGTCGATCCACGGCTGGTTGAGCAGGCCGATGTCCCACGGCTGGCGCCAGGGGCGATCCTGCATCTCGCTCCTGGTCTGATCGCGATCGAGGTGGATCAGCCCGATGGGGCCTTGGGTGCGCCGCCACTGATCGATGAAGGGCACGCCGGGCGCGTCCCAGTACGAGCCGGTCGCCACCAGATCCGTGTTGTGGATGCTGCGGTAGACGCCGACGAGTTCCTGGAGGTCCTCGGCGGTGGCCTCGCCGAACATCCAGGGCTCGTTCATGATCTCGGTGGTGATGACGACATCCGGGTAGTCCTTGAGGATGTGCGCCATGCGCGCGACGTACTCCCGGCGGTTGCGCTGCCGGTCCATGCCGTTGCCCTTGCCGATGAGCGTGGCCAGGACGCGCAGGCCGCGCTGGCGGCACTGCTCGAGATCCCAGCGCACCGACTCGGCGTGGCGCGGATCGTTCTGATCGGCGACGACGCCGGCCCAATAGTCGCCGGGATCGTGCGAGCCGACCTGGTACATCACCCGCTTGTAGTGGTACCCGGCCGCCGCGTCCGCGTCGTTGTCGCGCAGGACGCGATCGCGATCGTGCGTCATCGCGTGCCCGTGGTAGAAGCGCGAGACGCCGATGAAGGGGATGGGACCGCGATCGTCGCCGAGGGCTCTTCCCCAGCGCCGGACGGGCGTGAGCGGCCCGGGCGTGGGAGCGGTACCTGCGAGCGCGAGCGGGAAGAACGTCTCCCAGGCGTCGGCGGCATCGGTGACGTTGACGAACTGGCCGCCACCGCCCTCGGCACGGAGCACGTAGCCCCAGGCGTCGGACTGGATCGCCCAGCCGCCGGCGACGCCCGGGACCAGCCGCCACAGCTCCCAGCCTCGGAGCTCCGTGCGGTTGACCTCGATGCGCCCGTCGGGCTGCGCCGAGACGAAGAAGCCCCAGATCTTGAGGCCGAAGCGCTGATCGTCCACGCGGACGATCTCGAAGGTCTCGTCGGGACCGATGCCCTCGGCGTCGGCCCAGAGCTGCCCCTGCCGGCCGTCGGGGCGCGGGGTGTTGGGGTCGTACACGCGCAGGTAGTGCGTCTTGTTCCAGGTGAGGAAGGATGCCATGTCAGGACCTCAGACGGCGAGCGCCGGCGCGTGGGGATAGCGATTGGCGAGATCTTCGGCGACGACACGCATCGCGGTGTCGTGCGTGAGATCCCGAACGCGATAGTGGGTGTACAGGGCGACGATCCGGGTGTACACCAGATCGGGCGAGTGCTTGGTCTCGTGCCCGCGAATGATGGCGAGGGCGCGCAGGAGATCCGTGGCGTCTTCGACGGTGGGGGCAGCCATCAGCGCACCCGCCGACGGCGGATCTTCGCGGGCACGGCAGGCGGGGCCACCTCGCGGCGCATGAACGGCTGGAGGTAGAGGCTCAGCCCGCTGCGCTTGGCCGCCTTGAGGCGCTTCTTGTACTGCCGGGGCGAGAGGTTGAGGCGGCGGCGGACGGCGCGGGCGGTTTCGTGCGTGTGGCGGAGGGTGCCATCGCCTGGGCGGACCAGCCAGCGGCCGATGCGTCCGAAGATCGAGGTGTCGTGTGTGCTGGCAGCGGGTGTCGTCGGTGCGTGCATCATGGGAGTGTGCGTCTCCACAAGGGGGGCCGCTCCTACCCGCCCTCCTTGGGCGTGGCGAGGAAGAAGCCGAGTGCCCGCGATTCTACACCCTCCTCGTCGCTCTTCGGCATCTTCCCGGCGTCGGCCGTGCGATCGATCATCCAGCTCCTGGCCGCCACCAGCGCATCGTTCACGAGCTCGAGGGCCGGGCGCCCGCCGATCATCTGCCCGGACGCCGCCTTGAGGACGCTCAGCGTGTTGAGCCCCAGCTCGCCAGTGGCGGGGATGCCGAGAGTACGCTGCAGGTAGCGGATCGCGCGTTCCACGCCGGAGTTCACGCCGAAGTCGATGAGCTGCTCGCGGAGCGCGAGGTGGGGTACCCCCGCGAAGGGCGCCATGTACTGCGCGTAGTAGATCGCCTCGGCCTCTTCCTTGGGGAGGGCGCGTACCTCGTCTGGCGTCGCCGGCCGTCCGAGCTTGCGCCAGCGCCCGAGGGTCTCCTGGGTGATGCCGAAGTTGGTGGCGCCGCCGCGATCGCCGGGGACATGGCGGAAGCCGCCCTCACGGCGGAGGATCCCGGCGAGCACCTCTTCCTCGGTCATCGGCCTAGACTCCGCCCAGGTGTTCCACCAGCCGCTGCAGGCGCTGGTTGATCGCGTCCAGGGAGCGCTGCTGGTTCTCGATCAGGAGCTTCTGCCCCTTGATCTGCCCCTCGAGACGCACCAGCCAGACGATCCCGCCGATCGCGGCGATCCCCACCGTGACGAGGAGGGCGGTCATCTGGTCGCTGAGGATCAGCGTGGCCACCGAGACGCTGGCGCCGGCGAGGGCTTCCAGCGAGACGCGCACGGGGAGCGGGAGGGAGTCAGCGGCTGGCACCATCGGGGTGTCTACCTGCGGGAGATCCGAGCGTACAGCGGATGCGCGCATGGCCTCGGCGGTTAGGACGGCGCGCCGGGATCGCCCGGTGCAGGGGTGTACTCGGCATCGATTGGCGGGAGGGCCGGGGTCGCAAGCCCTCCGCCGAAGAGGATCTGGTCCATGGCTTCCTGCAGGCGATCGCCGTCGCCGGCCATCCCCCCGACAGACGCTAGCGCCATCTGGTTGTTGGTGATCGAGATCCCCCCAGCCTTGGGGAGGAGCCCGGAGAGATCGAGGGCGAGCTTGCGCGCCTCAGGATCGGCGTCGTAGGCGAGCGCGCCCCGCCCCTTGCAGGTGGAACAAGGCTCCGGCGAGGGATTGGGTACCCCGTCGGTCGGCTCCGGTGTGTGCGTCCCGGTCCCCTCACAGGCGTAGCAGGTCTCCTCGCGCGGCGCGCCCTTGACCATCACGTCCCGGACCACGGCAGGGGTGCCCCGGGCGATCGCCACCTTGGCCTCGAGATGACTGGCGGCGGTCAGCCCCTGCGTCACCGCTTCGATGAGCTGCCCGGGCTTCATCCCGGCCGCCCGGCAGAGCTCCAGGAGCGGCGCCTTGGCGTTGGCAGGGTCGGCCAGCATGTGCAACAGGCGCGTCCCCGGCTTGTCGAGCGAGGCTGTCGCGAGCGCGCCGATGAGCAGGTCCCGGCCGCCGATGCGCTCCTCGAGCTTGGTGACCTCCGCGAGGGCGGCGGCGGCGAGCGGGGCCAGCGACTTCTCAGCCATGGAGCCCGCCGAAGGGCGAGGCGAGCCCACTCAGCCCACTCAGGCCAGCGGCGTAGCGCGCGGCCTCCGCCTCCACAGCCTCCTGCCGGTTCAGCTCCGCGTGGATCTCGTCGTCGGTCGGCATCCGCCCCATGGCCGCGCCCAGCGCCAGGGTGATCTCCTCGATCTTGCGAATGGCGGCGCGATCCGGCCCGTCGCTGATGTCCACATTCCCGGGGGCGGCAGCCTCTGCGGCGGCGGCCACGGTCGGGAGATCCACGCCGAGAGCGACCTCGCCGAGCTGGACGAGGCGCTCGAGGGCGGCGGCTTGGCGCTCCATGGCGGCGATCAGGCGCTCCGAGGGGCTGGGGCCCAGGAGCTGCTCGAGAAGGGGTGCGCGCATGCCGGGCAGTGTCGCAGCGCGAGCGGGGGAGCGTCAAGCCCCGGTTGCACAGGAAGAGGGCGGAGGCGGCCGGCCAGGAGGGGCAGGAGCGCCGGGACCCCCGCCCACCCCGCCCACCCCCCTGATACGTGAGACGAGTGATACGACCCTCGCTTGTATCAGTTGTCCCAGATATCCCAAGTGGGACAAGCGCGGTACTAGCGATGGGAGCGCCAGCAGGAAAAAGTTGGCGGAAAAAATCGGGGTGAAGCTCAACGCCTCCCCAGGACCCCCCGCCCCTGCCCTCGCGGACAATGCACCGGGGGCATCGATTCTGCGCCGCCCATGCCCCCGGGAGATGGGACTAGCGCGCGCTTGCCCTACTCCAGGCCGGCGAGGGATGTCAAGGGGTACGCAGGATCGCCGGCCGCGCGCCTACTGTTGCCAGCTATACCGGGATAGTGCTAGGATCGGGCTTGGTGTGTAGAGGAGAGAGAGAGAGAGGGATAGGGTACAGGGAGAGGGAGTAGGGGAAGGCGGCCGGTGCGCGGCCGGGACCCCACCGACCCGCCCCACCCCACACCGAACCGGCTCAACTCGACTCACCGATACGCCTCGAACCGTAGCAAGTAGACCTAGAGGACAGCGCCCACGCCGGCCACCCCCGGACTGAGCGCCTTACACAGGAGACCGACCCCATGGAACGCCAGACCTACCGCTTCAACACCGCCGCCAACGCGGCAGCCTTTGCCGCCCGCCTTGAACGCGAGTACAGGATCGCCTCCGTCACCGTCGTACAGCGCGTCGGCCGTGTCGTACACGTCACGTCAGCCGCCCACGTCTGGCCGCAGATTGCCGCCGTCGAGCAGACCGGCCGCGTCGTGGAGGCCCGCTAGCCATGCGCCGCACCCACCCGCACATCGGCAGCACCCGTACATGGGCGTTCGTCTTTTCCCGGCTCGGAGTGTCCATCCTCCCAGCCATCCGGATCGCCAAGATGATCCACTCGTGCGACCTCAGGACCGCCGTGGCGCGCATCGCCAGGATTCACCGCGCCGCCGCCCGACAGGAGGCCCGCTAGCCATGCCCCGCCGCCAGACCTACCCCTACCGGGTACACCTCACCATGCGCGCCGACATGCGCGCGACCAGCCGCAAGGCCGCCGAAGAGCAGATCCGGACAGCCCTTGCCCACCTCCTCATGAGCGCCCCGCAGATTGCCGGCGGTGCCCGCCTCACCGTGGAGAGCGCATGCAGCGCGCGGATCGACGCCGCCAACCCCCAGCAGACCAGCCGCCGAGCCTAAGGAGCCCTAGACCATGCCACACACCAGGAAGACCGACAAGCCCGCCACGCCCAAGCCCGCGAAGTACGACAGCCGAATCTGTTTCGGGATCGCCTACTTCACCACCGAGGCAGACGCAGCCGTCTACGCCGAGCACGTGAAGCAGCGCGGATACACCTACAACGGCGGTTACTTCGATGGCATGCCCTGCGGCCGCGAGAAGGGACGCGACTACATCGATCCCGAGCTTGGGCAGCTCTACGCCGTCACCGACTGAGAGGAGCCCCAGACCATGACCCCGCACACCAGCACCCGATCCCCGCGCCTCGCCTCGCGTCTCACCGCCCGGCCGCCGCACGCGCTCAGGCCCACCGAGATCCGCCCCCACGAGATCATCGTGTCCGCCACCGTGCAGCACAACGCCGGTCCGCACCTCGCCGTACTTCTCGCCCACGACGAAGGGACCATCTACGTCGACACCCGGAGAGGGTACCTCGAACTTCCCGCGAGCAACGGCAAGCCCGCCACAACTGCCGCCCTCGCCCCCGGCCGCCTCACCATCGCCAGACGCGACGCCCTGAACCTCGCCGCATGGCGGCGGACGCTGGCCGGAGAGGAGTAGCGCCGTGCCCCGCCGCCCGCTCACCCCGGCACAGAAACGGCTACGGCAGCTCGCACGAGAGGCCGGACGCACACCCACGCGCTACTTCGTGATCATCGTGGACGACGGACAGACCGAACTCTCCGAGACCTGCAACACGCGGCAAGGCGCGGAAACCGCTTTCATCGCTCACGCGAACGAGATGCAGGACCGCATCACCGGACGCACGCACCACCAGATCACCACCTACGCCGCCGCCGTCGACTACTTCGACACGACAGGCACGTACGCCCAGATTCACGAGATCCGCTAACCACACCAAGTACCTCAGGAGCCCAAGATCATGACCAACCGCTACGACGCCGCCAACCAATTCGCCAACCGCCCCGCCGATGAATCGTTCGGCACCCTCGCCGGCTTTCTCGCCCACCTCCGAGACGAAAAGGCCGTGAGCCGCGAGGCCACCCGGGCGATCAAGGACCTACGCGCCAACCCGCACGCCAACGGTGGGATCGTGCTCACCTCGCGCGACGCCAACGGCACCGAGCGCCACGGACACCTCACCCATTGGGCGTTTGGACAGATGGCGCGCACCATCACCGCGCCCGCTGGGTACCTGCGGAGCCTCCCCGCCGACATCACCGCCGCCGCCGTGAATTTCGGCATCGGCAAAGTGGCGCGCCAGGACCTGAAGATCCTCGCCAAGAAGAACGGCCCCGCCGAGCCCACGATCATCCGCGCGATCACGTCCACGAGCTACTCCCGCGTGTGGTCGGCGGACCTGTACGGAGACCTCGCCGAGCACCTCACGCCGCGAGGATTCGACCTCCCGCCCGTGTGGCCGCACTTGGACAAGCACGGCACCGGCAAGGCTGGCGCGTACGCGGGCGATCGCGATGCGTTTCTGATTCTCGCCCTCCCCGAGTCGAGCATCGTTCACGACCCGACCGCGCGCCGCTCGCGCGTGCCGCTCCCCAACGGCAACCCCGCCTACGACGACACCGCCATGTTCCCGGCGATCATCGTGAAGAACTCCGATGTCGGCGCGTCATCGGTGACGATCGAGCTGATTTACATCCGGTACATTTGCGGGAATCACATCCTCTGGGGCGTCGAGACCGGATCGTCGTGGAAGCGTCGCCACGTCGGGCAGAACGCCCAGCGCGATAGCGTGAGAGAGGTACTGCGCCTCTCCGCCGCCCTCGCCAACAACGACCCCGCCGACATCGAGCGCACGATCAAGACGCTCGCCGAGCGCGAGATCGCCACCACCAAGGACGGAGTGATCGAGGAGCTCCGCGCGCTGGGGTACTCCGAGGCCGACGCAACAGCGGCGTACGAGGCCACCGAGACCGAGCAGAGCAGCACCACGGCCAGCCCGCGCTCGTACTGGGGAATCGTGCAGGGAACCACCTACGCCAGCCAGCAGACCGGGTACCAGGATGAGCGCTTCACGCTGGATCAGCTCGCCGCCAAGGTACTGACCAAGGGCCGCGCCCTCGTCGCCGCTTAGCGCCCACCAGGTACGCCGACGCTGTACAGGACGCACGGACGGCCCGCCCGCCCGTGCGCCCGATAGAGCGCCCGCAGACCGCGAGTGACTCAGCGAGGAGACCAAGACATGACACAGGCACAGGCACCACAGGCACAGGCACAGGCACCGCAGGCAGCAGACGCGTACGTGAGGATCATCCCGAACGAGCGCAGCAGCCCGGTCGGCAAGCTCGCCGACGCGGAACTGTGCTTCACCGCCGGCCAGCTGGCGGGAATGAAGCTCCTTGGATTCGCCATTTGGGAGCATCGCAACAAGAGTGAAAGGAACGTCACGTTCCCATCGCGCCAGTACTCCGTGAACGGTGAGCGCCGGAGCTTCGCCCTCCTCCGCCCCATCGCCGACATGAGCGCCGACGCCGCCGTGCGCGATCTCATCCTCGCCGCTTATGCCACGTGGGAAGCGGAGAACCTCCCCGCCCCCGTCGAGCAGGCACACACCGAAGACGCGTACTTCTGAGGAGACACCACGCCATGACATCCGGACGCTACCCGATGATCCCGCCATTTCTGCCGATCCCCGGAGAGACGCCGAACGCCACCGGACGCCGTGCCCTCGCCCACGCCATCGCGCACGGCACCGCGACGATCCACAACGAAGGCATCGAGCAGGCGATCAGAGTGGCGACCGTAGCACTAGCGGCTCCAGGCATCGCCACCACCGCCGCCGACAGCATCACCGGCACGGTACACGCGCTCCGGGCCGCCCTCAGGCATCGCAAGGACGCCGAGCAGGAAGACCGCGCCCGCGTCGCTGAGCAGCTCGCCCAGACGCCGCAGAGTGGCAACGGAGGAGGAGGTACCAAGGTACCCACCCAACGCACGCCGCCGCCCTCCTACCCACCCGCGCCGGCAATGGTGGCACTGCCCGCCGCCCGCGCCACCAGACCGCAGCACGCGGAAGACCTTTTCTAGTCCCAACACAGGAGCCCACGCACCATGAGCCCCAAGAATCGCCGACACGCCAACGCCGCCACGGTGGTACTGGTACGCGAGGCCAGGATCGCGTACCACGCCACAGGCGCGCCCATCCCCGACGCCCGCGCCGGTAGCGGAGACGAAAGCGCCGCATACATGCGCGCCGCCCTCCCCACGGACGACCCAAGGGAACACTTCGCCGTGCTCGCGCTCGACTCCAAACACCGCGTGATCGGGCACTACCTGCTGAGCGTAGGCACGCTGGATGCCACGCTCGTACACCCGCGCGAGGTTTTCAGATTCGCCGTGCTGGCCGGCGCCGCCAGGATCGTGATCGGCCACACGCACCCGAGC
>ERZ650311.106-NODE-106-length-52254-cov-15.441024_pt1 | contig 52254 bp, 49 predicted proteins | sample MGYA00376247_ERZ650311 | MGnify/ENA primary metagenome ERZ650311 (study PRJEB26733, sample SAMN07839324) | wastewater metagenome | biome: small river; feature: stream; material: water | place: USA: North Carolina | collected 2016-07-28 ... | reverse complement strand
CCGAATCCTTGCTGTTGGTGACGAGATCCTTGTCGCGCCACTGGTAGCCGGCGGACGCGACCAGCTTGGGCAGCATGTCGTAGCGGCCGAGATCCAGCTGACCGATGGCCAGGGCCTCTTCCATCATGCGGGTGCGGTGGTCGAGGTTGTACTTGATGCCACGGGCGATGGCGTCGGCGAGGGTGAGCTGGCCGGTGAGCGGCTCCACATTGGCGGCGGCGGCCTTGCGGTCGGCGGCGGCGATTTCCTTCTGGTCTTCGGCCGTGAACGGCGTGGGCACGGTAGAGCAGCCCGCGAGCAGCGCGGCCAACAGGACGCTGCACGCGCCAACCAGACGACCGCCGGGTACCGCGCGGGTGCTATTGAACTTGTTCATGATTCCCCCTGAGAGCGAAAAAGTATGGCGTTGGCACAAGATTTGATTGGTTCGTTCTCACTGCCAGCCTGGGAATTGAGGGCGCGCGCGATGCCTGTCTGCATACCCCCGAGTGCCGTGTGGCTGGACTGCACCCGAACTCGGGAATACTTAACGGCAGGCTGTTGCCATTCTTTATTGCGAATCGGTATTATTTTTTTTGACGATTTTGGTGATTTTGAGGGTGGGCTCAAGCTTGCCGAATTTCGCTCGTAATCGTCCTGTTACCCGTATTGAGAACAGGTGGTTGCGATGTCGACAGGCAGAATCGGGCAGCTTCAGGCCTTGCTCGTGGAACCCTCCCAGATGCAGGCGAAGATCATCCGCAAGTGTTGCGATGAGGTCGGCCTGACCCGCGTGGAGCAGGTGGGAAGCATGGCGGAGGCGCTGGCGGCGGTGCGTCGGGCCCGCCCGGACGTGGTGCTGTCTGCGCTCTATCTGCCGGATGGTTCGGGTACTCGTCTGGTGGAGGCGCTGCGGGCGGAGCCGCTATGGGAGTCGGTGGCGTTCATCCTGATCTCCAGCGAGACGAGCCCCAGGGCGCTGGATGCGGTGCGCCAGACCGGCGTGTGCAGCATCCTGCCCAAGCCTTTCACCGCCAACCAGCTGGCGCTGGCGCTCAACGCGACCGTGGATTACCTGACGCCCAACTACAGCTTCGACAACGCCTTCGATCTGGAGGCGGTGCGGGTGCTGCTGGTGGATGACAGCCCGAACGCGCGCAAATTCATGCGGCGGGTGCTGGAAAACCTCGGCATCCAGCACATCGTCGAGGCCGGAGACGGCAAGGAAGGGGCGGCAGTCCTCGACGAAACGATGGTCGACCTGATCGTCACCGACTACAACATGCCCGAGATGGACGGCCGCGAGTTTGTGGAATATGTGCGCAACCAGAGCTGGCAACGCACCGTGCCGATCCTGATGGTGACCAGCGAATCCAACGAAGGCCGGCTGGCGGCGGTGGAGGAGGCCGGCGTGTCCGGCATCTGCGACAAGCCCTTCGAGCCGTCGGTGGTACGGGGGCTGTTGGGGCGGATGCTGGGGGGCTGAGCGTCAGCCGCTGCGGACGTGTGGGGTAGGGCGAGGCATCTGGCTGTTTCCAGCAACAATCCCTCTTCGATTGTTGCTGGAAATAGCCAGATTGTCTTCAGGCCTTCACCGCCTCCAGCAGCGACTTCACCGCCGCCACCCGCTGCTTGAGATCCGGCGTCGAGACCTTGCGGATCAGCTTGTCCGGGCCCGACATTTTGATGGTCTTGTCCTTCTGGATCAGCATGATGACCTTCACCGGATCGATCGGCGCGTGCTGGCCGAACTGGATGCTGATCTGGGTTTCGGACGCATCCATCTTGGCCACGCCGAAAGGCTTGACCAGCATGCGCAGGCGGTGGGTTTCGAGCAGGGTGCGGGTCTGCGGCGGCATCTCGCCGAAGCGGTCGATGAGCTCTTCCTGCAGTGCCTGCAGGTCGTCTTCGGATTCGCAGTTGGCAAGGCGCTTGTAGAGCGTGAGGCGCTCCTGCACGTCGCTGCAGTAATCGTTGGGCAGCAGCGCCGGGGCGTGGAGGTTGATCTCGGAGACGACCTCCAGCGGCTGGGTGAGATCGGGCTCCTTGCCCTGCTGCAGGTCGCGCACGGCGCGCTTGAGCATCTCGGTGTAGAGGCTGACGCCGACCTGCTGGATTTCGCCGGATTGGTTCTCGCCGAGCACCTCGCCGGCACCGCGGATTTCCAGATCCTGCATCGCCAGATAGAAGCCGGAACCCAGCTCTTCCATCATCGTGATGGCCTCCAGGCGTTTCTGGGCCTGGGCGGTGGGCTTGGCGTGGGCATCGGTGAGGAGGTAGGCGTAGGCCTGGTGGTGCGACCGGCCGACGCGGCCGCGCAGCTGGTGAAGCTGGGCGAGGCCGAAGCGATCAGCCCGGTTGATGATGATGGTGTTGGCGGTCGGGATGTTGATGCCGGTCTCGATGATGGTCGTGCACAGCAGTAGGTTGGCCTTCTGCGTGGTGAAGTCGCGCATCACGCGTTCGAGCTCGCGCTCGGGCAGCTGGCCGTGGCCGATGACGATGCGCGCTTCGGGCAGGAGTTCTTCCAGCGACTCGCGGACGTTCTCGATGGTCTCGACCTCGTTGTGCAGGAAGTAAACCTGCCCGCCGCGCTTGAACTCCCGGATCACCGCCTCGCGGATGATGCCCTTGCTGTGGCGCTGCACGAAGGTCTTGATGGCCAGGCGCTTCTGGGGCGCGGTGGCGATCACCGAGAACTCCCGCAGGCCTTCGAGGGCCAGCCCCAGCGTGCGCGGGATCGGTGTGGCGGTGAGGGTGAGGATGTCCACCTCGCTACGTAGCGCCTTGAGCGCCTCCTTCTGGCGCACGCCAAAGCGGTGCTCTTCGTCGATGATGACGAGGCCCAGGCGCTTGAAGGTGACGTCCTTCTGGAGCAGCCGGTGGGTGCCGATGAGGATGTCCACCTTGCCTTCGCCCAGCTGCTTGATGGCGTCGGCCTGCTCCTTGGCGCTCTTGAAGCGGGAGAGCTCGGCGACCTTGATCGGCCAGTCGGCGAAGCGGTCGGCGAAGGTCTGGTAATGCTGCTCGGCCAGCAGCGTGGTGGGGCACAGCACCACCACCTGTTTTCCGTCGGCCACCGCAATGAAAGCGGCGCGCAGGGCGACTTCGGTCTTGCCGAAGCCCACATCGCCGCACACCAGCCGGTCCATCGGCCGGCCGGATTTCATGTCGGCCACCACGGCTTCGATGGCGGCGAGCTGGTCCGGGGTTTCCTCGAAGCCGAAGCCGTCGGCGAAGGCCTCCAGATCGTGCTGCTTGAAGTCGAACTGGTGGCCCTTGCGGGCGGCGCGCTGGGCGTAGAGCGCGAGGAGTTCAGCGGCGGTGTCGCGCACCTGCTGGGCGGCCTTCTTTTTGGCCTTCTCCCACTGGCCCGAGCCCAGCGTGTGCAGATGCACCGCCTCCGGATCGGCGCCGGCGTAACGGGTGATCACGTGCAGCTGCGACACTGGCACGTAGAGCTTGTCGCCGTTGGCGTATTCGAGATGCAGGAACTCGGTCTGGCCTTCGCCCAGATCCATGTGCACGAGACCCATGTAGCGGCCGATGCCGTGGCTGGAGTGCACCACCGGGTCGCCGGGCTTGAGTTCGGACAGATCCCGCAGCCAGCCTTCCATCGTTGCGGCCTTGCGGCTGTCGCGGCGGGTCCGGGTGCGGGCGGTGGCGGCGTAGAGCTCGGATTCGGTGACGACGGCGATGCCGGCATCCGGCACCACGAAGCCGGCGGCAAGCGGGCCGACGCCCAGGGCAAGCTTCGCGTCGCCGCCGAGGAAGGCGTCGAAGTCGGCGGAGGGCTCGGGCTTCAGGCCGTATTCGGCAAAGTATTCGGCAATGGTCTGCTGACGGCCGGCGGATTCGGCGAGCACCAGCACCCGGCCGTCGAAGCCCGCGCAGAAGGCCTTGAAGCGGTGGAGCGGATCGTTGGCCTTGCGCTCGACGGCGGTGTCGGGAAGCGTGGCTGAAGGCCCGTCGCCAGCGCCGGCCGGCAGGGCCAGGCGGGTGCGCTCCTTGAGGGCGACGAAGAAGGCTTCTTCCGACAGGAAGAGCTGGTCCGGGGCCATGATCGGCCGGGTCTTGTCACCGCCGAGCAGATGGTGACGGCTGCGGGCGTCCTTCCAGAAGGCCTCGATGGCGCCGGGCACATCGCGGTGCAGCAGGATGCGGCTGTGGTCCGGCAGGTAGTCGAAGAGCGTCGCGGTCTCGTCGAAGAACAGCGGCAGGTAGTACTCGATGCCCGCCGGGGCGATGCCGTTGGAGACGTCCTTGTACACCGCACAACGGGACGGGTCGCCCTCGAAGGTCTCGCGGAAGCGGCCGCGGAAGTGCGTGCGGCCGGTTTCGTCCATGGGGAATTCCCGCGCCGGCAGCAGGCGCACTTCCTTCACCGGGAAGACGGTGCGCTGGGTGTCCGGGTCGAAGGTCTTGATGCTCTCGATCTCGTCGTCGAAGAGGTCGATCCGGTAGGGCAGGGCGGCGCCCATCGGGTACAGATCCACCAGCCCGCCGCGCACGCTGAACTCGCCCGGCGACACCACCTGAGTGACGTGGGCGTAGCCGCCGATGGTCATCTGGTTGCGCAGGCCGTCTACATCAAGCCTGGCGCCCTGCTTGAGGAAGAAGGTGTAGGCCGCGAGGAAAGCCGGCGGGGCGAGCCGGTACAGGGCGGTAGACGCCGGCACCAGGGCGATGTCGGCCTCGCCGCGAGTGATCGCGTAGAGCGTGGAGAGCCGCTCGGAGATCAGATCCTGGTGGGGCGAGAAGCTGTCGTAGGGCAGGGTTTCCCAGTCGGGCAGCAGGTGGGTGCGCAGGTCCGGCGCGAGCCAGGCGATTTCGTCCGACAGGCGCTGGGCGTCCAGCGGGTTGGCGGTGACGACCACCAGCATCCGCTTGCCGTCGGCCAGCCGGGCGATGGCGAGGGCGTCGCTCGAACCGGCCAGCGAAGGCAGGTCGAGGCGCTGGCCAGGCTTGGCCTGGTTGAAGGCGTCGAGGGACGGGAGCAGGCGGGCGAGCGGTCGGGAGGCGGTCATGCGGAGGGTGCTGCGGAAAGACAAACCAGGCGGCGGATTATACGGCGGTGGTGCTCAGGCCCGGTTGATCTGGAAGGTTTCGACGACGCGGCCGGTTTCGATGCCGACCTCGTTCCAGGTGGATTCGGTGAAGCGCGCCCAGCCGTGGCGGTCGCGGGTGATGACGGTGGAGCAGCGGGTGCCATAGCCCGGCGCGCGGATGAAGGCGCTGGAGAGCATGCGCTCCCAGGCGAGGCTGACGCCGGTGCGGGGCAGCTCGGCGTCGGGCGCGGGGCGATCGTCGCGGAGCAGTTCGCGCAGCGGTGTGTCGTCCGGCAGAGCCGCGAGGGCACGGGAGAGGCGGGACTTGCCGGCCTTCACCTTGGGCCACGGGGTATCGAGCAGGTGGTTGGAGAGGGCATGGACGCCCGGCTCCAGCAGCTGTGCGGAGCCGCTCTCGCTCTCGTAGATGCCCAGCGTCTCGCCGTCGGACACCAGGATGTTGAAGGCGTTGTAGCGCGGGCCTTCGCGCTTGAGGCGGTCCAAGGCGGCCGCGGTGGATTCGTCGCTGCCGAGAAAATCCGCCACCAGCGCCCCGCGGGACGGGGTTCCGCTGCGTATCCGGGCGGGATCGCGAAAATTGGTGAGGCCGGCAAAGCGGCCCGACCGGCCGAGGCCGAGCCAGGTGCCGCCGGCTTCGAGATCACGGCCGGCGAAGATCGCCGGCGCGCCGTCGGATGGCCACCAGGCGGCTGGAGCCGCCGGGCGGGCGAAGAACTCGTCGCGGTTGGCGGCGACCACCAGCGGGTAATCCGGGTGGGCGCGCCAGGCAACGAGGATCAGGCACATGCGACGAAGCGCTCGGTGTGGCGGCGACCGCCGTCGTCGATGAAACGTGCGATGCCGTGGCGGTCGAGGCCTTGGGCGAGGGCTTCGTCGAAAGCCAGCGGGTCCATCACGTTCTCGTAGATCTCCATCCACGTCCACGGGTCGTCGGCCTTGCGCAGAAATCGCCCGGAAACCCCCGTTCTGCCTCGGAGCTCGTCCTGCAGGTTGAAGAGCGTGCGAGTGAGATCCGCCTCGAAGCCGATGCGTACCGGGTAGTAGATGTAGTAATGCGTCGCGGTCGTCACGGCGCGCCCTCAGGGAAGCGCGTAGGGCAGGGGCACGAATGCCACGGACGGGCCGTCCGGTGCGCCGATCGTGGCCTTGCCGCCGTCGGCGCTGGCTGTCTGCAGCACCACCAGGGCATCGAAGCCGCCATCCGGCGACGGGGCGGCGCTTACCACCTTGCCGGCGGACTGGTCGCCGAAATCCGGCGCGTACAGATCGGTGCCGGCGGCGAGGGCGGGCACGTCGGCGTGGATGCGGTACATGCGCTTCTTGAGCTTGCCCAGGTAATGGGTGCGGGCCACGATCTCCTGGCCGGGGTAGCAGCCCTTGTTGAAGCTCACGCCGCCGATGAGGTCGTAGTTCACCATCTGCACCACGAACTCTTCCTGCACCGGCTGGGTGACCACCGGCTGGCCGGCGCGGATGTCGAGCCACTGCCACGCGGCGCTACCGGCCGGCTGGGCGCCCGCGGCCACGAACTTGGCCCACAGGTTGGGCGCTTCGGAGATCGGTGCCGACACGATGAAGCGGGAGTCATCCAGCCGCACCACGGTAGCAAGGCCCGACGCGGTGGCGAGCTCGGCGCCAGGAATGCCGAGGCCTGCAGCCTCGAGGGCCGCGCCAGCCTGCGGGCCAGCCAGGCCGATCAGGGCCGAGTCGCCGCCGTCGTCCATCAGCCGCACCTTGGAGCGCAGGATGTACATCGACAGTTTCTTGAGCATCGCGGCGTGGATGTCGGCCGACAGGGTGAGGAGGTAATCGCCGGCTTCGCGCCAGAGCACGATGCTGGCCAGCATCCGGCCCTTGGGGCTGTTGAAGCTGGTGAACTGGGCTTCGTTGGGGCCCAGCTTCTTCACGTCGTTGGAGAACAGGTTGTGCAGGAAGGCGCAGGCGTCTTCACCGCTGGCGCGGATTGCACCAAGGTGGATCATCGGCACGACAATCGTGCCCTGGGCCGCGCGGATCACATCCTGCCGGGCGTCTTCGGAAAACTGCACGGCGTTGTCGTCGGAGAACTGGGCGCCTTGGTTGGCGAGAAAGGTTTGCCAGGTTGCGTTCATCAGTGGTCGTGGTCCTGAGTCTGAAACGAATCCAAAAGCGGTTTGCGCTATTATAGAGGCCTGACCGCGCAGGCTTCGGCCTGTCTGCGGTCTTTGTCGTACCGGCGGGGCAGTCCTCATCAAAGTTGTCCATGTCCGGGCCGGCTTGCGGCGCCCACCTCTTTGCTCACCTCATTCGTTTGTTTCCCACGCGCCAAGTTCCCAGATGAAGCGCCTGTTTTCCCGTTTAGTCGTGCTTGCGCTCATCGGACTGGCCTGCCTTGCCGGCGCGCTCGCGTGGTTTGCCTATCGTCCGGTGCCGCTGCGCCAGACGCCGCTGGATTTCACCGTCGAGCCCGGCTCTTCGATGAAGCAAGTGGCGCGCCAGCTTGTTGATGCCGGTTTCGACATGCCGCCGCTGGCCATCGTCACCCTGGCGCGCATCACTCGTCAGGCCAATGCGATCAAGGCCGGCAGCTACGAGGTGGAGGCAGGTGTCACCCCGCTGCAACTGCTTAACAAGCTCAGCCGTGGCGACGTGAGCCAGGCCGAACTGCCGGTGATCGAGGGCTGGAACTTCCGCCAGCTGCGCGCCGCGCTCGATCGCCACCCGGATCTGCGCCACGACACCGCCGGGCTGTCGGATGCTCAAATCCTCGAAAAGCTCGGTGTGGACGCGCGTCACCCCGAAGGCCTGTTCTTTCCCGATACCTATCTCTTCGCCCGCCGCTCCAGTGATCTCGATGTGCTGCGCCGGGCCCACGCCAACCAACAGAAGGTACTAGGCCGGGAATGGCTGCGCCGTGCTGATGGCCTTCCGTACAAGACGCCCTACGAGGCGCTGATCATGGCGTCTATCGTCGAAAAGGAAACCGGGCAGGCGACCGACCGGCCGATGGTGGCCTCGGTGTTCATCAACCGGCTGCGCGCCGGCATGTTGCTCCAGACCGACCCGACGGTAATCTACGGCCTCGGCACCGATTTCGACGGCAACCTGAAGAAGCGCGACCTGCTTGCCGACACGCCCTACAACACCTACACCCGCACGGGCCTGCCGCCCACGCCGATCGCCATGCCCGGCACTGCCGCGCTGCGGGCAGCCCTCAATCCGCCGGCCACCGATTACCTTTATTTCGTGGCCCGCGGCGACGGCTCCAGCGAGTTTTCCCGCAATCTCGACGAACACAACCGGGCCGTGGCCCGCTACATCCGGAAACGCAGCCAGTGAAATCCCGCTTCATCACCTTTGAAGGCATCGACGGCGCCGGCAAGAGCAGCCAGATCGCGGCTGTCGTGGCGCTTATCGAATCCCGCGGCATCGACGTCGCCTATACCCGCGAACCCGGCGGCACGCCCCTCGGCGAGAAGCTGCGCGAACTGCTGCTGCACGAGCCGATGCACCTGGAAACCGAAGCCATGCTGATGTTCGCCGCCCGCCGTGAACATCTCGCCGCGCTCATCGAACCGTCGCTCGCCGCCGGCAAATGGGTGGTCTCCGACCGCTTCACCGACGCCACCTACGCCTATCAGGTTGGCGGGCGCGGGCTGGATGAAGCCCGCTTCGCCGCGCTTGAGCAGTGGGTTCATCCCCACCTCCAGCCTGATCTCACCCTGATTTTCGACCTCGATCCGGCTGTCGCCGCGCGGCGTCTAGCCAGCACAGGCGTGGCGCCGGACCGCTTCGAACGGGAGAAGACCGATTTCTTCGAGCGCGTCCGGTCAGCCTATCTGCGCCGGGCGGCGGCCGATCCGAAGCGGGTCCGGGTGATCGACGCCAGCCAGACGCCGGACGAGATCCGGCTGCAGGTCGAGGCCGTCGTCGGCGAGGCGTGTTTCCAATGATCTTCGAATGGCAGGCCGCCCTGTGGCAGCGCGTGCTCGACAGCGCCGAGCGCATGCCCCACGCGCTGCTCTTTGCCGGCCCGGCTGGCGGCGGCAAGCGGGTTTTTGCCGAGGCTCTGGCTGCGCGGGAACTCTGCGCCCAAAATGGGGTCGATGGGCATGCCTGCGGCGTCTGCGAGGATTGCCTGTGGCGTCTGTCCGGCAACCACCCTGATCTCATGCGTGTGATCCCGGAAGCCGATCAGGAAGACCGCGGCGACGCGGCGACTGAAAAGCCCGAAGGTGGCAAGGCGGCCAGCCGACAGATCGTGATCGAACAGATCCGCAACCTCCAGCAGGCGCTGACCACCGGCGGCCACCGGGGAGGGCGTCGGGTGGTGATCATCGATCCGCCCGAGGCCATGAACCTGTTCACCGCCAACGCGCTGCTCAAACTGCTCGAAGAACCCACGACCAACGCCTTGTTCATTCTGGTTTCGTCCTCTCCCAAGCGTCTTCTGCCGACGATCCGCAGCCGCTGCCAGACGTGGGCCTTCCCGCGTCCGCCGGCCGAGATGGCCACCCGCTGGCTCGCCGACAAAAAGGTGCCGGACGCCGCTGCGCTGCTGGCCTTTTCCGGCGGCATGCCGCTGGCCGCAGCCGAGATGGCCGAAGGTGGCGCCGCTGCCGCACGCAAGCGCTTTGTGGATGACATCGTCAGCGTGCCGCGCAAGGCGCCGCTGCGTCTGGCGGGCGAATGGGAGAGCTGGCTGAAGAGCAAGGACGCGCTGGCCTGCGGCTTCGACATGCCGACGCTGGTAGGCTGGCTGCAGCGCTGGGTGGCCGATCTGGTCAGCCTGCGCCTGGGTGGGCCGGTGCGCTTCTTTCCTGCGCAATATGACATTCTCCACGGGCTGTCCGGTCGGCTGACCATCGACGCTGCCCTCGGCTGCTACAATGAAATCACCCAGTCCCGCCGGGTTTCGCAGCATCCGCTGAACGCCCGGCTTTTTCTTGAGGACATGCTTTTGCGGTACGCCCGGAGTCTTCAGGCCGCCGCGCCAGCCATGCGCAGATGAACGATTCCCTGAAGCGCCCCCTCCAGCCGCGCCCCAGCGTCCTGTCGCTCAACATCAGCTCCAAGTCGGCGCTGTACGCGGCCTACATGCCGTTCATCAGGAACGGCGGGATCTTCGTGCCCACCACCCGCGAGTACAAGCTCGGCGACGAGATCTTCATGCTCCTGCAGATCATGGACGATCAGACCAAGCATCCCGTTGCCGGTACCATCGCGTGGATCACGCCGGCTGGCGCCCAGGGGAACAAGACGCAGGGTATCGGTGTCCAGTTTGCAGGCGACGATGCCGGGCAGGTGCTGCGCAACCGGATCGAACAGATCCTCGCAGGGCATCTCGGTTCATCGCGCCCGACGCACACGCTCTGACGCTGTTTTCGTTGCCGTTTCCGCTTTCACACCGAGAAGCTCACTGAAGCCTTTCACAGCCTCCCGCATCCTTCATGCTCGTCGATTCCCACTGTCACCTGGATTTCCCCGACCTCATCGAGAACGAGGCGGCGCTGCTCGAACGGATGGCCGAGAACGGTGTCACCCACGCCCTGTGCGTGGCGGTGAAACTCGAAACCCTCGCCGGCGTGATCGGCCTTGCCGAGCGCCACGCGAACATCTTTGCGTCGGTTGGCGTGCATCCTGACAACGCCGATTGTGACGAACCTGACACCGCCCGATTGCTGGAGCTCGCGGCCCACCCGAAAGTTGTGGCGATCGGTGAGACCGGACTCGACTACTACTGGCACAAGGACGCGCCCGAGTGGCAGCGGGATCGTTTCCGGACTCACATCCGCGCTGCCAAGGCCTGTGGCAAGCCGCTGATCATCCACACCCGCGACTCCGCCGCCGACACCCTGCGCCTGATGCGCGAAGAATCGGCCGGTGAGGCGGGCGGCGTGATGCACTGTTTTACAGAAACCCGCGAAGTTGCCGAGCAGGCGCTTGATCTGGGCTTCCATATTTCATTTTCGGGTATCGTCAGCTTCAAGACTGCCGAATCCCTTCGGGATGTGGCACGCTACGTTCCGGCTGATCGACTGCTCGTGGAAACCGATGCGCCTTACCTCGCGCCGGTGCCGTTCCGGGGCAAGACCAACCAGCCGGCTTACGTCCGCCACGTGGCCGAAGCCGTGGCCACCGCCCGGGGAGAAACGCTCCAGGCCGTGGCTGAAGCGACCACGCGTAACTTCTTCCAGCTTTTCAAGCACGCCAGACCGTCATGAAAACAGCCTCCCTCGTATCCCGCCGCCTCCCCCTTCGTTCCCTACGCGCCAAGGCCGTCGGCGCCCTGATCCTTGGCCTGCAACTGTCGATGCCCGCGTTCGCCGCGTCGCAGGATGATTTGTTCAACGCTGCCAAGCTCGGCGATGCGAAGGAAATCGCCCAGGAGGTTGCTCGCGGTGCCGACCCCAACCTGGCCGACGCCGCCGGCAACACGCTGCTGATCATCGCAGCCCGGGAGGAGCAGCCCAAGGTGGTGGCCGAACTGATCAAGCAACGCGGCATCAAGCTCGACGCCCGCAATGCTGCGGGCGATTCTGCCCTGATGCTGGCCAGCTTGCGGGGTTATACCGAGGTGGTCGACCTGCTGCTGAAAGCTGGCGCCCAGTTCAACCACGACGGCTGGAACCCGCTGCTCTACGCCGCCTTTGAAGGCCGCGTGAGTATCGTCGAGATGCTGCTGGCAAAGGGTGCCAACCCCGATGCGCTGGCGCCCAACCGCAGCACGCCGCTGATGTTTGCGGCCCGCAATGGTCATGAGGATGTGGTTGTCCGTCTGCTCAAGGCTGGCGCGAATGTCGACCTGAAAAACGACCAGAACGAAACCGCCGACAGCTGGGCAAGCAAGTATCGCAACACCGATATCGCCGAGCTGATCCAGGCCGAACGCAAGGCTCGGGCTGGCCGCGCCAAATAAGGCCTACGAGCCGGCCCGACGCCTTGCCTGCCCGCAGCCATCAATACCGGCCGTGCCCGAGGCGCCAGGGGAGAGACGGTGCCACCCGGCGCAGTACACCAGCGATGATCACGGCGAGCAGGGCAGGCACCAGGGCATGGTCGCCCTGGCCGCCGGCCAGCAGAACGCCAACGATTACGCCGCTCACCATCAGAATCCGGCAGATCAAGGTTTCCATCGAAGTCTCCTTTCAGCATGACAGGTGCCCCGCAGGGGCATTGAGGTGAGATGCGCAGACCTTGCCGGGGCTATAAAGCCCGATAACTGGTTACGCATCCGATAGCTGTAAGTATATACAGCTATCGGATTTCTGCAAGCGCGTCGTGTGCGCGGCCGCGTCTTCGGTCATGAGTGCGGACTCGGGCTAAACTTGAGCCCATGAAAAAGAAGACCGCGCCTGTTTCCGAGGCTTCCCACCCCGTCGCGCCTCCGCTTGTTCCGATCCGCCCGCTCGACGAGATCGAGATCCCCGCCGATCTCAATGGCCGGCAAGGCGTTAACCGGGCCGACCCGGCCCGACTGCAGATCAATGCCGACAACGACGCGGACGCGATCCGCTGTTTCCTGGCCGAGTACGATCGGTCCCTCGGCACGCTGCGCATTTATCAGCGGGAGTGCGAGCGGCTGCTGCTGTGGTCGCTCAACGATTGCGGCAAGCCGATCTCCAGCCTCAACCGGCAGGATTTCGAGGGCTATCTGAACTTCCTGGCCGACCCACAGCCCGCGCAGCTCTGGTGCGGGCCCAAGGCCGACCGGCGCACCGAGAAGTGGCGCCCGTTTGTCGGGCCGCTGTCTGAAAGCGCGGTGCTCACCGCGATTGCGGCGATCAATTCGTTGATGCGCTATCTGGTCGATGCCGGTTATCTGGCGGGCAACCCCCTCGGGCTCATCCGGCAGCGCCGCCGCAAGATGTCCGCCGAGGCGGCCGGGCCGCTGCGGGCGGTGGCGAGCACCGACGAGGTCGAGAAGATCGAACGTTTTCTCGATGCCCAGATGTGGCAGGCCGTGACGGCCGCCATCGAGGCGATGCCGCGCGATTCGGAGCGCGGTCGTGACGAATACGAACGGGCACGTTTTCTTGCGGCCACGCTCTACATGCTGGCGCCCCGCGCCGGGGAACTCGAAAGTCACCGGATGAACAGCTTCCGCGAAGAGCGCGGGCTGTGGTGGTGGCACGTGGTGGGGAAGGGCGGCAAGAAGGCGAAGGTGCCGGTGGCTGACGACATGCTCCAGGCGCTGATCCGTTACCGCAAATACCTCGGTCTGAGCGCAGTGCCCCGGCGGGACGACGCCACGCCGATCCTGGTGTCGGTGAAGGACGGTAGCCCGATCACTGCGCGGCGCCTCAATCAGATCCTGAAGAAGATATTCAGCGCCGCGGCCGATCTGCTCCCGGCTGATGCGGAGCACAAGAAGGAGAAGCTCCGCGCGGCATCGGCCCACTGGGGGCGCCACACGGGGATCACGGCCAAGCTCGACAGCGGCATCGACGAGCGCTATGTGCAGAAGGATGCACGGCACACGGACGCCCGGACGACCCAGCGCTACATCCACGAGGAAGAGGAGCGCTGGCACGACGAAGCGCAGAAGCAGCGCCTGCCGTGGGCTGGCGGGAAGCCGGATTAACCCGTCGGCCCTGAAGGTGACATAAGGCTTTGAGGATTTCCGGGGCTGCTGTGGCGTGGTTGACGAATCGTCATGAAGATTACGTTTTCCGGACGTATACGTATGGTAATGTTCCTGTGTTGCACTGATTTGCATTTTCGAAACAAGGGAACGAACCATGGCCCGCAGCAGTAGTGTCACGTTCGAGGCGGTCGAGCAGATCTGTTTTCAGTTGCTCTCGCAAGGAGAGAACCCGTCCTTCAACCTCGTCTATGCCGAGCTCGGCAACAAGGGCTCGAGCGAGATCGTCCAGCGCTACATCGACCAGTGGCGTCGCGAGACGGGTGCCGCCTTCTTTCGTCAGCGTAGCATTCCGGGGATGCCCGACGAGCTGATCTCGGCGACGGATTCGTTCATGAGCAAGATGTGGTCGCTGTCGCTTCAGCAAGCCGACCAGATTCTGGCCGCCCAGCGCCAGGATCTGGAGCAGGAGCGCGAAGCCCTGCGTCAGCGCTTCCAGGAAGCCGATGACCGCATCCGCCAGCTCGAAGCCGTGGGTGCCACTGCGTCCCGGCAGATCGCGCTGCTGGAGCAGGAGGTGGGCAGCCGCGACAGCACGATCAGCGACCTGCGCAGCCAGGCGCTGGAGTTTCTTCGCCAGCGTGAAGGGCTTGAAAACCGCGTGCGCCAGCTCGAAGAAGCCGCCGAGGCGAGGGAACAGAAATTCACCGCGGAATCCGAGCGGATGGTGCGCCTGCTCCAGTCCGACCGGGATCGCTACAGCGCGTCCCTGAAGGATGAGCAGGAGCGGGGCGCCCAGGAGCGGGAGCTGCTGCTCAAGCAGATCGAGACGGCTCGCCAGGAAAAGGTGGCCGAGCTGATGGCGATGCGCCAGCAGATCGCCAATCGCGAAGACCGGGAGGCGCGCCAGCGCGAGCAGACCGAGGAAGCCAAGGCGGCCCTGCGCGAAGCGGTGTCGAAGACCCGCCAGATCGAAACTTCGCTGGCTGCCGCCGAAGGGCGGATCGAGCGCCTGCAGGCCCAGCTCAAGACCGCCAGCGAGGCGGCCCATGGCAAGGAATCCGCCGTGGCTGCGGCGGAAGCCCGGGCGAGGGCAGTCGAGGAGGTGCGGCTTGCCGAGACGGCCCGCGCCCAGCGGGCCGAGGCCAATCTCGCCGAAGCGCTGGCGGAGCTGGCCCAGCTCAGGAAACAGAAAGCCTGAAACGCCCCGGGGGCGGGCAAGCGTCAATATTCCGACGTTTGCCCGCCCCCGGTTTGACGATGGCCGCAGCTCAGGCAGCGGCCATTTTCACGTTCAGCGACCGGCCGGTGCGTGTTTGTCCAGCCACTGGCCGAGCATCATCGAGATCCACACCATCTCGCCGTAGTAGCCCGGGTAGGCCGGCAGGTGGGTGGAGAACAGCTCGCTCACGAAATCCTTGCGCAGGATGTTGCGCTCGACGAGCACGTCGAGGGATTCACGGGCCAGCTTGTCGAGGCCCTTGTGCTTGAGCACCCAGTGGCCGTAAGGCAGACCGAAGCCTTGTTTCTTCTTGGTGATGATCTCGGGCGGCAGGAAATCCTTCAGGGCTTCCTTGAAGAACCAGCGCAGCTGCAGGCCCTTGAGTTTGTACTCGGGCGGCAGCTGAAGCGAGAAATCCAGCAGCGCGTCGTCGAGGAGCGGGAAGATCACGTTCATGCCCGCAAGGCGGGTGCTGCCGATCACCTTGGGCAGGTCGTTGTCGGCCAGCGTGAAGCGCCAGTCGAAGTTGAGCATCTTGTTCACCAGCGCATGGGCCGTGGTGTTCTGCCAGACGCGGCGCTGCAGCTTGACCGGCGCGTCGGTGTCGACGCCGGCGAGGAAATCCTTCGGGAAGACGTTGTCCATCCCCAGGCGGTAGATCAGGTTGTACTGGGCGGTGCGCTCGGGCAGCGGGGTGGTGGCCTGCTCGATGTAGCTGGCGGCCTTGCGCATCAGCGGCAGCTTGCCCAGCGGGGTCTGCATGATGACCGGTTCGAGGAGCGCGCTCTTGATGAGGCCGGGCACGTTCTCGTAGTAGCCGAACACGCGCTGCTTGGCGTAGCGGGTGTTGCCGCCGAAGAGTTCGTCACCACCGTCGCCGGCGAACATCTTGCGGTGGCCGTCATCGTGGGCGAGCTTGGCGCACAGGTAGGCGGGCAGCACCGACGAGTTGCCGAAGGGTTGGTCGTAGGACGTGGCGACGCTGGGAATGTTGGCGACCAGGTCGTCGGAGGTGATGTAGTACGGGACGTGCTTCACGCCGAAATGCTTGGCGGCGATCTTGGCGAACTCCATCTCGTCGTAGCCTTCGGCCTCGAAGCCGATGGAGTAGGCGGTGACCGGGTTGCCGCTCTTGGCGAGCATGCCGACGACGGTGGAGCTGTCGGTGCCGCCGGAGAGGAAGGCACCCACCGAGGCGCCGTCGAGTTCACGTTCGACGGCGGACTTGATCAGCGTCTTGAAGGTGGCGGCGCTGCTGGCAAAATCCGCACTGGCGGGTTCGTCGAAGCGGGGCTGCCACCAGGCGACGAGCTGGGTGCGCTCCTTGTTGGCGCTCAGGCGGGCGCCCGGCTCGAGACGGAAGATGTCCTTGAAGATGGTGCCGGGCGCCGGGATCGCGTGGAAGTACAGGTAGTCGAACACGCCCTGGCGATCAATCTCGCGGCGCAGCGCGGGCACTTCGTTGGCCTTGTCGGCAAAGCTCAGGCGGCGGCCTTCGCTGGCGTAGCAGAAGCCGTAGGTGTTGAAGCGGTCGGAAGCCAGCCCGAGGTGGCCCTTGGCGAGATCGATCCACAGCAGCGCAAAACGCCCTTCGAGGCCAGCGATGAAGGCGTCCGGCGACTCGCAGAGCTGGGCGATCGCGGCGGTCCAGCCGTCCTGCGCGACACGGCGGCCGAGGGCGGCATCACGAAATCGCGGCTCGCCCTGCAGCAGCATCAGCTGCGCGCCATTGGCAAAAGCCGCCACGCGGGTGCCGTCGTGCTGAAGTTGAAGGCCTGGCAGCGAGATGTCCCGGAGGTCGAGCCGGTCAAAATTCTGGTTGCGGTCGAGGGTGTCGAAATCGATAAAGCCGCGGATCATGGATATGCTGCGCTCTCGGAGTAGGTTCGGTTCGCTGGAAACGGCAAGGCATCCGGCGTGTTGATGGAAGTCGGGTAAGGTTATCTGCGTCGGGTTTCAATGGCGCGGACAAAGTTGTCGGCCAATGAAAAAAGATGTCATCCGGAGTGCCTGTCAGGCTTTTACGTTGGATGCCTTCCTGATGCCTGCAGCGGCAACCTGCGGTGCCTTGCGCCCCTTGGTTAAAAAGCCCGCGAAGGGTAGCAAATGATCATGATATTGGCACGATCACGTAACCGTTTTTGTGAATTTGAGCGAACGGCATCAGGCGGTGCGATTTTTCCTGGCTGCGGCCGGAGACGGGAGCGGGGAAGGTGTGCGGTCAGGTGTCACGAAAAAGCCGCAAAACGGGGGTGGCTATACAAAAAGATGGTTTTGAATTAGGATGATACGTTGTTACTAGATACCAAACGGCGGCGTGAGCTGCCGTTTCGCCTTTTTGTCGGGCGGGCTTTCCTGCCGGGTGCGTCTGACAACAGCATGCAGACTCATCCACTTGCCTGACGGCACCATAATCAAGAACGAGTGCCATGAACGCACCGAGACACTACCTACAGTTCAAAGATTTCACTCGCGCCGAGTACGACTACCTCTTTGCCCGCACCCGCTGGATCAAGGAAAAGTTCAAACGCTACGAACCCCATCACCCGCTGTTCGATCGGACGCTGGTGATGATCTTCGAGAAGGCCAGCACGCGCACGCGCCTGTCCTTCGAGGCGGGGATGCAGCAACTCGGCGGCTCGGCCATCTACCTCAACACGCGTGATTCCCAGCTCGGCCGCGGCGAACCCGTCGAGGACGCCGCCCAGGTGATCTCGCGGATGAGCGACATCGTGATGATCCGAACCTTCGAGCAGTCGATCATCGAACGCTTCGCCGAATACTCCCGCGTGCCGGTGATCAACGGCCTCACCAACGAATTCCACCCGTGCCAGATCCTGGCGGACATCTTCACCTTCATCGAGCATCGCGGCTCGATTCAGGGCAAGACGGTGGCGTGGGTCGGCGACGGCAACAACATGTGCAACACCTGGCTGCAGGCGGCCGAACTGCTGGATTTCAAGGTCCACGTCTCGACGCCACCGGGCTACGAGTTCTGCCCCGAGCTCGCCGGCGTGCAGGGCTCCGACCACTTCGTGAGTTTCGCCGATCCGATGGACGCCTGCCGTGGCGCCGATCTGGTCACCACCGACGTGTGGACCAGCATGGGCTTCGAGGCCGAAAACGACGAGCGGATGCGCGACTTCGCCGACTGGCGGGTCGACGCCGACATGATGCAGGTTGCCAGTCCCGACGCGCTGTTCATGCACTGCCTGCCGGCCCATCGCGGCGAGGAAGTCACGGCCGAAGTGATCGACGGCCCGCAGTCGGTGGTGTGGGACGAGGCCGAGAACCGCCTCCACGCCCAGAAGGCCCTGATGGAATTCCTGATGATCGGCAAGGTCCAAAACGACTGACCCTGAAGTACGGCAACAATTGATTCAAGACTCATCTACTCATTAGCAGAAAGCAGGACATGAGCGACGTTAATAAAGTGGTGCTTGCCTACTCGGGCGGGCTGGATACCTCGGTGATCCTCAAGTGGCTGCAGGACACCTATCAATGCGAAGTGGTGACCTTCACCGCCGACCTCGGCCAGGGCGAAGAGCTCGAACCCGCCCGCGCCAAGGCGCTGCAGTTCGGCATCAAGCCCGAGAATATCTTCATCGATGATCTGCGCGAAGAATTCGTGCGCGACTTCGTCTTCCCGATGTTCCGTTGCAACACCGTCTATGAAGGCGAATACCTGCTGGGCACCTCCATCGCCCGTCCGCTGATCGCCAAGCGCCAGATCGAGATCGCCCGCCTGACCGGCGCCGATGCCGTCTCCCACGGCGCCACCGGCAAGGGCAACGACCAGGTCCGCTTCGAGCTCGGCTACTACGCGCTGATGCCGGGCGTGAAGGTCATCGCCCCGTGGCGCGAATGGGATCTGCTGTCCCGCGAGAAGCTGCTGGCCTACGCCGAGAAGAACGGCATCCCCATCGAGATGAAGCACAAGCAGGGCGGCTCGCCCTACTCGATGGACGCCAACCTGCTGCACATCTCCTTCGAAGGCCGTCACCTGGAAGACCCGTCCGCCGAGGCCGAGGAATCCATGTGGCGCTGGACGGTTTCCCCGGAAGCCGCGCCGGACGCCGCCGAGTACGTCGACCTCGAGTTCGAGAAGGGCGATCTGGTCGCCATCAACGGCACTCGCATGAAGGCCCACGAACTGCTCGCCAAGCTCAACGAGCTGGGCGGCAAGCACGGCATCGGCCGTCTGGATCTGGTCGAGAACCGCTACGTCGGCATGAAGTCCCGCGGCTGCTACGAAACCCCGGGCGGCACCATCCTGCTGCGTGCCCACCGCGCCATCGAGTCGATCACCCTTGACCGCGAGGTCGCCCACCTCAAGGACGACCTCATGCCGCGCTACGCCAGCATGATCTACACCGGCTACTGGTGGTCGCCCGAGCGTCTGGCTCTCCAGGCCCTGATCGACCAGACCCAGCAGACCGTCAATGGCTGGGTCCGCATCAAGCTCTACAAGGGCAACGTGATCGTCGTCGCCCGCGATTCGAAGACCGATTCGCTGTTCGACCCGACCATCGCCACCTTTGAAGACGACCAGGGCGCCTACAATCAGAAGGATGCCCACGGCTTCATCCGTCTGAACGCACTGCGCATGCGCATTGCGGCCAACGCGAAGAACAAACGGGGCTGATACGCCGGCATGGATCCCAACGACGTTTTCATTTTCGGGCTGACCGTCGCAGAGTTTGAGGACATCTCCCTCAAGGTCTGCGTCGGCGGCCTGATCGCCTACATGATCTTCATCATCGGCCACCTCGCCTGGGAATCCAAGGCGGGCAAATACGGCGCGATCTGGATGTTCATAGGCCTGGGCGTCGGCTTCATCGGCTTCATGGCCAAGGGCATCCTCCAGCGGCTGCTCGGCATCGAATAACCTCATCTTTTGAATTGACAAAATGACCCAGTCTGCACAATTCGACGGCGTGTCCGTCGTCAAGCAAGCCAATGTGTATTTCGACGGCAAGTGCGTCAGCCACACCGTCCTGTTTGCCGATGGCAGCAAGAAGACCGTCGGCGTGATCCTGCCGGCCAGTCTGACCTTCAACACCGGCGCGCCGGAAGTGATGGAAACCGTGGCCGGCGCCTGCCGTTATCGCCTGAAGGGCGAGACTGAATGGAAGACCTCCACCGCCGGCGAGAGCTTCAACGTGCCGGGCGACTCCAGCTTCGACATCGAAGTGACGGGCGAGCCTTACCACTACGTCTGCTACTTCGGCTGAGCGGGAGTCGATCATGCCGTCCTTCGACATCACCTCCGAAGTCGACATGGTTGCCCTGCGTAACGCCGTCGAGGGCGCCAATCGCAAGATCACCGGCCGCTACGACTTCAAGGGCAGCGACGCGCGGGTCGAGCAGACCGAAAAACTGCTCACCCTGCACGGCGACAGCGACTTCCAGCTCGAGCAGATGCTGGCCATCCTGCTACCCGAGATGACCGCCAAGAAGATCGACGTGCGCTGCCTCAAGCACGGTGATGTGCAGAAGGTGGGCGGAAACAAGGTCAAGCAGGAACTCACGGTCCGCGTGGGCATTGAGCAGGAGCAGTCCAAGAAGATCGTCAAGCTCATCAAGGACAGCAAGCTGAAGGTGCAGGCCAGCATCCAGGGCGAAGCCGTCCGGGTCAGCGGTGCCAAGCGTGACCTCCTGCAAGACTGTATTGCCCTGGTTCGCAAGGAAATTGCCGACTATCCTTTGCAGTATGGCAACTTCAGGGATTGATTTGCAGCCATGAACATCGCTTCTGTCGCCACGACCTCGCAGGTTCAGCCGCAGGACACCGTGTCGCTGGTCATGCTGCGCAAGCAGCTTGATCTGCAGCAGGCCAATGCAGCCCAGTTGATTGCGACGCTGCCTCAGCCGGTCGCCGCACCGGATCCGACAGCAACAATCGGCGGGCGCATCAACACCTACGCGTGAAACGTTCTCGCGGCATAATTGAAACCAGCCTCCGGGCTGGTTTCTTTTTTACCGGCCCGTGAAAAGGGAAGGGTGGTTCGATTTGGTCGTGCGTCTCCCATCTGTTTTTGTGATGATCGTCAAATGATCGAATCTCTTTCGCTAATGAAGCTCCGCCGCTCGGATTTGCTGTGCGCGCTCGTTGCAGCGTTTGCGAGCCTGCCGGCGGCAGCAACCGACGTGGCGCTTGCGGGCGTCTTTCCGGGCAAGGCGCTGATCGTCGTGAATGGCGGTGCGCCCATATCGGTTGGTGTGGGCACGCGTTCGCCCGACGGCGTGCGGGTCATCAGCGTCGATTCCGACGGCGCGACGCTCGAATTCGACGGCGGCCGGCATCGGCTGGTGATCGGTCAGCGGGCGGTGCATGTCAGCGGAGCCGGGGCCGGCGGTCGGGCGCCGAGCGTGGTCATCCAGGCCGACAGCGGCGGCCAGTTTCATACGACGGGTTCGATCAACGGCGCCCAGGTCCGCTTCATCGTGGATACCGGCGCGACCTTCGTCTCACTCGGGCGCAGTGATGCCCTCAAGGCCGGAATCGATTTCACCAAAGGCGAGCCCGCGTTGATGCAGACCGCCAATGGCACCGCGCGGGCCTGGCGGGTCGTGCTGGATACGGTACGCGTGGGTGATGTGACCCTGCGCAACGTCGACGGTGTCGTGCATTCGGGCGAGCTGCCTTTTGCGCTCCTCGGCATGAGTTTTCTCAATCGCATGGAGATGCGGCGGGATGGTCCCGCGCTCCAGTTGCGTCAGCGTTACTGACGGTCTGAACTCATGAGTGGTCTGAAATCCCCCCCGCGATTTTCTGCCGACTGGCTGCGCCACCGCTTTGCCGACGACAAGGGATTCGATTCGCCGGTGGAGGAGGGGATCCCGTCCGGCCCGTTGCGCCCGGCTGCAGTGCTGGTGCCCATCGTACTCCGCGAGTCCGAGCCCACGCTGCTCCTCACCCGCCGCACCGATCATCTGCACCACCATCCTGGTCAGGTTAGCTTTCCCGGTGGGCGTGTCGAAGCGCAGGACACCTCGCCCATCGAAACCGCCCTGCGCGAGACGGAAGAGGAGATCAGCCTCGCGCGGCGCCACGTGGAGTTGCTCGGCTGTCTGCCCCAGTACCGGACCGGCACCGGCTTCGACGTGACGCCGGTGGTCGGGCTGGTCACGCCGCCCTTCGAGCTTTCGCCCGACGCCTTCGAGGTGGCCGAGGTGTTCGAGGTGCCGCTGTCCTTTCTCCTGGACGAAGCCAATCACCAACTGCATCGGGTGGAGGTGCGCGGCAAGCTGCGCGAGTACTACGCGATGCCCTATGGCGATTACTTCATCTGGGGCGCGACGGCCGGGATGATCGTCAGCCTGTATCGATTCTTCCACCGTTGAGCGAACGGCATTTGTGTTGGGTGCGTTTGGTGGTATCTTGAGCAACCCCCAATAGGCCTGAACTTCGAGGGCTTTCAAAAAGCCCCCCGCCGCATGACCCTGTTTTCGCTGATCGTCGCCCTGCTCATCGAGCAACTTCGTCCGCTCTCCGTCGAGCGTTTCGTCCAGGCGCCCCTCAAGGCTTTTGCGCGTTTTCTTGAAGACCGTTTCAACGACGGCGAAGCCCGCCACGGTGCCGTGGCGTGGTGGGTCGCGATCCTGTCCGTCTGTTTCGCTTCGGCGCTGGTCTACTTCCTGCTCTGGAACATCCACTTCGTCCTGGCGCTGGCCTTCAATGTGGTCGTGCTCTACCTGACGATGGGTTTCCGTCACGTCAGCCACTATTTCACCGACATCCAGCTGGCCCTGCGAATGGGTGAGCTTCCCCGTGCGCGGCAGCTGATCAGCGAGTGGCGCGGCCGCTCCCACGACGAATCCAGCTCCAGCGAAGTCGCCCGTCTGGCCATCGAAGAGGCGTTGATCGCTTCTCATCGCAATGTCTTCGGCGTCATTTTCTGGTTCATCCTTCTGCCCGGCCCGAGCGGCGCCCTGCTTTACCGGCTGGCGCGCTTCTTCGAGCAGGAGTGGGGCTGTCGCAGCGGGGGGCTTGATTTCGGCGACTTCGGCGAGTTCTCCCGCAAGGCCTGCGCGGCCCTGGACTGGCTGCCCGTGCGCCTTTCGGCGGCGGCGTTCTCGATCGTCGGCGACTTCGAGGACGGCGTCTATTGCTGGCGCGCGCAGGCCGGTCAATGGAAGGACAAGGCTTCCGGTATACTGCTTTCCAGCGGGGGAGGGGCGCTTGGCGTCCGCCTCGGCATGCCGATCTTCGAATCCGGCGAAGTAGTTGAACGTCCTGAAATGGGAATCGGCGATGATGCGGACGCCGATTTCATGCAAAGCACTATCGGCTTGGTCTGGAGAACGCTTGTGCTGGTGTTTCTTGTACTGGCACTACTCAGCGTGGCAAGGATGGGTTGGTAATTTCCCGTAGTAATTGAGAGGAGGAATAAATATGGCTAATCGTGAAGTTGTGGTTCTGAGCGCGGTCCGTTCTGCCATTGGCGCCTTCGGCGGCGCGCTCGCTGATTTCGATTCCAGCGAGCTTGCCGGCATCGTGATGAAGGAAGCGGTCGCCCGCTCCGGCGTTGATCCCCAGCTGATCAACTACGTCACTGTGGGTACCACCATGCCCACCGACTCCCGTTACGCTTACGTTTCCCGTGTCGCCTCCATCCAGGCCGGTCTGTCGATGGACTCCGTCGCGATGCAGGTCAGCCGCCTGTGCGCCTCTGGTCTCCAGGGCATCGTGACCACCGCCCAGAACATCCTGCTGGGTGATTCCGATTTCGGTATCGGCGGTGGCGTCGAAGTCATGTCCAAGGCCGCCTACATGCTGCCCGCGCTGCGCTCCGGCGCCCGCATGGGTGACACCAAGGCCATTGACTCCATGGTTGCCGTGCTGACCGACCCGTTCGGCGTTGGCCACATGGGCATCACCGCTGAAAACCTGGCGACCAAGCACAACATCTCCCGCGAAGAGCAGGATGCGTTTGCCGTTGAATCCCAGCGTCGCGCTGCTGCTGCCATCGACGAAGGCCGCTTCAAGTCCCAGATCGTCCCCATCGTCAAGCAGACCCGCAAGGGCGAAGTGGTGTTCGACACCGATGAGCACCTGAAGCGTGGCACGACCATGGAATCCCTGGCCAAGATGAAGCCCGCCTTCAAGAAGGATGGCACCGTCACCGCTGGTAACGCTTCCGGCATCAATGATGGCGCCGCCTTCTTCGTGCTGGCCGATGCTGCTGCCGCTGCCAACGCTGGCTACAAGCCGATGGCTCGCCTCGTCTCCTACGCCGTTGCCGGTGTGCCGAACGACATCATGGGCGAAGGTCCGATCCCTGCGACCCGCCTTGCGCTCAAGAAGGCTGGCCTGACCCTCGACCAGATGGATGTCATCGAGTCCAACGAAGCCTTTGCCGCGCAGGCGCTGGCCGTGACCAAGGTTCTTGGTCTGGATCCGGCCAAGACCAACCCGAACGGCGGCGCGATCGCCCTCGGTCACCCGGTCGGCTGTTCCGGTGCCTTCATCGCCACCAAGGCGCTCTACGAACTGCAGCGCACCGGCGGCCGTTACGCACTGGTGACGATGTGTATCGGTGGTGGTCAGGGCATCGCGACCATCTTCGAACGCGTCTAAACGCTTCGGAATCGTGGCCCTCAAGGCCCTGCCGCAAGGTGGGGCCTTGTTGTTTCAAGAAAGTTGTACAAATAGCAAGTAAAATGCTTGTCAAGCCATCGGGGTTTCCCATACAATCCATGGCTTTACTGCATTTCTTTCAGGATTACTAAAAGATGGCCAATTCGGCACAAGCCCGTAAGCGCGCCCGTCAAGCTGTCAAGGCCCGCGCCCTCAACATGAGTCTGCGTTCGCGTCTGCGCACTGCCATCAAGGCTGTCCGCAAGGCGGTCCTCGGCGGTGACAAGCAAGTTGCTCAGCAAGTGTTCGTCGCTTCCCAGCGCACGATCGACAGCATCGCTGACAAGAAGATCATTCACAAGAACAAGGCCGCTCGCCACAAGAGCCGCCTGTCCGCCGCCATCAAGGGGATGGGCGCAGTTGCTGCTGCTTAAGTTCGCGTGAGCCCGCTGTCGCCAAGTGCGACGGTCTGGCAAAACAAAAAGGACCGCATATGCGGTCCTTTTTGTTTTTGTGTGTCTGATAAATCAAAGCCCGTCTTCGCATCGAGTCCGACGTCAAATGACGCATTAGAGTAGGTTAGTCCCTTGACACCGCGATTTTTCGCGCGTTATATAACTGCCACAACTTGGGCGCTCGTGCGAGAGCCGAATATCGCGCCAGCATTCGATGTCGGAGTTTCCTGTTTGTTAAATTGTATAACGAGGGGGCTGATGTGAACAAATCCGAATTGATTGATCAGATTGCTGAAAGCGCAGATATTCCGAAGGCAACGGCAGGCCGGGCGTTGGATGCCACGATTGCCGCAGTCAAGCAGGCGCTCAAGAAGGGCGGAAGTGTAACCCTTGTCGGGTTCGGTACTTTCCATGTAGGCAAGCGCGCAGCCCGCACCGGCCGAAATCCCCGCACGGGCGCGAGCATCAAGATCAAGTCTGCCAAGATCCCGAAATTTAGGCCTGGCAAAGCACTGAAGGATGCGCTAAACTGATGGGCTGTTGCTTTCGCTGGCTTTGCAGCGATTGAGCGGGTGCTTAGCTCAGTTGGTAGAGCGTCGCCCTTACAAGGCGAATGTCGGCGGTTCGACCCCGTCAGCACCCACCATCCAACCCGGATGGCCAGCCCTGATTTGGAGTGGTAGTTCAGTTGGTTAGAATACCGGCCTGTCACGCCGGGGGTCGCGGGTTCGAGTCCCGTCCACTCCGCCACATTTGTCACTGCCGCAGGGCGTGATAAACGAAAAAAGCCACGTGTGTGGCTTTTTTCGTTTCGATTTCAAGTCGCTTCTTCGCGTAACTCCCGCATTGTCAGCAGCCTCCGAGGATTCAGCATGTTTGACGCCGTACGCAACAACAAGAAAATTGTTCAGGTGTTCCTCTTACTGATCACGCTTCCGTTTGCTTTCTGGGGCGTTGATTCCTATGTGAAAAACGCGGGGCAGGGTGGCGAACTGGCATCTGTCGGCGGGGTGGCGATCACGCAGGCCGAGTTCCAGCAGGCGCAGCGCGAACAGCAGGAGCGGATGCGCGGTGCGCTCGGGGCGAACTTCAACCCCGCCATGATGGAAACGCCGGAAGCAAAGCGGGCGGTTCTCGACAATCTGGTCAATCAGCGCCTGCTTGCACTCGACGCCGCGAAGATGCGTTTGCGTGTCTCGGATGAGCGCGTGCGCAGCACCATCGCCGGAATTCCCGCTTTCCAGGAGAACGGGCATTTCTCGCTGCCGCGCTACGAGGCGATGCTCAAGGCGCAGGGCATGACCCAGGCCGTCTTCGAATCGCGCCTGCGTCACGATCTGGTATTGCAGCAGGTGCTGGGCGCGGTGGCCGAGGGCGTGATGGTGCCCCGTGCTTCCACCGAGCAGGTGTTTGCTGTTCAGCTTGAAGAGCGCGTGGTCAGCGAGAGCCGCTTCGCTGCGCCGCAGTACGTTTCGTCCGTGAAGCTCGCCGATGACGCCGCGCAGAAGTACTACGACGCCAACCGCAAGCAGTTCGAGGTGCCGGCCCAGCTGCGCGCCGAGTACATCGTGCTGAGCCGTGACGCGGTGGCCGATCAGCTGGCGATCACCGATGCCGACATCCGCAAGGAATACGATGCCCACCAGGACAAGTTCCGCCAGGGTGGCGAGCGCCGTGCCAGCCACATCCTGATCCAGGCCGACAAGGACGCGGCGGCGGATGTGGTCAAGGCCGCCCGGGAGAAGGCGGAAGGCCTGCTCAAGCAGATCAAGGCCAATCCGGCTGAGTTCGAAAAGCTGGCGAAGGAGAACTCGCAGGATCCGGGCTCGGCAGAGAAGGGCGGGGATCTCGGGTTCTTTGCGCGCGGATCGATGGTGAAGCCCTTCGAGGATGCGGTCTTCGGCATGTCGAAGGAAGGTGAAGTCTCGGGTGTCGTGCAGTCTGACTTCGGTTTTCACATCATCAAGCTCACCGGTGTGAAGGCCGAGAAGGTGCGCGCGTTTGACGAAGTGAAGGGCGAGATCGCTGCCGAACTCAAGCGCACCGAGGCTGCCAAGAAGTTTGCCGAGCTGGTCGAAGGTTTCAGCAACACCGTCTATGAGCAGGCGGACAGCCTCAAGCCGGCGGCAGACAAGTTCAAGCTGGCGGTCAAGACGACCGACTGGGTTGCCCGTAACAGCAAGGCGGCTGCGCCGTTCGACAACGAGAAGCTGCTGGGCGAACTGTTCTCTGACGACGCGGTGAAGAACAAGCGCAACACCAACGCGGTGGACGTGGGCAACGGCATGCTGGTTGCCGCCCGGGTGGCCGAGTTCAAGGCGGCGTCGCTGCGTGCCTTTGAGGAAGTGAAGCCCGCGATCGAGAAGGGCCTGGAGCTCGACGAGGCGGTCAAACTTGCCGAGAAGGATGGCGAAGCCAAGCTCGCCCAACTGACCAAAGGCGAATCGGTCGAGCTCCAGTGGAGCCCGGCGCGAACCGTCCAGCGGACGATGCAGGGTGTGCCTCCGGAGATCATGCGGGCGGTGTACCGCGCCCCGAGCGACAAGCTGCCCAGCTACGTCGGCGTGAAGCTGCCGAACGCGGGTTACTCCCTGTTCCGCATCGAAAAGGTGAGCCGTCCGGCAGCGCCCAGCCAGGATGATCCGCGCCTGGCCGCCATCAAGCAGCAGTACGCCCGCGTGATGGCGGAACAGGATTTCGGTGCCTACATGATGATGCTGCGCAAGCGCTACAACGTGAAGGTCAACGCCGAGGCGCTGGAGGCTGCGAAGGAGCGCTGATTCACCACCTGTTGCTGGTCTGCTGAGCGTCCAGTAACAGGCGTTGCCCATGACGACACTCGATGCTTGTCGACCTGATTGGTCGGCAAGCATTTTTTTTGGGCCGCGAGCTGCAAGTGGCGGGAGATCGCGGGGTGGCCCGGATCAATAGCGTGCCGGGACGGGAGATTGTCGCCGGCCAAAAAAAAACCTCCTGCCGGAGCAGGAGGTTGAGGGTGGTGCGTGCTGAGTTGTGGATCAGTCTTGCGTGCTGAACACCTCAGACCGCGATCTCACCACCATTGGTACGCGTGATCACGATGGTCGCGGAGCGAGGGCGGCGGGTCGAGCTTGCGTCGGTCTGGCTTGAGGGCCAGGCACTGGTGGGGGCGGCGAGGCTACCGTCCTCGCCAGGGTGCTGAACATTGACAAACATCGTCTTGCGGTCCGGAGTCATCGCGATGCCGGTGATTTCGCAGTCCTTCGGGCCGACCAGGAAGCGGCGGAGCGTGGCGCTGGTCGCGTTGGCGCCCTTGATGGTGGCAGTGCCACCGGCAGCAACCGCCGCGGTGCCATCGCCCACCTTGCCGGGAATCGCCGCCAGCATCATGCAGTTGGTGACGTCGGTGTAGGCGCCATCATCGGTTTGAATCCACAGCATGCCGTTGCGGTCGAACCACAGGCCGTCCGGGCTGGAGAAGTCGTTGATGTCGGTGAGGGCGGAGAGGTTCACGTCGGCAGCTGCTGCTGCTTCAGCGCCAAACAGGTAGATGTCCCAGGCGAAGGTGGTTGCGGCGGGGTCGTTCCCGGCTTCGCGCCAACGGATGATGTGGCCGTTGGGGTTGCCCTTCTGGGAGGTCGTGCCGCTCTTCAGATCCTCGTAGTAACGGGGGTTCGCGGTGTCCGGCTTGAGCTGGCTACCGCTGGGCGTGGCGGTGGGGGCAACCCGGTTGCTGTTGTTGGTGAGGGTCATGTAGACCTCGCCATTGACCGGATTGACGGCGCCCCACTCGGGACGATCCATCTTGGTGGCGCTAACCGAGTCACCCGCCAGACGTGCATGGACCAGTACGTCAGCCTGGTCGGCGAAGGCGTAGGTTGCATTGCTGGCGTCCAGGCCGTTCTTGCCGTAGGTGAGTTCGATCCAGTTGCCCGTGCCGTCGGCGTTGAACCGGGCGACGTAGAGGGTGCCTTCGTCCATGTATTTGGCGCCGGCCGTCATGCCTTTGCCCACATCGGCGGTATCCCACAGGGCCTTCGAGACGAACTTGTAGATGTACTCGTTACGGGAGTCGTCGCCCATGTAGAAGACGACAGGCTTGCCCGCCACTGCGTTGCACGGCCAGCAGCCTTCGTGGGCGAAGCGGCCCAGGGCCGTATGCTTGACGGGGTTGGAGGTAGGGTTGAAAGGATCGATCTCCACAACCCAGCCGAAGGTGTTGAAGACGTTCCGATAGTCGTCGGCGGCGGTGGCGCCGGTCACCGACGCGCTCCAGCGGACGTACAGGTCGTCCGTGCCCGCAGTTTCCCAGAAGTACGGGCTCTTGCGCCCCTGAGTCATGCCGTAGCGGTTGAGGCCGGTGATTTCCTTGGCGCTGCGGCTGGCATTGTCGCCGGTGGCGCGGCTGATGACGTTGGTGAAGTTCTCTTCGCAGGTGAGATAGGTTCCCCACGGTGTGTAGCCGTTGGCACAGTTGTTGTTGGTGCCACGGGTGGCGGTACCGTCGGCCGAGTATTTGGTCTTCAGCAGGCTGGAGGCCCGCGCCGCGCCGCCGAAGTTCATCGGCGTGGCCGACGTGATGCGGCGGTTGTAGGTCGAGCTCCTGACGACAGTCATGGCGTTGCCGCTGCTGCCACGCCGGATCTCGCAGACGCTCACGCCGTGGGCGTTGATCTCCTTGTCCACTTCGGAGGCGGTGCGACTGGCGCCGGCAGTGCGGCCGCTCGGGTGAAGCGCGAAGGGGCCGACGACGTATTCGTGGTTCACGCACAGCAGACCACGATCCGAGCGGTCGGCCTGATACGCGCCCGCATCCGACAGGCCAAAGTAGTGCATGCCGTCGTGGCCGTCACCGATGCGACGGTTGTAGGAGTCGGCTGTCTCGGAGCCATTGTTGGCCCAATCAGCATCGGTAGCGGTCAGGGGATCGCCAAGGGCATGGAGGATGCTGACCTCGTAGCCGGCCGGTATCGTGACCACGTCGTTCTTGTTCTTGGCGACCGCCTCGAAGCCGAGACTGAGTGTGGAGTCGCCCGACGTGGAGCTGCTGCCGCCGCATGCGCTGAGGCCAAGGCTGCCAAAGAGCGCGGTCGTGGTCGCTGCGATTCCGCCCTTGAGCACCCCGCGACGGCTCAGGCGAACCGCAATGATGTCGTCGATATGTGCGTTGAGGGATGTGTTGGTGCTTTCGCCATCATTCATCGGTGTCGGGGCGGTGACAGGCTTCGTGCTCATGGGTACAAATCTCCAGTGGGGCTGCGATCAAGGCCTGAATCTTGCGTCGTCGACGTGACAAGCTGATTAACGTGTGATGTCCTCCAATGCCCCCGGACCGGTGGTGGCGAGATCTGCAATCAGGGCTACGACGCCAGTGCTGATCCGGGCGGGGAGGGGGCGCGCAGGCCAGGGCGGGAAATCAACCATGCGCCATCGGGTTGATCGAGGCCGTGCGTCCGATGCGCGGACCCAAACAAAAACGGCACCCGAAGGTGCCGTTTTCAAACTGCTGACAAGCGATGCTTACTTCTTGCCGCCGCCCATCTTGGTGAAGGCCTGGAAGGCTTCGGTGGAGGCCTTGGTCATCTGTTCGTAGGCAGCACGAGCGGTGTCCATGGCGCCCTGGATGGTGCCGAGGGCGTTGTGGTCGCCGATGGGCATGCCCTTGAACATCTTCTGGATGGATTCGAACATGTCGGCGCCGCCGCCGGTGAGCTGCTCGCTGACCATCTTGCCGACTTCAGCCTGGGTCTTGGCGGTGATCTCGGCGATCTCGCGCGCACAGGCCAGCATCTTCTCGGTGGTGCTTTGAGCGTAGGAGGTACGCAGGCTCATCGCTTCGGCCGGATCCTTGACGCCGGACAGGGCCTTGGCGTTGGCGACACCTTCCTCGAACAGGGACTTGGCGGTACCAACCTGCAGTTCCATGATGCGCTGGGAGTTCTCGATGGAGAGCTGGGCCAGGCGCATGGCGGCCTCGAGGTTCTTCTTCTGGATCTCGTTCAGTTGCTGTTCTTGTTTGGTTGCCATATTTCCTTCCTCCACGATTTTGATAGTAAGGGCCAGAGCGGACGCCGATGGTATGTCGGTCGAGAACTCCTGAAGAAAACAATATCACACAGAGTCGCTGCAGAAAGTGACGGTACTCAAAAAATCGTGCAGCAAAATCAAAAATGTTGCACTGCAGCAACACTTGCAGCTTCAAGTGTTTGCGAGGTCTTTGCCAGGATTGGCCCAGGTGGTCGGACAAGTGTTGTTGGCATAGCGGATCACCCTGCCGGGGCAGGGCGATCGATGAGCGCATCACGGATGTCGAGGCGGTGGATTGCGCAGTCGGGAAGCAGGATCAACGAAGGCGCCAGCAATGCCCGCCACGCCGTTGGGCCGGCCACCGGTCAGTCGGCGGCTTCCTTCTTCTTCAAGCGGTAGTTGAGCTGCGGACGGGTGATGCGCAGTAGCCGGGCGGCGCCCGACAGGTTGCCGTTGGACTCCCTCACCGCGTGCTGGATCAGCGCTTCTTCGAGGTCATCGAGCCCCAGCCCGGAAGTCATGATCTGGCGGCACAGGACTTCCCGGATGCACTCGGCGTCGGCCAGGGAGCCGGCGTCGTTGATGGTGTGCTGGACGGCACCGAAATCCTGGGGCTCGGTGAACAGGTGCTCGATCTCGATCCAGTCGTTCTGGGGGGTGAGGATGATCCCGCGTTTGATGATGTTCTCGAGCTCGCGGATGTTGCCGGGCCACGCGTAGCTCTTGAGGGCGCGCAGGGCCTTGTCGGTGATGCCGGCGATACGCTTGTCGTGGAGCGCGCTGAAGCGCTGGACCATCGCCTCGACCAGCGGCTGGATGTCGGCGACGCGCTCGCGCAGGGGGGGAATCCGCACCGGGTAAACATTGAGCCGGTAGAAGAGATCGCTGCGGAAGCGACCGGCCTTGACCGCCGCCTGCAGATCAACATTGGTGGCCGCTACCAGGCGCACGTTGATCTTGCGCACCCGCTCGTCGCCGAGGCGCTCGATCTCGCCTTCCTGCAGCACCCGCAGCAGCTTGGCCTGGGCGGGGAGGGGAAGTTCGCCGACCTCGTCGAGGAAGAGGGTGCCACCGTCGGCCCGTTCGAACTTGCCGGCGCGGGAGGCGTGGGCGCCGGTGAAGGCGCCTTTCTCTACGCCGAAGAGCTCGGATTCGATCAGTTCGTGGGGCAGGGCGGCACAGTTGACCGCCACGAAGGGCGCCGCGGCGCGGCGGCTCATGTCGTGCAGGGCGCGGGCAAAGCGCTCCTTGCCGACGCCGGTCTCGCCCAGCAGCAGTACCGTGACGTGGGTGGCCGCGGCCTTGTCGATCAGCGAATAGGCGTGGCGGAAGCCGGACGACGAACCGATGAGGTTGGGCGGCTGCTGACCGTGTTCGAGGGAGGCGCGCAGGGCGTCCACCTGGCCGCGTAGCTCGAGCATGTGGGCGAGGATGGAGTCGGCCTCGTAGTAAGACGCTTCTTCGGCGGCGTCCGGCCACTCCTCGACGGGCTTGCCGACGATGCGGCACTGGTTCTGCCCGGTGGCAGCGCATTTGACTTCCCGGAACAGGATGAAGCGCCCCATGAAGGCCGAGGTGAAGCCCGAGGCGTAGCCGATCTGCATCCAGCATACCGGGTGGTCGGTGTGGCCGTATTCGCCCACGTGGGCTTCGGCTTCGTAGGAGTTGTCCCAGAGGAACTCGCCGTAGAAGGTGCCAGCCTCGACATCCATGTCGAGGGCCACCGGCGTGACATAGACGCTGCCTTCGAGCATGTGGAGCTGTGGGCCGACCACGAAGGCGTCCTCGATGCGCTGACCGGGGCGCACCTTGCGGGCGAGCTCCGCGTCGCGGGCGCCCGAGGCGTAGCCCATGCGGGTGAGGATGCGGCGGGCCTGGTCGATGCCGAGGGAGTCGATGAGCTCCTTGCGCAGGGCAGACATGGCCGCGGCGTGCATGAGGATCATGCGGTGCTCGTCGAGCCAGATCATGCCCTTGTCGGCGCAGAAGCGCACAAGGCTGCGCAGGTCGCGATCCTGCGGATACCGGATGGTGCTCAAGCTCTCTCCTCCGTCGTGTCCACTGGCCTTGATGTGAGTTTATGTCCGGCGTTGGAAGCCGGGGCAGTGGCAGGTCAACCTTATATCACGCAGGCGGAGTTCGAACTCCGGCGCAGGCAGCACACCGGGAAAATGTTCATATCAGCTTGCGTTATCCGTTCATTAGCGATAATAATACAAAATCTCGAGAAAAATAGCGAGCAGCGGATGAAGGCCGACATCGATCGGCCACGCCGGGGCCGAAGGAGGAGACATGGCAACAAAGCACCTGATTCATATTGAGAATACCGGCGAGCGCTACCTGTGCGCCGAGGACGAAAACCTCCTGCGCGGCATGGAGATGCTGGGCCGGAAGGGCATCCCGGTGGGGTGCCGCGGCGGCGGCTGCGGGGTGTGCAAGGTGCACATCACCGCTGGCGACTACGCCGCCCGCAAGATGAGCAAATCCTGCGTGTCGGAAGAAGAACTGGCGCAGGGCGTCGTGCTGGCGTGTCGGGTCTACCCCCAGGGCGAAATCTCGCTCGATGTGGTCGGCAAGATGGCGAAGTCCGTCTGCAAGGGCGCTGAAGCCTCCGCACCACAAACCACCTGTTCCGACTGAGGCCACGCAGCGCGCCTCAGTCTGTTTCCGCAACCAGGAGCACCCGTACCGACAGATCCCTCCCTCCTGTCGGGCTCCCTGGTTTTTTCAAGGCCGTCACGCAATGTGGCGGCCTTTTTTTTGGGCCGAAAGTTACGTATGGGGTGCGCTTTGCGTAACGCGTTACGCCGCTTCACCAGATCATCAAGCTGCATTGCAGCATTTCATCAATTGATCGATCGATAAAATTCTTTTTTATCGATATTTTTTGTCCGGCAACACGTTTCCCCTTTCTGCTCAGTCGCTTATCGCGATTGGCACGCTACTTGATATGGGGTGTCTGGTGTTCAAGACCAGATTGAGGAAACGATGAGCGACCCGACGAAGCCCTCGCTAGACGTAAACCGCAAGTACGTGCGCCTTGTTGAGAAGCGGCCGGATGGCCTGGTGGAGTTCGAGTTCTCCATCTCCGATCCGGAGCTCTACGTGGAGATGCTCCTGCCGGAAGCGGCCTACGAGGAATTCTGCAAGACCAACCGGGTGATCCTCCTGGAAGGCTCCCGGCCGGAATCCGAGGACGGCAGCGACTGGGACTGGAATCTCCGCGAGGCGACGCACCAGCGTTTCCGCTGAGCACACTGACCACCGAAAACCCAAAAGACAGAAGGAGGAGAAACCCATGCAAATCGATCTTCGCACGGTATCCATCAAGCCGCTGCGACACACCTTCGACAACATCGCCCACCGCATCGGCGCCGACAAGCCGGCATCCCGCTACCAGGAAGGCACCCTGGACATGCAGCAGGAGGTCAACTTCCACTACCGGCCGACCTGGGACCCCGACCACCTGATCTACGACCGTGCCCGCACCGCCGTCAAGATGGCCGACTGGTACAGCTTCAAGGATCCGCGCCAGTTCTACTACGGCGCCTACACCCTGGCCCGGGCCAAGCAGCAGGACACCGCCGAAGCCAACTTCGACTTCGTCGAGAACCGCGGCCTCGCCGCCACGCTGCCGGCCGAGATCCGCGACACCGTGCTCAAGATGCTGATCCCGCTGCGTCACGTGGCCTGGGGTTCCAACATGAACAACGCCGGCATCTGTGCGTACGGCTACGGCACGGCCTTCACCCAGCCGTGCATCTACCAGTCGATGGACCAGCTCGGTATCGCCCAGTACATCACCCGCGTGGCGCTGCTGCTGGGCGATGTGGACGTGCTCGACACGGCCAAGACGGCGTGGATGGAAGACGACGCCTGGCAGGGCCTGCGTCGCTACGTGGAAGACACCATGGTCATCAAGGACCCGTTCGAGCTCTTCGTGGCCCAGAACGTGGCGCTGGACGGCCTGCTGTATCCGCTGGTGTACGAAACCATCATCGACGACGTGCTCTCGTCCAAGGGCGGCACGCCGGTGGCGATGCTCACCCAGTTCATGACCGACTGGTACGCCGAAGTCCGGAAGTGGACCGACGCGACGATGAAGACCGCCGCGGCTGAATCCCCCGAGAACAAGGAGATCCTCGGCCGCTGGACCACCGCCTGGCGTGACCGCGCTGCCGCCGCCCTGGTGCCGGTTGCGCGCATCGCCCTGGCCGAACGCACCGACGAGCTGACCGCCGAGGTCGTCCAGCAATTCAATGCCCGCATGGCCAAGGCCGGCGTGCCCGTTTGAGGATCACCCGATGTCCACCGTATTCATTGCACTGCAAACCAACGAAGAAACCCGCCCCATCGTCGAGGCCATCATCCAGGACAACCCGGACTGCACGGTGAATGAACAGCCGGCCATGGTGAAGATCGACGCCCAAGGGAAGCTCGTGGTGCGCCGCGAAACCATCGAGGAACTGATCGGCCGCCCCTACGACCTGCAGGAGCTGCAGGTCAATCTGATCACCATTTCCGGAAACCTCGATCAGACCGACGACGAGATGATCCTCTACTGGAACGCCTGAGCGATTTAAGGAGACACGAACAATGGACATGCAAGTTGCCAAGAAGAAGCTCGGCCTGAAAGAGCGCTACGCCGTGATGACCCGCGGCCTCGACTGGAAGCCGTCGTACCAGAAGATGGAAGACATCTACCCGTACATGGCCTACGAAGGCATCAAGATCCATGATTGGGACAAGTGGGAAGACCCGTTCCGTCTGACCATGGACGCCTACTGGAAGTACCAGGCCGAGAAGGAACGCAAGCTCTACGCGATCATCGACGCCTTCAACCAGAACAACGGCCACCTGAACGTCACCGACGCCCGCTACCTGAACACCGTCAAGCTGTTCATCAGCGGCATCAGCCCGCTCGAATACGTGGCGCACCGCGGCTTCTCCCACGTCGGCCGCCAGTTCCCCGGCCCCGGCCCGCGCGTCGCCTGCCTGATGCAGGCCCTGGACGAGATCCGCCATGCCCAGACCCAGGTGCACTCGATCTCGAACTACAACAAGTACTACAACGGGATGCACGACTTCCACCACGCCCATGACCGCGTGTGGTTCCTGTCGGTGCCCAAGAGCTTCTTCGACGACGCCATCACCGCCGGCCCGTTCGAGTTCATGGTGTCGATCGGCTTCTCGTTCGAGTACGTGCTGACCAACCTGCTGTTCGTGCCCTTCGTTTCGGGCGCGGCCTACAACGGCGACATGGGCACCATGACCTTCGGCTTCTCGGCCCAGTCGGACGAAGCCCGCCACATGACCCTGGGCCTGGAAGTCATCAAGTTCATCCTCCAGCAGGACCCGGCCAACGTGCCCATCGTCCAGCGCTGGATCGACAAGTGGACCTGGCGCGGCTACCGCGTGCTGACCCTCGTCGCGATGATGATGGACTACATGCTGCCCAAGCGCACCATGAGCTGGAAGGAAGCCTGGGAGGTTTACTTCGAGGAGAACGGCGGCGCACTGTTCAAGGATCTGGCCCGCTACGGCATCACCATGCCCAAGTGCGCCGAGCACATCGCCCTCGAGAAGGATCACCTCTCGCACCAGGCCTGGAGCACCTTCTACAACTACGCCGCCGCAGCCAACTTCCACACCTGGATGCCGGACGAGGAAGAGATGGCGTGGCTGTCCAGCAAGTACCCCAACAGCTACGACAAGTACTACCGGCCGCGCATGGAGTTCTGGCGCGAAGAGGCCGCCAAGGGCAACCGCTTCTACAACAAGACGCTGCCCATGCTGTGCCAGACCTGCCAGATCCCGATGATCTTCACCGAGCCGGGCGACCCGACCAAGATCTGCTACCGCGAAGTGGACTACAAGGGCGACAAGTACCACTTCTGCTCGGACCACTGCAAAAAGATCTTCGAGGACGAGCCCGAGAAGTACGTCCAGGCCTGGCTGCCGGTGCATCAGATCTACCAGGGCAACTGCTTCCCCGAAGGCACCGACCCGACCGTAGAAGGCTTCGATCCGCTGGCTGCCGTGCTGAAGTACTACAACCTGGAATTCGGCCGCGACAACCTCGACTTCGACATCTCGGAAGACAAGAAGAACTTCGCCGAATGGCGTGGCCAGGCGACCAAGAACGTCTGATGCCGGACGCCGCGGGCACAGCCTGCCCGCGGCCGTCGAACCAATACGAACTGGAGACACGACATGGCTGTTGCTGCCGTTAAAACCTACGAGTTCCCGCCCGCCGATTCCGTGGACAAGTTCCACGGCGCCCAACTGCTGTACATCGGCTGGGAAGACCACCTGCTGTTCTGCGCGCCCTTTGCCTTACCGTTCCCGCCGACGATGCGCTTCGGCGACATCCTCGCCGGCGTGCTGCCGGGCGTCTTTGGCTATCACCCGGACTTCGCCAGGATCGACTGGGCCAAGGCTGAGTGGTTCAAGTCCGGCCAGCCCTGGCAGCCGGACGCCGACAAGTCGCTGGCCGAGAACGGCCTCAAGCACAAGGACGTGATCCGCTTCCGCACCCCGGGCCTCACCGGCATCAAGGGTTCGTGCAGCTGATGCATTAAGCGCGGCGGCGATCCGCCTTGCGGGTTGCCGCCCTTTCGCCCGACCGAGAACAGACAAGAATCATGAGTTACGAACTGACCATTGAACCGATCGGCCAGACGATCGAGGTCGAGGAAGGGCAGACCATCCTCGATGCAGCCCTGCGTGCGGGCATCTGGCTGCCCCATGCCTGCTGCCACGGCCTGTGCGCCACCTGCAAGGTGCAGGTGACCGACGGCGAGGTGGACCACGGCGAAGCCTCCAGCTTTGCGCTGATGGATTTCGAGCGCGACGAGGGCAAGACCCTGGCCTGCTGTGCGCGCCTCGAGAGCGACGTGACCATCGAAGCCGAGATCGAGGAAGACCCGGACGCCGAGTCGATCCCGGTGCGCGACTTCCCCGGCACTGTGAGCCGCATCGAAACGCTCACCCCGACCATCAAGGGCATCTTCATCGAGCTGGACAAGGCCATCCATTTTCAGGCCGGCCAGTATGTGAACGTGGACATCCCGAGCCTCGGCGTGAGCCGCGCGTTCTCGCTCGCCAACGCCCCCTCCACCGGCCGCGAGATCGAGCTGAACATCCGCATCGTGCCCGGCGGGGCAGGGACGACCTACCTCCACCAGCAGCTCAAGGTGGGCGACCGGATCAAGATTTCCGGCCCCTACGGACGCTTCTTCGTGCGCAAGTCGGCGGCCTCGGCGTCGATCTTCATGGCGGGCGGCTCAGGCCTGTCGAGCCCGCGCAGCATGATCCTCGATCTGCTGGAGGAGGGCTCGATGCTGCCGATCACCCTGGTGTACGGCCAGCGTACCCGTGAGGAGCTGTACTACCACGACGAATTCCTCGCCCTGGCCGAGCAGCACCCCAACTTCACCTATGTGCCGGCGCTCTCCGACGAGCCGGCGGACAGTGACTGGACGGGTTTCCGCGGCTACGTCCACGATGCCGCCAAGGCTCACTTCGACAATGACTTCCGCGACCACAAGGCCTACTTGTGTGGCCCCCCGATCATGATCGACGCGTGCATCACCACGCTGATGCAGGGCCGCCTGTTCGAGAACGACATCTACACCGAGAAGTTCTTCTCGGCGGCAGACGCGCAGCAGGTCCGTAGCCCGCTCTTCAAGCGGGTTTGAGCTTGATCAAGAAATATCGAGAAAGTGCAAAATTATCGCTAATTCGTCGGTATTCTCTTGAATGCAGTCTTTACGTAGTTCCGCGTAGTTTCAATTACACAACGCACCGATCCGGGCCATCAGAGCCGGACGGGCACAATCTGGAGGAGAGCTTCATGGCAATGACTGGTGTTATTCGTCCCGGACACATTTCCCTGCGCGTGCTGGATCTGGAAGAAGGGATCAACTTCTACAAGAACACCCTCGGCCTGGTCGAAACCGGCCGCGACAGCCAGGGGCGTGTTTACTTCAAGGCCTGGGACGAGCGCGATCACAACAGCGTCCTGATCCGCGAAGCCGCCGAAGCCGGCGTGGATTTCTTCGCCTTCAAGGTTGCCGACAAGGCCACCCTTGAAAAGCTCGACGGCGACCTGAAGGCCTACGGCCTCACCACCGAACGCATTCCCGCCGGCGAAATGCTGGAAACCGGCGAGCGCGTCCGCTTCAAGCTGCCGTCCGGCCACTTCATCGAGCTCTACGCCGAGAAGACCGACGTCGGCAACGGCCAGCCCTATGTCAATCCGGCCCCGTGGACCAAGGAAGCCGAGAATGGCATCGCCCCGAGCCGCATGGACCACTGCCTGCTGTACGGTCCGGACATCGAGAAGGTTCAGGAAATCTTCGAGAAGGTGCTGGGCTTCTTCCTGGTCGAGCACGTGGTGATGGAAGACGGCAAGACTGATCTGGCCATCTGGCTGTCCTGCTCGATCAAGGCCCACGACATCGCCTTCGTGCGTCACCCGGAGCCGGGCAAGCTGCACCACGTGGCCTTCAAGCTCGACAGCTGGGAGCGCGTGCTGCGCGCCGCCGACCTCATGTCCATGAACAAGATCTCCATCGACATCGGCCCCACGCGTCACGGCATCACCCGCGGCACCACGATCTACGCGTTCGACCCGTCCGGCAACCGCTTCGAGACCTTCTGTGGCGGCTACGATTCCTACCCCGACTACAAGCCGGTCAAGTGGACCTGGGATGAAGTCGGCGCGGGCATCTTCTACCACGACCGCAAGCTCAACGAGCGCTTCCTGACCGTCGTTTCCTGATCGGTGGCAGCAAAACAGAACGGCGGGATTTCCCGCCGTTTTGTTGCCCCCGAGAGGGCGGTCCGGAGCCAGCGGATCTGATCAGCTGAGCAGATCGGCCGGCAGCTTGCGGACGGCTTCGAGGGTGCGCAGGACGTGTTCGGTGAGGATTCGCGCCGCTTCCTTCGAGTTGCGGGCGAGGGCGGCATCGACGATGGCCTGGTGTTCGGCATGCACGTCGCGGGAGATCGGCTGGCGGAACAGCGACAGACGCCGGTAGCGCTCCGACTGAAGGTACAGGATGTTCTGGAAGTGACGCAGCCAGCGGGACGTGGACGCGGAGATCAGCACCTCATGGAAAGCCCGGTTACGCAGCTCCCATTCTTCCCGCGAGGCGTTGGTGCCATCGACCAGTTTTTCTTCGGCCCGGGACAGCATGTGGAAGGACGCCACCACGTTGGCCTCCCAGGTGTCGTCGCCCAGTTCGATGGACTGCTGCAGCGCCACGGTTTCGAGCAGCACGCGGGTGCGGGTGATGTCCTCGAAGTCGTCGAGGGAGATCGGTGCGACACGGAAGCCGCGCTGCCCCTGGGCCACCACCAGCGCATCGGTGACCAGCAGCTGCAAGGCCTCACGCAGGGTACCGGCGCCAACGGCGTATTGATCCTTGAGGTGCTCGACGCGCAGCTTCTCGCCGGGACGATGGACGCCCTCGATGATGTCGCGGCGCAACTGGCGGTAGGCCGCTTCGGCGAGGGTCTTCGGCTCGTCGGCCTGATGGCCGGACAAATCGGGGACGTTGGCGAGGTCGTTCATCGTGGTGGGTTCTCTGTTTCAGGGCGGGTCAGGACGCACACGCCATCGGTGGAATTTTAGCTGAAATCGTTTATCCCGGTGATAGTAAAAAATCTCGAGAAAACCATTGACGTTCGAAACGGAAGCCCATATTGTTCTCCCGCGCGCCTGCCTGCGCTGACGGCCCGCCGTTGGCCCTTTCCAACTCTTAATCCGGAATTCCCCATGAGCGATCAACCCGTTTCCGCCGTCGCAGTTCCCCAGTCCGTCATCTCCGCCGAAGCCGTGACCGTGGCGCTCGAGGCTGCGGTCGAGCACGCGGCCCGGATCGGCGTGAAGATCAACGTGGCCGTGGCCGATTCCGGCGGCAACCTGGCCGGCTTCCTGCGGATGCCCGGCGCCTTCATCCAGTCCATCGACATCGCCATCGACAAGGCCTACACCGCCGCCGGCTTCGGCTTTTCCACCAAGAAGTGGATGGATTTCATCGGCCACGATGACGGGATGAAGTTCGGCTTCTCGGCCCGCCCGCGCCTGGTGGTGTTTGGCGGCGGCCTGCCGATCCGCGTGAATGGCGAGCTGATCGGCGGCATCGGCGTCTCTGGTGCCTCCGAAGCCCAGGACGAGGAGTGCGCCCGCGCCGCGTTGGCTGCCATCGGCGCCACCGAATAATCAGACCGGACCGTTCACCCATCCGGCTACCGCAGCAGTCCCACCCCCACACCAACCGAGGCTTTATGGATCTTCAACTCGCAGGCAAGCGTGCCCTCATCACCGGCTCCACCTCCGGCATCGGCTTTGCCACCGCCCGGCTGCTGGCCGCCGAAGGCGCTGAAGTCGTCGTGAACGGCCGTGGCCGTGCCGGCGTTGCAGCTGCGGTCGAGCGCCTTCAGGCCGCTGTGCCCGGCGCCAAGGTGAGCGGAGTCGCCGCCGACATCTCGTCCGTCACCGGCTGTGAAACCCTGGTGGCCGCCTGTCCGGACGTGGACATCCTGGTCAACAACATGGGCATCTTCGATCCCAAGCCGTTCGAGCAGATCGCCGATGAAGAGTGGTTCAACTTCTTCGAGACCAACGTGATGAGTGGCGTGCGCCTCACCCGCAGCTACCTGCCGGCCATGAAGGCCCGCAACTGGGGCCGCGTGGTGTTCATCTCGAGCGAATCCGGCGTGTGCCCGCCGGCCGAGATGGTGCATTACGGCATGACCAAGGCCGCCCAGCTTTCCGTCGCCCGGGGCCTTGCCGAAACCTGCACTGGCTCCGGCGTCACCGTCAATTCCGTACTCCCCGGCCCGACCCGTACCGAAGGTGTCGCGACGTTCTTCGGCCGGCTGGCCGAAGAGCAGGGCGTCACGGTGGAGGAGGCCGAACGGGCCTTCTTCGCCAATGCCCGGCCGACCTCGATCATCAAGCGCCTCATCGACCCCGCCGAGGTCGCCGCCATGGTCGCCTATGTCTGCAGTCCGCTGTCCTCCGCAACCCAGGGTGCGGCCCTCCGGGTCGAGGGTGGCGTAGTCCGCAGCATGGTTTAACCCCAGCGTCTCAACAGGAACAACACAACGATGACTAAGAAGATCAAGTGCGCCCTGATCGGTCCCGGCAACATCGGCACCGACCTGCTGGCCAAGCTGCAGCGCAGCCCCGTCCTCGAGCCGGTCTGGATGGTCGGCATCGATCCTGAATCCGACGGCCTCAAGCGGGCCCGCGAGATGGGCATCAAGACCACCGCCGAAGGCGTGGATGGCCTGCTGCCCCACATCAAGGCCGACGGCGTGCAGATCGCCTTCGACGCCACCAGCGCCTACGTGCATGCCGAAAACAGCCGCAAGCTCAACGAGCTGGGCGTGCTGATGATCGACCTCACCCCGGCTGCCATCGGCCCCTACTGCGTGCCGCCGGTCAACCTGCTCGAGCACGTGGGCAAGGGCGAGATGAACGTGAACATGGTCACCTGTGGTGGTCAGGCCACGATCCCGATGGTCGCCGCCGTCTCCCGCGTCCAGAAGGTCGTGTATGGCGAGATCGTCGCCACCGTGTCGTCCAAGTCGGCCGGCCCCGGCACCCGCAAGAACATCGACGAATTCACCCGCACCACCGCGGGCGCCGTCGAGCGTGTGGGCGGCGCCGAAAAGGGCAAGGCGATCATCATCATCAACCCGGCCGAACCCCCGCTGATGATGCGCGACACCGTGCACTGTTTGGTAGAGGGCGAGCCGAAGCAGGACGAGATCCGCGAATCCATCGCCGCGATGATCAAGGAAGTCCAGAAGTACGTGCCGGGCTACCGGCTGGTCAATGGCCCGGTGTTCGACGGCAACCGCGTGTCGGTCTTCCTGGAAGTCGAAGGCCTGGGCGACTACCTGCCCAAGTACGCCGGCAACCTGGACATCATGACCGCCGCCGCCGCGCGCACCGCCGAGATGTTTGCCGAAGAGATGATCGCCGGCCGTCTGACCCTGAAACCCGTCTGATCACCCCACGCCCCGAAGGTCGGATCTTTTCCGACGCGGAGCGACGAACCGACGTGAGTTGTCGGACTGAAGTCCGACCTACAAGAGAACACAGGAGAACCCGATGGATCTCAAAGGCAAGAAAATCACCCTCCACGACATGACCCTGCGCGACGGGATGCACCCCAAGCGCCACCTCATGTCCCTCGAGCAGATGAAGTCGATCGCCACCGGCCTCGACGAAGCGGGCATTCCGCTGATCGAAGTCACCCACGGCGACGGCCTGGGCGGCAGCTCGGTGAACTACGGCTTCCCGGCCCACACCGACGAGGAATACCTCTCCACCGTGATTCCGCTGATGAAGCAGGCCAAGGTCTCGGCGCTGCTGCTGCCCGGCATCGGCACCGTCGATCACCTGAAGATGGCCCGCGAGCTGGGCGTGAACACCATCCGCGTGGCCACCCACTGCACCGAGGCCGATGTGTCCGAACAGCACATCACCATGGCCCGCAAGCTGGAGATGGACACCGTCGGTTTCCTGATGATGAGCCACATGAACAGCCCCGAAGGGCTGGTCAAGCAGGCCAAGCTGATGGAAGGCTACGGCGCCAACTGCATCTACGTGACCGATTCCGCCGGCCACCTGCTGCCCGACGGCGTGAAGGCACGCCTCTCCGCCGTGCGTGACGCGCTGAAGCCCGAAACCGAGCTGGGCTTTCACGGCCACCACAACCTCGCCATGGGCGTCGCCAACTCCATCGCCGCCATCGAAGTGGGCGCCACCCGCATCGACGCGGCCGCCGCGGGCCTGGGCGCCGGCGCCGGCAACACCCCGATGGAAGTGCTCGTCGCCGTGTGCGACCTGATGGGCATCGACACCGGCGTGAATGTCGCCAAGATCACCGACGTGGCCGAAGACCTGGTCATCCCGATCATGGACTTCCCGATCCGTATCGACCGCGACGCGTTGACCCTCGGCTACGCCGGCGTGTACGGCTCCTTCCTGCTCTTCGCCAAGCGCGCCAGCGCCAAGTACGGCATCCCGGCCCGCGACATCCTCGTCGAGCTCGGCCGCCGCGGCATGGTGGGCGGCCAGGAAGACATGATCGAAGACACCGCCATCACCATGGCCAAGGCCCGCGGTCTGGCCGTTTAAGGTCAGTCCAGGCACCGGCGGGGCGCTCCGGCGTCCCGCACCATCGAAACAGCCACGGAGAACACCATGCCGTTTGCGCAGGTTCATCTTGTCGAAGGTCATTCCGCCGAACAGAAGCGTGCGGTCATCACGAAGGTGACCCAGGCCCTTCAGGACGCCGTCGGCGCGCCCCGGCCCAACATCCGCGTGTGGATTCACGAGCTGCCCAAATGCGACTTCGGCATCGGCGGCGAGAGCGTCGAGGCGCTCGAAGACACCGCGCTGCCTTTTGCCCAGCTCTTCCTCATCGAAGGGCGCAGCGAAGAGCAGAAGCGGGCCGTCATCGAAAACGTGACCCAGGCGCTCGAAGAAGCCGTCGGTGCAGCACGTCAGGTGATCCGCGTGTGGATCCAGGAAGTACCCAAGACCAACTGGGGCATCGCCGGCAAGACCGCCAAGGATCTTGGCCGCTGAACCCGGTTCCGCATCAAACCGCTCCCTTCTTGCCAGGAGCGGCGCAGTACCGCAGTAGAAAAAATCATCCAATAACCACAAGGAGGAGAAACATGAAGAAGTCACTCATCGCAGCACTCGTCGGCGGCCTGCTCATGGCCGGTGGCGTCGCCCAGGCCAAGGAGGGCGGCGACCAGTACCCGAACGGTGCCGAAAACTGGTACGCCGGCGCGCTGCCGCCGCCGGGCACCTATTTCATCAACTACTTCGGTTACTACGGCGGCACGCTGAAGGACGGCGGTGGTGACACCGTCAAGCATCCGGCCACCAACAACAAGGAAGCCCGCGTCAATGCGGTGTTCGACGCCCTGCGTGTGGTGCACGTCACCAACACCCAGGTGCTCGGTGGAAACTGGGCGATGCACGCGATCCTGCCGATCGTGAACCAGAGCATCGGCAACCTGCCGGGCACGGTGGGTTCGGCCAGCAAGTTCGGCATCGGCGACATCACTATCGACCCGTTCGTGATCACCTGGCACCACAGCCCCGAGCTGCACACCGCCTTCGGCCTGGACATCAACCTGCCCACCGGCGCCTACGACAAGAACGACCCGCGCACCAGCATCGGCGCCAACTACTACAGCTTCGAGCCGATCTACGCCGTGACCTGGCTGCCGAAGGGCGGCTGGGAAGTCTCCGCCAAGCTGATGTACAACACTAAGACCCGCAACGACGACACCAAGTACAAGTCGGGCGATGAGTTCCACATGGACTACGTCGTCGGCAAGCACGTGGGCGAGTGGGCTTTTGGTATCAGTGGCTACTACCTTAAGCAGTTGACCAACGACAAGCAGAACGGAACGACCGTTGCGGGCGTGACTGATCTGATCTCCGCCGGCCGCAAGGGCCAGGTCTTCGCCTTCGGTCCCAGCGTGAAGTACACCACCAAGACCGGCACCATGTTCATCGGCCAGTGGCAGCATGAAACCATGGTCGAGAACCGCTTCCAGGGCGACAAGCTGTGGTTCAAGCTGATCACCCCGCTGTGATCACGACCTGAAGGAATCCCGGAAGGGCAGGGGGCTGCACTTCCGGGTTTGCAGTGCAAAAAATTGAAAGCCAGTCGGTGCAAACCGGCTGGCTTTTTTTGTGCTGCTTTTTGAGGCGATGTTTGTGCTGGCGGCGCGCCGCAGACCCGCGCAGAATCACGCTCCGTGAGCGCCCGGCGGCCTGCGCCAAGAACATGAGGAGACCTGTTTCATGCTGAACCTTCAAGACCCGAGCCTGCTGCGTCAGGCCTGCTACATCGACGGCGCCTGGGTGGCGGCCGACAGTGGCGAGACCATCGCCGTGACCAACCCGGCCACTGGCGAGACCATCGCCCGCGTGCCCCGCTGTGGTGCTGCCGAGACCGAGCGCGCCATCGCCGCCGCCGACCAGGCCCTCAAGACCTGGCGCAACACCACCGCTGCCGAACGCAGCCGCATCCTGCGCCGCTGGTTCGATCTGCTCATGAGCAATCAGGACGACCTGGGCCGGCTGATGACCGCCGAGCAGGGCAAGCCGCTCGCCGAGGCCAAGGGCGAGATCGCCTACGCCGCGGCCTACGTGGAATGGTTTGCCGAGGAGGCCAAACGCGCCTACGGCGAGGTCATTCCGTCGCCCTTCAAGGATCGGCAGATCGTCGTGACCAAGGAGCCGGTGGGCGTATGTGCGGCGATCACCCCGTGGAATTTTCCGTCGGCGATGATCACCCGCAAGGTGGCCCCGGCCCTGGCTGCGGGCTGCACCATCGTCCTCAAGCCGGCCGAGCAGACGCCCCTGTCGGCCCTCGCTCTGGCCGAGCTGGCCGAACGGGCGGGCGTGCCGAAGGGCGTGTTCAGCGTCGTCACGGGCAAGGCCAGCGCCATCGGCGGCGTGATGACCGCCAGCCCCATCGTGCGCAAGCTCACCTTCACCGGCTCCACGCCGGTGGGCAAGCTGCTGATGGCCCAGTGCGCCGGCACCATCAAGAAGCTGTCGCTGGAGCTGGGTGGCAACGCGCCTTTCATCGTCTTCGACGACGCCGACGTGGATGCCGCGGTGGCCGGCGCCATCGCCTCCAAGTACCGCAACGCCGGTCAGACCTGCGTGTGTTCCAACCGCTTCCTGGTGCAGGACGGCATCTACGACACCTTCGCCGCAAAGCTGGCCGAAGCCGCCGCCGGCCTCAAGGTGGGCAACGGGCTGGAGGAGGGTGTCACCCAGGGCCCGCTGATCGACGACGCGGCCATCGCCAAGGTCGAGGCGCTCGTCGCCGACGCGCTGGGCAAGGGCGCCCGAGCGGTGTCCGGCGGGCGTCGCCATGCCCTCGGCCGCACCTGGTACGAGCCCACCGTGCTGGCCGACGTGACCCCGGCAATGGCGGTGGCGAAGGAGGAGATCTTCGGCCCGGTGGCGCCGCTGTTCCGCTTTACGACCGAGGATGAGGCGATTCACATGGCCAATGACACCGAGTTCGGCCTGGCGGCGTATTTCTATTCGAAGGACCACGCCCGGGTATGGCGCGTGTCGCGCCAGCTGGAGTACGGCATGGTGGGCATCAACACCGGGCTGATCTCTACCGAAGTGGCGCCCTTTGGCGGCGTGAAGCTCTCGGGCATCGGCCGCGAAGGCTCCAGCCACGGCCTCGACGAGTACATGGAAACCAAGTACCTCGCCCTGGGCGGGCTGTAAGCGCACGACGCTTCGAGCCCGAAGTTTGCCCAGGCCGGCGAACGCGGGCCTGCCCTGCGGCTGGCGTGCTGGCCTACGATGCGGACAAGGCCGCCCGCAATGCGCTGCCGAGCAGGGACGACGGAAAAAAGTCATCCGGATCAGGGAACAAGCGCTGATCGCGCCGGTCAATCAGATGCAAGGCAGGACGGCGGCGAGCGGGGTCAGACCCGTCTCGTCGCCGTCGGCTTTTGGGCCCGCTGTTCCCGGCGCTTTTCCGCTACCCTGCGGCAAGTAAGGCCGCGACCAAGCCGGCCAGCAACATTCATCGACGACTTCATGACCTCCACCCCGACGCCCCAGGCCCCGGCCGGACGCCGCTGGCCCGCATCCATGCGGTCCCTGGCCCATCGCAATTTCCGGCTCTACTTTCTCGGTCAGGCGATCTCGATCCTCGGCTCGTGGATTCAGCAGGTGTCGCTGTCGTGGCTGGTCTATCGGATCACCGGTTCGGCGGCGCTGCTGGGCGTGACGGCCTTCTGCGCGCTGATCCCACAGCTTGTCGTCGGCCCGCTGGCCGGGGCGTGGATCGACAAGCAGGACAAGCGCCGCTGGCTGATCGGGGTGCAGTCGCTGCTGGCGCTGCAGGCCTTCGTGCTGGCCACGCTCACGGCGCTCGACATGATCGGTCCGGCGCTCATCATCCTGATGTCCCTCGTGCTCGGGCTGCTCAACAGCTTCGACACGCCGCTGCGCCAGTCGCTGATCGGCAGCTTCGTGGGCCAGCGGGAGCATCTGCCCAACGCGCTGGCGCTCAACGCGATGCTGTTCAACGCCGGGCGCTTCGTGGGGCCGCCGCTGGCCGGGCTGCTACTGGGGCTCACGTCCGAGGCGGCGTGTTTTGCGATCAACGGCTTCTCCTTTCTGGCGCTGATCGTCGGGCTCAAGCTGATCGAAGGCATCGAGCCGCCGCGAGCCAAGGGGTCGATGGGGCAGGTGTTCCGCGAAGGGGTGACCTACGCCTGGCACACCTGGCAGATCCGCATGCTGATCGTCACCCTGATCGCCCTCAATCTCACCGCTTCGGCCTACGCGGTACTGCTACCAGTGTTCGCCCGGGATGTATTTGCGGGTGGCGCGACGACCCTCGGCTGGCTGTGGGGTGCGGCCGGCTGCGGGGCGTTCGCGTCGACCATCGTGCTCGCCAACCACCGGCAGCTCCATGCGGTGATGCGGGCGGTGGTGGCGGGGGTGATCATCAGCGCGGCGTCGCTGATCGCTTTTGCGCTGGCCGGTTCGCTGCCGGTCGCGCTGGTCGCAATGGCCGGGCTCGGCTTCGGGATCTCGGTGTGTAACGTGGGCATCAACATGCTGATGCAGGGCATGGCGCCCGAAAAGCTGCGGGGCAGGGTGGTGTCGTTCTTCACCTCGGCGCGCTTCGGTTTCGATGCCCTGGGCGGCCTGCTGGCCGGCTTCATCGCCGGGACGATCGGCGCCGGCCACACCCTGCTGTGGGAGGGTGTGGTGCTGGCGGCCTTCGTGGTCTTTCTGCTCAGCCGCAGCCGGCGGCTCGTCAATCTCGCATCGGAAAGCCCGACTGGGTGATCCGAACACATGTTCTTCACCTTGGGCCGGTATACTTGCAGGTTCATGAATTTTGGAGCCACCCATGCGCTACGGAGAGTTTGACACCGCTTCCCTCATGTACATCACCAACCGCCCCGATCTCGTGTTCGAGCGCGGCGAAGGGGCGTGGCTGTACGACCACAACGGCAAGCGCTACCTCGATTTCATCCAGGGCTGGGCGGTCAACTGCCTCGGCCACTGTCCCGCCGAGATCACCGACGCGCTGGTAAAGCAGGCCAGGACCCTGCTCAACCCCAGCCCGGCCTTCTACAACGGCCCGATGGTCGAGCTCGCCGGCCTGCTCACCGCCAACTCGGTGTTCGACCGCGTGTTCTTCGCCAACACCGGCGCCGAAGCCAACGAAGGCGCGATCAAGCTGGCCCGCAAGTGGGGCAAGCTGCACCGTAACGGCGCCTACGAGATCATCACCTTCGACCACTCCTTCCACGGCCGCACGCTCGCCACCATGTCCGCCTCGGGCAAGGCCGGCTGGGACGTGATGTACGCGCCGCAGGTGCCGGGCTTCCCGAAGGCCGACCTCAACGACATCGCCTCCGTCGAGGCCCTCATCACCGACAAGACCGTCGCCGTGATGCTGGAGCCGGTGCAGGGCGAAGGCGGCGTGATCCCCGCGTCGCCCGAGTTCATGCAGGCCCTGCGCAAGCTCACCCGCGAACGCGGCATCCTGCTGATCGTCGACGAAGTGCAGGCCGGCATGGGCCGGACCGGCACCCTGTTCGCTTATCAGCAGTCGGGCGTCGAGCCGGACATCATGACCCTCGGCAAGGGCATCGGCGGAGGCGTGCCGCTGGCCGCGCTGCTGGCCACCGAATCCGTCGCCTGCTTCGAGCCGGGCGAGCAGGGCGGCACCTACAACGGCAACCCGCTGATGGCGGCGGTGGGTGTGGCGGTGCTGCGCAAGCTGCTGTCTGCCGGTTTTATGGAATCGGTGCGGGCCCGCGGCGAATACCTCAAGAAGCGCCTGCTCGAGCTGTCCGAGAAGCACGGCCTGAAGGGCGAGCGGGGCTGCGGCCTGCTGCGCGCGCTGATCCTCGACGACGACCGCGGCCCGGCCATCGTCAAGGCGGCGCTGGAGATGGACCCGCAGGGCCTGCTGCTCAACGCCCCGCGTCCGAACCTGCTGCGCTTCATGCCCGCGCTTAACGTGAGCGAAGGCGAGATCGACCAGATGATCGAAGCCCTCGACGTGCTGCTGAAGAAGTAAGCCGCGCTGGCCGGTGATCCGGTCAGGCCGTAAAGATGGCGCCGTAACCCGGCGCCATTTTTTGTTTACGCGGTGAGTTCGATGTAGTCGTGGGCGATCAGCTCGCCCATTGCCGCAGCGGAAACCGGCCGAGAGAAGTGATAGCCCTGGCCGACGCGGCAGCCGAGCTCGTTGAGGATCGCGCACTGCTCGGCCGATTCGATGCCTTCGGCGATGGTGAGCAGCGACATGTCCCGGGCGATGCTGATGATGGCGCGGATCAGGGTGATGTCGTCCGGGTTGCGGTGCAGCTCGGATACGAAGGAGCGGTCGATCTTCAGCACGTCGAAGCGGAAGTTGCGCAGGTAAGACAGGCTCGCGTAGCCGGTGCCGAAGTCGTCGAGGGATAGCATGATGCCCAGCTCGACGAGCCCTTCGAGGGTGTGCCGGATGCGCTCGTCCTGGTCCAGCAGCACGCTTTCGGTGACCTCGATCTCCAGCCGCGCGTTGCTCAGCCCGTGGCGGGCGAGGGTGTCGCGCACGTAGTCGACGAAGTCCGGCTGGCGCAGCTGAGGCACCGCGACGTTCACCGCCAGACGGATCGGTGCGGTGCCCTGGGCGTCCCATTCGGCCAGCTGACGACAGGCTTCGTCGAGCACCCAGGCGCCGATCGGGACGATGAGGCCGGTGTCTTCGGCGATGGGGATGAAGCGCTCCGGCGGGATCAGCGCCTCGCCCTGGGGCTGCCAGCGCAGGAGCACCTCGCAGCCGACAATGCGCATCGAGGCCAGATCGACCTGGGGTTGGTAGTGGAGCACCAGCTCCTTGCGAGCGAGGGCGTGGCGCAGGCCGTTTTCGATGTGCAGGCGGTTGGTGGCCCACTGGTTGAAGTCGGCGGTGAAGAACTGGAAGTTGTTCCGGCCCACATCCTTGGCGTGGTACATCGCCGCGTCGGCGTTCTTGATGAGGGTCTCGGCGTCGGTGCCGTTGTCGGGGAAGAGCGACACGCCGATGCTCGGGGTGATGTGGAAATCCTGGTTGCGCACCAGATACGGCTCGCCCAGCGCCTCGCAGATCTTGCGGATCACCGGCAGGGCGTTGGCCGGCTGGTCGAGGGCCGGGAGCACCACCGCAAACTCGTCGCCCCCCATGCGGCTGACGGTGTCGCTCTGGCGCACCAGGCGACGCAGGCGGGCGGCGACTTCCTGCAGTATCTCGTCGCCGGTGGCGTGGCCGAGGGAGTCATTCACCGTCTTGAAGCGGTCCATGTCGATCACCAGCACCGCGACGCGCTTCTTCTCACGCTCGGCGATGGCGATGGCCTGGGTCAGGCGGTCGTTCAGCAGGGCGCGGTTGGGCAGGCGGGTGAGGAGATCGAACTCCACCAGCTGGCGGATCCGGTCTTCGGCCTCCTTGCGCTCGGAAACGTCGAGGAAGGTGCCGATGTAGTGCAGCACCTCGCCCTTGCCGTTGCGCACGGTCGAGATGGTGAGCTGCTCGGGAAACACCGTGCCGTCGCGCTTGCGGTTCCAGATCTCGCCGCTCCAGGTGCCGGTGGCGCGGATCGTCTTCCACATTTCCCGGTAAAAAGCCTTGTCGTGGCGGCTGGAGGCGAGCAGGGAGGGGCGTTGCCCGATGACCTCGTCGGCAGAGTAACCGGTGATTTGTAAGCCCCCGGCGATCCCCTCTTGACCGTGTCTCAGGCTGACTCCGGCCTCCACCGATGCGGCAGCAACTCCCCGATCCGACTCTGCGGCTGAGTCGGCAGGCGGGTGAGGACGTCCTTCAGATAGGCGAAGGGCTCGTGGCCATTCAGGCGCGCGGACTGGATCAGGCTCATGATCGCGGCCGCCCGTTTGCCAGCGCGCAGCGACCCGGCAAAGAGCCAGTTCTTGCGCCCAATGGCAATCGGCCGGATCTGGTTCTCGATCCAGTTATTGTCGATCGGCACGTTTCCATCGGTCAGGTAATGGGTCAGCGCCGCCCAGCGCTTGAGGGTGTAGTCGATGGCCTTGGCACTGGATGACCCGTTGGGGATCTTGCCCCGACACGCCAGCAGCCAGGCCTTGAAGTCGTCCAGCAGTGGCTGCGCCTGGGTTTGGCGCAGCGCCTGGCGATCTTTGGCATCGCGCTCACGCACCGCCTGCTCGATGGCGTAGAGGGCGGCGATCCGCTCCAGCGCCTCTCCAGCGATCTGGCTTTGCCCGTGTTCCTGAAGCTCGAAGAACTTGCGCCGGGCGTGGGCCATGCAGCCCG